>Ga0207665_10000204_pt1 | contig 39853 bp, 36 predicted proteins | sample LARL112metaG_FD_184351 | JGI IMG/M metagenome (GOLD analysis project Ga0207665, IMG submission 184351) | Corn, switchgrass and miscanthus rhizosphere microbial communities from Kellogg Biological Station, Michigan, USA - LAR L11-2 metaG... | ecosystem: Host-associated > Plants > Roots >... | reverse complement strand
GAGGCGATCGCTGCATTCGTGAGATCGAAGGCACCTGGAGCGGTACGGGTCGGCCTTGAGACAGGACCGACGGCCACATGGCTGTGGAGCGAGCTCAAACAGCTTGGCCTGCCGGTGATCTGTATCGACGCGCGCCATGCCAGAGCGGTACTCAAGATGCAGATCAATAAGAGTGACCGCAACGATGCGGCCGGCATCGCCCGCATCATGCAGACCGGCTGGTTTAAGGAGGTGCGCGTCAAGGGCCTCGATAGCCACTCGGTTAGGGCGCTGCTGGCGAGCCGGGCGTTGCTGGTCAAGATCAAGCGCGATCTCGAGAACCAGATCCGTGGCCTGCTCAAGAACGTCGGTCTCGTGATCGGCCGTGCCAAGTTCAATGTCTTTGCGGTGCGGGCCGAGGAACTGATCGAGGATCGCCCCGAGTTGATTGCCGTGGTCGGGCCGCTGCTCAAGGCACGTCAGGCCATCGAGCAGCAGACTGACGATCTCGATCGTAAGGTTCTGAAGCTGGCACGTCATGATGCGCAGGTCCGAAGGTTCATGACCGTGCCGGGTATCGGCCCGATCACCGCGCTCTGCTTCAAGGCAACGGTCGACGATCCGACCCGCTTCAAGCGATCAAGAAGTGTTGGGGCTTATGTCGGATTGACGACCCGACGCCACGCTTCGGGGGAGATCGACTGGACGGGACGCATCTCGAAGTGTGGTGACGCCATGCTACGCAGTTATCTTTTCGAAGCGGCCGGCGTGTTACTGACCCGCGTACCGAAATGGTCGGCGCTAAAGGCTTGGGGGATGAGGCTCGCCAAGCGCAATGGGCTCCGAAAGGCCACAGTCGCCGTCGCGCGCAAGCTGGCGGTCATTCTGCACCGTATGTGGATCGACCGAACCGAGTTCAACTGGTCGAAGAAGGAGGTTGCCGCGTAAAGAGCAATAACGAGACCAAAGAGTTCCTGCAGTACAGCGGGAAAAGATGTCCCTGCCGGGACGATGGCGGTGGTGAGATCGCCCGATTTTTTGCCAGCTCTCAATCAGAGAGACTGCGCTTGCAACATTGATCCACCAGCGTCGTCTTACGCCATTATGCGGAGGGCAGGCCCCTACCGCGGAGAGAACAGTGGGCCCGGCAAGGATGATTGCGGAGAGCTTGACACCGAAACCCGGAATTAGAGAACACAATCGGCACTTCTCGGACCTCGGGGAATGTCCGACTTGAGTCTGCAAAGTGAGCTAAAGCAGACATCGATCACGTCGCCGTCCCAGTCACGAATCAATGAGTACACGCCGTGGAATCAGCCCTTCGTCCTCGCGTCGCCTCGCTGCGCAGGTTCCACAGGATGCCGGTAACGATCAGGCCTGCGCCGAGAAATACGAAGACGTCCAGGGACTCGCCGTAGAGCCACCAGCCGATCACTGCGATCAGCGGGATGCGCATGAAATCGAGCGGCACCACCACGCCGGCGTCGCCGGCCCGAAAGGCATTGGTCAGGCAGTAATGCGAGACTAGTCCCGAGACGCCGATGCCGATGACGGCCGGGGCCTGCGCTTGCGTGAGCTTGGTCACGAACAATGGCTCGGAGGCGAGGAGCGCAATCGGCAGCTGGATGAGCATCATCCAGAAAAGGATTGCGAAAGTGCTGTCCGTGCGCGTGAGCTTCTTTGTGGAGATCAGAGTGACGGCCAGCCCGAACGCGGCCGTGAGGGCCAGCAGCGCTCCCGGCTGAAACGTCGCCAGACCCGGCCGCAGAATGACCAACACGCCGAGAAGACCTAACACTACGGCGCCGATCCGGCTCGCGGTCAGCCGCTCGCCTAGGATTGGAGCGGCGAGCAGCAGCGTCCATGCCGGCGTGGTGAATTCGAGCGCAAAGGTCATCGCCAACGGGATGAGCAGAAGGCTCATCGCCCACAGATACGACGATCCGACGTGAACGGTGTTGCGAAAGAGGTGCAGCCGAATATGGCGGCAGTTGATCGTTGCGCGCAGGTCGGCGCGCAGTGCGGCCAGCGTGGCCATGACGAGGAGGCCGAGACCTGCGCGCAACGCCAGAATCTCCATCACCCCCAGTGTGGCGGCGAGGATTCGCACCGAGACGGCCATGGCCGAGAACGACAGCAGCGCGCCAGTCATCCAGAGGACGACGCGAACGAGATTTTTGGGGGCCACGCGGAGCCTTTAGCAGCAAGGCCTTAGGAATGGATGCGGGGAGGGCAGCGCGATGCGCACCCGGTAGGCCGCCGACGAATGAAAATAGGCATAGAGCTCTACGTCTCCTCTTGGGCGATGCTCGATCGTCGGACGCGAGCTCAGACCTTGCCGTCCGTGGTGTCGCTTTCGATTTCGGCGACGAGCTCGGCCGAGCGTTCAGTCAGCTGCTTCATGGCGCGATCGAAGGCCGGGCGATCGGCGGGCGCGACTACTTCGGCAAGGCGGTCCATGAACGCGTGCGCGGTGGGGGCAAGCTCCTCGTAGACCTCGCGGCCGGCCGGCGTCAGCGACAGAAAGGACTCCCGCAGATCGGCGCGATTGGCGCGGCGGCTGACAAATTTGCGCTGCTCAAGCTGCGCCACCGCGCGGGAGACCTTGGTCTTGTGCATGTGGGTGTGGGCGCCGACAGCCTTGCCCGTCATGACGCCGTTCTCGCCGAGCGTAACGAGGACGCGCCACTCGGGTATTCCAATACCGTAGCGCCCATAGACGCGCGTAAGTGCCTGTGACACCAGGCTCGACAGCACGTTGAGCCGATGCGGCAGAAAATCCTCGAGTTTGAGCAGCGGCGCCTCGGCGCACGCCGCATCGACATGCGCCGCGTTGTCTCGGACTGGACCGGAGTTCGTCATCACCCGCGCCCATATGCGGCGGTCGGCTTAAGGCCTGATCCCGCGCCGAACATTGGCGGAAGATTGCCGTCCGCGCAACGCAACGCAGCCGAGTGGTGAGGCGGGTACACGTTAAGCTTGCGCGGTTCCCTGTAAAGAACAGGCCGGAAACAGGGGCGTTGCGCTGGCGACCGTTTTCTACAGCCAGAGGTTGGTCCAGCCTGCGCAGGCGCGGCGACGCTTCCGGCAGGCCCGCGCAAGGTGCGTGGCGCGTGCCGGCGCTGGCGCACGCAACAAAGAGCCCGGGCCGCTACCCGGGCGAGCGCGATTTCGGCGAATACTCTTTCCTCGAAGATTCTCGTTACACGAGTCAACAGGAAAATGCGGCCGTAACCCTTTGCCGGCTGGAGAAGCGTGCCCGCGCGCCGATCCGCGGCGGCCTAGCGCAGGCACTCGATGGCGACGAATTCCTGGCGCACCGAGGTGCCGGTGGTCGCGGGCTCGGAGTTGGCGATCTCCGCGCGCTCGATCCGGCGATACGACGCGGCCTGCATGTAGTCGCGGGATTGGCAGTAGGCGGTGGCAACCGCCGCGCCGCAAGTCGCGCCGGTGGCGAGACAACGATCGACGCCGTAGCCGTCGGAATTGTTGGCAATGATGAACGTACGCTTTTCGGCCTGCGCCGCGGTGGCGAAGACGCTACCCGCGAGCACGAGCGCGGCGAACACATACCGCATCCCTGACACCCCCCTTTTCCCCGGTTGCCCAGGGACCCCGATCCTGCGTGGAAAAGCCTAAGGCGTCCCTAACCTGAGGCCTTCCCCGCGGTTGCGATGTAACGGCCTTGCCCCGTGGTTGCCTAGGACATGAAAGCCACACTTCCCGGCGATCTTGGGGCGGCCGGAAAGGCTTTCAAAACCTGAGACTTAGCGATGTTGGCCGCCTGTTCGACGGATCGGCGGGGCCTTGACGCGCCCCGCGCCCTTGCCCATGCTCGGCCGCGATGCACGGCCTTAACCCTATCTGCGGCATTTGCCGGGAGATTATCCGCTAGCGATCCACGCTGGCTGCGGCCGTCTTTCTCCTCACCCGAGATGTTGGGACGCCCGGCCAGCGAGGCCGCGGCGGCCGTTTTCCGTCGCCGAGGCACGGGAAGAGATTGTGGTGCGATGGAGCTTTCCCTCTACGATACGCTGACGCGGGAGAAGCGCCCCTTCACGCCGCTCGATCCGGCGCGCGTGCGCATGTATGTGTGCGGGCCGACGGTCTATGACTTCGCCCATATCGGCAACGCCCGCCCGGTCATTGTCTTCGACGTCTTGTTCCGCCTGCTGCGCCACCTCTATGGCGCCGACCATGTCGTCTATGTGCGCAACATCACCGACGTGGACGACAAGATCAACGCGCGCGCGGCGGAGGAATATCCGGATCTGCCGCTGAACCAGGCGATCCGGCGGGTGACGGAGCAGACCGACAAGCAGTTTCACGAGGACGTGGCTGCGCTCGGCTGCTTGCCGCCGACGGTCGAGCCGCGCGCGACCGAGCATATCGCGGAGATGAAGGCGCTGATCGAGCGTCTCGTTACGCAAGGGTGCGCCTATGTCGCCGCCGAGCACGTTCTGTTTCGCGTCGGGTCGATGGCGGACTACGGAAAGCTTTCCAAACGCTCGCTCGAGGAGATGGTCGCGGGAGCCCGCGTCGAGGTCGCGCCCTATAAGCGCGACCCCATGGATTTCGTGCTGTGGAAGCCCTCGAAGCCGGGCGAACCAGCCTGGCCCTCGCCGTGCGGCATCGCGACGCCGGGCCGGCCGGGCTGGCACATCGAGTGCTCGGCGATGGCGTGGAAGCACCTGGGCGAGACGTTCGACATTCACGGCGGCGGCATCGATCTCGTCTTCCCGCACCACGAGAACGAGATCGCGCAGACGCGTTGCACCTTCCACACGCCGGGGATGGCGAATGTCTGGATGCACAACGGCTTTCTGCAGGTCGAAGGCCGCAAGATGGCGAAGTCCGAGGGCAATTTCATTACGATCAGCGAATTGCTGAGGAGCGATAACTTCGGTGGTCGAGCTTGGTCGGGGGACGTGTTACGGCTCGCGATGCTGCAAACTCACTACCGGCAGCCTATCGACTGGACCGTGAATGGACTCGAGTTGGCTTTTCACACGCTCGATGATTGGTTCCGCGCAGCTGCTCCCAGTCCGAACGGCCCGCCAAACCAAGGTGTCGTCGAAGCCCTCTTGGATGATTTGAACACGCCTAGAATGATCGCGGAGTTACACGCCATCAGAAAGCAAATACCTTACGATCAGCACGGAAAGGCTGCGGTCGAGCTAGCTAACACACTTTCTTTTCTTGGTTTTATGCAACAGAATTTCTTTGCATGGATAGCCAAGATGAATGATCAGGTGGTTGGTGATTCCGGCCGCATTGACACGCTGATCGACGCACGCAATGCCGCTCGCAAAACGAAAGACTTTAAAGAAGCTGACCGCATCCGCGATGAACTCCATGCCATGGGCGTCGAACTCGAGGATCACAAGGACGGCACCACGACATGGAAGGTGAAGCGATGATGGCGGACGCAAAGCCGAATCCGGCGCTGCGGCCGTTCCTGCCAGCGGACGCGCCGCTGCTCGCGGAGATATTTCGCGCCAGCATCGCCGAGCTGACCGGCGATGACTACAGCGAAACGCAGCAGGAGGCCTGGGCGGCGAGCGCAGACGATGCGGGCGCCTTCGCCGCGCGCCTCGCCGGCGCGCTGACCTTGCTCGGCACCATCGACGGCTCGCCAGTCGGATTTGCTTCGCTTGCCGAAACGGAGCGCGTCGACATGCTTTACGTCCATCCCGCCGCCGCGCGGCAAGGTGTCGGCACCATGCTCATCGATGCGCTGGAGAAGCTCGCCGCCGCCCGCGGCGCATCCCGTTTGACCGCCGACGTGAGCGACAGCGCGCAGGATTTCTTCCGCCGCCGCGGTTTCGTGGCGACGCAGCGCAATACGATTGAACTCGGCGGCGAATGGCTGGCCACCACGACCATGGAAAAGCGGCTTGCCGCCAAGGAGCGCGCGCAATGAAACGGCTCCGGACGCCGCAGGGCGGCTTGCAGCGCCACCACGTCGTGATGGCGGTCGTCGCGATCGCGGTCGCGATCGCGCTGGTGCTGAACTATTATCTGTGGTGAGCCATTCGTAGTAAGTCATCATCGTAGTAAGCCATGGGTCGCGAACGCCTTTACCTCTTCGACACCACCTTGCGCGACGGCGCGCAGACCAACGGTGTCGATTTCACGCTCAACGACAAGCTCGCCATCGCGCGCATGCTGGACGAGCTCGGCATCGACTATATCGAGGCCGGCTATCCTGGCGCGAACCCGACCGACACGCAGCTGTTCGCCGAGGAGCGCGGGTTGCGCGCGACCTTCACCGCCTTCGGCATGACGCGCCGGCCCGGCCGCTCGACCTCGAACGATCCCGGCCTCGCGGCGCTGCTCGAGGCCAAAGCCGACGCCATCTGCTTCGTGGCGAAATCCTGGGATTACCACGTGCGGGTCGCGCTCGAGACGAGCGCGGAGGAAAACCTCGCCTCGATCCGCGACAGCGTGCGCGCGGCCGTGCGCAAGAAACGCGAGGTGCTGCTCGACTGCGAGCACTTCTTCGACGGGTACAAGGCGGATGCCCGCTTCGCGCTCGCCTGTGCCAAGACCGCCTACGACGAAGGCGCGCGCTGGGTGGTGCTCTGCGACACCAACGGCGGCGCCTTGCCGCACGAGGTCGAAAAGATCGTCGGCGAGGTGGTCAAGGTCATCCCCGGGAGCCACGTCGGCATTCACGCCCACAACGATACCGAGCAGGCGGTGGCCAATTCGCTCGCCGCCGTGCGCGCCGGCGCCCGGCAGATCCAAGGCACCCTGAACGGGCTCGGTGAGCGCTGTGGCAACGCCAATCTCGTGTCCATCATTCCGACACTGAAGCTCAAGGGCGAATTCGCCGGGCGCTTCGAGATCGGCGTGTCGGACGCGCAGCTCAAGACCCTGGCGCATGCCTCGCGCACGCTCGACGAGATGCTCAACCGCGCGCCCAATCGGCACGCCGCCTATGTCGGGGAAAGCGCGTTCGCGACCAAGGCCGGTATTCACGCCTCCGCCATCATGAAAGAGCCCACGACCTACGAGCACGTGCCGCCCGAGACGGTCGGCAACCAGCGCAAGCTCCTGGTCTCGGATCAGGCGGGCAAGTCGAACGTGCTCGCCGAGCTCGAGCGGATCGGCCTCAAGGTCGACCGGGAAGATCCCCGCATCGGCCGGCTGCTCGAGGTGGTGAAGGAGCGCGAGGCAATCGGCTATGCCTACGAGGCCGCGGACGCCTCCTTCGAACTCTTGGCGCGGCGCGTGCTCGGCAAGGTGCCCAACTATTTCGACGTCGAGAAATTCGACGTCACCGTCGAGCAGCGCGACAACGCGCTCGGGCAACGGGTGACCGTGTCGTTGGCGGTCGTGAAGGTGAAAGTCGACGGCGAGCATTTGATTTCGGCGGCGGAAGGCAACGGGCCGGTCAACGCGCTCGATCTCGCGCTGCGCAAGGACTTGGGCAAGTACCAGAGTTATATCAGCGGGCTCGAGCTCACCGACTACCGCGTGCGCATTCTCAACGGCGGCACCGAGGCGGTGACCCGCGTGCTCATCGAGAGCCAGGACGAGACCGGCGAACGCTGGACCACGGTCGGCGTCTCACCCAACATCATCGACGCCTCGTTTCAGGCGCTTATGGATTCGATCGTCTACAAGCTCGTGCGCTCCGGGGCATGATCGATCACATCTCCGTCGCAGTTCGCGATCTCGACGCCTCGGTGCGGTTCTATCAGGCGGTGCTCGGCGCCATCGGCTACCAAAAGCTCGTCGTTCGCCCGCGCACCGTCGGCTTCGGCAAAAGCTATCCCGAATTCTGGGTCAATCTGCGCGCGGGCCTTCTCCCGATCGACGCCGATAGCGGCGCGCATGCGGCGCTGCGCGTGCGCACGAGCGAAGTAGTCGATGCGTTTCATGCCGCAGCACTTGCCGCCGGCGGTCGCTGCGACGGCGCGCCGGGCCTGCGGTCGCAACACGGGGAAGGGTATTACGCGGCCTTCGTTCGCGACCCCGACGGCAATCGCGTCGAGGCGGTCACCTTTCTCAAGCCGCAGGAATAGCTCGCGGGTGGCGTGTCTCGCTACATGCGCTCGGCTGGGATTCGCGCCATTTCCTTGTCCGCTTCCGCAACTGAACGCGCCGCCGCGACTAGCTTCGGCAAGATCTCCTCCACGCGGTCGGCCACCAGCAGCGTGACCGGCAGGTTCGCGCGGATGAAGTCGAGCTTTTCCATCTGTTCGAGCAAGGCGCAGAGCGGATCCCAGAAGCGTGCGATGTTGAGGGCCAGGATCGGCTTCTTGTGCCGGCCGAGCTGGGCCCAGGTCAGCTGCTCGACCAGTTCCTCCAGCGTTCCCACCCCGCCGGGAAGCGCGACGAATGCATCCGCGCGCTCGAACATCACCCATTTGCGCTCGTGCATGTCGCGCGTGATCAGCCGCTCCTGCACGCTCAGCAGCATGTGCTCGCGATTGACCAGGAAATCGGGAATGACCCCGGTTACCGCGCCGCCGTGGTCGATCACCGACTCGGCGAGCGCTCCCATCAGCCCAACCGAGCCGCCGCCATAAACCAGGCGGATGCCGTTCTCGGCGAGGATTCGACCGAACGTCTTCGCTGCGTCCATGAACGCAGGATTCTTGCCGGGCCCGGAAGCGCAGTACACGCAAATCGATTTGATTGTGCTCATGGGGAAAGGATGTGGCGCTGCCGGCGCAGGCCGTCAAGGTTCGCCCCGTGAATGGTTATTGCCGGCCATAGCGCTGTGCAAGGCGCGCGTGAACGCGCCGATGCTCGGCAATCCACCTTGTTTTGTGAGAATGGGCCCGCGGGTGAAGGCCGCGGCTGGCGCGGGGCGGCTCGATACCGGAGCGTTGGATTTTCCCTTTTGGGGTGCTTGTGGTGCGGAAAAGGCTCTATATGAGAGTGGTTCGATGGGGCTGTGCGTGCGGCCCGTCGTTGCCGGCCGGTATGCGAGAATGGATTCTTATCCGCGTTCGAGCGAGGCGTTGAAGCGCGAGGTCTCCGCCGAGGGCGAGGCCTCGCTGTTCGCCATCGTGCGCGGGTTGTGGCCCTATATCTGGCCGGCGGACCGCCGCGATCTCAAGTTGCGCGTCGCCGCGGCGATGGTGTTGTTGCTCGCCGCCAAGCTTGCCACCATCGCCGCGCCGTTCACCTTCAAATGGGCGACCGACGCACTCGCCGGGGAGGGCACTGCGCCGGTCGTGCCCTCCGCATGGCTCGTCTGGACGCTCGCGGCTCCGGTCACGCTGACCGTCGCCTATGGCGGGATGCGCATCCTCATGGCGGTGCTCACGCAGGCGCGCGACGGCATCTTCGCCCAGGTCGCGATGAACGCGGTGCGCCGGCTCGCCTACCGCACCTTCGAGCACATGCACCAGCTCTCGCTGCGCTTTCATCTCGAGCGCAAGACCGGCGGCTTGACCCGCGTGCTGGAGCGCGGCCGCAACGCCATCGAGACCATCGTGCGCATGGTGATCATGCAGCTCGTGCCGACAATCATCGAGCTGGCGCTGATCCTCGTCGTGCTGCTCTATCAGTTCGATTGGCGATACGTCGTCGTCATTCTAGGTCTGATCGCGCTTTATATGGCGTTCACCTATCAGGCGACCGAATGGCGCATCAACATCCGCCGGCGGATGAACGACAGCGACACCGACGCGAACGTCAAGGCGATCGACTCGCTGCTCAACTACGAGACGGTGAAATACTTCGTCGCCGAGGAGCGCGAAGCCGCTCGCTACGACCGTTCGATGGCGCGCTACGAGGAGGCGAGCGTGCAGGCCTATGTGTCGCTCGCGGTCCTCAATGCCGGCCAAGCGGCGATCTTCACGGTCGGGCTCGCCACCGTCATGGTGATGTGCGCCTACGGCATCAAGGAGGGCACCAATACCGTCGGCGACTTCGTCATGATCAACGCCATGATGATTCAGCTCTACCAGCCGCTCAATTTCATGGGCATGGTCTATCGCGAGATTAAGCAGGCGGTGATCGACATCGAGCGGATGTTCGCGATCCTCGCGCGCGAGCCGGAGATCAAGGACAAGCCCGGCGCCAAGCCGCTCGCGATCAAGCGCGGGGCGATCAGCTTCGAGAACATCTCTTTCGCCTACGAACCCGGTCGGCAAATCCTCAAGGGGCTCAGCTTCGAGGTGCCCGCCGGACATCGGGTGGCGGTGGTCGGTCCCTCGGGCGCCGGCAAATCGACCCTCTCGCGCCTGCTGTTCCGCTTTTACGAGGTCAGCGGCGGCCGCATTTTGGTCGATGGCCAGGACATCCGCGATGTCACGCAGACGTCGCTGCGCTCCGCCATCGGCATCGTGCCGCAGGACACGGTGCTGTTCAACGACACCATCCGTTACAACATCCGCTACGGCCGCTGGGAAGCCAGCGATGCGGAGGTCGAGGCGGCGGCGCGGCTCGCGCAGATCGACGACTTCATCCGCCTCTCGCCCAAGGGCTACGACACCGAGGTGGGCGAGCGCGGCCTCAAGCTCTCCGGCGGCGAGAAGCAGCGTGTCGCCATCGCCCGCACGATCCTCAAAGCGCCGCCGATCCTGGTGCTCGACGAGGCCACCTCCGCGCTCGATAGTCATACCGAGAAGGACATCCAGGACGCGCTCGAACAGGTATCGCAGAACCGCACCACGCTCGTCATCGCGCATCGGCTCTCGACCATAGTCGAGGCGGACGACATCATCGTGCTCGATGAAGGGACGATCATCGAGCGCGGCACCCATCACCAACTGCTGGCGAATGGCGGCCTCTATGCCAGCATGTGGAACCGTCAGCGCGAGGCCGCGGCGGCGCGCGAGAAGCTCGCGTTGGTCGACGACGAGGTCGTCGCGCCCAACCGCAATCCGCCGGAGCTGGAGGAGGCCGATCTGCCGATCGACAAGGAGCTCTCCGGACCTCCGATCGAACGTGCCGACGCGGCGGAATGACGATGTCGGTTCTTGCCTCCATCCGTTCCCAACTCGCCCCGGTGCATCGCGAAGGCCTCCCCTTCGTCGGCATCTTCGCCGTGGTGAGCCTGCTGGCGTTCTGGCTCTCGCCGCCGCTCGGCTGGCTGGGCTTCGTGGCGACGCTCTGGTGCGCCTATTTCTTTCGCGATCCCGCACGCGTGACGCCGTTGCGCGAAGGCATCCTGGTTGCTCCCGCGGACGGGCGGGTGAGCCGGGTGGTCGAGGCGATGCCGCCGAAGGAGCTCGGATTGGGCGAGCGGCCGCTGCCGCGGGTGTCGATCTTCATGAGCGTGTTCGACTGTCACATCAACCGCAGCCCGCTCGCCGGCAAGATCGAGCGCATCATCTATCACGCCGGTGCCTTCGTGAACGCCGACCTCGACAAGGCAAGCGAGAGCAACGAGCGCAACAGCTTCCTCATCGCCAGCAACGGAGGGCGCATCGCCGTGGTGCAAATCGCAGGCCTGGTGGCGCGCCGCATCGTCTCTTTCGTGCGCGAAGGCGCAACCGTCGCCGCTGGCGAGCGTATCGGCATGATCCGCTTCGGCTCACGGGTGGACGTCTATCTGCCCGTTGGCACGCGGCCGCTCGTTGCCGAGGGCCAGACGGCGATTGCCGGCGAGACGGTGATTGCCGATCTTGCCGCCGGCGACGCGCAGCGCAGCTTCCGCGTCGATTAACCTATTAATCAGCAATGGTTAATCGGCGGCGACCCTGGCGGCGCCACGAACCATTCGCTATGATTTCCGCCATGCCGTTCTCGCCTTTCGACCGTGGCTCATTCCCCCGCCAGCGCGGGCGCTTCCGCCTCATTCCGGTGCGCACGCTGGTGCCGAACCTGATCACGCTACTCGCGCTATGCGCTGGACTGACGGCGATCCGGCTTGCCCTCGAGGACAAGCTCGAATGGGCGGTCGCTGCCATCGTTTTCGCCGCGCTGCTCGACGGCATCGACGGCCGCGTCGCGCGCATGCTTAGGGGCACCTCGCGCTTCGGCGCCGAGCTCGACAGCCTCGCCGACTTCGTCAATTTCGGCGTCGCGCCGGCGCTGATGCTTTACTTCTGGGGGCTGCGAGAGCTCGGCAATCTGGGTTGGATCGCCGGGCTGGTGTTTGCGATCTCGACGGGGCTGCGGCTCGCGCGCTTCAACGTCATGGTCGATGACCCAAACAAGCCGGCCTGGGCGGCAACGTTCTTCACGGGCGTGCCGGCGCCGGCCGGCGCCATCACCGTCCTGCTGCCGATCTATGTCTATTTCCTCGGGGTGCCGCGCCTGCCGGGTACGGCCTCGCTGACGTTCGTCTACACCTTCGCCATCGCCATGCTGATGGTCTCCCGGCTGCCGGTCTTCTCCGGCAAACGCGTCGGCAAGCGGGTTGCGCCCGAGATGGTGCTCCCGGTTTTCGTCATGGTGGTGCTGTTCTTCGCGCTGCTCATTTCCTATCCCTGGGTGGTGCTCACCATCGGCACCGTGTGTTATCTGGCAAGCCTGCCGTTCGGCTACCTGTCCTATCGCCACCACCAGCGCAAGGACGCGGCAAGCGCGGGTGCCGCGGCGGGCGCTGCCGCGCAGCCTCATGCGCACAACGAAACGCCGGAGGTGTTGCCCGGACATGGGGGACAAGCGCCCGACTCGAATCGGCGCGCCCGGCTCAATTGATGCACGGACGGAGTGCACGAGCCGCCGTCGTCGTCCGTCATTGCCGGGCTTGACCCGGCAATCCATCTCCTTCGCGAATAGCCTTTTTGCCAAGTAGATAGACCCGCGGGGCATAAGCGCGTCTACGCGCGTCTTCCACGCGCTTCTGCCCGCGGGTGACGCAGCGCTCATCGCCCCGGAAGCGGGTGCCCCGGCATGAGATCGTAAGGGTGCTTCCAGCCCGGCAGCGCCTTGATGCGATCGAGCCAAACCGCGATGTTCTTGTGCTGGGCGGGGATGTCGAAGCCGAACTCCTCGGCCGGATAGTAGAGATAAGCGACCAGTGAAAGATCGGCGATGGTCGGGTGCGCGCCGAGGACGAACGGCGCACTCGCGAGGCGCTTGTCGAGAATGGCAACGTTGTTGTCGATGCGGCCCTTGAGGAATGCAAGCACGGCCGGATCGCCGGGCGGCTTGGCGAAACACCGCAAGAACCGATAGGGCCCGAGAAAGCCGTTGACCTTCTGATTGTCGAAGATGATCCAGCGCAGCGCCTCGCGCCGCGCATCCTCGCTCTCGGGGCGGAATTGACCCGACCGATCGGCGAGATAGGTCAGGATCACGCCGGACTGGCTGAGCTTCTTACCCTGATGCCCGAGGACGGGAACCTCACCCATTTCGTTGACGTTGGCGCGGTATTGCGGCGAGCGCGTCTCGCCATTGAAAAAATCGACCCACACCGGCTCCCAATCGGCGCGGATCAGGTTGAGCATCAATGCGGCACGATAGGCGTTGCCGGATTGCGCGAAGCAAAAGAGCTGGTACTCGGCCATGGCGGTCCTTTGTTGGTCACCAATACGACTTGCGTTGCTGTGTGATCCTCGGGCAGCGGCCCCTCTCCCGCACCGAACACGGGCCTGCCCGAGTTCGGTCCTTCAAATCGGCCGAAGTCAGATAAATCCGACTTCGGCTGGGAGAGGGTGATCGAGCGCGAAGCGCGAGCGCGCTCACTTCATGGTCGGAATGACGAACTCTGCGCCTTCCTTGATGCCGGAGGGCCAGCGCGAGGTCACCGTCTTCGTCTTGGTGTAAAAACGCACCGCATCCGGCCCGTGCTGGTTGAGATCGCCGAAGCCCGAGCGCTTCCAGCCGCCGAACGTATAATAGGAGAGCGGCACGGGGATCGCGAAGTTCACCCCCACCATGCCGACATTGACTCGTGTTGCGAAGTCGCGGGCGGTGTCGCCGTCGCGGGTGAAGATGGCAACGCCGTTGCCGTAGTCGTGCTCGGAGGGAAGCCGCAGCGCCTCGTCGTAAGTCTTGGCGCGCACGACCGAGAGCACCGGCCCGAAGATTTCCTCCTTGTAGATGCGCATGTCGGGCGTTACCTCGTCGAACAGGCAGCCGCCCATGAAGAAGCCGCCTTCGTAGCCCTGCAGCTTGAAGCGGCGCCCGTCGACCTTGAGCTTGGCGCCTTCCTTGATGCCGAGGTCGACGTAGCTCTTCACCTTGTCGAGTTGCGCCTTGGTGACCATCGGCCCGTAGTCGGCCTGCGGATCGCTCGAGGGCCCGACCTTCAAGCTCTCGACGCGCGGGATGAGCTTGTCGACAAGAATATCCGCGGTCTTCTCGCCGACCGGCACCGCCACCGAGACCGCCATGCAGCGTTCGCCGGCCGAACCATAGCCTGCGCCGATCAGCGCATCGACCGCTTGATCCATGTCGGCATCCGGCATCACCACCATGTGGTTCTTGGCGCCGCCGAAGCACTGCACGCGTTTGCCGTGGGCACAGCCGGTGGTGTAGATGTATTCCGCGATCGCCGAGGAGCCGACGAAGCCGATCGCGCGCACGCGCGGATCGGTGAGCAGCGTGTCGACCGCCTCCTTGTCGCCGTTGACGACATTGAGCACCCCCGCCGGCAGCCCGGCTTCGACGACGAGTTCGGCAAGCCGCATCGGCACAGATGGATCGCGCTCCGACGGCTTGAGAATGAAGGCGTTGCCGCAGGCGAGCGCGGGCGCGAACTTCCACATCGGGATCATGGCCGGGAAGTTGAACGGCGTGATGCCGGCAACGACCCCGAGCGGCTGGCGCAGCGAGAACAGATCGATGCCCGGTCCCGCGCTCTCGCTGAATTCGCCTTTGAGCAGGTGCGGGATGCCGCAGGCAAATTCCACCACTTCCAGTCCGCGCTGAATGTCGCCCTTGGAGTCGGCGATGGTCTTGCCGTGCTCCGAGGACAGCAACTTGGCGAGGCTATCGAATTCCCGCTGCACCAGCTCGAGGAACTTGAACAGCACGCGCGCGCGGCGTTGCGGGTTGACCGTTGCCCAGGCGCCTTGCGCCGCCTCGGCGTTGGCAATCGCCGCTTCCACTTCCGACCCCTTGGCGAAGCTGACCTTCGCCTGCACCTCGCCGGTATTGGGGTTGAACACGTCGCCGCTGCGGCCGGATGTGCCCGCCACTCGTTTACCGCCGATGAAATGACCGATTTCGCGCATCAGGCCTCCTCCGATGTCTAGCTCGCATTGCGGAGCCGTTATCTCCCGCTTGGGATAGCGCAGCCGGCGCGGCGCGGGAAGCGGGCGAACCTGAGGCAACCGACCGGCCGTCCATGGCCCGCGGTAAGAGCTGGGTGATCGATGTCGCTGAACACTCGCAAAAGGGCGCCATGCGCGCGCCGCCAGCGGAACTCCTCTTGCGAGGACATGTTATCCGCCGGAAGGTGGTGTTATAAGCCGCCCCGTTTGCTTGCGGTGCGTCGAGACTGACCAAGCCCATGGCCCAGGTAGCGAACGATACCACCGCCTCCGGCGCGGCCGCTTCGGCTATCCCCCACGTGCCGCATGAGAAATCGACGCCGTGGGCATTGGTGCTCGGCAGCGTCGGCGTGGTTTATGGCGACATCGGCACGAGCCCGCTTTATGCGTTTCGCGTGGCCGTCACCGCAGCCGTCGAGTCCGGGCCGGTGCGGCGCGACATCGTGCTCGGCGTCCTCTCGCTGATCCTGTGGGCGCTGATCGTGGTGGTGGCAATCAAATACGTCCTCATCCTGTTGCGGGCCGACAACAACGGGGAGGGCGGCACCCTTTCATTGACCGCGCTGGCAAGCCGCGCGTTGGGGCGGCGCACGGCAGTGGTATTTCTGCTCGGCGTCGTCGGCGCCTCGATGTTCTTGGGCGACGCCGTGATCACGCCGGCCATTTCCGTGCTGTCCGCGGTCGAGGGATTGACGCTGGTCACGCCTGCCTTCGAGCACTATGTGGCGCCCTTGACCATCGTGATCCTCCTCGGCTTGTTCGCCGCGCAAAGCCGAGGGACCGCCCGGGTCGCGAGTTTTTTCGCACCGGTCATGGTGGTCTGGTTCATCGCAATCGCAGCCGCCGGGGTTCTTCATATTCACGATGACCCCGCCGTGCTCGCAGCCATCAATCCGGCCTACGCGCTGGCGTTTCTCTATGGGCACGGCCACGTCGGGCTCGTGACGCTCGGCCTCGTCTTCCTCGTCGTCACCGGCGCGGAGGCGCTTTACGCCGACCTCGGCCATTTCGGGCGGCAGCCGATCCAGACCGCTTGGTTCGGTCTGGTGCTGCCGGCGCTGCTGCTCAACTATTTCGGGCAAGGCGCCAAGGTTCTCGCCGACCCCACGGCAATCGAAAATCCGTTCTATCGGCTCGTGCCCGAGGCCTTGCTGCTGCCCATGGTCGTGCTCGCAACCGCCGCGACGGTGATCGCGAGCCAAGCCGTGATCACCGGCGCCTATTCGCTCGTGCGTCAGGCCATCCAGCTCGGGCTGTTGCCGCGCCTTGACATCCGCCACACGTCGGAGTCGCAGGCCGGCCAAATCTATATCCCGCGCGTCACCGGCGCGCTGCTGCTTGGAGTCCTGCTGTTGGTCGGCCTGTTCCGCACCTCGAGCGCGCTTGCATCGGCCTATGGAATCGCGGTCGCAACCACCATGGTGGTCGACGGTCTGCTCGGCTTCATCGTGATCTGGAAATTCTGGCATTGGCCGCTGTGGCGGGTCGGCTTGCTGATTGCACCCCTTGTGGTGGTCGATATCGTCTTCTTCTCCGCCAACCTGCTCAAGTTGTTCGAGGGCGCTTGGGCGCCGATCCTGTTCGGCGCCTCGATGGTGCTGCTCATTCTCACCTGGCGGCGAGGCACCCACATCCTCGCCCGCAAGACGCGCCGCACCGAAGTGCCGCTCGAGACGTTGCTGGGGAGCCTGCAAAAGCATCCGCCGCACATCGTGCCGGGCACCGCGGTGTTTCTCACCAGTCAGCCGGACTTCGCCCCCACCGCGCTGCTGCACAATCTCAAGCACAACAAGGTCCTGCACGAGCGCAACGTCGTCCTGACGATCGTCACTACCGACACGCCGCGGGTGGCCGACGAGGAGCGGGTCAAGATCACGGAGCGCGCGCCCCACTTCAGCCTGATGGCGCTGAAATTTGGCTATATGGAATCGCCCAACGTGCCCAAGGCGCTTGCCCTTGCGCGCAAGCACGGCTGGCCGTTCGACATCATGTCGACATCGTTCTTCCTCTCGCGCCGTGCGCTGAAGCCGGCGACGCATTCCGGCATGCCGCGCTGGCAGGACCATTTGTTCATCGGTCTGGCAAAATCGGCGAGCGACGCCACGGATTTCTTCCATATCCCGACCGGGCGCGTGGTGGAGGTTGGAACCCAAGTCGCGGTCTGACCAAGGCGCAGTTTGCCGGAAAGCGCCGCGAAATCTCGCAGACACGGAAATGCAGTATTGCGTCTGACGCTGGTCTACTCTGTCCCTCCCGCAAGGACGGAGCGGACAGGCGTTTCGGGCTCTGGTATAAGCGCGGCCGCTCTATGTTGCACCGCAGCATCCTCAGGCGACCCATGATGTCTTTGTTCGGCACGGTGGCTGCTGCTCATCGCGGCGGCGCCACTGCGGCCAAAGCCCACGGGAAGACAGGGGCCGGTGCCGGCTTCGGTGCGCTCACGCTGGGCTCCATCGGTGTCGTCTACGGCGACATCGGCACGAGCCCGCTCTATGCGATGCGCGAGTCCGTGCTCGCGGCAGTCGGGGCGGGAAATCCGGCAAATGAAACTGCGGTTTTCGGAATTCTCTCGCTGATCATTTGGGCCCTCATTCTCATCGTCACGCTGAAATACGTGGTCATCCTGCTGAGGGCGGACAATAACGGGGAAGGCGGCACGCTCGCGCTGATGGCGTTGGCGCAGCGCTCGTTGGCCAAGCGAGCCGGCGCCATCGTGCTATGCGGCGTCATCAGCGCCGCCCTGTTCTACGGCGATGCCATGATCACGCCGGCGCTGTCGGTGCTGTCCGCCATCGAGGGCCTCAAGGTCGCCACTCCGGCGTTCGATCACTACGTGGTGGCGCTGACCGCGCTCATCCTGGTGCTGCTGTTCGCGTTCCAGTCGCACGGCACCGCCAAGGTGGCGGCATTCTTCGGTCCAATCATGCTGGTCTGGTTCGTGACCATCGCCGTCGGCGGGCTTTGGCATGTGATGGAAAATCCCGCCGTGCTGTGGGCGTTCAATCCGAGCTATGGGCTCGCATTTCTCGCCAGCCATGGGATGATCGGGCTGGTGACGCTGGGGGCGGTGTTTCTGGTGCTCACCGGCTCGGAAGCGCTCTACGCCGATCTCGGACATTTCGGGCGCAGGCCGATCCAAACCGCTTGGCTGAGCATTGTGTTGCCCGCGCTCACCGTCAACTATCTCGGCCAGGGTGCGCTCGTCCTCGCAGATCCCAAGAGCATCGAGAATCCCTTCTTCCTGCTTTATCCCGACTGGGCGCTGCTGCCGATGGTGGTTTTGGCCACCGCGGCAACCGTGATCGCGAGCCAAGCGGTCATCACCGGAGCTTATTCGCTTACTCGGCAAGCGATCCAGCTTGGGTTGTTGCCGCGGCTTGAGATTCGCCACACGTCGGAAGCGCTGTTCGGGCAAATCTACATGCCGCGGGTCAATCTGCTGCTGCTGGTCGGCGTTTTGCTGCTGGTGGCGCTGTTCCGTTCCTCGAGCGCGCTCGCCTCCGCCTACGGCATCGCGGTGACCGGCACCATGGTAGTCACGGTCACCATGGCCTTCGTCGTGATCTGGAGGGTATGGCGCTGGCCGCCGTTCGCGGCCGCCGCGCTGATCGCGCCCTTCCTGCTCATCGACGTCACCTTTCTCGGCGCCAATCTGCTCAAGGTGATCGAGGGCGGCTGGGTGCCGCTCGCGTTGGGCGGCCTGGTGATGGTGGTGATGTATACGTGGCGGCGCGGCAGCCGTCTGTTGCTCGAGAAGACCCGGCGGCAGGAAATGTCGCTGGACGACCTCGTGCGCATCCTGGAGAAAAAACCGCCGACCCGCGTGCCGGGCACCGCCGTGTTTCTCACCAGCACGCCCCACGCCGCGCCGACCGCCCTCATGCACAGCCTCAAGCATTACAAGGTGCTGCACGAACACAACGTCATCTTGACGATCGAGACCGCGGACACGCCGCGGGTGGAGGCGGCCGAGCGCGTGCGCATGAAGAAGCTGGGCGCGACCTTCGCCTGTGTGACGCTACGCTTCGGCTTCATGGAAACTCCGAACGTGCCGAAAGCGCTCGCAATCGCCCGCAAGCTGGGTTGGACCTTCGACATCATGTCGACCTCGTTTTTTCTGTCGCGACGTTCGCTCAAGCCGGCCGCCCATTCCGGCATGCCGCGTTGGCAGGATCGTCTGTTCATCATGCTCACCCGCATCGCCAATGACGCCACTGATTATTTCCAGATCCCCACCGGGCGAGTGGTGGAGGTGGGAACACAGGTGACGATCTGACGCGACGCCGGGCCCCGATTATGGATCGCGCCGGAATGATGCTTGGAATGGCGAAGGGGTTAGCGTGATGCCGAACCGTAGGCGTACTCCCTTGATTCTTGGACGCTGACGCGCGACCTGTGTGCTTACCCCGATGCGCATCGGAAAGGAGCTAGATTCCCATGCCCGCTCAGCTTGGCCGAGAGAACGTGCATGATGTGCCGCCCGAGGAGGTGGCGCGAGGGCTCGCGGAAGGCAAAATTTTGCTGGTCGACGTGCGCGAGCCGAGCGAGACCGAAGTCGAGCGTTATCCGGAGGCGTTCTACCTCCCGATGTCCGAGTTCGATCCGGCCGCAATTCCCGATCCGGCGGGGCGCCGGGTCGTGTTCGCTTGCCGCTCCGGCAACCGCTCGGTCACGGCTTCGCTGATCGCACAGGCCGCGGGGTTGCCCTACGACGCGCATCTTGCCGGAGGCATCAAAGCGTGGAAGGAGCTCGGCCTGCCCACCGCCAGCTGACGCACACCGCCGCCAAACGCCTACCGTTTCCCGCAATCGGCCCTACACCCGCCCGCCTCTGCAATGCTTCCACGGAGATCTTCGATGCGCCTACCGATCCGGCTCGCTCTGGCCGTAGCCGCCTGCGCGGCGATCGCGCCCGCTGCCGCTCAACCGAAGCGGGAGCGCATCGTCAATATCTATAATTGGTCCGACTACATCGCTCCGACCGTGGTCGAAGACTTCACCAAGGAGACGGGAATCAAGGTTCGCTACGACACCTTCGATTCCAACGATACGCTGGAGACCAAGCTTCTGGCCGGCAAATCCGGCTACGACGTGGTGGTGCCCACGGCCTATTTTCTCGAGCGGCAGATCAAGGCTGGCGTATTCCAAAAGCTCGACAAGGAGAAGCTACCCAATCTCGCGAATATGTGGCCGGAGATCACGCAGCGATTGGCGGCGTATGATCCCGGCAACCAGTACGCGGTCAACTACATGTGGGGCACGACGGGCATCGGATACAACGCCCGAAAAGCGCGCGAGATCCTGGGAGCGAACGGCACAGTCGACAGCTGGGATATCGTCTTCAAGCCCGAGAACCTGGCCAAGTTCAAGAACTGCGGCGTGCATATGCTCGATTCCTCGGACGACGTCCTGGCGGCGGCATTGCACTATCTCGGTCTTGATCCCAACAGCAGCACCGAGGCCGATCTGCAGAAGGCCGCCGATCTCATGATGAAGATCAGGCCTTATGTCCGCAAATTCCACTCGTCCGAATATCTCAACGCGCTTGCCGCCGGCGAGGTCTGTCTCGTTCTCGGATTCTCCGGCGATGTCAAGCAATCGCAAAAGCGCGCGGCGGAAGCCAAGAACGGGGTCGAGATCGCGTACGCCATCCCGAAGGAAGGGGCGCAACTGTGGTTCGACAATCTCTCCATCCCGCGAGACGCCAAGAACGTCGCGGAAGCAGACGAGTTTATCAATTACTTGCAGCGGCCGGAGGTGGCGGCCAAGAATACGAATTTCATTTCCTACGCCAACGGCAATTTGGCCAGCCAGAAATTCATCGACAAGGATATCCTGGACGACAAAACGATCTACCCCGACGACGCGACCATGCGCCGGCTTTACACCATCAGCGCGCATGATCCGAAGACGCAGCGGCTGGTCAACCGGCTGTGGACCAGGATCAAAACCGGCAGATAGCGCGACGTTCGCCGGTTCGCCGCAGCGCGCGTCAGCGCCAGCGCCGATGCACCCATAGCCACTGCTCGGGGTGCTCGCGTATCCATCCTTCGACCACCGACGTGATCGCTTGCATGGTGCCGGCGATATCGACCCTTCCGGCCTCGTCGCGCCGCGGCTCGATGGCTTCGCTGAGGTCCACACGGAAGCGATGTTGGTCGGGAAGACGGATTATGCGCGTGCCGTGAATCGGGCATTCGATGTGGCGGGCGAGACGGGCGATGAAGGGGTTGGCTTTGCAGCGGCGGCCGAAGAACGTCACGTCGACGCCGTTGACGTAATGTTGGTCCACGAGCATGGCGACGTGGCCCCCGGCCTCCAGTACGCGCAGGAGCTTGAATGGCGCGTCGAGGCCGGTGGGGACGAGGCTGCCCATGCTGCCTTTGCGAAGCTTGATGATCGCGTCGCTCACCGCGCCGATATTGGGCCGCCGGTAAAGCACCGTCGCATCGAGCCGGTATTTGGCCGCTATCAGGGCCGGCAATTCCCAGTTGGCGAGATGAGCGGCGAAGACCAGAGCAGGCTTGCCGTCGCATCGCAGCCGCCGAAACCGCGCATCTACCTCTTTGCTGTAGACGATATCCCCCGTTTCCAGCGGATCGGGATCGAACATCCGAAGACGATCGATGTGCGCGAACTCGGCCGCAACGCGGCCGAGATTGTCCCAGACCCCGCGCAGAATTGCTTCGATCTCGGCCGGGGATTTATCCGGAAAGGCGGCGGCGAGATTGTCGCGGCCGATTCTGTGTTCCTTCAGCCGGGGACCGAGCGTGCGCATGAAGCCGCCGGCGAAATCGGCCATGTGCTTCCGGTTGGTTGCGCGAATCATCCGCAACATTGCGACCGCGAGCGATCCTAGCGCGGCGTCAATGCCGGTCTTGGCATGTCGTTGCAGCCGATAGGCGAGCGTTCGCGGGAAGCTCATGCGCGCTTGCAGCGGATGGTCAAAAGCCGACTATGATCTTTCCGAACACCTGGCGGCTTTCCAGCCGCGCCAGTCCGCGCTCGAAATCGGCGAGCGCGACCTCGGTGTCGATCACCGGCAGCAGGCCATTCGCCATCTTGGCGAGACTCTCGCGGATATTGCGCATGGAAGCGCCGAACGAGCCGATAATGCGATATTGCTGCTGGAACAACTGCATCAGGTTGATGGTCGTCGAAGGCCCCGAAGTTGAACCGCACGTGACCAGCCGCCCGCCGCGCTTGAGGCACAGAAGCGAACCGTTGAAGGTCTCGGCGCCCACGTGCTCGAACACCACGTCGACGCCTTTCTTGGCGGTGATCTTGCGCACCGCGCCTTCGAAGCGATCGGTGCGGTAATTGACGACATGATCGGCTCCCAGCGCCTTGGCCTTTTCCGCCTTGGCATCGTCGCCGACCGTGGTGATGACCGTGCAGCCGATGGCCTTCGCCATTTTGATGGCGACCGAGCCGATGCCGGAGCCGCCGGCATGCACGAGCACGCTCTCGCCCGGTTGCAGCACGGCATTGTCGAACAGCATGTGCTGCACCGTTGCAAACGCGATCGGCGCGCAGGCGGCGTCGCGGAGCACGACGCCGTTGGGGACCGGGATCACCAGACGCGCCGGCATGTTGACGAGATCTCGGGCGAAGCCGTCGATATGGAAGCCCATGATGCCGCCGACGTTTTCGCACAGGTTGTCGCGGCCCTCGCGGCAGGCCTTGCACGCGCCGCAGGTCAGCGCGCCGTACATGACGACGCGGTCGCCGGGCTTGAACGCGGTCGTATCGGGCCCGATGGCGGCGATCTCCCCCGCAGCCTCGACGCCGACCACGACCGGCAGCTTGCGCTTCGCAAAGGCCATGCCGCGGTAGCCCCAGAGGTCGAGGTGGTTGAGCGCGACTGCCTTGATCCTGATCTGCACCTCTCCCGACGCCGGTGGGGCGGGGGAGGGCAGGTCGGCAACCTCGAGCTTGCGGTCGGCGACGAGCGTGAGCGCCCGCATGCGTCACGCGGGCTCGCGGCTCATCACCAGCGAGACGTTCTGGCCGCCGAAACCAAACGAGTTCGACAGCGCATGACGCACCTTGGCGTCGCGTGCCTGGTTCGGCACGACATCGAGCGGTATGGCCGGATCGGGAATTTTGTAGTTGATGGTCGGCGGCAAGCGTTGATGCTGCAACGTCAGCAGGGTGAACACGGCTTCCACCGTGCCGGCTGCCGAGAGCGTGTGCCCGATCATCGACTTGTTGGAGGAGATCGGTATCGACCGCGCGCGCTCGCCGAAGACCGAGGACACGCCGAGATATTCCATCTTGTCGTTCTCGGGCGTGCCGGTGCCGTGCGGGTTGATGTAGTCGATGTCGTCGGGGGCGATGCCGGCGTCGGCGATCGCGTTGCGGATGCAGCCGATGATGGCCTTGCCATCGGGGCTCGAGCGGGTCCGGTGGAACGAATCCGCCATCTCCCCGCAGCCCGCCAAGACGCCGAGGATTTTCGCCCCGCGCGCGGTCGCGGCGGCGTAGCTCTCGAGCACGAGCGCGGCGGCGCCCTCCGCCATCACGAAGCCGTCGCGGTTCTTGGAAAAGGGCTTCGCCGCCGCTTGCGGCGGATCGTTGGCGGTCGACAGCGCCGATAAGAGCGAGAAGCGGATCAGCGATTCCGCGTTCACCGAGCCGTCGGTGCCGATGCAGAGCGCGGCGTCCGCCTCGCCGCGCCGGATCGCCTCGACGCCGAGTTGAATGGCGCTCGCTCCCGACGAACACGCGGTGGTCACCGAAATGGGCGCGCCCTTGGTGCCGAAGCGATCGGCGAGATGCTCGGCCACCGAAGCGAACTGGCAGCGTTCATGAATGGCGTGAAAGCGGCCGGACGCGCTCGCCCGCCAGAGATCGCCATAGCCGATCGTGTCATTGGCGCCGGAGCCGGCCGCCAGCGTGTCGCGATGCGGCCATTCGATTTCGACCGGCGCGACGGCAAGGAAGAGCGGGCCGGGAAAGTCCCCTTTGCTGCCGATGCACGCCTCGCCGATCGCTTCCTCCGCGACCATTGCGGCCATGCGCTCGCCGAGCTCGGCCGAGCAGAAGGGCTCGACCGGGACGAAATCGACGCTGCCGGCGATCGTTGTCTTGAGGCCCTCATTGGCAAAACGGGTGATGCGGTGAATGCCGGATTCTCCGGCCGTGAGCTTGGTCCAGTTTTCGGCCTTGCCCGCGCCCAGCGAGGTGATCACGCCCATACCGGTGACCACCACGACCGGCCGGCCGTTGTTGCCGCGCGCAGCTGCCATGCAAGCCTCCTTCAGGTGACCGCCTCGACCAGTGCCATGCCCTCGCCGCGCCAGTGACCGACGGCGGTGACTGCGACGTGCCCGAGCGGGCCTTCATACTCCCGTTCGACCCCCGAGGAGTCCGCGGGCGGAAACAACTTTTGGCGACCGAGTGCGAGCGTGGCAAGCGCGATGTTCATGGAAAATTGCGGCTCGAGGCCGTGCCCGACGAGGCTCCCGGTCGCCCGCACCGGCAAGTCCGCCAGGCTCTTGAGCCAAGCGCGCTCCTCGTTGGTGGCGGGCTGCGCGCCGGTTGCGCCGGAGATCACCGCCATGCCGGCACGCGCCCCCTGCGGCGCCAGACTTTGCCACATGCGCGCGAGCGCGGCGGTAACGGCGCCGGCGGGTCGGGCGGAGCGCTCGGACAACACCCCTGCCAGCCGCGCCAGCGGCTTGGCATTGCGCGCCTCGGCGTGTCCACGCGACTCCAGAACGAGGAATGCCCCGAGCGAGCCGAGCACCATGCCCGCTGTGCGCTCCCACACCGGCCGGAACGGCGCGCGCAACATGTGTCCGCCCGCGTCGTAGAGCAACAGCAAGTCCTCGCGCTCCCCGTTATGCGAGCCGCCGACCAGCGCCAACTCGCTCTGCCCCGCCGCGATGCGCGCGAGCGCAACGCGCACCGCGTCGACGCCAGCTGCCTCCTCGCCCATGAACGTGCGCGAGGAGCCGGTGACGCCGTGGACAATGGAAATGTTGCCGGCGAGCAAATTGGAGAGCTGCGCCAGGAACAGCGTCGGCCGCAGGTCGCTCATCAGCCGTTCGTTGAGGAAGGCTTCGGGATTGGCGGATTTGGGCTTGTTGGTCAGGATCGTCGCATCAACCGCGACGTCGCGCTCCCCGCCACCCGCCGCCACGATCATGTCCATGTGCGCGAGCAATTCGGCATTGCCCTTCACGCCGGCATCGGCGAGAGCAAGCCCTGCGGCATAGGTGCCGATCCGCTGCCAAGCCTCCATTTGCCGCTGGTCGCCCTTTTTCGGGATCTGCTTGTCGAGATCAAGCGGCGCGAGCGGGTGCACCAAGTAGGGAGCAAAGCGCTCGGCGTCGATCTTGATTCGCCCTTCGGCGAATCCTTGCCAGTGCGCCTCGGCGCCTTCGCCGAGGCAGGACACGATGCCGACGCCCGTGATCCAAACCTCGCGTGGCGCATCAGCCATGAGCGAGGGTCTCCATGGGGAATTCGAGGATCGCCGCCATTTTCTCCATGCTGGCGCGAAACTCCGCGTTGGGAAACTCAACCAGCCGGAACGTGATCTCGGCGTTGCAGGTGAGCTTGCCCTCGCAGCGTATGTCGGCCTTGGTGACGGCGTAGCCGGAGCCTTCGTGCAGCAACTTGGCCGAGAGCGAAAGATCCGCCCCGGGCGGCACGAACGAGCGCAGCTTCGCCTCTTTGAGCGCGGCGAAGAACGGCATTCGCGAGAACTTGGTCACGGCGATGACGAGCCAGCCCGAGGTCTGCGCCATCGCCTCAATCAGCAGCACGCCGGGCATCAGCGGATAACCGGGAAAGTGCCCTTCGAAAATGGTGGATGCGTCCGGAACGCGCGCTTCGGTACGGATGGTTTGTTGGGCCAGATCGAGATCGACGATGCGATCGATAAGCTGAAAGTACTCGAGGCGCATGCGAGCGCGTCAGGCGCCCTTGGCAGCGACAAGTTCGTCGATGCGGGTGCACAGATTGTTCAACTGAAAATATTGTTCTGTCGTCGCCTTGCCGTCGTTGACCTCCTGCGTCCACTGCTCGAGGGGCATTTTGATTCCGAATGCCTTGTCGATGGCAAACGCAATGTCGAGAAAGTCGAGACTGTCGATGCCGAGGTCGTTAATGGCATGGCTTTCCGGCTTGATCGTGTCGCGCGGAATGTCGCACGTCTCGGAGATGATATTGGCCACCGTATCGAAAGTCGAAGGCATCAGTAAATCCCTGATCGGTCACGCGTTTCGAGCGAGCGCCGCCGACGTGTTTGCGATTGCGGGTCGGATCGCCCCGGAGCGGCCCGTCTCCCCCGCCTGAGGTCGGTTTGCCCGTATAGCGAAGAGGCAGCGCAAGTTCAATGGCGCGAAAATTTCGGCGATTGAAGGCATTAGCGTGGTTTCCGACGGCGCCGGACGGCGCCGCGCCGCGGGCGGCGCGTCGCTCGGCCGCCCTAAATGATCCTCGAGCGCATCAAGGCGGTTACGATCTCCGCGACCATAACCACGACGAAGATCACGAACAGCACCAGGCCGGCTTCGTCCCAGTAGAGGTTGGAAAGCGCGGTATCGAGCGCCATGCCGAGACCGCCGCCGCCGACAAGGCCGAGCACGGCCGATTCGCGCACGTTGATGTCCCAGCGGAACACCGAAATCGACAGGAACGCCGGTTTGACCTGCGGCCAGTATCCTTTGAGCAGGACGGCGAGTGGCGGCGCCCCAGCAGCGACGAGTGCCTCGATAGGACCGGGCTTGGCCTCTTCGATCGCCTCCGAAAGAAATTTGCCGGTAAACCCGATCGAATGCATGGCGATCGCCAGGGTCCCGGCGAGCGCGCCCGGACCGAAGACGGCGACGAAGAACAGCGCCCAGATCATTGCATGCACCGAGCGCGTCGCCACCAGAATGAAGCGGCCGATGCTGTTGAGGACGACGGAGCGGGTGATATTCCGCGCCACCATGATCGCGACGAGGCTTGCCATTGCCACGGCCAGAATTGTGCCCAGCGTCGCGGTATGCAGCGTCTCGATCAACGCGCCGTGTACTACCTTTGGATACCACGCCCAGTCGATCGGCCACATGCGCTCGAATAGATCGACCGTCTGTTGCGGCGCATCGTAGAGAAACTCGGGGATGATCTCGATGCTGCGCAGCGACCATACGATGGCGACCAGCGCCAAGAGATAGAAAACGGAGCGCCAGACGCGCTGCGCCAACGTGAACCGTTGCCAACGGCGCAGGTGGGCCGAGGCGGGTGAGGCGGCGGTGATCATTGAAACACTCTGCGCATCCAGCCCGATAAGAGTTCACCGACCATGACCAAGGCGATGATGGCGAGCACGATCGTCAGCACGAAATCGTAGTCGAAGCGCTGAAACGCGGTGAACAGCGTTGCGCCGATGCCGCCGCCGCCCACGAGCCCGACCAACGCCGAATTGCGCAGGTTCGAATCGAGCTGATAGGCGGAAAATCCGATGAAGCGCGCCATCACCTGCGGCAGGACGCCCATGATCACGAGCGAAAGAAACGGCGCGCCGGTTGCGCGCACCGCCTCGACTTGCTGCATCGACATCTCCTCGACAGCCTCAGCCACGAGCTTCGAAAGAAAGCCGAGCGAAGCGACGATCAGCGCCAGCACGCCGGCGAGCGCGCCGAAGCCGACCGCCTTGACGAACAGGATGGCGATGATCACCGGGTGAAACGTGCGGAACAGGACGATGAGCGCACGCGCCGTCCACGCGAGCGGCAACGGCGAAAGATTGCGTGCGGCGGTGAGTCCGAGTGGCAGCGAGAGCAGCACGCCGACGGCCGTCGCGATGATAGCGATCTGCAGGCTTTCGAGCATTCCCGCGTAGAGGAGTTCGAGCTTGTCGGGCGCGAAGTTCGGGGGAAACATTCGCGACACGAACCGCGCGCCATGGGCAAAGCCGGCCATGAGGCGCTCTCGGCTGATTTCGAGAATCGAGCACGCATAGACGACGTAGAGCGCGAGCGCGATGCAGGCGACCCGTGTCGGCCAGTTCGGCGGAAACGCGACGCGCCGCACGGCGGAAGAGGGAGAAGGTGGAGGGGTGGAGAAGTCGGTCATGCGGGTGCGCGACTCGTCTGCGTCTTGTCACTCAAGCCAGCCTTCGCCGCCGTAGATCTGCAACAGATGTTCGTCTTGCAGTGCCCGCGGCGGGCCGTCGAACACGATTTCTCCTTTCGACATGCCGACGATGCGATCGGCGAAGCGCCGGGCCAGGCCGACGTTGTGGATGTTGACGATGACTGGGATGTCGCGCTCTCCGGCGCGGCGGGCGATCAGCTCCATGATCTCGACCGACGTCTTGGGATCGAGCGACGACGTCGGCTCGTCCGCCAGCACGAGATCCGGCTCCTGCATCAGCGCTCGAGCAATACCGACGCGCTGGCGTTGTCCGCCGGAAAGCTGGTCGGCGCGTTGAGTGGCAAAATCCCCGAGGCCGACCGCATCGAGCAGATGGAAGGCGCGCTCCACGTCCTGTGCCGGAAACTTGCGCAGCCACGCGCGCCACACCGGCACATAGCCGAGCCGTCCGCACAGCACGTTCTCGATGACCGAGAGCCGCTCCACCAGGTTGTATTCCTGGAACACCATGCCCATGCGCCGCCGCGCAAGCCGCAATTGCCGGCCGTTGAGACGCGCCAAATCCTCGCCGCGAAACAGGATCTCGCCGGCGGTCGGATCGACCAGCCTGTTGATGCAACGGATCAATGTCGATTTGCCGGTGCCGGACGGCCCGATGATTGCAGTCGTGCCGCGGCCCTCGACCGTGAGCGAAACGTCTTTGAGGACCGGCTGGCCCGCGCGGTACTCCTTGCGCAGGTTGCGGATGACGAGCGAGCGCTCGGCGTCGGCCGCTGCCGGCTTGAACGGTGTCGAGGCGTCCATGGCCCCCGCCCGGGAAGATTACTACTGCTTCGCTGCCGGCTGCTGTTGTTGCTTCTTCGCCAGCGCCTCAGCCTCGCGTTTCGATTCGGCATCATAAGCCGCCTTGTTGTAGGGCGTGCCGGAGGCCTCGGCGATCTCGCGCACCACCTTCCATGTATCCTTGTAGGTGATGGGAACGAAGCGGTCGTCGCCGTTGAACTCCTTGCGCATCGACGGCGGGAAGTCGAAGGCGAAGAAACAGCCGCGGATCTTCTTGGCGAGATCCGGATTAAGGTCGTGCGCGTGGGCGAAGGAAGAGGTCGGGAAAAGCGGACTCGTGAAGATGATGCGGAAATCGTCCGCCTTGAGCGTTCCACGGCTGACCATTCGCTCGAACACGTCGGAGGCAACGCCGGCCATGTCATAGTCACCGGAAGCGACGCCCAGCGCCGATTTGTCGTGGCCACCGGACATCACGGGCTTGTAGTCCTCGTTCGGCTTGAGCCCTTCGGGCGGATAAAGCACGAGCGGCGCGAGATGACCTGAATTCGACGACGGCGAAGTGTGGGCGACGCGTTTGCCCTTCAGATCGGCGAGCTTCTGATATGGGCTGTCTTTTCTCACGATCGAGATGAGATGATAGCCATGGGGTCCCTTTTCGCTGCCCTTGGCGGCGAACGGTACTGCGCCGGCGAGATTCACGGCGAACCCGGTCGGCCCGGTTGAGAAGCCGGCGACGTGCAGGCGCCCAGAGCGCATCGCTTCGATTTCTGCCGAGTTCGACTGCACGGGGTAGTACACCACGCGCTTCCCGGTGCATTGGGTGAGAAAGTCGGTGAATGGCTTGAACACGTTCTGATAGACGGCGGGATCCTCGACAGGCGTATAGGCGAAAACCAGCGTCGAGGGATCTTTGAGCTTCTTCGGATCGATCGGCACATCGGCGACGAGGTCACTGTCGACATCGCAATAGAGCGTGTCCAGTTGACCGCGGTTCGTGCATTCCTCGGCGACTGCGCTCGCACCGCCCGCCAGGATCGACGCAACAAGCGCATTCACTCCCGTCCGCGCAAGATGGCGCCACAGATCGGCCATTTCGTCCTCCCCGCGCGATGTCGGGTCGCGCCGCAAGTTTGCGGTTGAACGATACGCGCGGGCCGGCGGCGGAGCAACGGCAGGCCAGGGAACTTTCGGGTGATTCAATACTGTGCTCGGAACCAAACCGGAGCGTCGGCGTTTCTCGCGCAACATCGCGGGTAGGTGGCGCAGCGCCGCCATTTACTGCCGCCTTGAGGAACGACAGGCGCGGCGCAAAGCGGCCGACAAAACGTTGTCGCTCGCACCGAAAGGAGGCCGGGGTGAAAGGCAGAATGGTGCTATTTGCTGCTTCGATGTTGAGCTACGACTTTTCTCCCACCAACATCACACCATCCGCGGCAGGCGAGATCGGAATTGCCTCTGTTTATTCCCACGAAAGCGGCAGCGGAACCGCAAGCGGTCAAAAACTCGAACGCGAGGCGCTCACCGCGGCTCACCGCACGCTGCCGTTTGGCAGCAAGGTCAAGGTGACGAACAAGAGGAACGGACGCACGGTGGTCGTGACCATCAACGACCGCGGCCCGTTCCGGCGCGGCCGAGTGATCGATGTCACGCCGGCGGCGGCGCGGGTCCTGGGATTCTCCGGACTTGCACAGGTGACGCTTGATGTCGACCGATAGGGCGTTCGCTTAGCGCTCTGGGGCGTTGACGTCGATCGGCGCGCAGTTGCGCCGGCCGGACAGAATGCAGTCCTGATTCTTGCGCATCTGGATGATCTCCATCGCCAGCCACACGCCTACAAGCGCCAGCACGATGATGAAGCCTAACGCCGCAAGGTTGACCATCATGCGGTGCCGGTACGTGTCCTCGCGCTCTTCGCCGCCTTCGTATTTTGCAAGCGCGTCGTCCGCCGAAGCTGGCGACTGTGGCGGCCGGCGCGCCCCGCCACTTGTGCGAGCGCCGTGAGGTCGGAACGGGACCACCCGGGGATCATCGTCGCTTGGTTTGGGGTGCTGACGCGTCACGGTCATCCGGTATCTCGCAAATGCGCCGCCTCTATCGGCGCACCGGTTTAGGATTTCAAGCAAAACCGAAACGCACATTCGCAACAATGGTTTACGGCTTTGGCAGGACGGGGGCACGCGCAACCGGCTTAATCCAGCCGCCGGGCAAAAATTTTTTCGCCCTCCCGCCGCAGATTTCCTTGTCGACGCGGCGCTCTTCGCGCTAAGTTTATGGAAAATTTACGGAAGCAGGCTCACTGCGCTTATCTCCTGCCTTCCGGAGGGATGTAGGTTCGATCGAATAACAATGCCGCCAACGAGCGGTGGGGTGGCAAGGTCCGCGACCCCGACGATGCCGGCCCACCGGCACAGGGAGAATGCGCCTGAGCGTGAGATGAGCGACCTCCTGTCAGCAATGCTGCACCTTTCCGCGCACGACTATTCGTGGCTGGCGCAATTTTTTTCGCTTCTGATCCTCCCGTTCGTACATGAGGACCTCGCCATCGTGGCCGGCGCCTATCTCGCCGTGAACGACATCATGCCTGTCGGACTGGTGGCGCTCTGCATCTATGGCGGCATGGTGGCGAGCGACTTCGCCTTGTACGCCATCGGCGCAGGCGCAAGGCGTCTGCCATGGCTCCGCCGTCTCGCGGTCGATGACCGGGTGCGCAATTTCGCCCGCACGCTCCAACGCAATCTGTTCGGCGTTCTCGCGCTCTGTCGCGTGGTGCCCGGCCTCGTCTCGATTGCCTTCCTCGCCTGCGGCTGGGCGCGCGTCCCGCTCGTGCGCTTCACGGTGGCGAGCCTGATCGGCGCCGCACTCTATCTGCCGCTAATGCTCTGTTTCGCCGTCTTCTTCGGCGACGCGCTCGACAGCCGCGCCGGTTGGTGGACATGGCCGCTGCTGCTCGGCGTGCTGGCGGTGATCGGGTTTCTGCGCCGCCAGGTGTTCAATTTCCAAGGGGAGCCGAACGCGGCCGCCGGCAAACGGCCCGTGCGCATCGTACGCCGCAAGGTTCGCAGGATCGGGGCAATCGATCGCATGCCTCGAGGTTTGTTCTATCTGCCCTTGATCGCGAGTTGGATCGGCTTTGCCTCGAGATACCGGTCTTTAACCTTGCCCACGATCGCCAATCCGTGCCACCCGACGGGAGGGATGTGGGGCGAATCGAAGAGCGGCTACTTGGTCGATGTGGCAGGACGCGAGCGCCGATACGTCGCCGAATTCGTCACCGTGACGCGAAGCCTCGGACAGCGTACGCTGTTCGCCGACCTGGAGCGCATTCGGCGATTGTTGTCCGGCGCCGGTCTGGCATTTCCTCTGATCGTCAAGCCCGACGTCGGCCGCCAGGGCGGAACTCGGATCGACGACGTACCGGCGCTACGCGACTATCTGCGGCATTTCCCTGCCGGCGAGAAACTCGTCGTGCAGCGGTGCGTGCCCTATGACGGCGAAGCCGCGGCGCTCTATGCGCGCTTACCCGGTGCGCAAAACGGGCGCCTTCTCTCGCTGAGCTTCCGAACGGACGGGCGCTGGCGCGATGCATGGCGCCACGTCACCCCGGAGCTCGAGGCGCGCATCGACGCCATCGCGCGCAGCATGCGCGAATTCCATTACGGCCGTTTCCGTCTGCGCTTTGCTTCGCCCGACGAGCTCATGCAGGGAGAGAATTTCTCGGTGATCGAGATCACGGGCATCACCGGCGGGAGGAATCCTGACCGAGATGCTTCGGTGCCGCTGACGGAATGCTACCGCCGGCTCATCGACCAGCAGCGGATCATGTTCCTCATCGGCGAAAGAAACCGTGCCCGCGGATTTGCACCGCAGGGCTGGACCGACATTCTCAAGTCGGTGGTGCGGCAGAGCCAATTTACCCGCCGATATCCGGCCTCCGCCTGAGCGTGCCGTTCGTGACCACGCGTGGGCGCGCGGCGACCGCGCCGCGGTGCCGTGAACTCACTTCACACGGCGCGCCTTGCGAACAATCGTGGCGGCGCCGAGAAACCCGATCGCCGCGAGCGGCAGGCCGACATACCAGCGTTCCCGTTCGCGCCCGCGGGTGCGCAAGTAGTCCATCACGAAGCGCTCGCCGCGACCCATTTCGGTCAAGGTTTGTTGCATCGACCCCATGCGGCGAATCTCGTCCGCGGTCAGCGCTTCGCCTTGCCAACGAGATTGCCGTTCGCGGTCGTAGAGCCGATCGATCTCGGCTTTGTGGCGGTGCTCGACCATGACGGCTTCCAGATAATTTGCGCGCTCCGTCGCCGTCATGAAGCGATCGGGCCCGATCCCTGTCGCCATTTCGATCGCGGCGAGCAGCGGATGATCGCCCGCCGGCGCGATGACGACCCAAGCACCCGAGAGACCGAGCAGCAGGCAGACGATGAGCCCACCCACATGCAATCCGACTCGGCGGTTGCGGCGACGCTGCGTCGCTGGCGCGGTGACGAACGCGCGTATTGCTCCGGCGATCAGGAGAGTCGCGGCAAATGCCAGCACCGTGACCGCGCCGGTCGGCGCGTCGATCAGAAAGGATCCGAATATGCCGGCGGCGCTCGCAACCGCGCCGGCGATCCAGCCGATCACCAGCGCCACCCCGACATGCGAGGAGAAGAGGTTGCCGACAAGCGCCGGAACGATGAGAAAACAGAACACCAGCAAGACGCCGGCGGTTGCGACGGAAGAGGTCACGACTACGCCGAACGACAGGTAGAAGACCAAGTCCCAACCCAGGACCTTGCCCACCTCGTTACGGCCATCCTCGCTGCCTGCCGCGGCCAGCAACGGTCGGCGTATGAGCCAATGCAAGGCTCCGATGATGCCGTAGAGCACGACAAACTTCAGCAATTCGTCTCCCGTCACCGACAGGATGCCTCCCACCAGCATCTTCTTGACGTGCTCGGCGCCTTGGGGGGAGCGATCGACCACCAGCACGGTTGCTGCGGTCGCGAAGACATAGAGGACGCCAATGAACGCCTCCTGTCGCACGCTGCGCGCCAAGCCCCGGCTCGCGGTCAACAGCAAGGCGCCGACCACGGTGAAAGCGAGCGTATAGGCATAGCCGGCGGGGCTCTGCAGCGCGTGCCCGGCGACCACGGCGACGGTGGCACCCAGCGCCGACACCTGTGCCAGCGCCAGATCGGCAAACACGACGTTGCGCCGCAGCACTTGGAGGCCGAACCAGGTGTGAATCCCGGTAAACACGACAGCCGCCGCGAGCGGCAGCGCCGCGAATGCGAGAACGTCCTCCAGCATGATCGCTCAGTTCGATGCGGTCGATAACGCCTGCGCCAACGTGCCGACATTATAATCGAAGAGCGCCAGATAGCCGTTAGCATCGGGCACGCTGCCGACCGAAGGTGCGAGCTTGACGACCGCCGCGCCGGTCCGCCGCGCTAGCAATTGCGAGGCCTCCTCCGGTTCGAACGGCTCGTGCACGATGACGCGTATCTTCTGTTCCCGCATCACGGCCGCCAGCCTGGCGAGCCGCGCCGGGCTTGGGGCGATCCCTTCCTTGACTTCGATCACATCGACGATGTTGAGCCGGAAGCGGCGCGCGAAGTACGGCCACGTATTGTGATAGGCGATGAGGCGGGCGGCGCGATGGGGGGCGAGAAGCTGTTCCCATCGGGCGAGGCTTGTCTTCAGGCGAGAGAGGAAACTGTCGCGGTTGGCGATCATTTTTTCCGCCATTTCCGGCGCCACGCGAATGCCCGCTTCGGCGATGCCGCCGCTGATCGTCTCCGCATTGGCCGGATCGAGCCAATAGTGCGGATTGGCAAGGCCGTGCGCATGCCCATCGCGAGCAGTGGGATCCAATGGCGATCCTTTGACCTCGAGCAGGGGGATGCCAACGGAAGCATCGACATAACCGGCGCCGCCGCGGTTGACGTCGGCATCGCCGTGCATCGCCAGAAGCTTATCGAGCCAGTGATCGTAGCCGAGGCCCACGCGGATCACGATCGAGGCGCCCTTGAGCCGCGCCAAGTCGGAAGGGCGCGGCTCGAACGCTTCCGCGTCCGCCCCCGGCGGAATGATCGTCTCGACCTGCGCGAGATCGCCCGCCACGGCCTGCGCCAGGCTCGCGAGGTCGCTGGTGGTGGCGACGATGCGCAACGTCCGCGCCGATACGGGCGCCGATACGAGAAAGCTTGCGACGATGCTCGCCAGCGCGGCGCGCGCTAGCAACCGTGCGCGCGCCACGTGCGGATTGCGACGGCCATCACCTGCGGGCAACGAACACGCTCTTTGGCATCAGGCAGTGAACGCTCTTTTCGTCACCGGCCGCGGGCGGCGCAAGGCGACAGTCCATGGCAATGCTGGCTAGTCCATAGGCGTCGAGCCGGGTCAGATTTCGCTGCTGCTGCAGGAGGTTGATCATTGCCATCGACGCGCCGTCCATGGCCTTGTCGAGGTCAGCATCCTTCGTCACCGTAACGTAGTACTGGGCATTTTCCGCCGCCGGCAGCGGAGGTCCGTTGCGCGGCGATTTCGGATTCATGCAATAGGTGCCCTTGACGATATTGACCACTTCCGAGATCCGGCAGTCCCATTGCCGAACCATGATCTTGTCGGCCTCGTCCTTGCTCACCTTGCGGCTCTCGACGAGAAATTTCGATGTCTCCGATTTCAACAAATCCCAGCCGGCGTTGAGCTTCGGGTCATAGCCGATCGTGATCCAATGTGTGGGGGTCTCGATGCGAGGCCACTCGAGCTTCATTCCTTTCAACACTTCGACCGTGATGTTGAGCTCCTTGTATGCGGTCTCCATGGCGGTAAGGTTTACTTCACCATTGCCCTGGCCGGCATGGCTGTCGCCGGACCACAGCAGCGCGCCTTTGACGAAGACCGGGACGTAGAGACTCGTTCCCGCCACCAGCTCGCGAATGTCGAGATTACCGGCATAACGTCCGGGCGGAACGGACGAATATTGCCCGGGCTCTGCGCGCGCGACGCCGAGAGTCCCCGGGAACGGCCGCAGCGGCACGACTACGCCCGGGATGAACTCGGTCTGCATTTTATCGAGATCGAGATACATATAGCGGACTTGCCCGTCTTGGAACTGCTGCGGAAACTGACCGAACATGCCCGGCACGTTGAAGTTCGTCGCATAGGCGCGCGGCACGATCTTGTTGATCGTGACCTTAAGCACGTCGCCCGGCTCGGCGCCTTCGATATAGATCGGTCCGGTCAACGTGTGCGGTCCGCGGCCGGGAAAATCGGTTCTGAGCTTCTTGATCTGCTCGATCGTGGTGCCGGGAATGACCTGATTGTGGCTGTGCATCATCGTTTCCATGACGACGGTATCGCCGGAATTGATGCGCAACACGGGCGGCTGGGCGTTGTTGAACCAACCCCACTGGGTGGTTTCGAGCGTCGCCGGCAGAAGATGCACCTTCTTGCCGTCCGGCATCGGCACGATCTGGAGGTTCGGATCGGCGGGGCCGATCGGCGGCACCGCCTGAGCGGGCGGCGCGGCGGGAGCCGCTGGGGCCGCCGGCGGCTGCTGCGCGCGGATAGCGCTCGCGGTGATGAGCCAAGCGCCGCCGATAATCACGCCAGCGGCCGCGAACGCAAAAAGCCCTTGTCGTTTCATGGTTATTTTCCTCCCGTCAAGATACGCGATCCACGGCGGCGTCGATCCTGTGCTACTTCTCCTCAAACGGAAGCGTCTCATCCGGCGGAGGCGACATGCGGAATACATTGAGGATCATCGATATCAGCACGTAATAGCCGAGAATGCCGACGAGCTCCACGGTCGCGGCGTCGCCGAGAAGGGCGCGCACTCGCTCGAAGGTTTTGTCGCTGACGCGGCGCGTCTTGTAGAGCTCCTGGATGAAGTCGTAGATCGCGCGCTCGTCCTTGGGGGCGGCTTTCGGCAGCCGCCCCTTGTGCAGGTCGCGGATGGTCTCGCTCTTGACCCCCGCGCGCTCGGCTTGCGGCACGTGCGCGAACCATTCGTATTGGGCGCGCCACAGCTTTGCCGTCACCAGAATGGCGAACTCGGAGAGCCGCGGCGGCACGGCGGTCTTGAAGCGGCAATGACCGCCGAGCCGCTGCGCGAGGTCGCCGAAGGCGGGGGCATGCAGGAACACGGCAAACGGGCCGCGGATACCCGTCCCGCCGCCGCGCGGACCGGAACGGATCGACTCGAGCAACGCGCGCTGGGCAGGCGTTAGGCTCTCCTCGGCGAGAATGGGAACGCGGGGCGGCGGCATCTTCTTGCCAGATTTCTTCACGGGCATTGGGTTTCCTTTTGCGTTTGCGCTGCTCCGGCGCCCAGGTCTCATTTGAAGTCTCGACCTCATTTGAACAGCAGCGACTTGATGATGACCGGCACCACGTTGGTGAGCTCGATGACGCTGCCGATGTCGACGTAATCGAATTCTTTGAGCTGCACGGCGTCGATCGCGATCACGTCGGCGGCAGGTGCGATCTCGTGCAGAATGACGCGGCCGAGACTTTTGCCGACGTCGCCGTCGATCAGCAGCACCAGCGGCGCCTTCTCCCGCAGCGTCCCTGGCAATGCGGCGCAAATTCCGCTCGCGACGGCGTGGAGGCGTTCGTGTGAGGGGTCGCCGCGCCACGGGAACGCGAGCGCGACCGGGCTTTCACCTTCCTCGAAGTCGGCGCGGGCAAGCGCCGCGCGCACGGCGCGGCTGATCGCCTCGGAAGCGATCTCGCCCTGCAGACGGAAGTCGCATGCCAGCACCGGCAAATTTTGCAGCGGCAACCGGCCGGGATCGGCGATCAGGATGGTATTGCCGCTGATCTGCACCGAGAACTGCGCCGCGCCGATGACGGTCGCGCGAATACCCTGGCCCGGGTCCCAGACCGGAGGCAGGTCGCGCCGATGCGCCAGCACATGGCGCAGCTCCTCCGCCAGATCAAACCCGAGATCCCCGAAGCTGCGCGTTTCCCGCTTGTAGAGATATTCGGAGACGCCGCCGGAAAAGGTGATGGCGTCGATGCTTCGGTTGGCAAGCTCCGCCGGCCAGCCCTCGGTGACGAGCAGCGAGCGGGCGAGATCACCGCCTCGGCGCAGATCCATGAGGCCCATGATCATGCGCGCCATGCGCGCGGCGATGCGCCGGCGATCCGCCGGCGCGAGCGGCGCACCGGGCGCGAGCTCGAGGCCGAGCGCCGCGGCGATTTTGCAAGCGGGATCCTCGATGCGGGCAAGCGAGCCGCCATCTTCTTCCACGATAAGCCGGCCGCCCACCGCGATGGCGCAGGTGGCAGCAATGCGCCCGCTTTCGATAAGGGCGAATTTGGTCGTGCCGCCACCGATGTCGACATTGAGCAGCGTCGCGTTGTGCCCGCGCGAGAGCGCGACGGCGCCCGAGCCGTGGGCGGCCATCTGGCATTCCATATGATGGCCGGCCGAGGCGCAGACGAACTTGCCGGCCTCCTCCGAAAACAGCTCGGCGATTGCGCGTGCGTTGCGCCGCTTGAGCGCCTCGCCGGTCAGGATGACGGCGCCGCTATCGACCGCCTCGCGCTCTATGCCGGCATAGGCGTAGCAGCCGCCGACGAAGCCGCCGAGATCGTCGACATCAATGGTGTAGTCGGCCCGGTAGGGCGTCAGCAGAATTGGCGACTGCCACAGGATGTTTCGCTCGACGACGACGAACCGGCTCGACAACGCGGTCGAAAGGCGCTGCAGATGCACGCGCGCGAACATCAGATGCGACGTCGACGAGCCGATGTCAATTCCGACCGTCGTCAGCTCGACGTTGTCGGCGGCCCAGGCGACCTCGTTGACCGCGACGTCGTCGGGACTGACGTGAAGATGCTCAAACTCGAGGTCGTGCATCGAGCGCTGCGTTGCCCCTAGACCGCAGTCTTGGCGTAGGGCCGTTCGTCAATGAACTTACCCATGCCGGACGCCACACCGTGCTTGGCGAGCTCCTCAAGATAAATGCCGTGGACGCGCGGATCCTGGTGCTCGTATTCGATCTGACAGCCGCCGTCCTTGACGCTCACGTCCATTCCCTGGAACACACGGCGTTTGTCGGCGGTGAACGGATAGCGCAGGCTGCCGAAGGCGACGGCGAGATAGCGCGCGGGGTCGCCGGCAGTGTTGAAGTGCTGATGGAACATCTGATCCGGCGGCGCGAACACCCAGCCATGCTTCCAATCGATGCGCACGAAGTCCTTTGCGCCCTCGTACCAGAGCAGCGAGAAGCCGTGCCCGGTGACGGCGAAGACGTGGAAATCGGGACCGTGGCGATGCGCCTTTTTGTACGTACCGACCGGCATCTGCGAGGTGTGGGCGTGCATGGTGCCGTCGGCGAGGATGAACATCATGTTCGATCCTCCGGCGCCGCGCTGCTCCCAGGTCTTGAGCTCGAAGCCGGCGAGGTCGGGGATGAAATTGGTCTCCCACATGTTGCGTCCCGGCCGCACCGGAATGAACTCGCCTTCGCCGCTGAAGTACTTGGCGGCCCCCTGGCGTTCGGGAAAGCCGTACCCGTTCTCGAATACAAACGATTCGTTGTGGAACAGATTGAGCATCAGCGCGAGATTGTTGGTGCAGGCGAGCCGCGCGCGTTCGCGGCCGCTGGAATTGAAGTGCTGATAGCGGGCGTTCAGTGGCAGCGCGAACAGGCTCTTGGGACCCCACTCGAAGCTGTGTTTGCGCCCGTCGCTCGCTTCGACCGTGGTGTTGCCGTGACCGGAGAGGACGTAGACCACCTCCTCGAAGAGATGTTTCTGTGGCGCCGACTTCGCGCCGGGAGCGAGATCGAGGACGAAGATCGAGACGAAGTCGCCGCGGCCTTTGAGGTGAACGAGCCCGCCGTCGATCCCGAAGC
>Ga0207665_10000203_pt1 | contig 39944 bp, 42 predicted proteins | sample LARL112metaG_FD_184351 | JGI IMG/M metagenome (GOLD analysis project Ga0207665, IMG submission 184351) | Corn, switchgrass and miscanthus rhizosphere microbial communities from Kellogg Biological Station, Michigan, USA - LAR L11-2 metaG... | ecosystem: Host-associated > Plants > Roots >... | reverse complement strand
CCGGTGTCATACCCGTTATCTTCGCCTCGTCGTTGCTATACATCCCGCAGCTGATAAGCCAACTGCAATCCGGCAACGGCGGCGGCTTCCAACGCTGGGTGAACAACTACCTGATCAACCAGCAGTCGTGGGTCCACATCACGATCTACTTCGTTCTGATCATCTTCTTTGCCTATTTCTACGTCAGCATCACGTTCAACCCCGAGGAACGTGCTGATGACATGAAGAAGTACGGCGGGTTCATTCCGGGTATCCGGCCCGGCCGACCGACTGCCGAGTACCTGCAGTTCGTGCTGTCTCGGATCACGCTGCCGGGGGCCTTGTACCTGGGCATCGTGGCGATCCTGCCCAACTTCTTCTTTGCGATGACCGGCGGCAACAACCAGAACTTCCCGTTCGGCGGGACCGCAGTGCTGATCATGGTCGGTGTGGGATTGGACACTGTGAAACAAATTGAGAGCCAGTTGATGCAACGTAACTACGAAGGGTTCTTGCGTTAGCGCGATCCAACTGATCCGCAGGGAGATCAGGCCGATGAACGAGGAGGCAGTTCTTGTGCGAGTAGTCCTCGTTGGGCCGCCCGGGGCGGGTAAGGGCACCCAAGCCGAGTTCATCTCGGAGCGCTACGAGATCCCGAAGATCTCCACCGGTGACATCTTCCGGGCGAACGTCTCCGGAGGAACGGAGCTCGGTGTGCTGGCCAAGAAGTTCATGGACGCCGGGGACCTGGTTCCGGACGAGGTCACGAACGCCATGGTTCGGGACCGATTGGAGTGGCCGGACGCCGCCGTCGGCTTCCTCCTCGACGGATTCCCTCGCAATGTGGCCCAGGCTTACGAGCTTGACGGCATCCTCAATGACATGGCGACCTCGCTTGATGTCGTGCTCGAACTCGAGGTCGGCGACGACGAGGTGGTGCGCCGCTTGTCCGGCCGCCGAACTTGCAAGAAATGCGGACACGTCTGGCACATCGAATTCGACCCGCCCAAGGTGGCGAACATCTGCGATCGGTGCGGCGGACAGCTGTATCTGCGCGACGATGACCTGCCCCAAACCGTGCGGCACCGGCTGGAGGTCTACGCCCAGCAGACCGCGCCCCTGATTTCCTTCTACACCGGCCGCAGTCAGCTCCGGCAAATCGATGCTTACGGTCCAGTGGAGGACGTGACCGAGCGCGCGATCTCCGCCCTCGCCTCGTTCGCCGAAGCGCGAACCGGGGCGGACCGGGGCAGATCCGATGGCCTATGAAGCGGCGCCGAGGACGTGATCCCTTCGAGCTGAAGTCCGTCGCCCAGCTCGCTCCTATGCGGGAAGCCGGGCTGGTCGTCGCCCAAGCGTTGTCCGAGATGCGGGACGCGGTGGCGCCTGGCGTATCGACACTCGAGCTAGATGGGATCGCCCGGGATGTCCTCCGCGCGGCCGGTGCGACATCGAACTTCCTCGGCTACGACCTCGGGTCAGGACCGTATCCAGGTGTCATCTGCGCCTCGGTGAACGACCGGATCGTGCACGGCATCCCGTCGTCGGACGTGCGACTCCGTGACGGCGATTTGATCTCGCTCGACGTCGGCGCAGTCGTCGGGGGCTGGCACGGCGACGGCGCGATAACCGTCCCGGTTGGCGAGGTGTCGGCCGAGGCTCAGGCGCTTTCCGACGCGTGTGAACGCGCCCTATGGGACGGCTTGGCCGCGGTGCGAGCCGGCGAGCGCCTTGGCGATGTGTCGCATGCGGTCGAGACATCTGTGCGTCGCTCGGGACAGTACGGCATCGTTACCGGCTACGGCGGACACGGCATTGGCTCGCGGATGCACATGGATCCGCACATCCTGAACTATGGGCCGCCTGGACAGGGGCCCCGGCTCGTTCCGGGTATGGTGCTCGCCATCGAGCCGATGATCACGCTGGGCAGTCCCAACTCTCGTGAGCTGGGCGATGGATGGACTGTGGTGACCGCCGATGGGTCATTCGCTGCGCATTGGGAGCACACCGTAGCAATCCTGTCGGACGGGCCGTGGGTGCTCACCGCCGAGGACGGTGGCCGGGCCGAACTGCAGCTACGCGGCGTGACGCTGTCCGATCTCGCCGCCTGAGTGGCGGAGCCCGGGCGCGCACCGGTGTCGACAGCCGGTGATCTTGGACTTACCGACGCCCCAGCGCCATCCGTCCAAGATCACAGTGGACAACATGGCCCCTCGCGCCACCACGCCGCACCCGCCGCGGTGGCGGATTAGCGAACCGGGCCGGGGCTCGGTACAGTGGAGTGTGGCGCCAGCCGCGCTTTACCCATGCCCGCTGTGGCCGCGGGTCGGTGAGGTGGGACCCTCGGGACGACGCCGGTGAGTTCGACCCAACTAGCAGTAGCAGTACGACGTGCGACAGGCAGAAAAGCGGAGGATATGCCCAAAAAGGATGGGGCCATCGAGGTCGAAGGCCGAGTGGTGGAACCACTTCCTAATGCCATGTTCCGCGTGGAATTGAGCAACGGGCATAAAGTGTTGGCACATATCAGCGGGAAGATGCGCCAGCACTACATCCGCATCCTGCCCGAGGACCGCGTGGTCGTCGAACTATCACCGTACGACCTGACTCGCGGGCGCATCGTTTACCGCTACAAGTGAGTCCCGACCCACCACACAGGAAGTCACGGCCGTGAAGGTCAAGCCCAGCGTCAAGCCCATTTGTGAGAAGTGCAAGGTGATCCGTCGTCACAACCGGGTCATGGTCATCTGCGAGAACCCGCGCCACAAGCAGCGGCAGGGCTGAGCGGACGACAATCAGCAACGCGCATTCCTAGCCGTCGTCCCGGCGGTGATCGCCCTCGGTCGGAGGCCGAGGCCGGCGCTCGAGCTGCGCTCGGGGTAAGCCCGGACGGATGCGCACCACACCTCCGTTGAGCTCAAGGAGAGCTGCTACCGCATGGCACGACTCGTCGGCGTCGATCTCCCCCGCGACAAGCGAATGGAGATCGCGCTCACCTACATCTACGGCATCGGTAAGACCCGGGCCCAGCAGACGCTCGATGCGACGGGCGTGAGCCCGGATCTACGGACGCGCGATCTGTCCGACGAGGATCTGGTCAGGCTGCGGGACTACATCGACGCCAACTACCAGGTCGAGGGTGATCTGCGGCGGGAGGTCGCCGCCGACATCCGACGCAAGATCGAGATCGGCTCCTATCAGGGAATCCGGCACCGCCGCGGGCTGCCTGTGCACGGGCAGCGCACCAAGACCAACGCCCGCACCCGCAAGGGCCCGAAGAAGACCATCGCTGGCAAGAAGAAGGCAGGTAAGAAGTGAGCGAGCATCGTAGCGAGAGCGGGGTGATCTAGCATGCCGCCGCGGGCTCGCGCTGGGGCTGTAAAGAAGGTCCGGCGCAAGGAGAAGAAGAACGTCGCGCATGGTCACGCGCACATCAAGAGCACTTTCAACAACACGATCGTGTCGATCACCGACCCGCAAGGAAACGTGATCAGCTGGGCCTCGGCCGGCCACGTGGGCTTCAAGGGCTCCCGCAAGTCGACGCCGTTCGCGGCGCAGATGGCGGCGGAGAGCGCAGCCCGGAAGGCTCAGGAGCACGGGTTGCGCAAGGTCGACGTCTTCGTCAAAGGTCCCGGTTCCGGGCGGGAAACCGCTATCCGCTCGCTACAAGCGACCGGACTGGAGGTCGGGATCATCTCCGATGTGACGCCGCAACCGCATAACGGATGCCGCCCGCCGAAGCGCCGGAGGGTATGACTCGATGGCCCGCTACACCGGACCCGTAACGCGCATTTCGCGTCGCCTGAATACCGACCTCGTCGGCGGTGACACCTCCTTCGAGCGCCGGCCGTATCCGCCTGGCCAGCACGGCCGCTCGCGGATCAAGCAGAGCGAGTACCTGCTGCAGCTGCAGGAGAAGCAGAAGGCGAAGTACAGCTACGGCGTGCTGGAAAAGCAGTTCCGTCGCTATTACGAGGAGGCAGTGCGGCGGCCGGGCAAGACCGGCGACAACCTGCTGCAGATCCTCGAGTCGCGGTTGGACAACGTCGTATACCGGTCAGGCTTGGCCCGCACTCGCCGGGCCGCGCGTCAGCTCGTCAGCCACGGTCACTTCCTCGTCAATGGCGAGAAGGTGAATATCCCGAGCTATCGGGTGACCCAGCACGACATCATCGACATCAAGCCGAAGTCGCTCGAGACGACGCCGTTCCTCATCGCGCGGGAGACTCAAGGCGACCGGCCGATTCCCGGTTGGCTTCAGGTCGTGCCGAACCGGCTCCGGGTGCTCGTGCATCAGCTGCCCGAGCGAAGCCAGATCGACGTGCCGCTGCAGGAGCAGCTGATCGTCGAGCTCTACTCCAAGTAACCTGCCACCTCCGCGACTGCGTTGGGGGCCACAACTGAATAAACCCATTGGTGGACGTCATATAGCGGGCGTCCCTGCGAAAGGATCCAACCAGTGCTGATCTCTCAGCGTCCCTCGCTCGCCGAGCAAGCCATCGGCGACAACCGCTCCCGGTTCGTCATCGAGCCGCTCGAGCCCGGCTTCGGCTACACGCTCGGCAACTCGCTGCGCCGCACCCTGCTCTCCTCGATCCCTGGTGCCGCGGTTACCAGCATCCGTATCGACGGCGTGCTCCACGAGTTCACCACCGTCGAGGGGGTGAAGGAGGACGTCACCGACATCATCCTGAATCTCAAGGAACTCGTGGTCAGTTCGGAAAGCGATGAGCCCGTCGTCATGTACCTGCGCAAGCAGGGACCGGGCGAGGTCACGGCCGCCGACATCGCGCCGCCCGCAGGCGTCGAGGTGCACAACCCAGACTTGAAGATCGCCACGATCAACAAGAAGGGACGGCTGGAAATCGAGCTGGTCGTCGAACGTGGGCGTGGCTACGTCACCGCAGTGCAGAACAAGCAGCCTGGTCAGGAGATCGGGCGGATTCCCGTGGACTCGATCTACTCGCCGGTGCTGAAGGTGACCTACGCCGTCGAGGCGACTCGCGTCGAACAGCGCACGGACTTCGATCGCCTCGTGGTCGATGTCGAGACGAAGCCGTCGATGTCGCCCCGCGACGCCGTGGCCAGCGCTGGACACACACTGGTCGAGCTGTTCGGGTTGTTCCGCGAGCTCAACGACGACGCGGAGGGCATCGACGTCGGTCCCTCACCGGCTGAGGTAGCCGACATCGCGGCGTTCTCGATGCCGATCGAGGAGCTCGACCTGACCGTGCGGTCTTACAACTGCCTGAAGCGCGAGGGCATCCACACGGTGGGTGAGCTCGTCGGGCGCAGTGAGGCGGACTTGCTCGACATTCGTAACTTCGGGTCGAAGTCCATCGACGAAGTAAAGATCAAGCTCGCGAGCCTCGGCCTGTCCCTCAAGGACAGCCCGCCCGGATTCGAGCTGGCCTCGGCTGTCGAGAGCTACGGTGACGACGACTTCGACGGCGGAGACTCGGACTTCGCCGAGACCGAGCAACTCTAGACACCCGATCTGCCGCTAATCGCAACGCGATCGTCGGCGGAGCCCGAACCGAATAGACAATGGATCAAGTCCCTTTCGGGACTTCGAGGAGCATGAGATGCCTACGCCCACGAAGGGTCGGCGCCTCGGCGCGGGTCCTGCGCACGAGCGGCTGATGCTTGCGAATCTCGCGACATCGCTGTTCACCTATGACCGGATCACGACGACCGAGGCCAAGGCAAAGCGCCTACGGCCGCTGGCCGAGCGTCTGATCACCTTTGCCAAGCGGGGTGATCTGCACGCGCGGCGCCAGGTGATGAGCGTGATCCGCGACAAGGACGTGGTACACAAGCTCTTCGCGGAGATCGGGCCCAAGTTCACCGAGCGCGCCGGTGGCTATACCCGCATCGTGAAGGTCGGTCCGCGCAAGGGTGACAACGCGCCCATGGCAGTGATCGAGCTGGTCGAGGACCGTACGGCGGCCCAGCAGACGGTCCGTGAAGCCGAGCGAGCCCGCGGCACGAAGGCCGCGCCCCGTAAGGCACCGTCCAAGCGGACGGCGGAAATCGCCGAAGAGGCAAAGGACGAGTCGCCGACCGCTGCTGCAGTCGCGGCCGGGCCGTCCGCCACGACGGTTACGACGCCCCTCGAGGCTGCGGATCTGGTCGATAGCGACAGTTCGGTGGAGACCGAGACCTCTGTCGGCGAAGGCTCGCGTACTTCCGGCGATGAGGAGCTCGAGCCGGCTGGCTCCGATGTCGCGCCCGATGCCGCCGACATCGAGCCGTCGGCCAGCGTCGAGGGTGCCGATGCCGCGGAGGCCTCCGGCTCAGACACATCGGCGCCGGGTGATGAAGAGAACCCCGACGCTGGCCCGAAGGATGCCGATCGTTAGTGTCCGTTGACGTAGTCAGTTGAGTCGCTACGAGCCCGCTGCCCCGATCCGGGACGGCGGGCTCGTTCGCGTTCGGTTGGATTTGGGCTATGACGGAACGGCATTCTCGGGCTGGGCCGTGCAGACCGGACGAAGAACGGTCCAAGGCGTCGTCCAGTCCGCGCTCGAGCGCATTACCCGCATCGTGCCCATCCAGCTGACGGTTGCTGGCCGAACTGATGCCGGTGTGCACGCTACGGGCCAGGTCGCGCATGCCGACTTCCCGACGGCTGTCTGGTCGGACTTTGCACCAACCGCGTTGCGCCGCCTGGCTGGAGTACTGCCAGCGGATGTACGTGTCTTGCGCATTGCTCACGTGCCGTCTGATTTCGACGCCCGGTTCTCCGCGCTGTGGCGGCGTTATGTCTATCGCGTCGACGATGCCGAGGTCGGGGTGAATCCACTGCGCCGCCATGTCGTGCTCGGTTGGCGCCGTCCGTTGGATGTCGAAGCGATGACCCGCAGCGCGGAGTCCTTGCTCGGCGAGCACGACTTCGCCGCGTTCTGCCGTCCGCGGATGGGCAGTTCGACGATTCGGACCCTGCAATCGCTCGACGTCCGCCGTGAGTCCGGTGGGGAGGTGAGCTGCACTGCCCAAGCCGACGCGTTTTGCCATTCAATGGTGCGATCGTTGGTGGGGGCGTTGCTTGCGGTCGGTGATGGCCGTCGCCCACCCGAGTGGGTGAACACCCTGCTGGCCCGCACCTCCCGGGCCGACGAGATTGCGGTCGCTGCCGCCCAGGGGTTGACGCTCGTGGCCGTCGGGTATCCGCCGGCAGATCGGTACGCAGCTCAAGCCGCGGCCGCCCGCAGGCGCCGAGGCGGCTAGTGGCTCACACCAGGAACGCCAGCTTGTCTCGGCCGCACCAGTCCAGCATGGCCGGCCATGGTCCATATCCGGCCGCGACGTTCAGATGGCCACCGCCGGGTACCACCGTTGTCGGCAGCCGCAACGGAAGTCCATAGGCGACCTGTGCTCCCTCGGGGCAGTAGGGATCATCCGTTCCGCAGGCCAGCACGGTTCCGTCGGCCGCCCAGCGCATTTCGTCAACAAGCAACGGGACGGGCAGAAAGTCGGCCAGTTCGGAAACAGTCGAGCGCGGGGACGGAGGCGCGACAAGAGCCACGCGCGCGGGTCGCGCCGCACTCGTACCGTCGGCGACGTGGTGCAGCCACAGCAGGCAGCCGAGCGAGTGACAGACGACGTCGAATTCTCCATCGGTCAAGCCATCGAGCGTGGTGCGGAGGACCTCGAGCCAGGCCAGCCGCTCGGGTCGATTCACATCGGGTAGTTCGGGATATCGAACCTCGCGGCCGGCGTCCTGCAACTGCGCGGCCAGCCAGGTTTGCCAGTGTTCGGGTTCGTTGCCGTGCAGTCCGTGCAGGATCACCGTGGGCGCTGTCCGAGTGGCACGTCTGGGCACGTCCGGCAGCGTAGATCACGCGCCCGCTGATGATCTTGATGGTTGGGCTTCTCATCAGTCCCACCCGCACCAACGGTGCGCCGGGACGCGAGGCCCGGAATCGCGACGTACCCGAAAAGTGCTGACCGCGGAGGATCACCATTCAGGCACGGACCGCGAAATCGCGGCGGTCAGTAACCTGCGGGTCACAAATCACCGGTTGAAGTTCGTGTAATCGCTCGGCGTACAGCTAGCCCACAACGCCGACAATCGGTAATCGCACGGTGATGGTGCCGGTACCACTGGTTACATTCGTCGGCCCGAACGCCCGATGCGGCGTCGCAGGTGTCTCGTACTTCCTGAAGATGATGAGTAGTATCCCGCGGATATCCACGGTGATCGGGCAACTCCGCCCGTCCGTGTCTAGCTGGCCTTGGAGGCGCCACTTGCGATGACTGGCAGGCACAGTGCTCGGATCGCAAGCCGTGCCCGTCTTCGGGCTCCTTCATCACACAGAGGTCGGCGCATCGCCTTGATCGCTGCCCTGGCTGTCGTGATCGCCGCCGCAGCGGTGACCGTCACGGTCTTGCGAACGGGCCAACCGTCCGGACCACCTGCCGCCGCATCGAGCTCTCACCCCTGCCTGAACGGAGTACCGCTCAGCGTCATCACTGCGCCGCAGGTGCAAGCGGCGACCCAGGCCCTCGCCGACTCGTGGGTTGCGACCAGGCCGACCGTGAACGGAAAGTGCGTCACGGTCACGGTCGATCAGGAAAACCCAAGTGCGGCAGTCCAATCGCTTGGTGTGTTGCCAGCCAACACGGTCTGGATTCCCGACTCTCGCTTCTGGGCGGACCAGTTGCGTGCGGCCAGCCCGAAGCTCCGCTCGGCGGTCACGATCAGCGGCTCGGTCGGCAGCTCACCGCTCGTGGTGGCAACGGCGCCATCCCGCGCGGCGTCAATCGCCGCTGTTGCCAAGACGGGATGGGCCGGCGTCTTGATGGGGCCGGCCGTTGTCGCCGTACCCGATCCGCTGAGCACAACGGAAGGCGCGTTGTCTGCTCTCGCCGTGCAGTCGGCCATCGGATCGCGCCCGGACTCGTCGGCCATGTTGGTCGGTGCATTTGGGCGACTGGCGTCAACCGCAATAGAAGAAGACGGTCCGACCGGGTTCGAGGCGATGCAGAACAGCCCGGCATCGGCGCCGGTATTCGTAGCCAGCGAGCAGGACGTGGTGCAAGCCAACCGGGGCAAGAAGGCGCCGATGGCCAAAGCCGTATATCCCGATGGTCCGACGCCGGTGCTCGACTTTCCGGTCGTCCGGATAACCCTGCCGAACGCCGACCTCAACGTCGCCGCGGCCCAGGCGCTGTTCGTCTCCCAGCTCGGTTCGACATCCGCCCGCATGGCGTATTCCGACGCCGGGCTGCGGGCGGACCCCCGCCTGCCGCTCGGGCCCGGCGAGAATGCCATCGGGGCGGCGCAACGTCCGGTTACCGCGGCTTCTTCGCCCGCTGCTACCCAAGTCGCGTTGGCCTCCCGGCTCTGGGTTGCTGCGGTCAAGCCGTCCAACCTGCTCGCCGCCATCGACGTGTCAGGGTCGATGGGAGATGCCTCGGGCACGGCGCTCAGCAAGATCGCGTTGGCGGCCGCGGCGGCTCGGACGGCGATGACGATCGTGCCGGACAGCTGGACGATCGGTCTATGGGCGTTCTCGGCTCACGATCCGCCGGCAACGGACTGGACCGAGCTAACACCGCTTGCCAACGTCGGTAGCTCCCGAGCGCAGCTGGCCGCAGCGGCCGCGACGTTGCCGGGGCGCGTCGGCGGCAACACAGGGCTGTACGACACCGCATGGGCCGCTTACCAGGACGTCACCCGCAATTACAACCCGGCTGATGTCAACGTCGTGGCCCTCCTCACTGACGGTGCGAATGTCGATCCGAACGGCATCGACTTACCCACCCTTACGTCGAGACTCAAGGCGGCCTACAACCCGGCGCGGCCCGTGCGGATAGTGACGATAGGGATCGGCGCGCAAGCAGACGCTGGTGCGTTACAAGCGATATCCAACGCCACTCACGGTCAGTCGTACCTCGTGCTCAATCCCGCGGACATCAAGAGCGTGCTGCTGCAATCAATCGTCGCTAACAATTGACGGCCGGCCCTACAAGACGGCGCCAGGATTCAGAATCCCGTGCGGATCAAGCGCATTCTTTATCCGACGGCTGACCTCCATGACGTCGGCTCCGACGTAGCCCGGCAGCCATGCCTTCTTCAGTCGTCCTACCCCGTGCTCACCGGTGATCGTGCCGCCCAGCGACGTCGCGAGGTCCATAACCTCGCCGAATGCCAGCTCGGCGCGCGCCGTCGCAGCTGGATCGGTTGCGTCGTAGACGATGAGCGGGTGGGTGTTTCCGTCGCCGGCGTGGGCAACGACGGCGATGCGGGTATCGCGGGCCGCCGCGATCCGCTCCACCCCACGAACGAGCGCCGGCAGGGCCGGCAACGGCACGCCGACATCTTCGAGCAGCAGGTCGCCGAGCTTCTCGACCGCCGGGAAGGCCGCTCGGCGGGCCGCGACGAACATCTCGCCCTCAGCCGGATCGTCGGTCGTGAACAGCTCGGTCGGTTCGTGTCGCTCACATGCTTGGGCCATCAGACCGACCTCGGTCGACGCGGCGCTGCCAGGCGCATCCGACCGCGCGATCAGCAACGCGCCCGCGGAGCGATCGAGGCCCATACCGATGAAGTCCTCGACCGCGTTGATCGACGCGTTGTCCATCAGTTCGAGCATGGACGGACGCAACGTCGACACGATCGCCAGGACCGCCCCTGCGGCCGCCTCGATGGATCGGAACGATGCGACCAGGGTGCTCGCGGGCGGCGGGGCCGGAACCAATCTGAGGGTCAGCTCGGTCATGACGCCCAGCGTCCCCTCGCTGCCCACGAACAGTTTCGTCAGGGATAGTCCGGCGACATCCTTCAACCGCGGACCACCGAGCCGCAGGGCGGTGCCGTCGGCCAAAACCACCTGCATGCCGAGCACATAGTCAGTCGTGACGCCGTACTTGACGCAGCACAGCCCGCCGGCGTTGGTGGCGGCATTTCCGCCGATCGAACACATCTCGAACGAGGAAGGGTCCGGCGGGTACCACAGTCCCTTGGCGGCAGCGGCTTGCTTCACCTCGACGTTCAGCGCGCCGGGCTGAGCCACGGCAACGCGCGTGGGTACGTCGACCGTAACCTGACGCATGCGCTCGAGGCTGAGCACGATGCAGCCATCGACCGCACTCGATCCTCCGGACAGCCCGCTGCCGGCGCCGCGCGGCACAACCGGCACGCCGTGTCTGGATGCCCACACGAGAACCGCTTGGACATCCTCCGTGCGCGTGGCCCGGACGACAGCCACGGGTCGGCCGGCGTTCGGATCTCGCGCCCAGTCCCGGCGGTAGCCCTCCGTGATGGCTGCGTCGGTGACCAAGGCACCGGCTGGGAGGACATCCTCAAGTTCCGACATCTCGGTCGCGGTGGCCGTCATACCGACGATTGTCCCCTGATATCCGATGCCAGGCAGGTGGCTCTACGGAACACTCCTCTCCGTGGGGTACATCGAGGTCGTCGGCGCACGGTATGTGCTGCCCGATGGCCGAGTGTTGCTCGACGACGTGAACTTCCGGGTCGGCGAGGGCAGCAAGGCCGCCCTGGTCGGAGCAAATGGCACCGGCAAGACGACCCTGCTGCGGCTCATCGCCGGTGACCTGAACCCGCAGGCGGGCAGCGTGGCCCGCTCTGGCGGCCTTGGCGTAATGCGGCAATTCATTGGCTCCGTGCGGGACGCCACCACCGTCCGGGAATTCCTCGTGGGACTGGCGCCTGCGCCGGTGCGCGAGGCCTGGGCAGCCGTGGAGGCTGCCGAGCTGGCCCTCATGGACCATGACGATGAACGGCGCCAGTTGGACTACGCGCACGCCCTCACGCACTGGGGCGATGTCGGGGGTTACGAGGCCGAGGTGCTGTGGGACACCGTCGTGGTCGCGGCTCTGGGAATGCCGTTCGACCGCGGCAAGTACCGCGAGGTAGCGACCCTGTCCGGCGGTGAGCAGAAGCGGCTCGCGGTCGAGGCCTTGCTGCGTGGGCCGGACGAAGTGCTCCTGCTCGACGAGCCCGACAACTACCTCGATGTCCCGGGCAAGCGGTGGCTCGAGGATCGGCTGCGCGAGACAGCCAAGACCGTGCTGTTCGTGAGCCACGACCGCGAGTTACTCGCGCAGGTTGCCGACCGGATCGTTACGGTTGAGGGCGCGACCGTCTGGGTGCACGGCGGCGGGTTTGCGTCCTATCACGAGGCCAGATCGGCCAAGCACGAACGGATGGCCGAGCTGCGTCGTCGCTGGGAGGAGGAACACGCACGGCTGATCGAGTTGGTGCGCACGCTGCAGCAGCAGGCGAAAGTCAGCGACGCCATGGCCGCGAAGTACCGCGTCATGGTCCGCCGGCTCGAGCGATTCGAGGCAGCTGGACCTCCGCCCGACAAGCCAACCGAGCAGCGGGTCACGATGCGGCTGCGCGGCGGGCGGACCGGCGTACGCGCGGTGATCTGTGAGGGCTTGGAGCTGGTCGGGCTCATGCGGCCGTTCGACGCGGAGATCTTCTATGGCGAGCGGGTAGGCGTTCTCGGCGCGAACGGGGCAGGAAAGTCGCACTTCCTGCGGCTGCTCGCCGGCGAGCCGGTGGCCGCGTCTGGGGCATGGCGGCTGGGCGCGCGGGTCGTGCCGGGCCGATTCGCCCAGACCCATGTCCACCCCACCTGGTCGGCCCGGACGCTCGTGGATCTGCTCTGGCATGGCGAGCCGGGACGAGACGGGGTCGACCGAGGACGGGCCATCGGCGCACTACGCCGGTATGGCCTGCAGCAGCAGGCGGACCAGACCTTCGGTTCCTTGTCGGGTGGGCAGCAGGCCCGCTTCCAGATCCTGCTGCTAGAACTGTCCGGAACGACCTTGCTCCTTCTCGACGAGCCGACCGACAACCTCGATGTGATCAGCGCGGAAGCACTTGAAGAGGCGCTGCAAGGTTTCGACGGCACCGTGCTCGCCGTCACTCACGATCGGTGGTTCGCCCGATCATTTCAGCGCTTTCTGGTGTTCGGCGCCGACGGCGCGGTCTACGAATCGGACGAGCCGGTTTTCGACGAGGCGCGAGTCAATCGACCGGCGCCGTAACAGCCGGGCATTGCTTACATATCGCCAGGCGGCTGTGGGCCGCGCGTAGACTGGCGCGCGTCCGGCTTTCCCGCCATCCCCGGGCGCTCGGAGAACCGATGACGAGCCACACCAACAACGACGGACATTCCAGCAGCGGGCGACAGCGGATCAGCCAAGCTGCGTACGAGTTGTTCAGTCGTGACGGTACGCAGAGTGTCGGAATCGACGCCGTTATTGCGCACGCCGGCGCGGCGAAGATGACCCTATATCGCAATTTCCGCTCGAAGGACGAGCTGATACTGGATTTCCTGAGGCGGCGCGAGCAGCTGTGGACGCGGGACTGGTTGCAGGCCGAGGCGCAGAAGCGGGGCCATACTCCGCAGGCCCGGCTGTTGGCCATATTCGAGGTGTTCGGCGAATGGTTCGCTGATCCGGATTTCGACGGCTGTGCATTCCTGACCACAATGATCGAGATCAAGGATCCGGAGAGCCCAGTTCGGCAGGCGAGTGTTCAACATCTGGCCAACATCAGGGAATTCATCAAAGCGCTCGCAGCCGAGGCCGGTATTGCGGACACCGACGCGTTTGCTCGACAGTGGCACATTCTCATGAAGGGCTCGATCATGGCGGCCCACGAGGGTGACCTTGCGGCCGCCCGGCGCGCTCGAGGACTCGGCGTGCTGCTCCTGCGCAGTCATGGCCTGGACGTCGAGTAGCGCTCATTCCTGGCCGGCAGGCGGACATTGCGGGCCGGCGATTGCGGAGATTCGCGGCACCCGCTCCTGGTCTGCTGATGGCGCTGCATGACCGCGCGCGGGTTTCAATGCGTAGATTTGGCCCGGGTCCGGATCGGCCGGTATTGTGAACGGTTGGTGCGTCGCACCCCGCGTTGTGCTGTGCGCGCCGAACAGCCTCTAGCGAGTACTTCCCCGGCGTGGCGTGCCGGAGGGCCGGCTCGCGCTCATACGTGCACAAAGAAGGCAGGACCGTGTCGCTCAGCACCAAGACGTACAGCCCTAAGCCCGGCGAGGTAACGCGCCGGTGGTACGTGATCGACGCCGACGCCGCGGTCCTCGGTCGGCTGGCCTCGCACGCCGCCACGCTGCTGCGCGGAAAGCACAAGCCGCAGTTCGCGCCGCATGTCGACACGGGCGACTTCGTCGTGATCGTCAACGCGGAGAAGGTGTCGCTGTCGGGATCCAAACGCGACGAGTTCCGGTACCGGCACTCGGGCTACCCGGGTGGCCTGTCGAAGCGGACGGTCGGGGAGCTGCTGGAAACCAAGCCGGAGCGAGTCGTGGAGCTCGCCGTCAAGGGAATGCTCCCCAAGAACTCGCTGGGTCGTAAGCAGTTGAAGAAGCTCAAGGTCTACGCCGGCCCGCATCACCCGCACCAAGCCCAGAAGCCTGAGCCGTTCCAGATCAAGCAGATCGCCCAGTAACTCGAGGACATTGATGACCAGCTTTCACCCCGCTCCGATCGTCGGCCGCCGCAAGGAGGCCATCGTCCGAGTCCGACTCATGCCGGGCACCGGCCAGTTCACGTTGAATGGCCGCACCATGGACAGCTACTTCCCGAACAAGGTGCACCAGCAGCTCATCCGGGAGCCGCTGGTCACGCTCGACCGGGATGGGCAGTACGACGTGATTGCCAGCCTGCGGGGCGGTGGCGTGACGGGCCAAGCCGGCGCGCTTCGCCTGGCCATCGCCCGAGCCCTCATCGATCTGCAGGCGGACGATCGCCCGGCCCTGAAGAAGGCAGGTTTCCTCACTCGCGACCCGCGGGTGAAGGAGCGCAAGAAGTACGGCCTCAAGAAGGCACGTAAGGCGCCCCAGTACTCCAAGCGCTGATCCGGTCCACGAGTGGGCCGCTACTTCGGCACGGACGGCGTTCGCGGTCTCGCGAACAGTGATCTCACTCCTGAGCTCGCGCTAGGCATCGCCGGCGCGGCCGCCCGCGTGTTGATAGGGCACGATCCCGCCAACCGTCCGGTCGCGGTAGTCGGGCGGGACCCTCGGGCGAGCGGCGAGATGCTGGAAGCCGCCGTCGTGGCCGGCCTCGCCGCAGCCGGCGCCGACGTGCTGCGAGTCGGAGTGTTGCCGACCCCGGCCGTCGCCTTCCTGACTGCCGACTTGCGGGCAGATCTGGGCGTCGTCCTGTCCGCCAGTCACAACCCGATGCCGGATAACGGGATCAAGCTCTTCGCTCGAGGCGGTCGAAAGCTCCCGGACGATCTGGAAGCGGAAATCGAGCAGGCCTATGGCGCCGGCGTAGCCGTCGACCGGCCGGTCGGAGCCGCGGTCGGCCGAGTCCGAGATGCCGCCGGAGCCACGGATCGTTACCTCGAGCATCTGTACCAAGCCATGCCGCAGCCACTTGACGGCCTGCACGTCATCGTCGACTGCGCGCACGGTGCGGCCTCGGTCGTGGCTCCCGAGGCCTATCGCCGAGCGGGTGCGCGGGTCACCTCGCTGGCGGCGGAACCGGACGGGTTGAACATCAATGACGGCGTCGGTTCAACCCACATCGAGCAGTTGACGAAGTACGTCGTGGCCGAGGGCGCCGACCTGGGCATTGCCCACGACGGCGATGCCGATCGCTGCCTTGCCGTCGATGCAAACGGCGAGGTCGTCGACGGTGACCAGATCCTCGCGATGTGTGCGTTGGCGCTGCAATCGGGCGGGCAGTTACGAGAAAACACGGTCGTCGCCACGGTCATGAGTAACCTCGGACTTCATCTAGCCATGGAGAAGGCCGGCATTCACGTGGTCACCACCGCGGTCGGCGACCGCTACGTGCTGGATGCGCTGGTCGATCGGGGGTTGTCCCTCGGCGGCGAGCAGAGCGGCCACATCGTCTTCATGGACGCAGCGACGACGGGTGACGGGCTGCTCACCGCGCTTCGCGTGATGGGCTGCATAGCGTCGTCCGGCCGTCCGCTCGCCGAACTCGCGTCGGTCGTGCGGCGACTGCCCCAGATCCTGCTGAACGTCCTGGTCACGGACAAGGCGGCAGTGGCGGCTTCGGCTGAGGTAGCCGCTGCGGTCGCGGCCGCCCGGACCGAGCTCGGGGCCAACGGGCGGATCCTGCTCCGTCCGTCAGGTACCGAGGAGCTGGTCCGCGTCATGGTCGAGGCGCCCACCCAATCGCAAGCAGCGCAGGTCGCTCGCCGCGTCGCGGACGTGGTCGAAGCGCAGTGACAGACGGCCCTGTGAGGCCGTTGAACCGGATTTCGCCGACCTGTGGTCGTCCGCGATCCTGGATGGGTATGCCAACGATGACCGACGCCAAGATGAGTCAAGATGATCCCACGAACCACCGGAACCGCCTCGATCTCTCGGTCGCGCAGGTGGTCGCGAGCGCGTTCGCCGCGGTTACCGCGACGGTCGGCGCCTCTTTTCTCGGCGTAGCCGGGACCGTCATCGGCGCCGCCGTTGCGAGCGTGTTGACGGTCGTTGCCAATGCGATCTACCTCGCCTCACTGCACCGTACGCGAGACCGACTCGCCGGCTTAGCGCCTGCCCAAACCGGCTCGCGCGCCACCCCGTGGCCGGGCGCGCGAGACGCCCCGTGGCGCAGGATCCGAGGTCGACCGATCCCCTGGCGAGCTGTCGGCATCGGGGCGGTAGCCGTCTTCGCGGTACTCGTCGGATTGATCACCGTCGTCGAGGCCGCCGCCGGGCGTCCGCTCACCGACATCCTCCGCAACCAACCCGGGCACGGCACGTCGTTCCTCGGAGGCGACTCTGGTGGCGGCGGTGGATCCGGCCCGCCAACGCAGGGTCCCTCGTCGTCCGTCGGGACGTCCCCGCGTACGCCCGCCTCGAGCCCGCCAACGGCGACATCGACACCGAACACGCCGAGCAGCCGGCCGAGTTCCAACTCACCGGCCGCGAGCCCGTCAACGGTCCCCTCGTCCAGCGCGGCGCAGGCATCCACGGCACCGACGCCGTGAACGGCTACGACGTCGCGCCGTCTCGGCTGACGACGCTTTCGGGGGGCGTCGAGGTAATGGCAGCGGGCTCGTCGCCGGATGGCTCGGCCGCCGCGATCTCAGGCGCCTTTGTCGGTGCACCGGCGATGAAGTCCATCGTGCGGATCCGGATTCGGTCGATTCTGCCGTGCCACCGGGCATCTCGGCGCTCCGCCCGGGCCATCCGCTTGGGACGCGCTTCATAGCGCCAACGCGACCACACGCTTCGCGGCCGAGCGAGGCGGATGGCACCGACGAAGACGAAGAACGGAATCATGATGCCGAGGAGAGCCGTCCAGAACTTGCCCTTGAGCAAGGTGATCACGACCAGGAACAACGTGATCGTCCAGGTGATCGCAAGCGTCCAGTGCGTGTCGTCCGGGCTTCGGCCGCCTAATGGGACCTCGCCGATCAACAACAGCCCGATGAGCAGCACCGACAGGAGCACAGCGTCGAGTGAGCGCCGGCCCTCCTCGGCCCAATAGACATCCTCCAAATGGAGGATCAGCGCGAACTCGTCCAGCACCAGGCCGACACCGATCCCGAACAGCAGCGCCAAGAGCTCGCGGTACGGGCGCCCTTCGCCGCGCAGCGCGAAGTTACCGATGCCGCCGATGAGCAAGAAGACCAACCCGAAGACCACGTGGTGTATGTGCATGCCGCCGGGCGTCACGTTCCCTGGCCACCACTTGACCTGCGCGCGGATCATCCGGGTGCTCAAGCGGATGAACAGGAACGAACCCACCACGCCGATGAGCACCATGAAGATGAGCTCGCGGCCGGACCGCACGATGTGGTGTTGGTAGGCGTCGAGCAGCCAATGCATGGGCGTCCTCCTCTCGCCCTACGGTCGTCCCCAGTGACCGGTGTCCAGCTTGACACGTCCGATGAAGATCCGCGCCGTTCGGTCAAGTCAGGGTTAGCTCGTCGGAAGCCGTTACCCTCTCTTCCCATGTGCGGAATCGTCGGCTACGTCGGCCCTCGGGATGGGCTGGAGGTCGTCCTCGATGGCCTGCGGCTACTCGAATACCGGGGATACGACTCGGCTGGCATCGCCGTCATAGACCGCGATGGCACGCTGCAGGTCGCCAAGAAGGCCGGGCGGATCGAGAACCTGGAGAAGGAGCTCGCGGGACGTCCGGTGAGCGGAGGGACCGGCATCGGGCACACCCGATGGGCGACCCATGGAGCGCCCAATGACCGCAATGCCCATCCGCATACCGACCGGAGCGGACGGATTGCCGTCGTCCACAACGGCATCATCGAAAACCACGGCGAACTGCGCGCCGCGTTGGAAGCGGAGGGTGTCGAGTTCGCCAGCGAGACGGACACCGAGGTCGTCGCGCACCTGGTGGCCCGGACGTTGCGCGCGGCGCCTGGTTCACTCGGGGACGCCGTTCGGGCCGTCTGCAACGAGCTCGCCGGCGCCTTCACGTTGGTTGTCCTGGACAAAGACCAGCCCGACGTCGTCGTCGGAGCTCGACGCAATTCACCCTTGGTGCTCGGTGTCGGCAAGGGCGAGATGTTCCTCGGCAGCGACGTAGCCGCCTTCATCGAGTTCACCCGGGAAGCGGTCGAGCTCGGCCAGGACCAGGTCGTCGAGATCTGGCCCGATCGTTACGCGATTACGTCTTTCGATGGGCAATCCGTCGATGGCACGCATTTTCACATCGGCTGGGACCTCGCGGCCGCCGAAAAGGGTGGTTTCGACTACTTCATGCTCAAGGAGATCCAGGAGCAGCCGCGCGCCGTTGCCGACACGCTGCGCGGCCACCTGGTCGGCGGGCAGATTGTGCTGGACGAGCAACGCGTCGACCGTCAAGACCTTCGCGACGTCGACAAGGTCTTCGTGGTCGCGTGCGGCACCGCCTACCACGCCGGTCTCATCGCCAAGCACGCGATCGAGCATTGGACCCGGATTCCGGTCGAGGTCGAGATGGCGTCCGAGTTCCGCTACCGCGACCCGGTTCTGGATCGGCAGACCCTCGTCGTCGCGATCAGCCAGTCCGGTGAGACCGCGGACACGTTGGAAGCGGTGCGGCATGCCCGATCGCAGCGGGCGAAGGTGCTGTCCATCTGCAATACGAACGGGGCGCAGATCCCCCGAGAGTCCGACGCCGTGCTCTACACGCACGCCGGGCCGGAGATCGGGGTGGCGGCAACCAAGACGTTTACCGCGCAGATCGCTGCGGTGAGCCTGGTGGGCCTCGCGCTCGCGCAGACACGGGGCACCAAGTACGGCGACGAGATCAGCCGCGAGTTCGCGGCGCTCGCCGCGATGCCGGAGCTGATGGCGCAGACCCTGGGCGTAGTAGATCCGGTCCGCGAATTGGCCCGGGAGATCGCGCTCGCCAAAGCCGTGCTGTTCCTGGGCCGCGGGGTGGGCTACCCGGTTGCGCTCGAGGGCGCGCTCAAGCTGAAGGAGCTCGCGTACATGCACGCCGAGGGTTTTCCTGCGGGCGAGCTGAAACACGGTCCGATCGCCCTGATCGAGGACGGCCTGCCGGTCGTCATCGTTATGCCCTCACCGATCGGTCGGCGTGAGCTGCACCGGAAGATGCTGTCCAACATCGCCGAGATCCGCGCCCGTGGCGCGCGCACTGTCGTCATCGCCGAGGGAGGTGATGAAGCCGCTCGCGCGCATGCGGCCCATCTGATCGAAGTACCTGCGACGCCAAGCCTGTTCGCGCCGCTGGTCGCCACGATCCCGTTACAGGTCCTGGCCGCCGAGATTGCGCAGGCCCGCGGCTACGACGTGGACAAGCCACGTAATCTGGCCAAGTCGGTCACCGTCGAATAGTGCCCCCGATTATCAGTTGACTCCGCCTCAGCGCACCCGGATCGTGTCCGCATGGCAACGCTGATGACGCGGTACGTGATGGGCCAAATGGGCGAACTTCGCTACCAGCCGACGGCGAAGCGCATCCGCGTCCTGGCCGATGGCGAGACCGTCGCAGACACGACGCGCGCTGTGCTTGTCTGGGAACCCAAGCGAGTGACGCCGCAATATGCGGTGCCCGCCGCCGACCTTCAGGCCGACCTCGCCGACGCGCCGCGGGACGACGATGCCCGCGAGGTGCGCGTTGTGATATCGGCTGGCGGCCCGCCCGTGGTCGATCCGCGATCGTCGTTCGGTTTCCATACCGTCGATGGTCAGCCGCTTACCGTCCGCACCAGCCGCGGGGACCGGATTGGTGCCGGCTATCGGCTGACCGACCCCGACCTCGACGGCCTCGTGGTTCTCGATTTCGATGCTTTCGACTGGCTGGAAGAGGAGGAACCTCTCGTCGCGCATCCACGGGATCCGTTCCACCGCATCGATGTGCGCCGGAGCACGCGCCGGGTTCAGGTCCAGTTGGCCGGCGTGGTGCTGGCCGAATCGGAGCGCCCGTCGCTGCTCTTCGAGACGATGCTGCCGGAGCGCTTCTACCTCCCAGCCGAGGACGTTCGATTCGATCTGCTCACCCCGACCGATACGGCGACCTCTTGCGCCTACAAGGGAACGGCGCGCTACTGGTCTTATGCGCCGGCGGGCGCGGCCGGCGTCGATATCTGCTGGCAATATCCCGAGCCGCTCGACGACGCCGACAAGATCCGCGGGATGGTGGCGTTCTTCAACGAGCGCGTCGACCTGACCGTCGACGGCGTGCCCCGGGAGCGGCCAGTTTCCCCGTGGTCACGCCGACAAGACAGCAGCTGAAACCCCCCGGGCGGGACGGGCGAGCGGCGCGCAATGAGCTCGGTTACCCGGTCGTCCGCGCGCGGCCGCTAGCATCGCCAGGGTGAGTGACCACCCGATGTCCGAGTCCGTCGACGTGCTGATCGTCGGCGCCGGTCCCGTGGGCTTGTTCGGGGCCTACTACGCCGGGGTGCGCACTTTGTCGGTGGCCGTACTTGACTCGCTCGAAGAGCCCGGCGGCCAGATCACCGCGATGTACCCGGAGAAGGCGATCTTCGACGTGGCCGGGTTTCCGGCGATCCGGGGCCGCGAGCTGGTCGAGCAGCTGGTACGGCAGGCGGCGCCGTTCTCACCGAGTTACTGGCTCGGCCACCAGGCCGTCGGGCTCGAACGCGGCGACGGGAAGTTTGCGGTGACCACCGCGGCCGGCAAACGGATCGAATGTCGCGCGATTGTGATCACCGGCGGAATCGGCACATTCACGCCCCGGCCGTTGCCGGTAGGCCAGGAGTATCTCGGGCGCGGCTTGGTGCACTTCGTTCCCGATCCGGCGGCCTACGAGGGACAGCATGTCGTGGTCGTCGGTGGCGGCGACTCGGCGGTCGACTGGGCGTTGATGCTCGAACCGATCGCCAAGGCGGTGACCCTGGTGCATCGCCGGGCCCAATTCCGGGCCCACCCGCACTCCGTTGAGTTGCTGCGGGGGTCGACGGTCGAGTTGATGACCGACGCCCAGATTGCGGCTGTGCTCGGCGACCCGGATGTGACCGAGGTCGACATCAACGTCGCTGGCGAGATCCATCGCCTCTCCTGCGACAAGCTGGTCGCCGCGCTGGGCTTCACCGCGAATCTCGGGCCGCTGCTGGAATGGGGCATCGCGATCGCCGGCCGCCGGCATATCGCGGTCGACACCCGAGGCGCGACGTCGGTCCCCGGCGTTTACGCGGCCGGCGACATCGTCGACTACGAAGGCAAGATTCGGCTGATCGCCACCGGTTTCGGCGAGGTAGCCACCGCGGTCAACAACGCGGCGGCATACCTCAACCCATCGGTGTCGGCGTTCCCGGGACACCTGTCGGACTACGCGCCGCCTGGCGCCACAGCGTCGCCGACCGCGTGATCGTAGGCGTCGGGATCGACGTGGTTCCGGTGGCGCGGTTCGCCGGTGCGCTCGCCCGCACGCCGACCCTGGCCGACCGGCTGTTCACCCCGAAGGAGCGCGTCACCGACTCCGGCGGTGCCCGGTCGGCCGAGTCGCTGGCCGCGCGGTTCGCCGCGAAGGAGGCGCTCGCCAAGGCGTTGGGCGCACCCGGTGGCATGCGCTGGACGGACGCGGAGATCGTGGCTGACGATGCCGGGCGCCCGCATCTCACCGTCACCGGAACGGTCGCGGCCCGAGCTGCCGCTCTGGGCGTTCGGCACTGGCACGTCTCGCTCTCGCACGACGGTGGCATCGCCTCGGCCACCGTGATCGCGGAAGGGGGCTGACGTGCACGGCGTGTGGACGGTCGAGCAGGTCCGGGCGGCCGAGACGGCTCTGATGGCCACGCTGCCCGAAGGCGTGCTGATGCAACGGGCGGCCCACGCGGTCGCCCTCCATTGCGGTGACCTGCTCGGATCGGTATACGGCGCGTCGGTCGTGTTGCTCGTCGGCAGCGGATCCAACGGCGGCGACGCCCTCCACGCCGGCGCCAAGCTCGCCCGCCGCGGCGCCCAGGTCACCGCGATCTTGCTGCAGCCCGATCGCGCCCATCCGGGCGGACTCGCCGCACTGCGCCGCGCCCGCGGCCGCGTCCAGGAGGCGGCGGCCGCGCAAACCGCTATCAAGCGGGCCGACGTCGTCATAGACGGGATTCTCGGCATCGGTGGCAAGGGCGATCTGCGTGGCGCGGCCGCGAAGGCGGCCGCGGTCGCCGCCGATCGGCTGACCGTCGCCGTCGACCTGCCGTCCGGAGTCGACGCGGACACAGGCCAGGTCGGCGCACACGCAATCCGGGCCGACGCCACCGTGACGTTTGGCGCGCTCAAACCGGGCCTGGTGAGCGGCGCCGGTGCGCAACAGGCGGGCGAGGTCTTGTTCGTCGACATCGGGCTCGCGAAAACGCTGCCCGAACCGACGATCCACGTACTCGAGGAGGCTGACGTCGCCGCCCTGCTCCCGCAACCGACGGCGTCCGACGACAAGTACACGCGAGGCGTCGCCGGCATCATCGCCGGCTCGTCCCAATACCCCGGTGCCGGAGTGTTGTGCACCGGGTCGGCGCGGTACGGCGGTTGCGGAATGGTGCGCTATCTCGGCCTGGCCCAGGATGAGGTACGCGCCCGTTACCCGGACGTGGTGGCGCATCCCGACGCCCGGCCGCACGAGGTTCAAGTGCAGTCCTGGGCGGTCGGCTCCGGCCTGGGGACCGGCGACGACGCGTTGGCGTTGCTCTCGGACGCGTTGAGCACGGATGTCCCGGCCGTCGTCGACGCGGATGCGATCACGCTCGTCGGGCGGTCACCCGGCTTGGTGCGCGAGCGGAGCGCAGCTACCGTGCTCACCCCGCATGATCGCGAGTTCGCGCGGGTGGCCGGCGAGGTGACCGCGGACCGGATCGGATCCGCCCGGCGGGCGGCCGCCGAGCTGGGCGCGACGGTGCTCCTGAAGGGCAACGCCACCGTGGTCGCCGACCCCGATGGCCGGGTCTTCGTAAACCCGACCGGAACTCCATGGCTCGCCACCGCCGGCAGTGGCGATGTGCTGACCGGACTGATCGCGTCACTCCTCGCTGCCGGTCTCGCGCCGCGTACGGCCGCCGCCGTCGGCGCTTATGTCCATGGCGTTGCCGGCCAGCTGGCCAGTGCGAGCGGGCCTCCGACCGCGACCGACGTGCTCCTGGCGCTACGCCCCGCCCTGCATCGGATCGAGCGACGTTCGACGGGCTGAATAGAGCCGACGGAGGATCATCCGCAAGACTGGACAGCGTGTCGCGCGCCGAAGCCTTGATCAACCTGGACGCCATCCGGGGCAACGTGGCAACCCTGAAACGGGCCACGCCCGCCGAGGTCATGGCCGTCGTTAAGGCTGACGGTTACGGGCACGGTCTCCTGCCAGTGGCCCGGGCCGCGCTTGCCGGTGGTGCGACGTGGCTCGGCACGGCGATCATCGACGAGGCGCTGCTGCTGCGGGCGGCCGGAATACAGGTCCCGATTCTGGCGTGGTTGTGGAGCCCGAGCGAGTCCGTGGCTGTCGCCGGGGCCATCCGCGCCGGCGTCGACCTGAGCGTCAGCAGCACGTGGGCCCTGGACACGGTGCTGGCCGCCGCGCGCGATGGCGGCCAGCGGGCAAACGTGCACTTGAAGATCGACACGGGGCTGTCCCGCAATGGCGCATACATCGACGATTGGCCCGATCTCGTCGCGGCCGCGGCCAAGGCGGAGACGGGCGGTGAGATCGCCGCGGTCGGCGTGTGGAGCCACTTCGCATATGCCGATGATCCCGGGCACCCAACCGTTGCCCGGCAGCTGGAGCGGTTCCGCGAGGGCGTCGCACTCGCCGAGCGGGCCGGCTTGCGGCCGCGGCTGCGCCATCTGGCGAACTCGGCGGCAACGCTCACCAACCCGGATACGCACTTCGATCTGGTCCGGCCCGGCATCGCCGTCTATGGCTTGTCGCCCGTGCCGACGCAGGGAAACTTCGACCTGGTTCCGGCCATGTCGCTTCGGGCCGAGGCGGCGCTGGCCAAGCGGGTTCAGCCCGGCGAAGGCGTCTCCTACGGTCACGTCTACCACACGGCCGCCGCGACCACACTCGTGCTCGTACCGCTCGGCTACGCCGACGGGATCCCGCGGCATGCGGGGAATCGGGCGCCTGTACAGATCGGCGGCACTCGGTTTCGGATCAGCGGAAGAGTCTGCATGGACCAGTTCGTGATCGACGTCGGCGACCAGGCGGTAGTGGCCGGTGACACGGTCGTGCTGTTCGGCTCCGGCCGCGACGGTGAACCGACGGCGCAGGATTGGGCCGACGCCGCCGACACGATCCACTACGAGATCGTGACTCGAGTCGGGCCGCGCGTTCCTCGTCGCTATGTGGGAACCGCCGGGTGAACGTACGGACCGGCCTGATTGGTGGCGCACTCGGGCTCGTGGCGACGAGTGCCGCCGTTGCGGTCGCCGTCGATCGGGCCGCAGCCGCCCGTCGACGGGCTACGGCAAGTGGCGGCACCGAGAAGTTCGCGGATCAGCCGGTCGACCGCAACGGGGTGATCGCGGCGGAAGACGGCGCCGGGCTTTACTACGAGGAGGTCGGTCCGCTCGCAGCCCCGCTGACGGTGGTGTTCGTCCACGGCTTCGCGCTCAATCTGCGCAGCTTCTTCTTCCAGCGACGAGCGATCACCGACGCGCTCGGCGACCGCGTCCGGATGGTCTTTTTCGACCAGCGCGCCCACGGCCGTTCAGACCGCGGCTCCTCCGAGGAGGCATCGATCGATCAACTCGGCCGCGATCTCGCCGGGGTGCTGGCCACGGTCGCGCCCTACGGACCAATCGCGTTAATCGGCCACTCGATGGGTGGCATGACGATCCTGGCGCTGGCCGATCAGCAGCCGGAGCTGTTCAACCGTCGCGTTCGTAGCGTCGCGCTGATGTCGACGTCGACCGGCAAGCTTGCCGCCGTGACGCTCGGGCTGCCGACACTGCTCGCGCGCGCAAAAGGCCCGCTTGTGCCACTCGCGTTGCGCACCGCTCGCAATCACCCGGCCCTGGTTGAACGAGGTCGAGCACTCGGGACCGACGTCGTGTGGGCGATCACCCGCAGGCTCAGTTTCGCGACCGAGGACGTCGATCCGGCCACGGTCAACTTCGTCACCTCGATGATCGCTGATACCCGCATCGAGGTGATCGCGGATTACTACCCGGCGTTGATGGCGCACGACAAACTTGCCGCGTTGGACAACCTCGCCAACGACGAGGTGCTGATCCTCTGCGGCGACAACGATCTGGTGACTCCGCCGTCGCACAGCCGAGAGATGGCGGAACGGCTGCCGGACGCTGAGCTGGTGATCGTCGACGATGCTGGCCACGTCGTCCTGCTGGAACGTCCGGAGCCGACCAACAGTGCGGTGCTCAAGCTCATTGAAGATGCACTGTCCGACATCGGTGTACCCCGGGGGCCGCACCGCTCGTGACAAGCAGTTCACTCGCCCGGCAGCTCCCGACGTCCGACGACACCCGTCGCCTCGGCCGCGAGCTCGGGGCCTTGCTCCGCCAGGGCGATTTGGTCGTGCTCACCGGACCCCTTGGTGCGGGCAAGACTGTATTCGTCCAAGGAGTCGGCGCCGGCTTGGGTGTACGTGGCCCGGTGGTGTCGCCGACGTTCGTCATAGCCCGAGTCCATCGCGACGGCCGGGTGCCGCTCGTGCACGTCGATGCCTACCGGCTAGGGTCCCTGGCCGAGGTCGACGACCTCGATCTGGATGTCGACCTGGCGGACAGCGTGCTCGCGGTCGAATGGGGCGCCGGGTTGGTGGAGCAGCTCACCGACAGCCGGGTCGAGGTGCAGCTGACCACGACCGCCGACGGCGAGCAGCGCCTTGCTGTGCTCGTCCCGCACGGCGCCGACTGGGCCGCCCGATTGAGGAAACTAGGGACTACGGGACACGCCCTAGGCTGAGGGGTTGTGCATGTCCTCGCCATCGATACCTCCAGTGCTGCCGTCACGGCGGCCGTGGCGGAGCTGTCCGAGGACGGCATCGAGGTACTCGCGCAACGCGTGACGATCGACGCCCGGGCCCACGCCGAGGTCCTGACGCCGTCGATCGAGGCAGGCCTCCGCGAAGCCGGGCTGACGGTCCGGGACTTGGCGGCGGTCGTGGCCGGGACCGGGCCCGGCCCGTTCACCGGCTTGCGCGTCGGACTCGCGACGGCCGCGGTCCTCGGCGACACGCTGGGCATCCCGACCTACGGCGTGCTTTCCCTGGACGCGATCGCCATGCACCTCACTCCGGACCCGCTGCTCGTCGCGGGCGATGCGCGCCGCCAGGAGGTCTACTGGGCTCGCTATGCGGACAACGCTCGCCGGGCTGGACCGGATGTCGGCCGTCCCGAGACGGTCGGCACCAGCGGGCTCGCGGTGATGGCGGGGGCCGGAGCTCGCCGATACGCCGATGTGCTGGGCCTGCCGCTGCTCGATCGGGACTACCCGACGGCGCTCGGTCTGGTCACGCTCGCCGCGGACCGAGTCCGGCAGGGCGCCGACTCCGAGGTGCTCACGCCGCTCTACCTGCGCCGTCCGGACGCCGTCGAACCGGCCGCGCGTAAGGCGGTGTTGCAATGACTCAGCCTGGGACCGTGTCGGTCGTGCCGATGACGGCCGGCCACGTCGACGCGCTGATGCGTTACGAGGACGAGATGTTCGGGAGCGAGGCGTGGAGCGCGGACGCGTACCGCGACGAGATCGCAGACACCCGATCGCGGGGTTACTTCGCCGCGATCGACGACGCCGGCGAGTTGCTCGCGTGGGCCGGTGTCCGGGTGATCGGAGACAGCGCCGAGGTGCTCACCGTCGGCGTGATCCCGGCCGCTCGCCGGCGGGGTATCGCCCGCCGGATGCTCCGGACCCTGCTGGGGGAAGCAACGGGCCGGGGCGCCCGCGAAGCCTTCCTCGAAGTGCGGGTGGACAACGTGGCCGCGCGCCGGCTGTACGAGGCGGAAGGGTTCGCCCAGGTGGGACGGCGGCGCGGCTATTACGATGCCGGTCGCGTGGACGCGGTGGTCATGCGCAAGGAGCTGCCGCGGTGACCAACGCAACTGTGACGCGCTCGCCCGCCGAGGCGTTGGTCCTCGGCATCGAGACATCGTGCGACGAGACGGGCGTAGGGCTCGTTCGGGGCCGAACTCTCCTGGCCGATGCGGTAGCCAGCAGCGTTGACGAGCACGCTCGGTTCGGCGGCGTGGTGCCCGAGGTCGCCAGCCGCGCGCACCTGCAAGCGCTGGTCCCGACCGCCCACCGGGCATTCGCGACCGCGGGCGTGACGCCGAGTGACATCGACGCCGTGGCGGTCACGGCCGGCCCGGGGCTATCGGGCGCACTGCTGGTCGGGGTTGCCGCGGCCAAGGCGTATGCCCTCGCCCTCGACAAGCCGCTTTATGCCGTCAACCACCTGTCGGCGCATGTCGCGGTGGACCTTCTCGGCAACGGCCCACTCGACGAACCCTGCGTCGCACTGCTCGTATCGGGCGGCCACTCGTCTCTGCTGCTGGTCCCGCGCATCGGAGGCGAGGACGTGCTCGAGCTCGGCGCCACGGTCGACGACGCGGCCGGCGAGGCCTACGACAAGGTGGCTCGGCTGTTGGGCTTGCCGTTCCCGGGCGGCCCGCCGATCGACCGGCTGGCGTCGTCCGGCAATTCCGCCGCGATCGCCTTCCCGCGGGGCATGACCGGACCGCGCGATGAACCATTCGCGTTTTCCTTCTCGGGGTTGAAGACGGCAGTCGCCCGGTGGGTGGAAGCGCGCGCGAAGGCCGGCGAGACGGTGCCGGTCGCGGACGTGGCGGCGTCGTTCCAGGAGGCCGTGGTCGACGTGCTCACTGCCAAGGCGGTGCGGGCTGCCCGGGAGAGCGGCGTCGACTACCTCGTCATCGGCGGCGGAGTCGCCGCCAACTCGCGGCTGCGCGCCCTGGCCCAGGAACGGTGCGACGCGGTCGGCCTGCGACTGCGGGTACCGCCGCCCCAGCTCTGCACCGACAACGGGGCGATGGTGGCGGCATTGGGAGCTCAACTCGCGCAAGCCAACGCGGCCCCGTCCGAGCTGAGTGTGGCCGCGGACCCGGCGTTGCCCATCACCGATGTCCTCGTCTCGAATGCGGTGGCAGCATCCTGGACATGAGCGGGCACCGATCAGAAGGACACGACAGGACACCAGTGGACGGTGCCCGCGGGTCGGCCCGATCGTGACTGTGCTGATGTGGGAAGTCCGGGCGGCGGCCGGGCGACTCGAGGAGCTGTTGCACCACGTTCTCGGCCACGCCGATCCGGCCGCCCAGGTCTATCGAAGCAGCTCGGGGGAGGCGCGGGTCGTGGTCATCGACCCCACCGGTCGGGGCATTCCGGACCTCCCCGACGGCCTCGCCGCGCGCGCCCCGCATTCCTGGAACTTCGAGCCAGTGCCGCGGGACACCCCACGTTGAATAGCTGGCACTCGGAGGGTTAGAGTGCCAGTCGGGCCTGGTTGACCCCCGCGACGGCAGCCGGGGACCCGCATCCACCTGACTGGATAGACCCGAGAAGGGGAGATCGACTCATGACCGCCACAAAGGTCAGCATCAAACCGCTCGAGGACCGTCTCGTGGTCCAGGCCAACGAGGCCGAGACCACGACTGCCTCGGGCATCGTTATTCCGGACACCGCCAAGGAGAAGCCGCAGGAGGGCACCGTCATCGCCGTCGGGCCCGGCCGCTTCGACGACAACGGCAAGCGCATCCCGTTGGACGTGCAGGTCGGCGACGTCGTCCTCTACAGCAAGTACGGCGGCACCGAGGTCAAGTACGCCGGTGAGGAGTACCTGGTTCTGTCGGCCCGCGACGTGCTCGCGATCATCGAGAAGTAACCGCGCCGAATTACCCCGGCACGCCCCGGACGCGCGTATCGACGTGCGGTCCGGGGCGTTCTCGGTTACCTAGCGGCGCCCACACGAACTTCTAGAAAGGAATTCAATGGCGAAGATCCTCAGCTTTGACGAGGACGCCCGCCGCGCCCTGGAGCGCGGAGTCAACCAGTTGGCTAATGCCGTCAAGGTCACCCTCGGCCCCCGCGGCCGAAATGTCGTGCTCGACAAGTCCTTCGGGCCGCCGGTCATCACCAACGACGGCGTGACGATCGCCCGCGAGGTCGACCTGGTCGACCCGTACGAGAACCTGGGCGCCCAGCTGGCCAAGTCGGTGGCGACCAAGACCAATGATGTGGCCGGCGACGGTACGACCACGGCCACGGTGCTCGCTCAGGCCATGGTCAACACCGGCTTGCGCAACGTCGCGGCTGGTGCCAACCCGATCGCGCTGAAGCGGGGCATCGACACCGGTGTCGAGGCCGTACTCGCAGCTCTCGACGAGATCGCCATCCCGGTGAGCGGTGAGAAGGAAATCGCCTATGTAGCAACGGTTTCTGGCCAGGACCCGCGGATCGGCGAGCTCATCGGTGAAGCGTTCACCAAGGTGGGCAAGGACGGCGTGATCACCGTCGAGGAGTCGAACACGCTGACCACCGAACTCGAGTTCACCGAGGGCATGCAGTTCGACAAGGGCTATATCTCGCCGTACTTCGTGACCGATCTCGACGCCCTCGAGACGGTGTTCGAGGATCCGTACATCCTGATCACGACCCAGAAGATCTCGGCGATTGCGGATCTGTTGCCGCTGCTGGAGAAGGTGATCGAGCAGGGCAAGCCGCTCGTCGTGGTCGCCGAAGATGTTGACGGTGAGGCACTGTCGACGCTGGTCGTCAACGCCATCCGAAGGACTTTCCCGGCGGTCGCGGTCAAGGCCCCGTTCTTCGGTGACCGGCGGAAGGCGTTCCTGCAGGATCTGGCGATCGTCACGAGTGCCCAGGTGGTTTCGCCGGAGGTCGGCCTCAAACTCGACCAGATCGGGCTTGACGTCCTGGGCCAGGCGGGCCGGGTCGTCGTCAGCAAGGACACGACGACGATCACGCACGGCGCCGCGGCACAGTCGGCGATCGATGAGCGGATGGCCCAGATCCGCCGCGAGATCGACGAAACCGATTCCGACTGGGATCGCGAGAAGCTGCAGGAGCGGCTGGCCAAGCTCGCCGGCGGCGTGGGAGTGATCAAAGTCGGTGCCGCAACCGAGGTCGAGCTCAAGGAGCGCAAGCACCGCATTGAGGACGCCATCTCCGCGACGCGTGCAGCGATCGAGGAAGGCATCATCGCTGGCGGCGGGGCGGCCCTGCTGCACGCCGGCCGCGCGGCCTTGGACGACCTGACCCTCGCCGGTGACGAAGCGACCGGCGTCGAGATAGTGCGCGGCGCTATCTCCCAGCCGCTGCACTGGATCGCCGCCAACGCCGGTCTGGAGGGCGCAGTCGTCGTGCAGAAGGTGAGCGGCCTGGACACGAACCGCGGGTTCAATGCCGAGACCGGAGACTACGAGGATCTGCTGGCGGCCGGGGTAGTCGACCCGGTCAAGGTGACCAAGGCAGCGCTGCAGAACGCGGCCAGCATCGCCGGCACGATCCTGTCGACGCAGGGCGCTGTCGTCGACAAGCCGAAGGAGCCCGAGCAGGAACACGCGATGAACGGCCACGGGCACAGTCACGGGCCCGGGGGCCACGTCCACTAGGGGTCCGGCAACACCGCGGCCCGTTCGACGCCCCCCGGCATCGAACGGGCCGCCGTCAGGCCAGGCGCTGCTCGGACTGCATGGCCTGCCGCTCCTCGACCGACATTCCGCCCCAGACGCCGTACGGCTCGCGAGTCTCGAGCGCCCACTGAAGGCACGGTCCAACCACCCGGCAGCCCTGGCAGATCCGCTTGGCTTCCCAATCCCGGCGATGCCGGGTCGGCCCGCGCTCGTTCTCGGGGTGATAGAAGATCGCCGTGTCCATGCCACGACAGGCGGCCATGGATTGCCAGGTCCAGTCGGGTCGGACCGGGAAGTGCGCTACCGCTGCTCCACCCATGGCTGCTGACCTCCTCCGGTCCGCCGATGAGAAGGGATTCGTGCCGCAGGGAACGACCGGTTCCGCCCAGCCGAGAAATTTCTGGGATTTTGCACACCCGCCGGCTAGCGGCGGCTTGGACAACGTCCAGTTGAGTCCGGTCGGGTACCGGTCAGCGGGCGCTCAGCCCAAAGCGGGCGGGATCAATGGATGGGGCGAGCTGCGCGTCAGCGGTGTCGCGCGGCACCATCTGTCGCATCGGTGAAGCCTCGGGCATAGTCCCAGCTGACATACGCATCCGGGTGTGGCTCGAATGCCGGCTCGTGGACGTTGGTACGTCCCTCACCGATCAACGCCTGTAGGTTGGCCTCCATCAGCGCCCAGCCGAAGTAGTGCTGCTCGCCGCAGTCGGCGCATTCGACGGAGATTCCGCGGATACCGCGCGGCTCGAGGGCGGCGCGGAACTCCGCCAGCTCCTCGAGATCGGCGAGCACGTCAGCCCGCTCCTCCTCGCTCAGCGGCTCAACCGGATCGACCTCGTCAAGGACCGCGGTCGGATCGGCCGGATCGTCCAAGAAAGGGTCGAGCGGGCCTTCGTCGAACGTCACAGCACCACGGTAGAGGGAAAGCACCGGTTCTGGCCAACTTCTCATCAATTCGACCGCCTGCCGCCTTCGTCGGATCCGGCTGCCGTCCTGCTCGACCGTAGGATGGGTTTCCGGCGCATCCAAGGAGTTCCGTTGAGTAGCGACACTGGTCTGCCCGCCCGATTCAGCACGCTCGGCCTCACGTTCGACGACGTCCTGCTCCTTCCGGGAGCCTCCGACATCCTGCCCGGTGACACCGATACCACGGCGCGGGTCACGCGCCGCATCTCGGCGGCCATCCCACTTCTGTCCTCCGCCATGGACACCGTGACCGAGGCCCGCATGGCCATTGCCATGGCCCGTCAAGGTGGCGTCGGGGTGCTGCACCGCAACCTTTCGGCCGAGGATCAGGCCTCCCAGGTGGACCTCGTCAAGCGGTCCGAAGCCGGCATGATCTCCAATCCGGTGACCTGCGGCCCGGACTCCACCCTGGCCGATGTCGAGGCGCTATGCGCCAGATACCGAATCTCCGGCGTGCCCGTCGTGGACACGGAGGGAACCCTCCTGGGCATCGTGACCAACCGCGATATGCGCTTCGAGACCGATGCGTCTCGACCGGTTCGCGAGGTCATGACGTCCATGCCGCTGGTGACCGCTGGACCGAATGTCGGGAAAGATCAGGCACTTCTGCTGCTCGCCCGGCACAAGGTCGAAAAGCTCCCGCTCGTCGACGGGGTGGGGCGGCTGCGGGGCTTGATCACAGTTAAGGACTTCACCAAGAGCGAGGCCTTCCCGAACGCGACCAAAGACGGGCGTGGACGGCTCGTCGTCGGTGCGGCAGTCGGCGTAGGAGAGGATGCATACAAACGCGCGCTTCTGCTGGTCGAGGCCGGCGTCGACTTCGTGGTGGTGGACACCGCGCACGGTCACTCGCGGAGCGTGGTCGAGATGGTCGCCCGCCTGAAGAACGACACGCCCGTCGATGTTGTGGGCGGCAATGTCGCGACCCGAGCTGGGGCGCAGGCCCTGGTCGATGCTGGTGCTGACGGGGTCAAGGTCGGTGTCGGTCCGGGCTCGATTTGCACGACTCGGGTGGTCGCCGGCGTCGGCGTGCCGCAGGTAACCGCTATTTACGAGGCGTCCCTGGCCTGCCGGTCGGCCGGCGTGCCGGTCATAGCGGACGGCGGCCTGCAGTACTCCGGCGATATTCCGAAGGCGATCGTTGCCGGTGCTGACACGGTCATGCTCGGATCGTTGCTGGCCGGCTGCGAGGAGTCGCCCGGAGAGCTGATCTTCATCAACGGCAAGCAGTTCAAGTCCTACCGCGGAATGGGCTCACTCGCAGCAATGCAGTCTCGCGGCGAACGGCCGTCGTTCTCCAGGGACCGGTACGGGCTGCAGGGCGTCGCGGACGATGCCGACCTCGTGCCCGAGGGCATCGAGGGGCAGGTGCCCTACCGAGGTCCCCTCTCCGCGGTCGCCCGCCAACTCGTCGGTGGCTTGCAGGCCGGAATGGGCTACGCCGGCGTAAGAACCATCGCCGAGCTGCAGGAGAACGGGCAGCTGATACGGATCACTGCGGCCGGGCTGAAGGAATCCCACCCGCATGACATCCAGATGACCGTCGAGGCGCCCAATTACTCCGGCCGCTGATCGCTCAGGTCGGTTCCACGCGGATGCCCGACCGGGCGTCCGGCGAACTAGTGAACACTAGGGCGCTGTGCCAGACACCGTAGAGATCGGATTGGGACGCAGCGCCCGTCGCGGCTACCACCTTGACGAAGTTGCCCTGGTACCCACCCGGCGCACCCGTGGAGCATCGGTCGTGTCCACGACCTGGCAAATAGATGCCAACACGTTCGATCTGCCGCTCGTGGCCGCTCCCTCCGACGCCGTGGTCTCGCCCGAAACCGCGGCGCTCGTCAGTCGCCTCGGCGGTCTCGCCGTACTGGACGGGGAAGGCCTGTGGACACGTCACGAGGACGCTGCGGACCGTATCGCGGAACTGAGCAAGGGCGAACTCGACACCAAGGCGCTGCAAGCCGCCTATGCGACTCCGGTGTCGCCCGACTTGCTGCGACGCCGGATTGCCGAGCTTCGGGCAACCGGCGGGGTGATCGCCGTTCGGCTCTCCCCGCAGCACACCGTCGAACTCGCGCCCCATGTTCTCGCGGCCGGCGTCGACCTACTCGTCGTGCAGGGTACGGTCATCTCGGCCGAGCACGTCGGAAGTACCGCGGACGAGAAGGCAGGCGGTACCGCACTAAACCTCAAGACGTTTACCGCTGATGTCGACGTGCCGATCATCGTCGGCGGCTGCAGCAACTACCAGACGGCGTTGCATCTCATGCGGACCGGTGCCGCTGGAGTAATCATCGGCTACGGCGCGCATATCGGGTCGACAACGCATTCGGCACTGGGCATCGATGTGCCGATGGCCACGGCGATCATTGATGCGGCGGCGGCCCGCCGCGACTACCTCGACGAGACCGGCGGCCGATACGTGCACCTGATCGCATACGGCGACCTCGTGACCGGCGGAGACATCGCCAAAGCGCTCGGGTGTGGCGCCGATGCGGTGATGCTCGGGGACGCGCTCGCGACGGCGGCCGAGGCACCCGGCGCCGGGTGGTACTGGGACGCCACGGCCGCCCATCCGCGGGTGCCCCGCTCGGCCGTCGTCGGGCTGCCTCGGGGCGACACGCCCGCCCCGAGTCTCGAAGAGGTTGTCATCGGTCCCACTAGCGACCCCAGCGGGCAGCGCAACCTCTTCGGCGCGCTGCGCCGCGTTATGGGCAAGTGCGGCTACTCGTCGGTCAAGGAATTCCAGAAGGCCGAGCTGATATTGACAGGGCGTACCTGATTTCGACTGAAATGGCGACGCCGCGTTACCAAATGGTGAACTCGGTCACGTGATATTCGGCGCCCGTTCGACGCGTATCTCACACCTCGACGCGTAGGTTCGCCGCATGACGTGGACCGCGGCGCAGATGCCGCGGCTCGGGGGACGGGTCGCGGTGGTTACTGGAGGCAACTCCGGACTCGGCCGAGCGACCGCGACCGAATTGGCCCGGCACGGGGCTCGCGTCATGCTCGCGTGCCGCGACATCGAGCGGGGCAAGCAGGCTGCCGACGACATTCGCAGCCGCGTGCCCGGTGCCGACATCGAGGTCCGGCACATCGACCTCGCCGACATGACGTCCGTCCGCGAGTTCGGTGAGGGCTACGACGGCCCGCTCCACCTGCTCGTCAACAACGCCGGCGTCATGGGGCCACCGCGACGGCTAGTTACCGCGCACGACTTCGAGTTGCAGTTCGGCACCAATCACCTCGGGCACTTCGTGCTGACCGGCCTGCTGCTGCCCGCCTTGCTGGTGGCCGACGACCCCCGCGTCGTCACCGTGTCCTCGGTCGCGCATCACGGTGGCACGGCCGACGTTCTCGACGGCAATGCCGTCGGCCCCTACCGGCCGCAGCGGGCCTATGCGAACTCAAAGCTCGCCAATTTGCTGTTCGCGTTCGAACTGCAGCGACGAGCCTGGGCGCACGGCTTGCCGCTCACCTCGACCGCCGCGCATCCCGGCTTCTCCGCGACCGGACTGGTTGCCGACCCGGAAGGTGCCGGAGCGAACCGCCTGGTACGGGCCGTCCTGCCGCCTCTGGTGACGGCGTTTACCCAGTCCGCGGCGACGGGCGCTCGAGCGATCTTGTTCGCGGCAACCGAGGCGGAACCCGGCAGCTTCACCGGACCGCAGCGACTGCACGAGACTCGAGGGCCGATCGGCGCCGCCGAGGCGTCCGTACTGGCCCGGGACGAGACGCTGGCTCGGCAGCTGTGGCGGGTGAGCGAGGAGCTGACTGGATTCCGTTACCGGTGGTCCGGCCAGCATCGGTAGCCCTTCGTAGACTGGCGCGATGAAGCCGGACGTCGTCCTGGTCGTCGACTATGGAGCCCAATACGCGCAGCTGATCGCGCGCCGGATTCGCGAAGCCCACGTCTACTCCGAGATCGTGCCGCACACCGCGTCGGTTGCCGACATGCTGGCCCGAAAGCCCAAGGCGATCGTGCTGTCCGGCGGGCCGGCCAGCGTGTACGTCGAGGAGGCGCCGCAAGCGGACCCGGCCTTGTTCGAAGCGGACGTACCCGTGCTCGGCATCTGCTACGGCTTCCAGGCCATGGTCCAGGCACTCGGCGGCGAGGTGGCGGCAACCGGCGGAAGTGAGTTCGGACGGACGACGCTACGGGTGCTCGACCCGGGCGTGCTGTTGCGGGGATTACCGGCGGAGCAGCAGGTGTGGATGAGCCACGGGGATGAAGTCACCCGAGCCCCGGCCGGCTTCGTCGTGACGGGTAGCTCGACCGGCGCACCGGTGGCCTCGTTCGAGAACGTCGCCCGCCGGCTCGCCGGAGTCCAGTTTCATCCCGAGGTCCTGCACACCCAGCACGGCCGACAAATTCTGCAGCGCTTCCTGTTCGACATCGCGGGAGTCCGGCCCCAGTGGACCGAGGCCAACATCATCGACGAGCAGGTGTCGCGAATCCGGGCCCAGGTCGGCGGCAAGCGGGTGATCTGCGGGCTGTCCGGTGGCGTCGACTCCGCGGTGGCCGCGGCGTTGGTGCAGCGAGCGGTTGGCGACCAGCTCACCTGCGTGTTCGTCGATCATGGGCTGCTCCGGGCCGGGGAGGCCGAACAGGTCGAGCGAGACTACGTCGCCGCCACCGGCGTGCGGCTGAAGGTGGTCGAGGCAGCGGACCGATTCGTCCGCGCCCTCGCCGGCGTGATCGATCCGGAAGACAAGCGCAAGCTCATCGGCCGGGAGTTCATTCGCGTGTTCGAGACGGCCGCTCGTGAGGTCGTCGAGGAAGCCGGCGAAACCGGCGCGACGGTCGAGTTCCTCGTTCAGGGGACGCTGTACCCGGATGTGGTCGAGTCCGGAGGCGGAACCGGCGCCGCGAACATCAAGAGCCACCACAATGTCGGCGGACTGCCGGACGATCTGCAATTCGCCCTCGTCGAGCCACTCCGCGACCTGTTCAAGGACGAGGTACGCCGGGTCGGCGAGCAGCTCGGCCTGCCGCCCGAGATCGTATGGCGGCAGCCGTTCCCGGGACCTGGCCTCGGGATACGGATCGTCGGCGAGGTGACGGCCGAGCGGCTCGCCGTGCTCCGGCGTGCCGACGCCATCGTGCGGGCCGAGCTCTCCTCCGCCGGGCTGGATCGGGATATCTGGCAGTGCCCGGTGGTACTGCTGGCCACCGTACGGTCGGTCGGAGTGCAGGGTGACGGCCGAACCTACGGGCATCCCGTCGTGCTTCGCCCGGTGTCGTCCGAGGACGCGATGACCGCGGATTGGACCCGGCTGCCGTACGACGTGCTCGAGCGGATCTCCACCCGCATCACGAACGAGGTCCGCGAGATCAACCGAGTAGTGCTGGACCTCACGTCCAAGCCGCCCGGAACGATCGAATGGGAGTAGCCGGCCGGATCAGCTGAACAGCGCCGCGATCAGCGCGCCGGCGGTGAACGATGCGGCGGCAATCCAGATCCAGGTCGGCAGCCTATCCAGAATCATCACGTCACCCCATTACGACCGAGTTGTCGACGATGTGAACCGGCACGGCCGGCAACGGCGCGGTGGCCGGGCCATTCCGCACCGCACCGGTGGCCGCGTCGAACGTGCTGCCGTGGCACGGACAGGAGATCAGCCCGTTCTGCACGTTGTTGACCAGGCACGCTTCGTGCGTACACACCGCGGAAAACGCGGCTACCTGACTTCCGGTCCGGGTCAGGACGATCTTGGTCTTGGTGAGCACGACGCCGCCGCCGTCCGGGATATCCGCCACCGGGGCGAGAACGGTGCCGCTGCTGATCCCGCCACCCGGCGAGCTGTATGGCGCGTCGTGCCCACCCGGGCCGTAGACCGTGTAGCCCACGGCGCCCAGTACGCCCGCGCCGACCGCGATCCCCGCGTTCTGGAGCAGGTTGCGCCGCGATACTCCCTGCTCGCTCATGTCAACGGCCGCCCGGACTGGGTGAAGTACCACAGCGACGCGGTGAACCACAGCACGACGAGCAGTGCGGCGAGCAGGCCGCCGAGGACCGGCAGGGTCCAGCCGGGCAGGCCACGCAGCCGCAGCGAGAGCATCTTGGCCGCGAACACGCCGTAGAACAAGCAGCCGGCGATCGAGTGGATCAGGGTGCGGGCCGAGTCGGTCGCGAAGCCGAGCGACCAAACGCAGTGGAACACCACTGGCATCGTGATCACGAACGCGAGCGTGCCGGACCAGCGGTGGAGAGGGGCCGCCCAAGCGGGCTGCAGCCGGCCGAGGCGCCCCCACATCGACAACGCAGTGAGCACTTGCACGATGACGAGAGCGGTGGCCGCGCTGGTCAGCCATGCCTTCATCGGCAGAAGAGCCGAAAAGCCAAGGGTCGTAATGGTTGCTCCGTCGCCGGGACTCGCGTGCGCGTAGCCGGCCAGGGCGGCGGCAACGGCGATCCCGAGGCCGCCTACCGCGGCCAAGCCCCACTGCGGCCGCGATTGGGTTCCGGAGGCATCGTCCGCTGCGGTCATCGGCCCCCCAATCCGCCTCGACAGTCGGGCGACGCGCTCAGCATGGCACGAGACGCGGTCCCGGCCTAGGACGTGCGCTAGGTCGACCGGGACCGCGTCTGTACCTCAGGGCGTGCTACGCCACGCGGACGATGTTCACCTGACCGTCGGAGAGCTCCACGTCGACGGTGAGCCGGTCGACGTTTCCGGGACCGAACACGACATCGCGGTCGAAGTTGAAGCCGGATTGCACCTCGATGCCGTCGACCTCGACCTGACCAAGCCAGATGTGATTTCGCATGGTCACGTCCATGTTCTGGGGGACGATGATCCTGACCTGCCCGGCGGCTTGCCGCACGTGCACCGTCCGGGTGCCGTCGAGGGGGCCGAGTTGGGTCAGATCCAACGTCGCTCGGCCTAGCGCTTGGTGGTAGGTCGGCCTCAGCTCCGTGCTGGATGTGGGTAGGTACGTACGGTCACCGGATCCGTCGTGGAGGCTGGCCGACGTCCCGCCCAGCACGAAGATCAGCAGGAACGCCGGGACCAGAATCGCCGAGAAGCCCCAGACCGGGCGGCGGATTGCTGCCCCGACAATCAGCCCGACGATCACGATGCCGACCACAACCCACAAGTAGGTCGGAATGGCGATCCCGGCTGCCGCGTCCGCGATGCCGAGGCCCAGCAACGCCAGGGTCAGCGCGCTCCACACCGCTAGGCGCAACGGCCGGTTCGCGGTGCGGCGCCGCACGCGAGCGTTGCGGGACTCCGACATCCAGGCACTGAATTCGGTCTGCGCGCCGGTCGCCGGCGGTTGTGGATACGGAAGGGTCGGCGCCGTCTCTTCGACTCCGGCTGGGTGGGTGGCAAACGGATAATCCGTCAGCGAGCTACTCGTCGGGGCAACGCTGGGCGGGGCGAGAGGCGGGAGCGTGTCCGCTCCGCTTGAAGGGAGGCGCCGGTTTCGGTTCCGTTCGAGCACGACTACGAGCAGGATCGCGACGATCAAGAGCGGGAAGAACGGCCAGGGTCGCCACCAGCTGAACAGCACGATCCAGGCCACGATGGCCGCGGCCGCGATCGCGATACCGAACGGGACGCGACGCTGACGCATCCACCGAGCGACTCCGTCGAGCGGCGCCGACGGGGCGCCACGCTCGGGAATGACCGCCCAGGCGACCAGGTAGGCGATGATTCCGACGCCGCCGAAGAACGCCGAGGTCGCGAACAGCACTCGGAACAGCACCGGGTCGACGCCGAAGTATTCGCCGAGGCCGCCGGAGACGCCAGCCAGCACCCGGTTGGTGCTGCTCCGCCGCAGGGGCGGTCGTGGCGCTGGCTCGGGCGATCCGTACGGGCCACCCGGACCAGCGGCCGGCGGCGGCGGAACTGGTGGCACATCGCCGGGCGGCGGTATCGAGCCCGGAGGCGTCGGGCCGGGCGGCGTCGGGCCAGGCGGCGGGGTCGAGCCGGGAGAAGGTGGCCCCCCCGGCGGTGTCGAGCCGG
>Ga0207665_10000202_pt1 | contig 40056 bp, 35 predicted proteins | sample LARL112metaG_FD_184351 | JGI IMG/M metagenome (GOLD analysis project Ga0207665, IMG submission 184351) | Corn, switchgrass and miscanthus rhizosphere microbial communities from Kellogg Biological Station, Michigan, USA - LAR L11-2 metaG... | ecosystem: Host-associated > Plants > Roots >... | reverse complement strand
GGCCGAGCGGCTCGCCGCGCTCGCCGCGGACGCCGGGCTCAGCCTGATCCACCTCGCGCTCGCGTTCGTCCTGCGGCACCCGACCGTGACCGCGCCGATCATCGGGCCGCGGACGATGGAGCAGCTCGAGAGCCAGCTCGGCGCAGCCGACGTCACGCTCGCGGACGACGTGCTCGACGCGATCGACGAGATCGTCCCGCCGGGCACCAACCTCAACCCGCCGGACCGCGGGTACGAGCCGCCGGCCCTGACCGATCCGGCGCTGCGCCGCCGCCCGGCGGCGAGCGCCAGCGCGGAGCATTAGCGCTGCCACAGCGCTACCAATGCTTCGCGCTAACGGTGAACTCCCGACACGAGCGGCTATTCAAGCGCGGGGGTGACGTGCCGGAGCGCCAGATGGAAGTTGAGACGGCCTCCGGCCCCGCGCGAGTCCTGATCGAGGAGCCGGACGGGATGCCGTTGTTCCTGGTCGCGCTCACCCACGGGGCAGGCGGCGGCGTCGACACGCCCGACCTGCTCGCTGTGCGCGATGCCGCCCTGCGGCTCGGTGGCGTGGTGGCCCGGATCACCCAGCCCTACCGGGTCCGGGGGGCCCGCGCGCCCGGCTCGGTGGCCCGTCAGGACGCCGCCTGGGCAGAGATCATCACCGCGCTCCGGGGCCAACCGCAGGGCGAGCCCACCGAGCCGCTCCTGCCGGGCTCGGGTGAGCCGGTCCTGCCGGGCTCGGGTGAGCCGGTCCTGCCGGGCTCGGGTGAGCCGGTCCTGCCGGGCTCGGGTGAGCCGCTCCCGGGCGGCTCGAGCGATGCGCTTCGGCCCGGCTCGGGCGAGACTCTCCGGCCCGGGCGGGACGGGCCGTACCTGGGCGGAGGCGAGGGGGCGTTGCCGCTGGTGCAGGGCGGGCGGAGCAACGGGGCGCGGGTGGCCTGCCGCACCGCCGCGGCGGTGGACGCGGTCGCCGTCATCGCGCTGGCTTTCCCGCTGCGCCCGCCGGGCCGACCGGATCGCTCCCGGGCCGCTGAGCTGCGCATTCCGGGCCGGAAGCTGCTCATCGTGAGCGGCGACCGGGATCCGTTCGGGGTGCCGGGCCGCCGGGCCGGCGCGCGGGTGGTGGTGCTGGCGGGGGAGACCCACGCGCTGTCGCGCCGGCCAGCGGAGGTCGGCCGCGCGGTCGCGGCGTGGCTGCCGCGGGCGCTTGACCTGCCGCGGGCTCCGCGCCGGGACGGGGCACGAAAAAGCGCCCGTCCGGCGGGGTGATCAGAACACCGCGGAGCGGGCGCGGCCGAAGCCGGGGTCAGGCCTGCTAGGCGGCAGGCGAGTCCGGCGCGGCGGCAGAGCCACCGCGCCCTGCGGCGTGTGCCTGCAGGGGCATGTCGGTGGGGCGATGCGGTCCGATCGCGTCGCCATCGGGGAGCAGTTCCCCGGTGTCTTCGAAGATAACGATGCCGTTGCAGAGCAGGCTCCAACCCTGCTCTGGGTGGCTGATTATCGTCCGGGCCGCCTCGCGGTCCAGAGCAGATGCTTCCGGACAGGATGGCGTGTGCGGGCACACGGCGTGCCTCCTGGTCATTTCTCCCGTTATGGTCCTGTGTCTCGCTCAGATTCTAGTGTCGCCGACGACCAGCTTGTGCGATATGGCGCTTTGTTACTGTTTAGCCGCTCATCCGTTGTCGTTTACCGCCTACCTGCGTTCTGGTGCTGCCCGGCTCGGCTACTTCGCGTGGTAACCGGGCATCCGGTGCGCGCTCGCACAACTCCCAGGGTGCTCCCGCCGACGGCCCGGACAGCGGCGACACGCCGATGCGCCGCCGGTCGCGCCGCAAGTCACGCCGCCGGTCAGGCCGCCGGTGACGAGGGGACCCGGACGATGCCGCCGAGGCGGTGCGCCTCACGCAGCGTCAGCAGCGCGTCGGCCTCGGACCGCCACAGCTTGACCGGGGTCTTGGCCATGGCCTTTCTCCGGAAGATCCAGTCGTCGTAGCCGCGGGGCCCGATGGCCGCGCGCTGGGCCGCGTAGGCCGCCTGCATCGCCTCGGTGAGCGCGGCGTCGAAGGTCTTGCCCAGCTCTTGCTGCTCTTCCAGCGGCGCCTGCCGGGCCTGCGCCTGCCGTAGCCGGCCCTCGGCCGCCCTGGCCGCTTCGAGCAGCTCGCTGAATTTCCCGGCCAGGGCCACATCCGCGGCGTGCTTCTCTTCCGCTTCCTGGCTCACCTGGTGGCCGCCAAACACCATATTCTCCTTCCGGCAGCGCGATTTCCCGGCGAGCCTGGAATCGGGCGCTAATTAAAATGCGGGCCAGGCGCTCGGGTTGTTCGCCAGGCGAACTCGATTTGTTCGCCAGGCGAACTCGGATCGGCCCCGAGTCGCTACTATCCAAGCAGGATAAAGGCCGCGCGGGGCCCGGTTGCACGAGGTGGCCGAATCGCCCGGCCGTGGTCACGCCAGTCCGGCCTGCCAGCTCTGGTGCATCCGCGCGAACCTGCCCTCATCGGCCAGCAGCCGGGCCGGCGGCCCGTCCTGCACCACCCGGCCGCGATCCAGGACGAGCACGCGATCGGCGATCTCGACCGTGGAGAGCCGATGCGCGATGATCAGCGCCGTGCGGCCGCCCAGCATCGTGCGCAGCGCCCGCTGCACCATCCGCTCGGACGGAATGTCGAGCAGCGAGGTGGCCTCGTCGAGTACCAGCACGGCGGGGGCGGCCAGGAAGGCCCGGGCGAATGAGATCAGCTGGCGCTGCCCGGCCGACAGCCGGCCGCCCCGCTTACCGACGTCAGCGTCGTACCCGCCGGGCAGCGCGGCGATGAACTCGTCGGCGCCGATGGCCCGGGCGGCCGCCTCGATGCCGGCCCGGTCGGCGGCCGGGTTGCCGAGCGCGACGTTGTCCGCGATCGTCCCGCTGAACAGGAAGTTCTCCTGAGTGATCATGACTACCTCGGCGCGCAACGTCGGGTCGTCCAGGTCCCGCAGGTCCACCCCGTCGAGCAGCACCCGCCCCTGGTCCGGGTCGTAGAACCGGGCCAGCAGCCGGGCCACCGTCGTCTTGCCCGCGCCGGTGGTGCCCACCAGCGCCGTCGTCTGCCCGGCCGGGATGTCCAGGTCGAGGTGGCCGATCACGGGTTCGGCCCGGTACCCGAAGCTGACCGACGCGAACCGGACGCCGCGGCCGCCGCCGCGCCGATCGGGCAGCCGGACGCCGCGGGCGGGACTGGGCACCGACGCCGGCTCGGCGAGCACGCCGGAGATCTTCTCCAGCGCGGCCCCCGCCGCCTGGAAGGCGTTGTAAAACTGGGCCAGATCCTGAAGCGGGTCGAAGAAGCGGCGCAGGTAGAGCAGGAACGTGACCAGCACTCCCACCTTGATGTCGCCGTCGATGACCCGCAGGCCGCCGTAGCCGAGCACGACGCCGGTGATGACGTTGCCGACCAGCGTGATCCCCGGGGCGTAGAGCGCGACGAGGCGGAACGAGCGGAGGCTGGCGTCGTAGTAGCCGGCGTTCAGCTCGCCGAAGATCTCGCCGTTCCTGCGCTCCCTGCGGAACGCCTGGACCGCGCGGATTCCGGTCATGGTCTCGACGAACTGGACGATGACCTGCGCGATGGATTCCCGGCCCCGCCGGTAGGCGATGGCCGACTCGCGCCGGAACCATGCGGTCAGCCAGGCCAGCGGGCCGAAGCCGGCCAGCACGACCAGGCCGAGCGGCCAGTCGAGCAGCAGCATGCCCGCGCCGACCAGGATGAGCGACAGCACGGCGGAGACCAGCGAGTCGAGGCCGTCCTCGAACAGCGCGGAGATGGCATCGATGTCGGAGGTCTGCCTGGAGATCACCCGGCCCGAGGTGTAGTCCTCGTGAAACGACACCGACAGCCGGCCGAAGTGCGCGAACAGCCGCCGCCGCAGGTCGAGCACGATGCGCTCGCCGAGCCTGCCCATCGCGTAGATGTAGCTGCGGGTGGCTACCGCCTGGACGGCCACCGTGATGGCGAACGCAGCGGTGAGGGCGAGCAGCGGCCCCGGGTCATGGCGGTGGGCCAGCGGCGGGATGCCCCGGTCGATGCCGACCCCGACCAGCCACGGGCCGGCCAGGGCGGCCAGGCTGGCGACCACGATGAGCGTCAGGGTGAGGATCACCCGGCGGCGCTGGCGGCCGAGCATGTCGCCGAGCAGTCGTCGGCTGTGGCCGTGCAGCAGCGCGCCGCCTCCCGCGCTGGCCTCCTCTGCTTCCTCGGCGGCCAGGCCGCGCCATGTCTGCGCGGTCGCCGGCGTGGTCATCGCGTCACCTCCATCCCGCTTACCCGGCCCGCGCCTGACGGGCAGGCTCGCCGCTCTCGGACATGGACATGAGGTCCCGGTAACCGGGCTCGGCGGCCATCAGCTCGCGGTGCGTGCCCACGGCGGCGATGACCCCGCCGTCCAGCAGCGCCACGGCGTCGGCCAGCAGCACGGTGGACGGCCGGTGCGCGACGACCAGGGCGGTGGTCTCGGTGAGCACCCGGCGCAACGCCCGGGTGGCCCGGGCCTCGGTCTGCACATCGACCGCGGACAGCGGGTCGTCGAGCAGCAGCACGGCCGGCCGGGCCAGGACGGCGCGGGCCAGGGCGATGCGTTGCCGCTGCCCGCCGGACAGGCTCATCCCCTGCTCGCCGATCCTGGTGTCCAGCCCCCGGGGCAGGTCGTAGGCGAAGTCCGCCTGAGCGGCCGCCAGGGCCGCGGCGATGTCCTCGTCGCAGGCGCCGGGGGCACCGAAGGTGACGTTCTCCCGCACGCTGGTTGAGAACAGCGTGGCCTCCTCGAACGCGCAGGCCACCGTGCCGCGCAGCATATCCAGCGGCAGATCCCTGATGTCGGTGCCGTCGAGCCGGATCGACCCCGCGCTGACGTCGGCGAGCCGGGGCACCAGCTGCAGCAGGGTCGTCTTGCCCGAGCCGGTGGCGCCCGCCAGCACGAGCGTCTGCCCCGGCTCGAGGTCCAGGGTGATGCCGCTGAGCACCGGGCCGGCCGCGTCCGGGTAGCCGAACGTCACCCGGTCGAAGGTCAGCCGCGCCCCGGAACCGGCGCGCCGGCGGACCTGGCCGGACAGGCCGGGGGAGTGGGAAGGGCGGTCGGTGATCGCGGGCTTCGTGTCGAACAGCTCGTAGACCCGCTGCGCCGCCGTCCCCGCCTCCTGGGCCGACGCCAGGATGTACCCCGTGGCCTCGATCGGCCAGACCAGCTGGAGCGCCAGGGCGATGAACGCGACCAGGCCGCCCAGGGTCAGCTCGTGCCGGCCGACGGCGAAGGCGCCGAGCAGCAGGATGAAGCACAGGGCGGCGTTCGGGACCAGGTCGAGCAGCGCGTAGAAGCTGCCCAGCAGCCGGGCCTTGGCTACCTGGGTCTGGTAGATATCGGTCGCTCCCGCGCGGTGCTGCCCGGCCGCCTCACCGCACCGGCCGAGCGCCTTGAGCACCCGGATCCCCCCGGCCGCCTCCTCGACATAGGTGGCCAGGTCGCCCTGCTGGTCCTGGGCGCGCCGGGACAGCACCTTGTACCGCCGCTCGAACCTGGTGCACACGACCACCACTGGGGCGAACACGCACCCGGTGAGCAGCCCGAGCCACCAGTTCAGCCGGATGAGCAGGATCACCACGGCGGTGAACGTCACCACGTTGGTGACGAAAAAGACCAGGCCGAACCCGGCGAACCGGCGGATCGCCGACAGGTCGGTGGTCGCCCGGGACAGCAGCTGGCCGGACTGCCACGCGTCGTGAAAGCCCACGTGCAGCCGTTGCACGTGCGCGTACAAATCCCCGCGGATCGTGCGCTCGATGCCCGTGACCGCGCCGCCTTGCACCCAGCGGCGGATCAGCATCCCTGCCGCCTCCGCCAGGCCGAGGCCGATCGCGGCCAGCGAGAGCGGGATCAGCAGACCGCGCCGGTGGTGCGCGATCGCCCCGTCGATCACCGACTTGGTGAGCAGCGGGATGGTCAGCTGGGCGGCCACGGTGACCAGCGCCGCGGCCAGCATCACGGCCAGCTGCGGGAGATAGGGACGCAGGTACGGGGCGATCCGCCGCAGTCCCGCCACCGACGTTCGCGGTACGGGCAGGCGTGACTGACCGCAAGCGCGTTCTGGGGGCATTGTCTGGAGGCTAATCGCGAGGTCGCGCGATGTCACTCGGTTTTCATCCGCCCCGCCGGCCTCCCGGCGACCTGTGGATAACCTGCGACGGTTGTGGATAATCTTCGCGATTTCGCGCCGCAGCCGGACCGGCTGACGACGGACAGTGATATGACACGCTCCGTGACCGTGATTCTTCCGCCAGGGGTGGCGGCGCGCTGGTGACTCTGACACGCTGTCTACCCCGAGGTAACCGGTGCCGTGCCTGGTCGGCACCGCTGGGGCGGCCCGGGACGCATTTTGCTGCGGGTGCAGGCTGCTAGGCGGGAGGGATGATGGTGCGCACCCATAACGGCGGCTGTCGATGACCGTTTGGTCGCCTGACCAGGCACTGGCCACGTTCCGTGACGGGGTGACGGTGATCTGCGAGCTGGCCGCACAGTTCACCGACGAGCTGTGGCCGGCGCCGACGCCGTGCGCCGAATGGCGCGCCGACGACCTGGCCGGTCACCTGCGGTGCATGGCCGATGACTATCACGAGTACCTGGACGATGCGCCGGCCAGCCGTCTGGCCAGGCTGCTGGCCACCGGCATACCCCCGGACACGCTCGCCCGCAAGCTGGCCCGTCAGAACGCGGCCGAGCTGGCCGCGCTGCCCGACGCGCCCGGGCCGGAGCACATCGCGGCGTTCGCCGAGTCGGCGCGGCTGTACGCGCGGCGGCTGTCCGCGCCCTGGGATCGCCCGCACCACTGGTACGGCGAGACCGTGGTGACCGTCGGGAGCATGGCCGGCTGGGTCTGCGCGGAATGGCATCTGCACGCCTGGGACCTGGCCCGGGCGCTGGGCAAGGACTACCGGCCTGCCCGGCCGGAGGTGCTGGTGGCCGGGTGGCGGGCCGGGGTGCCGTTCCTCCCCGTGCCGCAGGTGACCGCCGGCGGCGACGCCTGGCACGTGCTACTGCGCACGTCCGGCCGCTCGCCGGACTGGAGCCCGGTGGCCGGCGGCTAGCGGCCACCAGGCAAGATCGGTAGCCATGCCTTTCGATGTCGCTCGTGTGCGCGCCGCCTACCCGGCGCTGGCCGACGGGTACGCCTACCTGGACGGGGCGGCGGGTACCCAGCTTCCCGAGCCGGTCATCGACGCGATCGCCGGCGCGTACCGCGCCGGGCTCGGCAACAGCGGCGGCGCCTTCCCGGCCAGCCAGCGCGCGGACGAGGCAGAGGCCGCCTGTCGCCAGGCGGTGGCCGACCTGGTCGGCGGCGCGCCCGGGGGAGTCATCCTCGGCCCGAACATGACCACGCTGACCTACCGGCTGGCCGACACCATGGCCAGGGACTGGGCTGCGGGGGACGAGGTGGTCGTCTCCCGGCTGGATCATGACGCAAACGTGCGCCCGTGGGTCCAGGCCGCCGCCCGCCGCGGCGTCACCGTGCGCTGGGCGGAAATCGACGTATCGACCGGGGAGCTGCCGGCTGCGCAGTACGACGAGCTGATCGGCCCCCGTACCCGGCTGGTCGCGGTCACGGCGGCGAGCAACGTGCTCGGCACCCGTCCCGACGTAGCCGCGATCACGGCGAAGGCGCGTGCGGCCGGGGCGCTCAGCTACGTGGACGGCGTGCACGCCACCGCGCACGGTCCGGTGGACATGGCCGCGCTCGGTGCCGACTTCTACGCGACGAGCGCCTACAAGTGGTCCGGGCCGCACGTCGGCGCGGTGGTCGCCGACCCGGGACTGCTGCGCAGCCTGCGACCGGACCGGCTGGCCTCGCAGTCGGATCTGGTACCGTACCGGTTCGAGCGGGGCACCCCGCCGTTCGCGGACCTGGCCGGGGTGACCGCGGCTGCCGAGCACCTGGCCGGGCTGGATGACTCGGCGGCCGGCTCCCGGCGGGCCCGGCTGCTGGCCTCCATGGCGGCGGCCGAGCGGCATGAGCAGCAACTGTTCACGGTACTGGCCGACGGGCTGGCGGCCATGCCGCACGTGACCCTCTACGGCCAGGCCTGCCGGCGCACGGCTACCGCGTTCTTCACCGTGGCCGGGCACACGCCGCAGCAGGCGGCCGCCCGGCTGGCCGAGCGCAAGATCAACGTGTGGGACGGGCACAACTACGCGTGGGAGGTGACCAGGGTGCTCGGTATACGCGACTCCGGCAGCGCCGTGCGCGCCGGGCTCGTCCATTACAACGACGCCTCGGACGTGGACCGATTGCTCACCGCCGTGGCCGGCCTGGGTCGGTCGCGGTGACCCGTTCTAGCGCGGCGCGGCCGCGCGGATGTAACCATAGCGGGTCCTGGAGTCGCAAAACGGTCACAATCCAGGAACGACACTCGCCTGGCACTGGCGCTCCGGGTGCTTACAGGGACATTCTCCCGGTAGAGGCGACGGCTCGGGAGGCTGCCGCCGTCCGACAGTCGGGAGAGGCATGTTATGTCCGCGCCGCTTGAAATGACGCCGGACGCGGCGCCTGAAGCGGTACTAGAGGGAGCAGGCGGCGCCGCCATCGAGGGCCGGTCCCTGGGGCGGATCGCCTGGCTGCGCCTGCGCCGGGACAAGGCCGCGATGGGCGGCCTGGTGGTCGTGGTCCTGCTGATCCTGATCGCGATCTTCGGACCGTTCTTCGTGCAGAACCCGAACACCTACCACGCGAACCTCATCAATGCGACGTTCAGCCGTCCCAACGGGCCGCTGGGCGGGATCAGCGCGGCGCACCCGCTCGGCGTCGAGCCGATCACCGGGCGGGACATGCTGGCCCGGGTGGTGGTCGGCGCACGGTACTCGCTGCTGATCGGATTCCTGGCCACCCTGCTCGCGGTGGTGATCGGCGCGATCATGGGAGTGATCGCCGGTTACTTCGGCGGCTGGGTCGATTCGGTGATCGCCCGGGCCATGGACATCTTCCTGGCGTTCCCGTTGCTGGTGTTCGCGATCGCCTTGGTCGGCGTCATCCCCGGGTCGGCGTTCGGGCTGAGCGGCAACACGCTGCGGGTGTCCCTGCTGGTGTTCATCATCGGGTTCTTCGCCTGGCCGTACATGGGCCGGATCATCCGCGGCCAGACGCTGTCGCTGCGGGAGCGGGAGTTCGTGGACGCGGCGCGCAGCCTGGGCGCGCGCGGGCCGTACGTGATGTTCCGCGAGCTGCTGCCCAACCTGGTCGGCCCGATCCTGGTCTACGCCACGCTGCTGATCCCGACCAACATCTTGTTCGAGGCCGCGCTGGACTACCTGGGGGTGGGCTTGATCCCGCCCACCCCCAGCTGGGGCCAGATGCTGTCCAACGCGGTGACCCAGGGCTTCTATTCGGTCGATCCGATGTACATGATCATCCCAGGAGTGGCCATCTTCATCACCGTGATGGCCTTCAATCTCTTCGGGGACGGGCTGCGCGACGCGTTCGACCCCCGAAGCAGGTAAAACCCCGGCGCGTGCCCGTGTCAGGCAATGAACAAGGAGGCGCTTTACCTAATGAGTAGATACAGAGCCACAGGGCTGGCCGCGGTCGGAGCCGTGGTCGCCCTCGTCGCGGCCGCCTGCGGCGGCAGCAGCGGCGGCAGCGGCGGAGGGTCGAGCGGTGGGTCGACTTCCTCCTCGTCCTCGGCGTCTGGGTTCAACGCGGCCGTCAACTCGACGGTCAACCCGTCCACCCATAAGGGCGGCACGATCACCTACGCCAACAGCAGCGCCCCGGACTCTACCGACGCGGGCAACACCTACTACGCGTTCAACCTGAACTTCACCCGGCTGTACGCCACCCCGCTGACCACCTACAAGTCGTGCCCGGGAGCCTGCGGCACCTCGATCGTGCCGGCCCTGGCGACCACGCTCGGCGTGGCCAGCAACGGCAACAAGACCTGGACCTACCACCTCAAGTCGGGGGTGAAGTTCGAGGACGGGCAGCCGGTCACCTCGGCGGACGTGAAGTACGCGGTGGAGCGCACCTTCGACCGGGCGGTGCTGCCCAACGGCCCGAGCTACTTCGCGACGCTGCTGGCCGGGAACGCGGCGAAGTACCCGGGCCCGTTCAAGGACAAGAAGGGGAACCTGACCGCGATCACCACGCCGAACGCGACGACGATCGTGTTCAACCTCAACCAGCCGTTCGCGGACTTCAACTACGTGGTGGCGTTCCCGCAGACCGCCCCGGTGCCGCCGAACAAGGACACCGGCGCGAACTACCAGCAGCACCCGCAGTCCACCGGGCCGTACAAGTTCCAGAGCTTCCAGCTGAACAAGCAGTACACGCTGGTGCCGAACCCGGAGTGGAACCCGGCGTGGGACCCGCAGGTCAAGCAGCTGGCCAGCAAGGTCGTCGTGAACCTGAACGTGAACGCGGCCGACATCGACAACCGGCTGCTGGCCGGTGACATCCAGATGGACCAGGCGGGCAGCGGCGTGCAGGCCGCGGCGCGGGCCCGGATCCTGTCCAGCTCGTCGCTCAAGGCAAGTTCCGACGACCCGGTCAACGGGTTCATGTGGTTCTACTACATCAACACCAAGGTGCCGCCGCTGAACAACGTGCACTGCCGGATGGCGGTCGAGTTCGCGGCGAACAAGACCAACCTGCAGACCGCCTACGGCGGCCCGGTCGCCGGTGGCGATATCGCGTCCACGGCGATGCCGCCTACCGTCCTGGGCTACACCAAGTTCGACTTCTACCACGCGCTGACCAAGCCGGGCGGCGACGCCGCGTCGGCCAAGCAGCAGTTGAAGCTGTGCGGTCACCCGAACGGGTTCTCGACCAACATCGCCTTCCGGTCCGACCGGCCGCGTGAGGTGGCGTCCTCGCAGGCGCTGCAGGCGTCGCTGAACTCGGTGGGGATCAAGACCACGCTGAAGGGCTACACGGCGGCGAACTACTACGGCACGTTCGCCGGGGTGCCCAACTACGTGCACTCCCACCAGCTGGGGTTGCTGGCCGGCGGCTGGGGCCCGGACTGGCCCGACATGTACGGCTGGGGCTGGGCGCTGTTCGACGGCCAGGCCATCGTGCCCGCCGGGAACGCCAACATCTCCGAGCTGAACGACGCGCACGTCAACAGCCTGTTCAAGACGCTGGAGGCGTCGTCCAGCCAGTCCACCCGGAACTCGATCTCGGCCCAGATCGACCAGCAGGTGATGAGGGACGCGGTGATGCTGCCTGCGGTCTACTCGAAGGCGCTGCTGTACCGCAGCCCGTCGTTGACCAACGTCTCCGTGAACAGGTACTACGGGATGTACAACTACGGAATACTCGGTACGAAGGGCTAGCCGAGTAAGCGTGGTAACCGTCTACCGCTAACCGTATAGAGAGGGCAGGTGAGGGCGCTGGCGCCCGGCCGTCGGCCACTGGGTATCCCGGGGTGATTCCCCCGGCCCAGGGCCGCCGGCCGGGCGCAGCCGCCGAACACAGTGGTTACGTTCATCGTCCGGCGCCTGATCGCCGCCGTGTTCCTGCTGATCATCGTCAGCATGGTCATCTTCGCCATCTTCTTCTGGCTGCCCCGGCTGGGCGGCCAGACGTCCTACGGCCTGGCCACCCAGTACGTGGGGCGCAACCCCACCCGGACGGCTGTCCTGCAGGTCGAGCACCAGCTCGGCCTCAACCAGCCGCTGTGGGTGCAGTACTGGCACTACCTCAGGGCGATCTTCATCGGCGAGCACTACTCGTCCGGGCCGAGCAGCGTGTACTGCCCGCCGCCGTGCTTCGGCTACTCCTTCCGCAGCCAGCAGCCGGTCTGGCCGCAGATGATGGCCGCCCTGCCGGTAACCTTGTCGCTGGCCATCGGCGCGTCCATCATCTGGCTGATCTCCGGGATCACGATCGGGGTCATCTCGGCGCTGAAGCGGGGCACGATCTTCGACCGGCTGTCGATGGGCGTCGCGCTGGCGGGGGTGTCGCTGCCGATCTTCTTCACCGGGCTGATATCGCTGGAGCTGTTCAGCTACAAGTGGCCGATCTTCCCGAACGTGCAGTTCGTACCGTTCAGCCAGAACCCGCTGCTGTGGGCCAGGAACCTGGTGCTGCCGTGGGTCACGCTGGCGTTCTTGTACGCAGCGCTGTATGCCCGGCTGACCCGGTCGGGCATGCTGGAGACGATGAACGAGGACTACATCCGCACCGCGCGCGCTAAGGGGCTGCAGGAGCGGACCGTGATCACCAAGCACGCGCTGCGCGCCGCCCTGACGCCGATCCTGACGATCTTCGGGATGGACATCGGCCTGCTGATCGGCGGCGCGATCCTCACTGAGGTGACGTTCTCGTTGCACGGGCTGGGCCTGTTCACGATCGAGGCGGTCAACAACCAGGACTTCCCGGAGATCATGGGGGTGGTCATGCTGACAGCCTTCTTCGTCGTCATCGCCAACCTGGTCGTCGACATCCTCTACGCGGTCGTCGATCCCCGGGTGAGGCTCTAGTGGCCGCCGGCGACGGCACCGGGGAGTACGGCACCACCGGCGAACCCGCGGCGGGGGGTGACGGTGCGCAGACGGGCGACGCCGCCCGGACGGGTGACACCACACAGGCCGGCGACAGTGAGTCCGGCCGCCGGGGCGGCTGGCGGCCCGGCCGCGGGCGGGCCACCCGCGCCGACCGGACCCAAGCCGACCTGGAGTCGATGAGCCCGCCCGACCCCCGGTACATGCTGGAGGTGCGGGACCTGCGGGTGCACTTCCCGACCGACGACGGCCTGGTCAAGGCGGTGGACGGGATCTCGTTCCGGCTCGAGCGGGGCCGGACGCTGGGCATCGTGGGCGAATCGGGGTCCGGCAAGAGCGTGACCAGCCTGGCCATCATGGGCATGCATCACGGCGGCAGCGCGAAGCTCGGCGGTCAGATCTACCTCGACGGCGAAGAGCTGGTCGGGGCCGACCCGGCCCGGGTACGCAGGCTCCGGGGCAGCAAGATGGCGATGATCTTCCAGGATCCGCTGTCGGCCCTGCACCCGTACTACACGGTGGGGCACCAGATCGCCGAGGCCTACCTGGTGCATAACAAGGTCAGCAAGAAGGCCGCCAAGGCGCACGCGGTGGAGATGCTGGACCGGGTGGGCATTCCCAATCCGCAGGCCCGGGTGGATGACTACCCGCATCAGTTCTCCGGCGGCATGCGCCAGCGCACGATGATCGCCATGGCGCTGAGCTGCGACCCCGAACTGCTGATCGCCGATGAGCCGACCACGGCGCTCGACGTCACGGTCCAGGCCCAGATCCTCGACCTCATCTCCAGCCTGCAGCAGGAGTTCGGCTCGGCGGTGATCATGATCACCCATGACCTGGGCGTGGTGGCCGAGCTGGCCGACGACATCCTGGTCATGTACGCGGGCCGGACGACCGAGTACGGGACGAGCGAGGACATCTTCGACCGGCCCGCGCACCCGTACGCGTGGGGCCTGCTCAGCTCGATGCCGCGGCTGGACCGGGCCCGCATCAAGCGCCTGGTGCCGATTCCCGGCACCCCGCCCAGCCTGATCAACGTGCCCTCGGGCTGCCCCTTCCACCCGCGCTGTGCCTACGCGGCCCGCACCAACGGAAAGAGCGAGAGCGAGGTACCGCCGCTCCGCTCGGTCGGTCTCGGTCACGAGGCCGCCTGCCACCTGTCCGCCGACGAGCAGCGTGAGATCTGGGCCGAGCTGGTCAAGACACGGCTCTCCCCGGCCGTCAGGTCCAGGGAGGACGCATGAGCGCGCCGCAGAGCCAGCCTGAGACGGCCAGCGTCTCATCCTCGCCCGACACCCTGCTGTCGGTGACCGGGCTGACCAAGCACTTCCCGGTCAACCGGGGCATCATCTTCCGGCGCCGCGTCGGGCTGGTCCGCAGCGTGGATGATGTCTCGTTCGACGTGGCCCGCGGCGAGACCCTGGGTGTCGTGGGCGAGTCGGGCTGCGGCAAGACCACGACCGCGCGGATGCTGGTTCGGCTCATCGAACCTACCGACGGGCAGATCCTGTTCGACGGCCGCGACATCACGCACCTGCGGGCGGGCGCCATGCGGCCGCTGCGCCGCGAGGTGCAGATGATCTTCCAGGACCCGTATTCGTCGCTGAATCCCCGGCACACGGTCGGCGCCATCGTGGGCGCGCCGTGGCGGCTGCAGAAGGTCAAGACCGAGAAGGGCACCAAGCGGAGCGTCCAGGACCTGCTGGAACTGGTCGGCCTCAACCCCGAGCACTACAATCGCTACCCGCACGAGTTCTCCGGCGGCCAGCGGCAGCGGATCGGGATCGCTCGCACGCTCGCGCTGCGGCCCAAGCTCATCGTGGCCGACGAGCCGGTGTCCGCGCTCGACGTGTCCATCCAGGCCCAGGTGATCAACCTGCTGGCCGACCTCCAGAGTGAGCTGGGGCTGACCTACGTGATCATCGCCCACGACCTGTCGGTGATCAGGCACGTAGCTAACCGGGTCGCCGTCATGTACCTGGGCAACCTGGTGGAGCTGGCCGACCGGACCGAGCTGTACGAGCGGCCCCGGCACCCCTACACGGTCGCGCTGCTGTCGGCGGTACCGTCGCCCGAGCCGGTACGCCGTACGGCGGATGGGCGCGGTGGGCGCCGGGACCGGATCCGCCTGGTCGGGGACGTGCCGAGCCCGCTCAACCCGCCTCCGGCCTGCCGGTTCCACACCCGCTGCTGGAAGGCGCAGGACGTGTGCCGCACGGTCCCGCCGCCGCTGGCCGAGCTGGCGCCGGGCCACATGGTGGCCTGCCACTTCCCCGAGAACACTCCGGCGTCCAACTAGGCGCCGCCCGGCGCCGGACCGGCTCCGGCTGTCGCGCACGTCCGCCGGTCAGGCCGACCGGATCGGTACCGGGATGAGATCGGTAGCTAGCTGTGCGCGTGCCCGGGCCACCATGGTAAACAAGCTACGTAAACGCGGTGTCGCAGGAAAACGAGGTCCTAATGAACGCTCGGGCCAGAGCTCTTGCCGGGCTGGCGGCGGCGCTGCTGGCGGCCACCGCACTGGCCGCCTGCAGTTCCTCCTCGGCTGCGAAGACCGCTTCGGGGGCGCCGCTGAAGGGCGGCACGCTGCGGGTCATCTCGAACACCGGCCCCGGCTCGCTCGACCCGATACCCACCTACAACTTCGCAGGTTACGAGCTCGAGCGCGGCTATGCCCGCCAGCTGCTGAGCTACCCGACCACCTCGCCCCCCACGGCGTCCGGGACCGCCTGGACCAGGTCCACCACGCCGGTGCCCGACATGGCGACGCAGGTGCCCAGCACGGCCAACGGCGGGATCTCAGGCAACGGGCTGGTTTACACGTACCACATCCGCTCCGGCGTGGACTGGAACTCCTCGCCGCCGCGCCAGGTGACCGCCGCCGACTTCATCCGGGAATTCCAGGCGTTCTGTAACCCGGGGCAGTTCCCGGTGGGCAACTCGACGTACTTCACCAGCACGATCGCCGGGTTCAGCAGCTACTGCAACGCCGAGGCCGGTCACTTCAAGCACGCGAAGGTGGCCCCGGCGAACGTCGCGGCCTGGCAGAACAGCCACCCGCTCTCCGGGCTCTCCGCCCCCAGTCCGCTGACCCTGCAGGTCAGGCTCACCCAGCCGGCCAGCGACTTCAACCAGATCATGGCGCTGCCGTTCGTGTCGGCCAGGCCCAAGGAATACGACGCGTACCTGCCGGGCAGCGCGCAGCTCAACCAGCACACGATGTCGGACGGCCCGTACCAAGTCTCGTCCTACGTGCCCAACAAGTCGATCGTCCTGACACCGAACCCGGCCTGGAAGCAGGCCACCGACCCGCTCCGCCACCAGTACGTGACCAAGGTAGTGGTGACCCTGGGCACCAGCTCGGAACAGACCGTGCTCACCGACCTGCAGGCGGGCAGCCAGGACCTGTTCCTGGCCGACCTGGGCATCCCGTCGCAGAACATCGCGAGCCTGCAGGCCAGCAACGACAAGCGGCTGCGGATCTGGCCGAGCAGCAACCTCAACCCCTACATCATCCTCAACCTGCGCTCGCCCAACTCCGGCGGCGCGATGAAGAAGCTCGCCGTCCGCCAGGCGATCCAGTTCGCCGTCAACAAGTCCGCGGTCGTCAAGGTGAACGGCGGGCCGGCCATCAACAAGGTCCTGAGCAGCGCGATCGGGCCCGGTAACATCGGCTACCAGCCCTACACCAAGTACGCCACCCCGAACAACGCGGGCAACCCGGCCAAGTGCAAGTCGCTGCTGGCCAGCGCCGGCTACTCGCACGGCCTGACGCTCGGCTACCTGTACCCGAACGACAGCGGCGACACCACCATCTTCGAGTCCATCCAGGGCAGCCTGGCCCGGTGCGGCATCACGCTCAAAGGCATGCCGAAGCCGAGCGGCGGCGCCTACTTCACCGACCTGGGCAACACACCGCAGACCAGCAAGCCGGGCACCTGGGACATGTCCACCGGCAGCTGGTTCCCTGACTGGTTCGGCAACAACGGGCGCACGCTCATCCAGCCGCTGTTCCAGACCAACTGCTCGCTCGGCACGGTCAACGCCGGCTGCTACAGCAGCCCCACCGTGGACAAGCTGATCAGCCAGGCGCTCAAGTCCTCCTCGGTGTCGGCCGCCGCGTCGATGTGGCGCCAGGCGAACCTGACCGTGATGAACGACGCCGCGATCGTCCCGCTGGTCTCGGCCCAGATCACCCAGTACGCGAGCACCCGGGTGCACAGCGCGACCGCCGGCACGGCCAACTTCAACACGATCGTCCAGCGATGGGACTTCACGAACATCTGGCTGAACCCGAACCACCCGTGACCGGCCAGCCCCCGCGGGCGCGGAGGGGCCGCGGATAATGGCCTCCGCATGAGCGTCACCGAGATCGAGTTCCAGGCCCGCAGGGCCGAGGACGCGCCCGCAGCGGGCATCGAGGGGCGCAGCCAGTGGCGGCTCACCTGGCAGCGGCTGCGCGGCGACAAGGTGGCGGTGGCGAGCGCGGTCGTGATCGTGATCATTGCCGGGCTCGCCATCGCCGCGCCCGCGTTCGCCGCGCTGACCGGCCACGGCCCGACCCAGCAGTTTCCCAACACCGGCATCTCCGCGACCGGCGTCCCGGTCGGGCCCGGCAAGCAGTTCTGGCTGGGCGCCGACGAACTCGGCCGCGACCTGTTCGTCCGGATCCTGTACGGCGCGCGCATCTCGCTGCTCGTCGGCGTCGTCACTACCGTGATCGGCACCGTTGCGGGCCTGGCCATCGGGATGATGGCCGGCTACTACGGCGGCTGGATCGACACGGTCCTGTCCCGGCTCACCGACGCCGTGCTGGCCTTCCCGTACATCATTCTCGGGCTCGCGCTCGCCGTGGTGCTCGGGCCGAGCCTGCCCGTGGTGATCGGCGTCATCTCGTTCTTTGCCTGGTCGGGTATCGCGCGCGTGGTGCGGGGCCAGACGCTATCGATCAAGGAGAAGGAGTACATCGAGGCCGCCAGGTCGGTCGGCGCGGGCCCGTGGCGGGTCATGTTCATCGACATCATGCCGAACCTGATGGGTCCGGTGCTCGCCACGCTGTCCATCCCGGCGGCGATCATCTTCGAGGCGACCCTGTCGTTCCTCGGCCTGGCGTGCAGCCGCCGACGCCGAGCTGGGGCAACCTGCTGGCTGGGGCGCAGAGCTACTACAGCGTGGCCTGGTGGTACCTGGTGTTCCCGGCCCTGGCGCTGCTGATCACGACGCTCGCGTTCAACCTGCTCGGTGACGGGATCAGGGACGCGCTGGATCCGAGGACCGAGCGCGTCTTCGCGGGTCGCCGCCGGCGCCGGCGCAAGCGCAGCCCATCTGCCGTCGTGCCCGCGACGGGCGCCGAGCCGGCCGAGGCCACGGGCTACGTTCCGCTGGGGGCGATGGCGCCCGGTGCCGCTGGGGACGCCCGGGCGGCGCCCGGCGGCGGGCCGGAACGGGACGCGGCGGCCGTGACGCGGGTCCGGGCCGCCGATCGCGACGATGTTCGGCCGCCGGCGGTCCCGCTGGCGGCCGCGCCGGCGGCCTCGTCGGCGCCCCCGGGCGAAGCCGACGCCCCGGCCGTCCCCAGCGCCGCCCCGGAGCCAGAGAAGGCCACTGACGGCAGGAGCGCCGGGCCGGCCGCATCCCAGTCGTTGACGCTGGTTACCTTCCTCATCAGGCGAACCGCGGCTGGCATCGCGGTGCTGTGGGCGGTCAGCCTGGGCGCGTTCCTGCTGTTCTTCACCAGGCCGGCCCTCTCGGTCGCCCGGCAGATGGCGGGCAAGGAACCGACCGCCGCTGAGCTCCAGCAGATCACCGGGCAGCTCGGGCTCAACCAGCCGATCGTGGTGCAGTACTGGCACTTCCTCGACCGGCTGCTGCACGGCAACCTCGGCTACTCCTACGCCAATGGCGAGTCGGTCAATACGATCCTGGCCCAGGACCTGCCCCGGACTGCCTCCGTGGTCGTCGGCGGCGTGGTGCTCTGGCTGATCGTCGGCCTGGGGGTCGGGATCATCAGCGCGACGCGGCCGCGCAGCGTATTCGACCGGGCGTCGACGTTCGGCGTGCTCGTCGGGCTGTCGCTGCCCACATTCGTCCTCGGCCAGCTGCTGCTGTGGGGAGTCTTCCTGCAGCTGAACAAGCACGGGTTCACCTGGATACAGGACGGCTATGAGGGGCCGACGCAGAGCATCACGGGCTGGGTGGGACACATGATCCTGCCCTGGATCGCGCTCGCCACCGTATCGGCGGCGGTCTACTCCCGGCTCTCCCGCGGCTCCCTGATCGACACGATGAGCGAGGACTACATCCGCACCGCCCGCGCGAAGGGGCTATCCGAGCGACGGGTCGTCTTCCGGCACGGGCTGCGGTCGGCCCTGACCCCCGTCGTGTCCCAGCTGGGCATCGACGTCGGCACCCTGCTCGGCGGCGTGGTGGTCATCGAGGCGGTGTTCGGCATCGGCGGCATCGGCTCTGACTCGGTCGCGGCCATCGATCAGGGGAACCTGCCCGTGATCATCGGCTTCGTGCTGGTCGCCGCCGTGTTCGTCGTCCTGGCCAATCTCATCGTCGACTTCTGCTATACGCTGCTCGACCCGCGCGTCCGCATCAAGTAGGGGCGCCCGGCCATAGGACTGCGGGCGCACGGCGGGCCGCTCGCCCGGGCCGGTGCCGGCGGCTACCCGGCCTCGATCGTGAACCGGTACTGCCGCGAGTCGCGACGCTGGAAACCCAGGTGCTCGTACAGTCGGCCGGCCGCCTCGCGCGACGGCCGCGAGGTCAGATCCACGTTCCGCACGCCCTGTGCCCGGGCGATGCGCAGGGCCTCCATCGTGAGCGCGGTGGCCGCGCCCTGCCCCCGGGCCGCCTCATCGACGACCACGTCCTCGATCCGGGCCCGCAGGCCGGTGGGGATCGGGAACATCGTCAGCGTCAGCGTGCCGATGATCTCGCCCGGCCCGCCCGCCGCGGCCTGAACGCGGGCCACCAGCACGGTGTTGCACGAAGCGGTGACCACCCGGGTCAGGGCCGCATGGTCCAGCGGCGCCGCGGATCGAGACAGCTGAGGCATCAGCCGGCCGAAGGCCTTGAGCGTCTCGCCCGTCACCTCGTTGAGCACCTCGATGTTGACGGTCACGCAGGGCACCCTACCGCGACCGCCTAGCGTCCTGGTGCGGTACGGTCCGGCGATGAGCGATGAAGACGGCTTCTTCGGAGAATCTGTAGCGGCCCACTACGACGAATCGTCGGCGGACATGTTCGCCCCCGGCATGGTGGGGCCGGCCGTTGAGGTGCTGGCGGAACTGGCCGGCCAGGGCCGGGCGCTGGAGCTGGGCATCGGGACCGGGCGCATCGCGCTGCCGCTGGCCGCCCGCGGCGTCCGAGTGCACGGCATCGACATGTCGCGGGCGATGGTGGCCCGGCTGCGCGCCAAGCCGGGCGGGGATCAGATCGGGGTCACGATAGGCGACTTCGCCACGGCCAGGGTGGAGGGGACCTTCTCCCTGGTGTACCTGATCTTCAACACGATCATGAACCTGACCACTCAGGAGGAGCAGGTCGCCTGCTTCGGCAACGCCGCGGCTCACCTGGAACCCGGCGGCTGCTTCGTCATCGAAGTGCACGTTCCTGAGCTGCGCAGGCTCCCGCCCGGGCAGGACGTGGTGCCGTTCCACGTCAGCCCCACGCGGTGGGCGTTCGACCGCTACGACATCGCCACCCAGGCGATGAGCTCGAATTACGTCAAGGTCAGCGGTGGCCGCGGCGAGTACACCTCGATGCCGTTCCGTTACGTGTGGCCGGCCGAGCTGGACCTGATGGCCCAGCTAGCCGGGTTGCGGCTGCGCGAACGGTGGGAGGGGTGGACGCGCGCGCCCTTCACCAGCGAGAGCCGCCAGCACGTCTCGATCTGGGCGAAGGCCGGCCTGAGCTAACGCGGGTCGCGGCGCAGCGGGTGGTCGGCGGGCACCTCGACCAGGACGATGCGGATGCCGTCCGGGTCCTCGATCCACATCTCGGTCAGCCCCCACGGCTCGGCGGCTGGCCCGCGCACCGCCCGCACCCCCGCCGCGCTCAGCCGCTCGTGCTCGGCGTGCACGTCCCTGACCTGAAGCCAGATCATCACCGGGCCCGGCCTGGGGCCGGCGCCGCGCCCCGACACCTCCAGCAGCCCCGGGCCCAGGAAAAACACCACGCCGGGATCGGCCGCGGGACCGAACTCCCGGTACACCGCCAGGCCCAGAACGTCACGGTAGAAGCGGCGGCTCCGGTCAGGGTCGGCCGGGCGGATCAGGATCCTGCTGCTCAGTACCTCCATCGCCCTATCCTGACGCCAGCGAGCCGGGCCCGGCGGGAGGTCGGGCCCGGCTCGCTGGGTCGGGATCGGCGGGAACGGCCGCGTCAGCTCGCGAAGTCGAGCAGCGGCTGGGCGCGGCTGGGGTGCCGCAGCTTGGACAGCGACTGCTTCTCGAGCTGCCGGATGCGCTCCCTGGTCAGGCCCAGTGCCCGGCCGATCTCATCGAGCGTGTGCGGGTTGCCGTCGTACAGCCCGAACCGCATCGACATGATCGTGGCCTCGCGCGGGCTCAGGCAGGCGAGAGCGCTCCTCAACTGGCTGGCCATCAGCTGCCGGTCGACCAGCTCGGAGGCCTCCGGCGCGTCCACGTCCTCGATCAGGTCACCGATGCTGGTCTCCCCGTCCTCACCGATGGTGGAGTCCAGGCTGATCGGCTGCCTGCTCGTGCGGAGCAGCTCCTCGATCTGGTCCGGGGTGCGGTCCAGCTCGACGGCCAGCTCCTCGGGCGTCGGCTCCCGGCCCAGCCGCTGGTGCATGTCGCGCTCGACGCGGCTCAGCTTGCTGAGCATCTCCAGCACGTGCACCGGCAACCGGATGGTCCGGGCCGAGTCGGCGAATCCGCGCTGGATCGCCTGCCGGATCCACCACATGGCGTAGGTGGAGAACTTGTAGCCCTTGGTGTAGTCGAACTTCTCGACCGCCCTGATCAGGCCGAGGTTCCCCTCCTGCACGACATCGAGCAGGGTGAGCCCGCGGTCGCTGTACTTCTTGGCCACCGAAACCACGAGCCGCAGGTTCGCCTCGAGCATGTGCGCCTTGGCGAGCCTGCCGTCCTCGGCGAGCTCGGTGAGCTCACGCCGGTACTCCGGATCAAGATCCGGCTCGGTGTCCAGCTTGTGCTCTGCGTAGAGCCCGGCCTCGATCCGCTTGGCCAGGTCCACCTCCTGCTCGGCGGTCAGCAGGCTCGTGCGGCCGATGGACTTGAGGTAGGTGTGCACCGAGTCGCCCATGGCGGGCGTGTGGTCATCGAGGTCGGCTTCAAGCAGGCTGGTGCCCTCGGTGATGGCCGCCGCGGCGGCCTCTGCCTCGGCGATGATCACGGCCTCCGCCTCGACATCGGCTTCCGCGTCTGAGTCGGTTCCCGGGTCGGCGACAGCCTCGGGGCGCGTGGCGGCATCGGCCGGCTCGTTACCGAGCCGAACCCCTGCCTCGGCGAGCTCGCGCAGAATCGACCGCCCCTCAGCTGCGGGAATACCGGCTTCCTCAAAGGCAGCCCGGAGCTCGGGCAGCGACAGCTGGCCTCGGCCGCGTCCGCGCTGGACCAGGACGTCCACGCGCGTCATCGTCGCCTCGTCACCCCGTGCGGGTGACGCGGCGGTCGCGGTCCGCGACATGACACACCTCCTCCGGAAGGGAAAGCACACCGGGCATGCGCTGCTTTCGCGCGCCTGGCCGGCGCGTGAAACTGCGGGGTCCCGCGGCGCCCTGGGCGCAAAGCGCAGGCACTTATAAGTAACGCTCTGCACGTGTAATTGTTCCCGGCCAGCACAGCTACCCCGGATCTTCGGTTCGCAACCTCCGCAGGTCCGGCTTTCCCGAGGGCAATAGCGGCATCTGTCCGACAATCCTAAGCTCCCGCGGGGCGGCGCTCGCGGGCAGCACCCCCCGCACGTGCGCGCGCAGCGCGGCGAGGTCCGGCGGCGCGGCCGGATCGACGGGCTCGACCACCGCGGTGACCCGCTCGCCCCATTCGTCGTCCGGCCGCCCGAACACGGCCGCCGCGGCGACCGCCGGGCAGCTCTCCAGCACCGCGGCGACCTCGCCGGCGATCACCTTCTCGCCACCGGTGTTGATCACGTCGTCCGCGCGGCCGCGTACGGTGAGCCGGCCAGACGACCCGACCGAGCCGAGATCCGAGGTGCTGAACCAGCCGTCGGCGGCCGCCGCGGCGGCCAGGCCGTGCCGGTCCCGGTAGCCGGTGAACAGCACCGGCCCGGCGATGCGGATCCGGCCGTCCGGACCAGCCGCGACGCGCACACCGTCCAGCGGCATCCCGTCGTACACGCACCCGCCGCAGGTTTCGGTCATGCCGTACGTGGTCACGACCCGGCCGCCCGCGCCGGCCGCCTCGGCCAGCAGCCGGGCCGGAGCGCCCGCCCCGCCGAGCAGGATCGTCCCGAACGGGCCCAGGTCGGTCCCGGCGCTCAGCAGCCGGCGCAGCTGAGTGGGCACCAGCGACACGTGCGCGCCGCCGCAGGACGCGGCCAGCCCCGGGTCGGGCCGATCGGCGATCACCGGCACCGTGCCCGCGACCAGCGATCGGACGAGCACCTGGATCCCGGCGATGTGACTGACGGGCAGGCAGCACAGCCAGCGCTCGCCGCGGCGGGCCCCGATCCGGTTCAGGCTGGCCCGCGCCGAGTGCAGCAACGCGGCCGCGCTCAGCTCCACGCCCTTCGACTGCCCGGTCGAGCCCGACGTGACGATGACCACCGCGGTGCCCTCGGCGGCCGGCCGGCCCGGTCGGTACCCGGTGCGGCGCGGTCCGTCCGGCGTCAGCACCGCATCGGGGCCGAGCTCGGTGATCAGCTGCTCGATCCGGGCGGCCGGCAGCGAGGGGTCGAGCGGCAGCACCGCGGGCCCCGTCCCGTCCAGGGCGGCGGCCAGCGGCGCGAGCAGGTCGGCGGGCTCGAGCAGAGCCGCGTACAGGGGACGTTCAGACATCGTCGTAAGGTTAACCGCGGGGCAGGGATGGCCATCGTGGCGGGTGACGACGGCACAGCACGGGCGCAGGCATGCTCAGCAGGAGGTTGCATTGGTCGACTGGCAGCGATCGGGACCGGCTCCGGGACAGGAGTACACCGACATCGTCTACGAGACCGGCGAGGGCATCGCCAAGATCACGATCAACCGGCCCGAAGTGCGGAACGCGTTCCGCCCCGCCACCTTGTTCGAGCTGTCCGGCGCGTTCAACACGGCCCGCGATGACCCGGACACCGGCGTGATCATCTTGACCGGGGCGGGCACGCAGGCCTTCTGCTCCGGCGGCGACCAGAAGATCCGCGGCGATGACGGGTACGTCGACGCCCAAGGCGTCGGCCGGCTCAACGTGCTTGACCTGCAGGTACAGATCCGGCGCACCCCCAAGCCGGTGATCGCCATGGTCGCCGGGTACGCGATCGGCGGCGGGCACGTGCTGCACGTCTGCTGCGACCTCACGATCGCGGCCGACAACGCGATCTTCGGCCAGACCGGCCCGAAGGTCGGCTCGTTCGACGGCGGCTACGGCTCCTGGCTGCTCGCGGAGACCGTCGGGCTGAAGAAGGCACGTGAGATCTGGTACCTGTGCCGGCAGTACGACGCCCGGCAGGCCCTGGACATGGGCCTGGTCAACGCGGTGGTCCCGCTGGACCGGCTGGAGGAGGAGACGGTCAGCTGGGCGCGCGAGCTGCTGGCCAAGTCGCCGCTCGCGCTGCGCATGCTCAAGGGCGCGTTGAACGCGGTGACCGACGGCGCCGCGGGCATGCAGCAGTTCGCCGGGGACGCGACCCTGCTGTACTACATGAGCGAGGAGGCGCAGGAGGGCCGGGACGCGTTCCGCGAGAAGCGCCATCCGGACTTTGGCCGGTTCCCCAAACGCCCGTGACCAGCCGGGGCACAGACCTGCTCGGCAGCCTCCGTGCGTTCGCGATCCCGATGCGGACTCCCTTCCGGGGGGTGACGGTCCGTACCGGTGCGCTCATCGAGGGCCCGGCCGGCTGGGGCGAGTTCTCCCCGTTCCCGGAGTACGGGCCCAGGGAGTGCGCCCGCTGGCTGTCGTGCGCGATCGAGGCCGCCACCGTCGCCTGGCCCGAGCCCGTCCGCGACGCCGTCCCGGTGAACGTGACCGTGCCCGCGGTGGATCCGGCCCGGGCCCGCGACCTGGTGCACGCCGCCGGGTGCCGGACGGCCAAGGTCAAGGTGGCGCAGCGCGGGCAGGACGACGGCGAGGACATCGCCCGGGTCGAGGCGGTCAGGGACGCGCTCGGCCCGGCCGGGCGGATCCGCGTCGATGCGAACGGGGCCTGGGACGTCGATCACGCCCGGCGCATGCTGTCCGCGCTGGCGCCGTCCGGCCTGGAGTACGCCGAGCAGCCGTGCGCGACGCTGGCGGAGATGGCGGCGCTGCGCCGCGGCGTGGACGTCCCGCTCGCCGCCGACGAGTCGGTGCGCCGCGCCGACGACCCGCTGCGGGTGCGAGCCGCGGGCGCCGCGGACATCGTGGTGCTCAAGGCGGCCCCGCTGGGCGGGGTGCGCGCCGCGCTGGAGATCGCGGACCGCTGCGGGCTGCCCGTGGTGGTCTCGAGCGCGGTAGAGAGCTCGGTCGGCCTGGCCGCCGGCGTGGCGCTGGCCGCGGCGCTGCCCGGGCTGCCCTACGACTGCGGGCTGGCCACGATGAGCCTGCTGTGCGGGGACGTCGCGGCCGACCCGCTAGCCGCCACCGGGGGCGTGCTGCCGGTCAGGCGGCCGGCGGTGGACCCTGACCGGCTGGCGGCCTGGGAGACCGACCCGCGGCCGTGGCGGGAGCGCGCCGAGGCCGCGGCCCGGTACCTGGAGGCGCCGTGAGGCCGGGGCCAGGGCGGTCGATGGCACATGGCCGACCCTGCGGGGGAGGCAACGGTACATCGATCTTGGCGGCCGGGCGGGCGAATGGTCCCGGCGGCGTTGCCAGGTGGCCCCGGTGAACCCGTCGACCGCGCTCGGCACGGTCCTGGTGGACGAGCTGATCCGGTGCGGTCTGCGCGAGGCGGTGCTGGCGCCGGGGTCGCGGAGTACCCCGCTGGCGATGGCGCTGTGGGACCGGTCGGCGGCGGCCGACCTGCGGCTGCACGTGCGTATCGACGAGCGCTCGGCGGCGTACCTGGCCCTCGGCCTGGCCAAGGCCAGCCGGCGCCCGGTCGCCGTGCTGTGCACGTCCGGCACGGCCGCGGCCAGCTTCCATCCCGCGGTGATCGAGGCGGACGAGTCCGGGGTACCGCTGCTCGTGCTCACCGCGGACCGGCCGCCCGAGCTGCGCGGGACCGGCGCGAACCAGACCATCGACCAGGTGAAGCTGTATGGGACCGCGGTGCGCTGGTTCTGCGACGTGGGGGTGCCGGAGGCCAGGGCGGGGATGCGGGCGTACTGGCGGTCGCTGGCCTGCGGCGCCTGGGCGCACGCCGCGGGGGCGGCGGGCGGGCTGGCCGGCCCGGTGCACCTGAACCTGCCGCTGCGCGACCCGCTGGTGCCCGACGCGGACGCGGCGGACAGGCCGTGGCCCGAGCCGCTGGACGGCCGGCCCGACGGGTCGCCATGGACCGCCTTCGCCGCGGCCCCGGCGGCCCGGCCGGTGACCGGCGGCGCTCCGGCCGCGCCCGCCGGGGTGCTCGAGCTGCCCTGGACCGAGCGCGGGGCGGTGGTCTGCGGCGACGGCGACTACGACGCCGGGCCGCTGCTGCGCCTGGCCGAACAGGCCGGCTGGCCGGTGCTGGCCGAGCCGTCGTCGGGGGCCAGGCGCGGGCCGAACGCGCTGCGCGGCTACTCCTATCTGCTCGCGTGGGGGGAGTTCGCAGCCGCGCACCGGCCGGACGTGATCGTGTCCGCGGGCCGGCCCGGGCTGTCCCGCGGTCAGCTCGCGTTCCTGCGCGGCTCGCCGCCGGGCGGACCGCCGGCCCGGCACGTGGTGATCGCCCAGGGCCCGGGCCGGTGGGCCGACCCGGCCAGGACCGCCACCGACGTGGTCAGCGAGGTGCGGCTGGCCGGCCGGGCCCGTTCGGGATCATGGCTGGGATCCTGGCAGCGCGCGGACGCGACGGCGAGCCGGGCGGCCGACGAGATCCTGGACGCGACGGCGCTGAGCGAGCCGGCGCTGGCCCGGGACCTGGCCGCGGCGCTGCCCGACGGGGCGCTGCTGTGGGCGGCCTCCAGCCTGCCGGTCAGGGACCTGGACCGGCACATGGCGCCGCGGGACGGACTGCGGGTGATGGCCAGCCGGGGAGCCAGCGGCATAGACGGCCTGGTGTCGTCGGCGATGGGCGCGGCGCTCGCGCACGCCGCGGCCGGCGGCGGCCCCGCCTTCGCGCTGCTCGGCGACCTCGCCTTCCTGCACGACGCCGCCGGTCTGGTCCTGGGCCCGGAAGAAGCGCGGCCTGACCTGTGCCTCGTGGTGGTCAACAACGACGGCGGCGGGATCTTCTCGACCCTGGAGCAGGCGGCGTTCGATGCGCCGTTCGAGCGGGTGTTCGGGACGCCGCACGGCGCCGGGTTCGACCACTACGCACGCGCGGCCGGCCTGCCGCACCTGCTGCTGGAGCGGACCGCCGACCTGCCCGAGGCGCTGGGCGCCGCGCCCGGCGGCCTGCGCATCATCGAGGCGCGAACCGACAGGGCCGGCCAGGCCGCGCTGCGGGCCAGGCTGGCCGACGCCTGCACCGCGGCCGCGCGGGCCTGACCGGCCGGCCCGCGGCGGCGCGGAAGCGGCGGTGTCAGGCCAGCTTGACCCGGGGGTCGAGAATCGAGTAGCAGATGTCGACGATGAGGTTGGCCACCACCACGAACAGCGCGGCCATCAGCACGACCCCCAGTACGACCGGCGCGTCTCCGGTGGTGATCGCCGTGACGGATGCCTGCCCGATCCCGCCTAGGCCGAATACGGTCTCGGTGACGACGGCGCCGCCGGCCAGCGTGCCGATGTCCACGCCCAGCTGGGAGACCACCGGGGTGAGGGCCGCGCGGACCCCGTGCCGGTAGACCACCCGGCGCTCGGACAGCCCCTTGGAGCGGGCGGTGCGGATGTAGTCCTCGCCGAGCACGTCGAGCAGGGAGCCGCGGGTGAGGCGGGTATAGGTGGCCGCCGACACCGCCGCGATCGTGATCCAGGGCAGGATCATGTGCCCGACCCAGCCCGACACGCTCTGCGTGGGCCCCTCGTACCCGGTCTGGATCCAGTGGAAGCCGGCCTGGTTGAGCGGCTTGTAGATCGCGAAGAGCAACAGGAGCCCGAGCACGAACGTGGGGAACGTGATCCCGATGAGCACGCCGGTGGTGGAGATCCGGTCCAGCAGGGTCCGCGCCCGGGTGGCGCTGAGAATGCCCACCGAAATCCCGACGATGAGCCAGAGAACCACCCCGCCCACCAGCAGCGACAGGGTAGGCGGCAGGTCCTGCTTGAGGATGGTGTTGACCGACGTGCCGGTGAGGTACGAGGTGCCCAGGTCGCCGTGCAGCAGCCGGTCCAGGTAGTGCCAGTACTGGACGATCAGTGGCTGGTCCAGGCCGAGCCTGCGGTTGATGTTGGCGATCTGGGCCGCGGTCGTGTTCTTTCCGGCCAGCAGCCGGGCCGGGTCCTGCGGCGCCACGAAGAACAGCAGGAAGGTGGCGACGGTGACGAACCACAGCACCACGATGCCGAGCAGTATCCGGCGGATGAGGAAGCTCGCGAAGCCCATGTCAGCTCGCCCCCTCCACCGTGGCGGCGGGCTTGGCGCCCTTGGACCTGGCGCGGCCGCGCTTGCGCTGGGCCGCGAACAGGCGCTCGGTCCTCGGGTCCAGCGCGTCCCGCACCCCGTCGCCGAGCAGGTTGAAGGCGAGCGTGGTCAGGAGCAGGAACGCGGTGGGGAAGATCAGGTACCACCAGGATGTCTGGTAGAAGGCCTGGGCCTGGGAGAGCAGGTTGCCCCAGCTCGCGGTCGGCGGCTGCACGCCGACGCCGAGGAACGACAGCGTGGCCTCGAACACGATCGCGGTCGGGATGGCGAGCGTGGCCAGCACCAGCACGGGGGCGATCAGGTTGGGCAGGATGTCGAGGACCATGATCCGCATCGGGCTGGCCCCGATCGAGCGGGCCGCCTCGATGTACTCCTTCTCCTTGATCGACAGCGTCTGCCCGCGCACCACCCGGGCGATGGCCGCCCAGGAGAAGAACGAGATCACGACGATGACCTCGAGCAGGCTCGGCCCGAAGACCACGGCCAGGGCGAGCGCCAGCACGACGTAGGGGAACGCCAGCACGGCGTCGGTGGATCTGGCCAGCACCGTGTCGATCCAGCCGCCGAAGTACCCGGCCATCATCCCGACGGCCACGCCGAGGACCGTGCCGATGAGCGTGGACACGAACCCGACCAGCAGCGAGACCTGCGCGCCGTAGAGCACCCGGATGAACAGGTCCCGGCCGAGGTCGTCGGTGCCGAAGAAGAACGTGCTGCTCGGGGCGACCGGCAGGCCGGTACTGCTCAGGCCCTGGTTCGTGTACGGCATGTTCGGCGGGTGGCCCACCCACGCGGCGATCACCGGCGCGAGGATGGCCAGCAGCGCGAGCAGGAGGATCACGATCAGGGAGGCGACCGCCACCTTGTCCTGGCGCAGCCGGCGCCAGGCCAGCACCCACGGGCTGCGGCCCTGGATCACCTGGACGGGGCCGCTGCCTGTCGTCTCGCCCTGGAACTCAAGCTCGGTGAGGCTCATGCCGCACCTCCTGTGAGGCTACTGCCCTCGCCGCCGGTCCCGGCACTAGCGTCGGCCGCGGCAATGGTGCTGGTGGTGGTGAGGTCTTCCCCGGGCTGAACCGGGAAGTGGCAGGCGGTCTGGTGCTCGGGGGCGTCGCCTGGCTTGGTTTCGAGCGGCGGGTCTTGCTCGTGGCAGAGGTCTTGGGCCTTGGGGCAACGGGGGTGGAAGCGGCAGCCCGACGGGGGGTTGATGGGGGACGGGATGTCGCCGGTCAGGATGATCCGCTGCCGGGCGGCGGCGGCGTCCGGATCGGCGGCCGGGGCGGCGGACAGCAGCGCCGCGGTGTAGGGGTGGCGAGGCTTCTCGTAGACCGGGTCCTTGGGTCCCTGCTCGCAGATCCGGCCCAGGTACATGACCGTGACCTGGTTGCTGACGTGCCGGACCACCTCCAGGTCGTGCGCGATGAACAGGTACGTCAGGCCGAAGTCGTTCTGCAGGTCGGCGAGCAGGTTGAGAATCTGGGCCTGGATCGACACGTCCAGGGCCGAGACGGGCTCGTCCGCGATGATGAGCTTGGGCCGCAGCGCCAGCGCGCGGGCCAGCCCGATCCGCTGCCGCTGGCCGCCGGAGAACTCGGCCGGGAACCGGTTGTAGTGCTCGGGGTTGAGGCCAACCCGCTCCATGAGTTCCTGTATCGCCCGCTTGCGGGCGGCGCCGCTCGCGGTGTGGTGCACGGCGAACGGGTCGCCGATGATCGAGCCGACCCGGCGCCGCGGGTTCAGCGACCCGTAGGGGTCCTGGAAGATCATCTGGATATCGCGGCGGTACGGCCGCATTGCCCGCCGGGACAGGCCGGCGATGTCGTGACCGTCGAAGATGACCCGCCCGGAGGTGATCGGGATCAGTCCGGCGATGCACCGGGCCAGGGTGGTCTTGCCGGAGCCGGTCTCGCCGACCAGGCCGAGGGTCTGGCCGCGGCGCAGTTCCAGTGATACCCCGTCTACCGCCTGCACGTGGCCGACGGTGCGGGCGAGCAGCCCGGGCCCGCGGATCGGGAAGTACTTGACCAGGTTCTCCACCCGGACCAGCACGTCGTCCTCACCAGGCGGGGCGGCGGCGGGGGTGGCAGCCTGCGGGCTGGTCATGCGATCACGCTCCCTTCCGCCTCCGGCCGGTCGGCGATCTCCTCGGCCACCTTCGCCGCGGCCTCGCCGCGGGCCTCCCCGACGCTGCGCTTGCGGGCCTCCTCGGCCTCTTCCGACAGCCCGGCCGCACTGACCGGCAGCCAGCACGCCGACTGGTGGAACCCGTCCTCGCCCACCGGGGTCAGCACCGGCTCGTCGGTCAGGCACTTGTCCATCACGTACGCGCACCGGGGGTGGAACGCGCACCCCGATGGCACGTTGATCAGGCTCGGCGGCTGGCCGGTGATCGGCCGCAGCCGCGCGGCCCCGGCCGAGCTGTTCGGGATCGACTCAAGGAGTCCCTTGGTATAGGGGTGGTGCGGCCGGTAGAAGATGTCCCGCTTGCTGGCTATCTCCGCGGCCCGGCCGGCGTACATCACCAGCACCTCATCGGCGATGTCGGCCACCACGCCCAGGTCATGGGTGATCATGATCAGGGCGGTGTCGGAGTCGCGCTGCAGCCGCAGCAGCAGGTCCAGGATCTGCGCCTGCACCGTGGCATCCAGCGCGGTCGTCGGCTCATCGGCGATGATCAGCTTGGGCGACAGCGACAGCGCCATCGCGATCATCGCCCGCTGCCGCATCCCGCCGGAAAACTGATGCGGGTAGTCGTTGACCCGCTGCCGGGGGTGCGGGATCCCCACCCGGTCCAGCAGCTCCACCGACTTCTCCGCCGCGGCCGCCTTGGATACGGACTTGTCGTGCGACCGGATCATCTCCGAGATCTGCCAGCCCACCTTGTACAGCGGATGCAGGCTGGTCAGCGGGTCCTGGAAGATCACCGCGATCTGCGCCCCCCGGACCCGGCGCATCTGCTCCTCGTCCAGCGCGAGCAGATCGGTCCCGTCGAACACCGCCTGCCCGGACACCTCGGCGCCGGGTGTCAGGCCCAGCAGCGTCTGCGTCAGCACCGTCTTGCCGCTGCCCGACTCGCCCACGATCCCGATTGTCCGCCCCGCGTCGACGTCGAACGAGACCCCGCGCACCGCGCGGACCACACCGTCGGCCGTCCGGAAACTCACCCGCAGATCCCGTACCTCAAGCAGGCTCATCGCAACAGCTCCTCCCGGCGACCATCAACTTGCATGTGATGACTCGTTCTAACACGAGCCATCCGGTAGAACGAGTGCTGAGACCCGTTCTACCGGATGGCGGTTGACCTGCGTTAGTGCGACAGCCAGAGCTGAGTCGGGTTCCACTGCTCAGCGATGGGGCTGTAGATGAGGTTGTGCAGCTTCGAGCCGGCGTACAGGACCACGTCCTGGGTGGTGAAGGGCACGATGGGCGCGTCCTTCATCACCTGCTCGCCGGCCTTGGCCCACAGCGGGGCGGCGGCCGACTCGCTGGGCGCGGCCAGCGCCTGCTTGATGTCGTTGTCGGTCGTCGCGCTGCTGTAGCAGCCGTAGTTGGTGGTCGGGTTGACGCAGTTGGTCTGGAACAGCGGCACCACGTTCGCCCGCCCGTTGTTACCCAGCCAGTCGGGCACCCAGCCGGCCTCGGTGATGTCCCACTTGGCGGCGTTGCCCGGGTTCTCGATGAACGCGTAGTACGGGCCCTGCTCCAGCGGCATCCCCTTGCTCGTGATGCCGCACGCCTTGAGGCTGGACTGCACCGAGGTGAACACCGCGGGGTGGTTGCCGGCGTTGCGGTAGGCGTCGACAATCGAGAACCCATGCGGGTACCCGGCCGCGGCGAGCATCTGCTTGCACTTGGCCGCGTTCCCCGAGCCGCCGTTGGTCGGGTAGTAGTTGTAGTTCGCGTAGCCGATGTTGCCCGGCGCGATCGCGCCGTTGAGTATCGGGTTCAGCTTGACGCCGCCGTAGATCTTCGCGATCGCCACCTTGTTGATCGCGTACTCGATGGCCTGCCGTACCTTGAGCTTGGCCAGCGCGTGGTTGGCGGTCGGGCTCTTGAGGTTGAAGGCCAGGTACGGGTTGCTGCTGCCGGTGTTGGTGTAGATGTGCAGCCCCGGGTTCTTGCTGGCCTGCAGCTGCGGGATCGACGGGGTGGGCACGGGCAGGTCCCACATCAGCTGGTCGGTGCCGGCCTGGACGTTGGCCAGCGCGGTCTGGGGTGACGCGGTTCCCTCGGTCACCACCATCTGGCTGACGTACTGGTGCCGCAGCGGGTCCGTGGACTGCTTCCAGGCCGGGTTCCGGCTCAGCACGATCTTCTTGTTCGCGATGTACTGGGTGATCGCGTACGGGCCATCAGACAGCGTGTGCGCCCGGAACGGCGCGCTGTCCGGAATGTACTTGTCGTACGCGGCCGGCCGCGCCGACGCGAACGGCATGGCCAGGATGTTGAGGAAGTCGTTGGCCGGCTGGACCAGGTTGAACTGGATGGTCAGCGAGTTCGGCGTCTTGATCCCGGAGATCGAGTGCGCGTTCGCGTAGGCGCTCATAGCCGACGCGGTCGGCTTCACCTTGGCGAAGCCGGCGCAGAAGCTGGACATGCCCTTGATCACCGGCTCGTAGTACAGCGGATTGCCCACGCCGAGCGACGGGTTGCACATCCACTTGAACTCGCGCAGGAAGTCGGCCGAGGTGACCTGGCTGGGCGGTGAGGTGTTCCACTGCACGCCCGAGCGGATGTGGAAGGTGTAGGTCTTGCCGCCGTTGGTGATGCCGCCGTTCGACGTGGTCGGGATCGTGCTGGCGATGTCGGCCGCGACCGTGGTCGCCCTGGCCCGGTTGTTCGACGGGTAGTAGTTGACCAGCTGCCGGGTGAAAGCCATCTCAAGCTGGAAGGTAGGCAGGTAGTAGGCGGACAGCGTGTCCAGGTGGTCGACGTCGCCGGCCGACACGAAGTTCAGGGTGCCGCCGCTGACCGGCTTGCCGCTGCTGCTCGAGGACGAGCTCGAGCTATTGCCGGAAGAGCCGCCGCAAGCCGCCAGCGTGCCCGCGGCCATTGCCGCTATGGCCAGCGCGGCGAAGCGCTTAGGAACGGGTGTCATGTGCATGCTCCTTCGAGCCCGGCACGCGGCGCGGGCGTAACGGATCTCTCGCACCAGAGATCCCACGTTTGGATGTTTCTCACCAGAGCACGTCGCGGAGCCGCCGGGAAGGGCTGGTCGGAACCGGTTATCCAAACGCAATCACGTCGTGACCAAGGCTAGGCGGAAAGGCTTTAGCCGTTGCCGCCGTCCAGCGCGTCCTGCATCGGCCGGAACTTCGTCTGCGCCTCGGCCAGCTCCGCGGCCGGGTCCGAGCCCGACACTATCCCGCACCCCGCGAACAGCCGCGCCCGCGGGCCGTCGATCTCGGCGCAGCGCATCGCGATCCCCCATTCGCCGTTGCCGCGGGCGTCCACCCAGCCCACCGGCCCGGCGTACCGGCCCCGGTCCATTCCCTCGAGCTCGCGGATGAGCTCCATCGCCGCGTCGGTCGGCGTGCCGCAGACGGCGGCGGTGGGGTGCAAGGCCGCCGCGACACCCAGCGCGGAGGGAGCCGAGCCCGGGCGCCCGGCCGACGCGGGATGGGCCGTCTTCCCCGGCGCCAGCGTGCCCGTCACCGCCGTGGCCAGGTGCTGCACGTTCGCCAGGCGCAGCAGGAACGGCCGGGGATCGGCGGCCAGCCGCTCGCACAGCGGCGCCAGCGCCTCGCGGACGCCGGTCGCCGCGTACGCGTGCTCCTCGGTGTTCTTGGCCGAGGCCAGCAGCGCGGCGCCCAGGGCCTCGTCTTCGGTGGCGTCCCGGCCGCGAGGGGTCGTGCCCGCCAGGACGAGCGCACTGATCTCGGCGCCTTCCCGGCGGATGAGCAGTTCAGGCGTGGCGCCGACCATGCCGCCGCACGCGAACGTGTAACAGTCCGGGTAGCGGTCGGCCAGCCGGTGCAGCAGCGCGCGCACGTCGAGGGGCTGCGCCGCGGTGGCGTAGAGGTCCCTGGCCAGTACCGCCTTGCGCAGCCGTCCGGCCCTGATGCTCGCGACCGCGGCCGCGACCGCCCGTTGCCACTGCGGCGCGGACAGGCTGCCGTCGTGCCAGCGCACCGGGCCGGGTGCGGTCACCTGCACGGGCGGGCCGGGATCATCGGGCCCGCCGATGGTGGTGAGCCAGGCCTGGCCGTTCCTGCGGCCGAGCACGACGCGGGGTAGTACCAGGACGGATCCGTCCGAGGCCGGATCGAAGGTGAAGCTGCCGAACGCCACCGCGCCCGATCCGGGCACGTCGACCTCGTCCTCGGTGCTGGCCCCCTCGAGCACAGAGCGAAGCCACTTCTCCGCGACGGTGAACCTGTCCTCGCCGGCGGGCAGCGTGACCCGGGCCGCCTCCCCCCAGCCGATCAGGCCCTCGCCGCGCCGCACCCAGGCCAGCGCGTCGGGCTGAGGCAGCCGGCTAATCAGTTCGCCCGGATCCTCGACAGCGGCGGTGCGGATCAGCAGCCCCCCGGCCTGCGCGGCGTCTTCTTGGTCGGCCTTCACGCCTCCCAACCTTACGTTCGCGCCTGCACCGGCGCAGTCCGTGCCCCGGGCTCTGGCCTGCCCGGTGCCGGGCTGTGGCGCCGGCGTGGACCCGGCGCGCGAAGCTCACGATCAGATATTGAGCACGCGCGGCACGCCCTGTGGTAGTGTCCGGAACCTATTACATATAAAGTCAATCGAATTTCTAGGAAATAAGCCGGGAGGGATAATGAGCGTCGTCAGCGACAGCCCTGTCAGGCCAGGGACCGGATCCCGGGGCAGGCTGAGCCGGGCCCAGCTGAGCCGGGCCCAGCTGAGCGAGATCGCGGCCGGGACCGCGGCGCGGACCGATCACTGGCGCGATCTCGTGCGCTACGATCCGGCGCGGCGCTGGTACCGGCGGATGGAGCTGACGCATGAGTACGAGGTGTGGCTGCTGAGCTGGCAACCGGGGCAGGGCACCGGTTTCCACGATCATGGCGGGTCGGCGGGCGCCTTCGCCGTCGCCCTCGGCGAACTCCAGGAGCATACGGTCCGGGCGAGCGGCGGGTGGATCCGCGAGGTGGCGGTGCGCATGGTCGTCGCCGGCGTGGTCCGGTCCCTCGGGCCGCGGGTCGTGCACCACGTGGTGAACCACTCGGCCGGCCCCGCGGTCAGCGTGCACGCCTACTCCCCGCCGCTGCCGCAGATGAGGCGTTACGAGCTGACCCCGGCCGGCCTGCGGTACACCGGCACCGAGCATGCCGGGCAGAGCGCGTGACCGCGGCCACGGCCCGGCGCAGCATCAACCAGGTGCTGGCCGAGGCACGGAGCCGGCTGTGCCGGGTGGACCCGCACCAGGCCGATGCGGAGATGCGCGCCGGGGCGCTGCTAGTGGACATCAGGCCGCAGGCGCAGCGCGTCGCCGAGGGCGAGGTACCCGGGGCGTTGCGGATCGAGCGGAACGTGCTGGAATGGCGGTTCGATCCGGGCTCGGACAGCCGGCTCCCGCAGGCGCGCGGCTACGAGACCCGGGTGATCATCATGTGCTCGGCGGGCTACACCTCGAGCCTGGCCGCCGCGTCGCTTCAGGATCTTGGCCTGGCTAACGCCACCGACCTGACCGGCGGGTTTCAGGCCTGGGCGGCGGCCGGACTCCCGGTGACCGCTCCTCAGCCGGCGGCTCACCCCTCAGCCTTCTAGAGCAGGCTGAGCTGGACGTCGGCCCCGGCGCGCCGGGCCGACGGCGCGGCGGCGGCCGCGAGGGCCGGGTCCGGATCGCCCGCCGCGACCGGCCCCGGCTCCCGCCCGCGGCCCGCCGCCCGCGCCTGACCCGGGCCGGCCCGCCCGACCCCGTGCTTGCGGGCGAGCTCGCTGACCTGGTCGGCGATCTCCTGCTGGTAGCGGCGCGGCGCGTAAGCCCCGGACCGGTAGAGGGCGCGGTAGGGCGCCATCAGGCTCGGATGATTCTCGCCGAGCCAGCGGTAGAACCACTCCCGGGCTCCCGGCCGCAGGTGCAGCACGATGGGGGTGACGTGCGTGGCTCCAGCGGCCGCGATCTCCCGCACCGTGGCCTCCAGCTGGGCGGGGGAGTCGGACAGGAACGGGACCACCGGGCCCATCAGCACTCCGCAGCGCAGCCCGTGCTCGGTGAGCGTCGCGCACACGCCCAGCCTGCGGTCCGGGGCCGGCGTGCCGGGCTCGATTGATCGCCAAAGCTCTTTGTCGACAGAGCCCACGGACACGTTCAGGCCCACGTCGGTGACCTCGGCGGCCTGCTCCAGCAGCGCGAGGTCACGCAGGATCAGCGTGCCCTTGGTCAGGATGGAGAACGGGTTGGCCGCGTCGCGCAGCGCGGCCAGGATGCCGGGCATCAGCCGGTACCGTCCCTCGGCCCGCTGGTAGACGTCCACGTTGGTGCCCATGGCGATGTGCTCGCCCCGCCACTTCCGCGCGGCCAGTTCCTTGCGCACCAGCTCCGGCGCGTTCACCTTGACCACGATCTTCGAGTCGAAGTCGTGCCCCGAGTCCAGGTCGAGGTAGGTATGCGTGTTCCGGGCGAAGCAGTTGTGGCTGACCACGCCGTCGGAGATGAAGTCGCCGGTCCCGGTGGTGATGTCGAACATCGGCAGGTCCAGGCCCAGCGGCTCGATCGCCGTGACCCCGAGCTTGGCGTCGCTCTTGATCGCTGTCCCCGCGATGCTCCGCTTGCGCGTGATCGCCGGGTCGGTGGCGTGAAAGAACCTGAGGTGCTCCTTCAGCCCGCCCCGGACCCGGACATGGCAGAGCTCGTTGGGGTTGGAGGTCCGGTCGATAGTGACGTCGAAGTCCAGCGACCGCAACGACGAGATCGTCCAGTCGGTGATCTCCGGGTCGGTGTTCGCGATGCGCAGCACGTTTTCGCTGTGGCTGCCCTCGGCGTCGAAGATCCCGGCCAGGAAGCCCTTGTGCCAGTCCGGACTGGGTACCTCGGGCCACCGGATCAGCCATTGAATGAACCAAACCTGATCGCGTGCGCTGGTACGGATGGCCATGATGCGCCGCCTGCGGTCGCTGGCCTCGGCGAAGCAGAACTCGTGGACGCTGACTCCGACCTGCGCCAGGTAGGCCCGTGTCCGGTCCAGCGCCTCCTGGTCTACCAGGGCCAGCCGGAACTGATGAACGTCTCCCGACGTCCGGCCGGGGCGATCGTAGGCGTGGCTGTCAAGGTGGGCGTCGCCGCGGATCATGCCGCACAGGTAGCCGCGACGGTAGTCGGCGGACTCCTTCGGCGGCTCGGCGAAGCGGCCGGTGCCCATCAGCTTGTTCTGCAGGGTCAGGTGCGGGCGCCGGTATGCGCCGCACTCGGTGCCGGTGACGTGCTTCCAGCCGCGGCCGGTGAGGAAGCGGTGATCGCCGCTGGCGACCAGACTGGTGCCGTCCTCCAGCGTGACGCGGTAGGCGGGCTTGACCGTCGGCCAGTGCGCCAGCACGTTGGTGATCACGTATCGGCGGTAGCCGTCGTGCCGGACGGTCCCGTAGATCGCGTCGCCGGCCCGGACGTCGGCCAGCGGCTTCGTCCGGCCGTCGGCCATCAAGATCGGCGTCTCTCCCACTAGGCAGTAGCTACACCCATGCGAGCATCCCCGGTAGGGGTTGATTGTCCAGCGGAACGGCACCCGGGACACGTCGGGTACCCGGTTGATGATCGACCGGGCCTGGATCTCGTAGAAGGTCAGTCCCCGGAACGCGGGCGTGTCGAACGACCTCGTCACCGCGCCCCGCTCGAACAGCGCGGGAGCGCTCGCCGGCGCCGCCGCGCCACCACCCGGGCTGCCGTCGTGGCCGGCCCCGGCCTGCCCTGGTTCGCCCGGCTCGTCCGGGTACAGTTGCAGGCTTTCCCAGCGCATGTTATGCAAGTATAGAATGACAGTTCGAGAGCGTCAAACATTTGTTCGATGATAGAGGGACCAGGATCTGGGCATAGATCCCGCGACCGCGTCTCGTGCCGGGATGGCCGAATTAGTACCGTCTCGGGTGAGGCGAAAAATCGTGCGTTGGGGGATAGTGGTACTTATCCACCCACGCTCTAGGCGGAGGTGGCGCCATGGCGCTTTCGATGGACGAGCAGCGCATGCTCGCCGAGATCGAGCGTCGTCTCGCCGACGACGATCCTGTGCTCGCTGCCCGCCTTACTGCTTTCCGGCTGCCCAGGTTGACCTTTGCCACCCGGTCGGCGCGATCCCGCCTGGTGGCATCGTTGCTCATGCTCGTGGTCGTGGGCGTCGTATCGGTGTTCGTCTACGCGCTCATACCGTTCCGCAGCCAGGGCACGGCCCGGCTGGGCGGGGTTCATTCCACGGCCTCGCCCGCGCACTCGGCGTTTTCGGCGCGGAACGGCAGCAATGCGGCCACCACCGGGTCGCCCGGCACCTCCGGGCTCGCCAAACCTCTCGGCCGCGGCGCGGGCTCAGGACTGACGCCATAGCTGGATGAGGTACTGCTCCAAGCTTTCCAGGTCCATCCGGGCGCGCTGGAACTCATCGCCGAGCGGATCGCCGTAACGGTCGAAGAGCTCGTGGTAGAGCTCGAACACCTGCTCGCGGTTCCTGGCGTAGACCCGCACCGAGTAATCGCCCACACCGCCCGCCAGCCGTACCCCGGCGACGGCGGGCCCGGCCGAGCCCATGTCGACCGAGAGCAGCCCGCGCAGGTAGAGGTGGCCCTTGGCCTCCTCGTCCCAGCCGTCGCCGCAGGCTGTGGGTGCTCCCCCCCACTCCTCGAGGATCACCTTGACCGGGACGTGCTCCTGCAGGCTTCCCACCCAGAGCTGCTCGCGGTTCAGGCTGACCAGGGCGCCGACGGGCGGGAGCGGGCCACCGGGTGCGTCCGGGTCAACCCCCGCGTCGTGGATCCGGAACATCCGGCGTTCCGGGAACACGGGGATTTCTAGCCGGAGCAGCCTGTGACTCACCCAGCCATCACCGCTGCGGTCACCTGCTCTCCCGGACGGCAAGGGCACCGGACGGCGCGTGCTCAGTTGCGCGCGGGATGCCGGTTGCGTCCCTGATGCCCTAAGTCCTGCTACGAATCACAAATGTACCGAGGTGACCTCCCTTACCGCAGGAGATCCGGAACGATCACCGCAGGCCGCGCGGCCGGCGCCGGGCGCGCCCGTGCCGCGGCCGCCACGCCGCGCCCGGTGGCCGTGTGCCGCCTGAGCCGCAGTAACGGGTCGCGGTGACCGATCTCACGCCGGGCCGGGGAAGTCACCGCGGGTGCCTGGGTATTTGGTTAGTTGTCATGCAGCAACGATGAGGGCCCGACGCTTGCCGAGGTAGGTGTGCCCGAGCCGAGCCGCCGCCGGCGGTACCTCATCCTCGCGATCTGCTGCATGAGTCTGCTGATCGTCGGGCTGGACAACACGATCGTCAACGTGGCCCTGCCCTCCATCCGCAGAGAGCTCAACGCCTCGGTATCGGGGTTGCAGTGGACGGTCGCGGCCTACACGCTCGTGCTGGCCTCGCTGCTGATGCTGTCCGGTTCCACCGCGGACCGGATCGGCCGCCGGCGGGTCTTCCAGACGGGACTGGTGACTTTCACGGCCGGTTCCCTGCTATGCAGCCTGGCGCCGTCGCTGGGCTGGCTGATCGCGTTCCGGATGGTGCAGGCCGTCGGCGGGTCCATCCTCAACCCGGTGGCGATGTCCATCATCACCAACACGTGCACCGACCGGGCCTAGCGGGCCCGGGCCAT
>Ga0207665_10000201_pt1 | contig 40101 bp, 43 predicted proteins | sample LARL112metaG_FD_184351 | JGI IMG/M metagenome (GOLD analysis project Ga0207665, IMG submission 184351) | Corn, switchgrass and miscanthus rhizosphere microbial communities from Kellogg Biological Station, Michigan, USA - LAR L11-2 metaG... | ecosystem: Host-associated > Plants > Roots >... | reverse complement strand
GTCAACCGAGCGAAGGCTGCGAACATCCCGGTGTTCCAGTCGGACAGCGGCGAACCCGTCGCGAAGGACGGGAGCATCTACGTGCTGTCGTTGGACAGCTTCCAGCAGACGGGTGCCTGGGGCAAGATGATCGCGGACTATATCGCGAGCGCAGGGGGCGGCAGCAAGCACACGCTCGTCGTGGACCTGTCCGTTTACCCGATCCTGCATGCCTTCTCCGAGGGCGTCGTCAACGAATTGAAGGCTGTTAGCCCGAGCACGAAGACCACGCTGCAAGACACCCAGATCAGCGACCTCATCGGCGGCAAGATCCCCGCCTCGATCGTCAGCGCGATCCAGCGCAACCCCGACATCGACTGGGTCGTCCTGTGCCTCGGTGACATGGCCACTGGTCTGAAGGCCGCGCTCCGCGGAGCCGGCCAAGGAACCAAGGTCAAGATCGGTGGCGAGAGCGCGAGCATCGCGAACATCACCGCCTTGAAGAAGAAGGACGAGGACGTCTGGACCGGGTTCGCGGCGAAGATCCACGGCTGGCGGCGCATCGACGCGGCGGCACGCGTGTTCAACGGCGAAAGCCTCGACCCCAACAACAACTCCTTGCTGCCGACCCAACTGATCACGCAGGACAACGTGAGCTCGGCCCCCATCGACACTGACGGCTACTACCTTGGCGTCCCGGACTACAAGGACCAGTACCTGAAGCTATGGATGATGAGCGGCTGATCGATTGACCATCCGGCGCGGTACCCCGGCGAGACATTTCCCCCGGGGTACCGCGCCGAATGCGCTGCGGCCTCCGGCGTCGCGAAGGGAAGGTGTCCATTCGTGTCTGACCTGGCGGAACTGCTCGACAAACAGGCGATAACCGAGACCTGCTACCGCTACGGAATAGCGCTCGACAGCCGGGACTGGGCGACACTGGCAACCTGTTTCACGCCGGACGCCGGGGCCTTCTACACGGGCCTGCCGCCGGCCGTTGGCTATCAGGCCATCGAGGCCACCTGCCGCGCCACCTTGACACCACTGACCGCCAGCCAGCATCTGATCGGGAATGTCACCGTCACGCTCAATGGTGACGCGGCCGAGTGCGTCAGCTACCTACAGGCACAACACGTGAAGACCGGCACGCCAGGTGGCGACAATTTCACGATCGCGGGGCGTTATCGCGATCGGTTCGTGCGCACCGACGAGGGCTGGCGAATGCAGGAACGGCACCTCGACATCATGTGGACAGCTGGCAATCCGGCCGTGCTCGAAACATAGAGTCTCAGACCAGGTTTTGAGAGCGGCGCTCAGGATTCATCGTCGCGTCGGGCGGCATCCGGGGTATCGCGCCACATTTGGCTGCTGTCGAACCCGATCCGGCCTTCTGGGACGACCTCGAGCACCACTCGGCGCGGTGAGTTGAGGTGCCGTACGAAGGCGGCGGCAGCCTCCGGATCACCCGGTCGTACGGCGGCCGCAAGAGCTGGATAGAACCACGCCTTCGTTTCATCGTCGTCGTGGATGATGCATCGGCCCTTGTAGGTCAGAGACTGGCGGGTCGAGATGCCGGCGCCGTGGGAGCTCACGGCGATGCTCACTCGTGGATCGCGCCGCACCGCTGGCACGCGGGCCCGTTGGCTGCTCGCCGTCAGCCAGAAGCGGCCGTCGCGGAAGACGAAGTTCATGATCACCCCGAGCGGATGGCCCTCGCTGTTGCTCCAGATGAACGTGCACTCAGTCTGCTGGTCGAGGAGCTCGGCTTCGGCCGCGTCGCCGAGCCCGTAGACCGTGACGTCTTCGTAGTCTTTGTCGGCCACGATCACCCTTCCGGTAGGGGGTTCAGCGTCCCGGGGTCCATCGCGCCCCGGTAGACGAGGTGGAAGCTTCGGGCACCGAAGCGCCACTCTCCCTCGTCGCGAACGTACGTGTCGTCGTAGTGGCCGAGATGCATCACGCCGGAACCATCGGGCAGCTGGTTCAGTTCCAGGACGTACCAGCTTCCACGCACCGCTCCATCGACCAACCCGACGGTGCCCGACGCGGGCAGCTGGGCGACCCACGGGTACTTGGCGATCGACTTCTGCCAGAGCGCGAATGTCTCGTCCCGACCGTGAGTTATCCGCCCACCGCCGAGATCCCACGTGCACTCCGCCGCCCAAGTGGCGATCCAGGCCGCGGCGTCGCGGCGGCATACCGCGTCGCCGTAGCGCGCGAGCAGGTTTCGGATTGCCAGCTCGTCGGCCGGGTCGAGCGACGTGGTGGCGTTCATCCCGTCACTAGCTCGGCGAGGCCGACGCAGGCAACTGCAGGGCGGTGAGCTCGAAGTACTCGGCTAGACCATGCTCGCCGAGTTCCCGCCCGACACCGGAAAGGCGGTAGCCGCCGAAGGGGGCGCGGACATTGAAGCGCCCGCCATTGACCGCAACTTGCCCAGTTCGCATGCGCCGGGCGACTGCGATGGCTCGTTCCTCGTCGCTGGACCAGACACCGCCGGACAATCCGTAATCGGAATCGTTCGCGATCTGTACTGCATGGTCGTCGTCGTCGGCCGGTAGCACGACGAGCACCGGTCCGAAGATCTCCTCCCGCGCGATCACCATGTCGGGACTCACCCGGGAGAACACCGTCGGGCGCACGTAGAACCCGCGTTCGAGGCCGTCGGGGGCATCGGGGCCGCCGGCAACCACGGTGGCGCCTTCGGCGACCCCTTGTTCGATGTACCCACGGATGGTGTCGCGCTGCCCGGCGGTGACCACGGGACCGACGTCGGACGTCGCGTCCAGCGGATCACCGACTTGCATCGCGCCGACGAGGTCGGCGAGGCCGTCCTCCACCGCGTCGAGCTGCCCGCGCGGGACAATAAGCCGGGTCAACGCCGAACAAGATTGACCGTTGTTGACGAGCCAGCTGCGCACGGCCACCGGCAGGGCGGCTGCGAGGTCGCTGTCGTCCAACAACACGAACGCGGATTTGCCGCCGAGTTCCAGCGTGACCCGCTTGACGGTGCGAGCGGCCTTCTCGGCAACGCTGATCCCGGCCTGCGTCGACCCAGTGATGCTGACCATGTCGACCTGGGGATGCCCGGCGAGCAGGTCGCCGATCTCCCGTCCGGGCCCACTGACGACGTTGACGGTGCCTGGCGGCAAGCCGAGCTCGTCGATGATCTCGGCCAAGTCGAAAGCCGCAAGCGGGGCCGCACCAGCCGGCTTGAGGATCGTCGTGCAACCAGCGGCCAGCGCGGGCGCCAACTTTGCGGCAAGTTGGTACAGCGGGTAGTTCCACGGGGTAATCGCCGCGACGACCCCGGCCGGCTGCCGGATCAGCACGGAGGTTCCTATTCGCTCTTCGAGGGGGAACTCCTCGAGGATGTCGGCGATCGACCGGAACACGTCGACCGACAAGCCGACCTGGACGCGCCGCGATGTGGCGATCGGCGTCCCTACTTCGCGGCTCATCAGGTCGGCGAGTTGTTCTTCGCGGGCGGCCAGGCCGTCGGCGATCGCTCGCAACGTCGCCACCCGGTCGGCAACCGAACTCGCGGCCCAAGCCGGAAACGCCGTCCGGGCGGCGGTAACTGCTTTTTCGACCTCAGCGGCGGCGCCTCGGGGAACGCTGCCCATCGGCTCTTCGGTGCGGCTGTCGACGACCGCGATGTCGCCGCTCGACTGGGGTGCCGTCCAGCGCCCACCGATATAGAGCTCTTTGCGGACCTCCACGGCAACCTCCCAGCATTTCCGGAGCACATGTGAAGTTACCGGAGAACACCGCCAGTTACGACCGTTTCGATCCAAACAAGGCGACGTGAAAGTATCTACAGGTCGATTTCGTAAACTAGTGGGCTCTCATGTCGATCCGATGGAGGCAACGGTGGACATCGGTCTGACGCTGCCTCAGCTCGGTGGCCACGTCACTCGCGACGGATTGCGGGGATTCTGCGAACAGGCCGAGGAGCTTGGCTACGGCAGCCTGTGGGTACAGGAGCATCTGTTCTACCCACACCACCCGGTCTCCGGATACTCGGCTCGTCCGGGTCTCGCCGTACCCGAGGCGTATCGCAGCGTGCTGGGTGCGCTGGAGACGCTGACGGCAGCGGCCGCATGGACGACGCAGCCGGTTGTCGGCACAAGCATTCTGGTCGCTGGACTTCATCGACCCGTGGCCCTGGCCCAGCAGCTGTCCACCATCGATCTACTCTCCGCGGGCCGGCTCGTCGCGGGCTTCAGCGTCGGCTGGTCGGACGAGGAGCATCAGGTCATGGACGTGGATCCCCGCACCCGGGGTGCGCGGTGCGACGAGCTGATCGACGCGCTGCTCGCGTGCTGGGGTCCCGATCCGGTCGAGTTCTCCGGCCGGTTTTTCACGATCCCGACGTCGGACGTGAAACCGAAGCCGGTACAGCCGCGACCTCGGCTGCTCTCGGGCATGCGCTCGCCGGCCGGGCTACGCCGCACCGCCGAGAAGTTCGACATCTGGAACCCGGCGTCCGGCACACTCGAGCGGCATCTGGAGATGCTGGCCACGATTGCCGACATGCGGCCGGCTGGGTTGCCTCCGGTCGAGTTGTACCGCCGGTTGTTCACGACACCGCCGGTGCAGGTTGCGAACCTGCGGGTGGTGACGGTGGACGAGCTGTGCGCCGATGTGGCGAAGTCCCGCGATGCCGGCGTAGCGACGGTAATCGTAGATACCAACTTCGATCCGGAGCTCGACACGCCCGAGCGATGGACTGCGGTTCCGCAGACGCTCGCGCCGTTGCTGGATGCTGCCGCCTGAGTTCCGAACTGCGCTAAGGCCGGTGCTCGACCGACCGGCCGCCTTCGCGCCCGCCGCCGACGAGCAGGTTCTGCCCGGTCACCCACGACGCGGCCGGCGACGCTAGGTAGAGCACCGCCGCGGCCATGTCCTGCGGCGTACCCATGCGCCCAAGCGGCACCGTGTCGATGAGCTTCGGCAGGTCGTCGGGCGAGAACTCGAGGACGTCGTAGAACGAGTCGGTCGGCACCATGCCCGGCGAGACCGAGTTCACCCGGATACCCCGTGGAGCCAGTTCGGCCGCCATTGTGTACGTGAGGTTGATCAGGGCTGCCTTCGACGCCGCGTAGGCACCCGTGTTGGGCGCGGCTCGCATTCCGGCGCCGGAAGCGATGTTGACGATCGCCCCACCGCGGGCCATCCGGTGTGCGGCGGCCCGAGCGCCCGCAAAGGCCGCGACCAGATTCAGCTCGAGCATATCCCGCAGTTGTGCGTCCGTTGTGTTAGCGAGGGGACGCACCCCGTGTTCGTCGGTGCCGCCGGCGTTGTTCACCCAGATGTCGAGGCGCCCAAAACTGTCGAGTGCCGCTTGCGCGAGCTGCTCGGTGATGTTCTCGCGCAGATCGCCCGGCAGCTCGATGGCGCGGTGCCCCCGCGCTCGCACTCGCTCGGCCACGCTCGCGACGTCGGCCGCCCGGCGCGCCGTGACCACGACGTCCGCTCCCGCCTCAGCGAGCGCCACGGCGATCGCCGCACCGATGCCTCGACCCGAGCCGGTGACTACCGCCGCGCGACCATCGAGCCGGAACAGATCAAGGATCGACGTCAGGGGCCTTCTCCAGCCACTGATCGAGCAGGTGGTGGAAATGCCGGATCTTGCTTTCCTGGTACACGGCGAACGTCACGCCCGCTTTGCGAGTAGTACGCAGACCCTTCTGCACCGCCTCGAGGTTGAACTCGTCTTGGTCGAAGACGCGGGCGAGTGAGCCGAGCGATTCCACCGCAGTTCGCCATGGCTCGTCAGCGCTGAGCCGGATCTCCGGAGCTGGGGCCGGTCGTTCGCCAGCGAACGGGGAGAGGAGGAAGACGTCCATGATGCAACTGCGATGATCGTCGCCGTTGGGCCGGAAGCGGTAGGTGATCTGGTTGTAGCCGCCCCACGGGTGCATGTTCGGGAACACCGTCAGGTAGTAGCTGTCGACGAGTTCGGCGTCCGTCAGCTCCTGCACCTGGTCGCCAAGAAGTGAGCGCAGCGATCGGCGGGCCGCCTCGGCCAGCGTCTTGCGAGCGGTGCTGCCTTCTGATACCTCCAGCATCGGCGGATCGTCGATGCGCTGGTCGATCTGGCTGTTGAGCCGCTGCTGCTCGCTCGGATCCCAGGACAGGTAAGGGCTCGGCACACCGCGCGCGGAGATCGCGCGTGACACGTTCCCGAACACGTCGTACTGCGAGTTGGCGTCGCCGAACCCGGCCAGCAGCTGCGGATGAGTTGTGATCACGTGGAGGGACTCCATGAAGGCTTCCTGCGCGACCTTCCAATTCACCCGCAGAATCTTGGAGATGTGCACGCGGGTGTAACGGTCCTCCAGCGGCCAGCGCTCGAAGAACGTAGGCAGTTCGCCAAGGTAGTCCTCGAGCGGTTCGCAGTTCGGGTCCGGATTCACGAAGACGAAGCCACCCCAGGTGCCGACCCGAACCTCCGGTAGCCGGAACGCGTTCGGCTTGACCTGCGGGAAGTCCCACGCACTCGGCACGCGCTTGAGCTTTCCGGAAAGAGACCAGCAAAAACCGTGGAACGCGCACTCCAGCTCGCTGACCCGGCCTCGGCCGTCACGCAGGGCGCGGCCGCGATGCAAGCACGCGTTGATGTACGCCTTGATGCCGTCACGACCGGGTGCGGCGCGAACCAGCAGGATCGACGTGTCGCAGACGTCATACACCTCGGTGTCGCCGACTTCCGCCAGGACCTCCTCGCGGCAGGCGAACTGCCACACGCGCGACCAGAGCCGCTCCTTCTCGAGCTCGTGGAACTCCCGGGACAGATAGCGCTCGACCGGGATGTCGGCCTCGCCGAAATAGCCGGGCTGGTTGCGTCGCATGGACGCAGGTACGGGCTTGCTGTCGATATCCAGCAGGTCTTGGTATGACGGCCCGCTGCCGAGGAATCCGGTCCGCGGCCGTGTCTCGGCGGTCAGGAGAACGTCTCCTCGACCTCGAAGCGGCGACTGCGGGACGCGGCGCCGCCTGCGGATCGCCCGCCGCTGACGATCCACCGACACAGCTCGGGATCGGCCCGGCGCACCTCACCGGTCACCCATCGACCGTCCCGATCAAAACGCCCCTGCCGGCCCTTCCGATCGGTGACCAGCACCGGCCCGAGGTCGTCCTCGGCCCACTCGTATACCGCGCCACTCAGCGCATGTTCGATTTTCCGCATCCTCGCTCCCTCGCCACGGTCACCACCGACATTCGGCCCGGCGTCGCCAGTAACAACAGGAGATGTGTAGAAACGAACGTAGCAGGCGGCCCGCAGCGGCAACAACATCAAGGCGTTTCCCGCAGGCGTGAGATTGGAACGCCCTAACCGCGGTCAGCCGCGCCTTGCCGGAACCGTTGCGCGTCGATCGGCATCGGCTCCCCGAGGGGTTCGCTGCGGGTCCATTCGTGCACGCACACGCGGTGGCTGATCGCCCATCGGCCGTCCCGGCACTCGTACTCGTCGAGGTAACGGCCCCACCAGGTGTCCAAATAGGCCGTGCCATCCTCGGCCGTACGGCGCAGGTACGTCACGTTGTAGACCTCGCCGGCGGCATGCCGCTCGTCTGCGACCTCGATCGCGTGATTGAGAACACAGTGCATCGTCGCGTCGTAGCGCCGATGTGACGCGACGACCCGATCGCACAAGCCTCGCGCGGACCCGACGTACACGCCGTGATCATCGGTCGCGTCTTCGTGATATGCGCTGAACATCAGCTCGGCATCCAGCCGGTCGACGCCACGGCAATACCGCAACACCGCCTGGCGAATGGCCTCTTCGGCCCCGGCCGTCACCGCTCGGCAGGCATGTCGAGGACGCGACTGATGCGGTGGTGGGCTGACGGGCGAGGGGCGGACACCCACACGCAAAGCTCCGGATCGGCCTCGAACAAGCTGCCTTCCAGGTATTTCCCGCTCTGGTCGAACCGCCCCCAACGAGTGCCCATGATCACCCGCACGGTTCCGTCTTCGTCGCCGACGTAGTACGCATTCGGGTTGAGCGGGTGTCTGATCGCGCCGATGGGCGCAGTCATGACAACATCCCGCCCGACTGATCGGCAACCCACGTGCTCAACAGATCGTGGCGCCAGGTCAAGATCCCCTCTTGCGCCGTAGACGCGATCACGTAAGGCCGGCGGGTCGTTTCCAGGCCGCGCTGCACCGCCTCCATGTTGAAGGTGTCCTGTTCCATGACCAAGCCGAGGGTTTGCAGCTCAGGTGCCTTCGTCCACGAATCCTCGAAGTCCAAGTGCGTGACCTCAGCGGTCGGCGGCTTTTCGCCCCGATACGGCGTCAGGAACATGACCTCGAAGATCGATTCGTCGTGCCGATCGCCATTCGGCCGGAATCGATAGATGATGCGGTTGTAGCCACCCCAGGGGTGGAAATTCGGGAACACGATGTAGTTCCAGTGATCGACGAGTTCGGCGTCGGAGATGTCGTCCGCCTCGTCACCGAGCGCCTGTCGCCAACGCTCACGGCCGGCCCGGGCCATCGCGTCGCGTGCGGTGCTGCGCTGTGAGAACGGAATCGGCAGGTCCTCTCCTTCGCGGACGTCGAGCATGCGCTTCAGGATGTCGGTTTCCGTCGCGTCGACCGGCAAGTCCTCGATCGGCGTGCCGGACGGGCTGATCTGCCGCGCGTAGTTTCCGTAAACGTCAACGGCGGCATTGGCGTCGCCGACGTAGGGAGCCGACTGGGGATGGGTGGCGCCGAGGTGCAGGCCCTCGTCGAACGCTTCCTGGGCGATCTTCCAATTGCAACGGATCTTCTTGGCGACGTGCGCCTGCAGGTAGCGATGCTCGAAGTCCCACCGGGCGAAGTGCTCCGGCATCGTGCCGAGGAAGTCCTCGAGCGGTTCCGCGTCCGGATCGGGGTTGATGAACACGAACCCGCCCCACACGCCGACCTTGGCTTCCGGAAGGTGCCACGCGTCGCGGTCGGCCTCGATCTCGGGGAACTCGGCCGGTGCCGGTGTGTGACGCAGCGTGCCGTCCAGGCGCCAGGTGAAGCCGTGGAAGCTGCAGCGGAACTCGCTGCAGCGTCCGTCGTAATCCTTCAACGCGCGCCCTCGATGCAAGCAGGCGTTGACGTACGCCTTGATGCGCTCCCGGGTGCGCACGATGAGGTAGGAATCTCCGGCGATGTCGTAGAGAACATAACTGCCGACTTCTGGAATGTGCTCTTCCCGGCAGGCCATTTGCCAGACCTTGCGCCACAGGTGTTCGCGTTCGAGCAGGTGCCACTCCCGGCTCGTGTAGCGATGCACCGGGACCTGTTGGCTTTTCGCGTGGTACGGAACCCGCTCCCGCAGATATTCAGGTAGCGGACGCTCGTCGTCGAGTACGAGGTCGTACCACAGAGTCGTCCGTTTGGCTCGATCCTCAATGCGCTCCGAGGTCGTCATGGCTCCCTATTCTCCACCGCCGGGCCGGAAAATCGGACGGCCGCCGGGTCCGACGCCCAGGAGCTGATCCGGCACGCAGTCGATCGCATAAGACTTACTTTATGGGCACTCACTCTAATAAGTGGAGCTGACGATGTCGAGGTCGTCGATCCACGGACCGGAGGCCCGATCAGCGGACCAAGTAGCCACCGTCGACCGCGAGCGTGTGCCCGATGGTGTATGTCGACCGGTCAGAACACAGCCATAGCACGGCATTCGCGATCTCGGTCGGGTCGCCGAAGCGGCCGACCAGGCTCAGCCGGCTGATCACCTCCGCTTCGTCCGAGCCACGTGCCGCTATCGCCCCGCGCAACATGGGGGTATCGATCGCACCTGGCGCGACTGCGTTGACCCGGATGCCCTTTCCCGCGTACTCGATGGCCGCCGTCTTGGTAAGACCGATCACGCCGTGCTTCGTGGCGGTGTAAACCGCCTGTTTGGGCAATGGACGGAAGGAGTTCGTCGAGGCGATGTTGACAATCGAACCGCCGCCCCGTTGCAGCATCGCCCGGATCTCGTACTTGAGGCACAAGAAGATCGAGCGGAGGTTCACGGCGACCAATCGGTCGAACGTCGCCTCCTCGCAGTCGGCCAGGAACGTCGTCTCCGTCTCGATGGCGGCCATATTGGCGGCGCAGTCGAGACCCCCGTACTCGTTCACCGCCGTAGCCACCGCTGCTTCGACATCGGCCGCATCGGACACGTCAGTGCGTACGAACACCGCTTCGCCGCCGTTGCCGCGAATCAGCTTCGCGGTCTGCTCGCCTTCGTCTGCGGCGATGTCCGCGGCGACCACCTTGGCGCCGGCGGCGGCAAACGCCTGAGCCGTCGCCCGGCCCATCCCGCCCGCCGCGCCCGTAACCAGGGCGACTTTGCCCGCGAAGTCCTCGCTCATGACGTCGCCTCGGCGGCGTGGCGGCCGGCAAGATAGCCGAAGACGAGTGCGGGTCCGAGGGTGCCGCCAGCGCCGCCATAGGTCATGCCCATGACCGACCCCATCGCGTTCCCCGCGGCATACAACCCAGCGATGGGACGGCCGTCAACGTCGAGGACCTGGCCGTTGCCATCGGTCCGCGGGCCTCCCTTCGTGCCCAGGACGCCGGAATAGACCTGTACCGCGTAGAACGGCGCCGTGTCGAGCGGGCCGAGAGTTGCCTGCGGCCCGTCGCCGAGGCTTGGGTCGCCCCACCACCGGTCGTGCGCGCTCTTACCACGATTGAAGTCGGTATCGTCGCCGCGCGCGGACAGCTCGTTCCACCGCGCCACGGTGTCCTCGAGCGCCTGGGCCGGGACGTTAATTGCTGCGGCAAGCCCGGTGATGGTCGGCGCCTCGGTGATCCATTCCGGCGTGGGACCCTCGCCGCGGAAGCCGGCGAGCCCGTACCGCGTCAGGTAGTGCCGGTCGAAGACCATCCAGGCCGGATGATTCACGTACTCGAAGCTGCTGACGTCGATCACGTGGAACGCAGCACCGAGCGCGTTGTAGTTCGACGCCTCGTTGGTGAATCGCTGACCGCGCTGATTGATCATGATGCAGTGCGGCCGGGTCCGCTCGCCGTTGACCTGCCAGGCCGCCATTCGGTCGCCAACCGGCACGTCGATCGTGGGAACCCACCAGGCCTCGCGCATGTCCGCCAGTCCGGCGCCGATGCGCATAGCCATCTTGAGGCCGTCGCCAGTATTGGTCGGTACTGACGCCGAGCGCGCGAGCGGCCCTCGGACGAATGCCCGCACAAGTTCGGGATCCCACTCGAATCCGCCCGTCGCGATGATCACGCCGCGACGCGCTCCGATGTCGACAGAACCGTCACTGGTCTCGAAGCGCACGCCGACCACCCGGCCGTCGTCGACGATCAGCTCGACGGCCCGCATGCCGGTACGCGGTTCGATCTGGCGGTCCAAGCAGGCCCGGAGCAGCGGTCCGATGAGTCCTTGCCCGGCACCGCGTTCATCTCGGACGCGCCGTCGCGCCAACTCCTCGGGCGCGACCCCACTCGGCGCGCCTCGGCCCAGGCTCGTCTCGCTCATCATGATGTTGCCGGACAGCTGCGGACCGACCGTCACCCGGTCCTGCCAGTCTGCGAGATCGGCATAAGGGAACAGCGGGCATTCGAGCGACCGGCCGCCCCCCGGCTTCGCACCCGGGTGCTCGGGGTGGTAGTCCGGAAAGTCCTTGATGATCTGGAACTTGACCGGCGTGTTCGCCTCGAACCAAGTCACCATCTCCGGTCCGGCATCGACCAACGCTGCGGCGCGGTCGGCCTCGATGAGGCCGTTCGAGAGCGAGTTCAGATACGTAAGGGCCTCTTCCCGGCTGTCCTCGATGCCGAGCTCGGCCATATGCGGATTGACGGGGATCCACACCATCCCGCCGGACCACGCGCTCGTGCCACCCACTGTGTCGGCCTTCTCGAACAAGCCGACACTCGCGCCTCCGTCAGAGGCCCGTATGGCGGCGGCGAGAGCCGCCGCTCCGGTGCCCAGCACGACAACGTCGAACGTCTCCATGGGACTCCTCGCTGGCTGATGTATATATAACTAACGTTACAATATCAGTATCATTGGCTGATTATCTAGATGGTGTAGGGGCTTTTTTTCCAACGGACGTCATACGGTGCCTGCTAGAGTTCATGAGATGCCGAAGTATGTCGATCACCACGCCCGCCGCCTCCTCGTAACTGAGGTGGCGGCGGAGATCGTGGCCGCACGGGGCGTCGAGGCGCTTACCGTGCGGGCCGTGGCGGCGGCTACCGGTTTCAGCACGGCCGTGGTCAGCCATTACTTCCTCGACAAGCGGGACCTGCTCCGGTCGACGTTTCGCGCGGCGGCGAACCGATCGACATCGCGGTTCGAATCCGCGGCAACGGCCGATCGGCGCAGCGTCGTCAGTTGTCTTTCGGCACTCCTTCCTCTCGACGACGACTCGCGCCGCGATTGGCGGGTATTCGTCGCCTTCTGGGGCACTGCGGCGAGCGACAACGAACTGGCCGTCGAGCAGCGCGACCGCGTGCGCAGTGCCCGCGGCCGGATCGAGCACGTGGTGGCCGAGCTGACGAATGCCGCGCCTGGCGACCCGGAGCTCCGCCTGGTCGCCCGGTCGCTTCTCACCCTGGTTCAAGGCATTGCCACCCAGGCCGTCTTCGACCCCGCTGACTGGACGCCGCGGCGTCAGTCCGAGCAACTTCGGTTGGGAGTTGCGGCACTGCTGCCGGGCACCGCCGTGCGTGCGGCCAGCTGATCGCGTCCGGCCCGAGTTCGGCCGTGGCTCAGCCCTTCTTTAGCATCCGAGCAATCCCTCGCGGACATTAGACCGTGCGGACACCGGTGAGGTGAGCTCATGCCAGCGGAGACGGTAACCGTCGTAACCGGCGCAGCGTCGGGTATCGGGCGGGCGACTGTGGAGCACCTCACCCGCATCGGTGGGCGGGTCGTAGCCGTCGACCGTTCCGCAGAATCGATGAACTGGCTGGACATGCGGAGCACATGTGCGGTCGCGGGAGATGTCACGGACGAGGCCACGAACGACGCCGCGGTTGCCGCAGCGCAGGAGCGGTTCGGCGGGCTCGACGCGGCCTTCCTGAACGCCGGCCTCAGCGTGTCGGGCCCCCTGGAGACGCTCGATCTGGCGCGCTTCGACGAGTGTCTGGATGTCAATCTGCGGGCCGTCGTCCTCGGATTGCGTGCAGTGGTTCCAGCCCTTCGCCAGCGCGGCGGCGGCGCGGTCGTCGTCAACGCCTCCGTGACCGCCCTCGGCGGCGAGCCCGGGCGCTGGCCGTATGCGGCCGCCAAGGCCGCCGCGCTTAACCTCGTCCGGTCGGCGGCCATCGACCTCGCCTCGGCCGGTATCCGCGTCAACGCCGTCTGTCCGGGTCCGATCCGGACGGGTATGACCCGCCGAATCGAGAACGCCGACCCGGCGCGCTTCGAGGCCTTGCGCCGGGCGGTCCCGCTACAGCGGTGGGGGAGCGCGGCCGAAGTTGCCTACGTGGTCGCGTTTCTGCTCAGCCCGCTGGCATCCTTCGTCACCGGCGTCGCGTTGCCCGTCGACGGCGGAGTCACGGCCGGGAGCGGGCAGGTGCTGCCACCCCGGTTGGATCCGGGCGATGGCTAGCGAGCCCGGGCGGCTGCGAGTGGGTCCCGCCGACATTGTGGACATTCACCAGCTCATGGCGCTATACACCCACTTACTGGACAACCGCGAGTTCGGCCACCTCGGCGAGGTGTTCGCCGACGACGCGGAGGCCGACTACAGCAGCGGCGGCGTCACCCGCCGGCTTACCGGCCTCGACGACATCGTCACGTTCCTGTCAGACGCCAATGCGTCATCGGCGCACCATATCTCCAACGTGTTTGTGTACGAGCAGGACGGAGCGGTCTGCGCTCGGACGAAGTTCTTCGTTCCGTACACGCGTCCACAACATGACCCGCACCGCTGGTACGGCGGCGACTACGAGGACGTGCTGATCCGCACATCGGCCGGTTGGCGAATCCGCCGGCGGACCGTGTCCGGCCGCTGGCAGTTCAGCGCAGATCAGCCGGACACACCGCCGCACCGTCGGACGTTCTAAGTCGGCCCTTACTGGAAGCAGGGTGCTGTTTGTCGACCGCGCTACGCCTGACGGCCTTGGACGCGCCGACGCTCGTCGTGCGGCGTTCGAGCCTCGTCCTCGGTTCGGCCGATGGGGGTGAGATCCGCATCCCGGCGCCGGCCTTTCTCATCGAGCACCGGGACGGCCTCGTGCTGTTCGATTCCGGTTTGGCTCCGGAGGCAGTAGTTGACCCGCGCGGCGAGTACGGCGAGCGGGCCGAGCGTCTGCAGCTGCACTTCACGGCGGATCAGCAAGTCGACCGGCAGGTGCTCGCCGCCGGCTACCGGCTGTCCGACGTGACCCACGTCGTTCTGTCCCACCTGCATTTCGACCATGCTGGCTGCGCGCACGTGTTCCCGTCCGCGCAGATGGTCCTCGGTGATGGCGAGCTGGCCCACGCGCGTTCAGGCGCCGACAAGTACACCCGGTCCGTCGACGTGTCCCGCGTGGCGGCCGGCACCGTAGTCGAGCTCGTAGCGGACGGCGATCTCTTCGGCGACGGCTCCGTGGTCGCGCTGCGCACCCCGGGCCATACCCCGGGTCATCTCAGCGTGCTCGTGCGCCTGCCGGACCGCGTTTATGTCCTCACCGGGGATGCGCTACACGCGCGCGAGGCACTTGCCTCCGAGACGCCGTTTCCCGGCGATCATGACCCGGCTGAGACAATCAGATCGATCCGGCGGATCAAGGCCGTCGCCGACGAGCATCGAGCCGACATCTGGATCAACCACGATCCGGCCGACTGGGATCGACTCCGACCGAGCCACTTGCCTTGAATCCGGGCCTTGCTAACTTGAGAGCCTGACTGCTAACAGGAGCGTCCATGGCTGAAGAATTCATCATCGCGGGCTGGATGGACTACGGCGACAATCGCGACAACGTGCTCGAGCACTTTGCCACGGTTGCTCGGCACAGTCGCGCCGAGCCGGGGTGTCTGGACTACCTGGTGTCCGCCGATCCAGATGCGGCCGGCCGGATCATCATCTTCGAGCGCTGGCAATCCGAGCAGGATCTGGCCGAGCATTTCCGCACGCCACATATCGCCGACTTCCGCGCCGCGGTTGCCCCCTACGCCCGCGTGGACCGGTCCCTCCACCGCTACTTCATTGCCAGGAGCGAGGACTTCGAGTCCGCGAAGGTGGTCTGACCCCCGCCAGACACGGCGGCGAGGTCAGCGCGCCGCGCCGATCGGAGGTTCGATCACGACGCATTCGTAATGCGCAAGACCGTGTTCGCTCCCGCACGAGAGCCGGGTGAAGCTCTCTGCCCACGCATGTTCGAACTCGGTCGACCGGCCCTCCTCGTCGACCACTCGGGTGGGATGACGGACGTCCCACACCTCGCCTTCGACGTGAAAGTCGCCCCGATATACGCCCTGTCCGAGATGATCGTTGAAACCGCCGAAGTATCCGCCGCCCTGGCAGTAGACCCAGCCGAGATCCTCGACGTCGTACGTGCGTTCCACGCCGTCCGCGTCGGTGAGACGGAACCACCCGCCACGCAGTCGGCGGCCACCGTCGTAAAAGGTGAGATCGTGCTCGACTGACTGCACTGGGACGCTGCGATCCCGATAGATGATGGCCCCTTTGCCCGCCGCGCTGCGGCCGCTCGGGTCCTGGAAGAAGAAACCTCCGTACGTTTCCATGCTGAACAGCACCCATTGCCGCACCCCGGGAGTGCGGCGCCGCGGAGTGGCCGCCGTATACATGCGCGGGCCTCCGCGTCCCGGGTGAACTCCCCAGGAGTGATTGCGAAAGAAGCGATCTCGATCGGGGTCGAGGACGATCCGCTCGCCGTCCACGCCCACCCAACCGGAGCAGCGGCCGGTCACCTCATAGGTCACCCGTTCGCTTACGAGGCGGCCGTCGACGCGAGTGGTTTCGACCGGATCCAGGTAGGGCAGCATGGTGCTCCGACCGGTCACGTCCAGCTCAATGCCGAAGTCGTTCGGCTCCAGGACGAGCCGGACCACTTGGAGCGGCTCGACGATCTCCAGTCGAAGCGGCCCGACAACGAGCTGTCCGATCTCCGGGCGGAGACGACGGGACAGCCGGATGTTGTGCTGCCGACCTTGGTGACGGAGGCACACGAATCCGTCGAGGACGTCGTTGTTGTGGTACAGCCGGAGCGTGGCGGCGAGGCAAACCTTGCCCTCGGCGTCGCTTACGCAGAAGTAGTGCCCGTCGTTCCATTGGGCATCGCTGGTGGCGGTGGCCGCAAATGGCTGCGCGATCTGATGGAACGGATACTCGTCGATGCCGAGCAGCACGCCGGCCTCCTCGGGGCCAGTGGAGACGGGTTGCAGTAACCCGACCCTAGAGTGCCCCGCCCCTACCAGGTATGTCGGTGTTCCGGCACGGGGCCCAGGTCGGTCGTGAACTGCCACCGGGCGGTACAGGTACGGGACTGAAATCGCCAGCCTTCATTCGAGCGGATGACGACGTCGTCGTAGTCGCCGCCGTACCACCGACGTGGTTCATGCCGGGCTCTGGTGTAGGGCGCCACGAACTTGCTTTTCACCCGCGTGAGTCCGTTGTCGTCCCGATAGACGTACACGTTCGTGCAGTGATGCGCCGATGGATGGTTCGCGCCTCGGAAGAACGACGTGATCGCCTCCAGCCCGCGCAGCACCCCAGGGACGTTGACGCCGCGGTAGTCGAGCACGGCATCGTCGACGAACAGCTCGTCGAACCGGCGCCACTCCTCGGCATCGACGATGTGCCCGTACTGCGCGAGGAGCTGATTGATCAAAACGATGTCTGCGGTATCCATCTTTCTTGACTCCGAGAACAGTTGTTAGGACGATACGCACGTTCGGGTGATGCCTGTTCGGAGGAATGCCTGTGACGGCTGCGATTCGCGCCAGGGCGGCGACAACGCCCGACGAGCTCGCCCTCGGCGACGACTCCGGGTTCCGTACCTGGGCGCAGGCCGCAGCCGATCTCGAGCGCGCCGCGGGGGCGATGCTGGCGGTCGCGTCGGATCCGGCGCACCGGATCTCGGTCCTGGGCGACAACGCGATTCCGACCTTGGAGGCCCATGCCGCGGGGCTCACCGTCGGGGTCGGCACCGTCGCGACGTCCCGGCAACTGCGTGCGAACGAGCTCGCGGACCAATACGCGGACGCCGGGGTCGTGTGCGCGATCACCGGAACCGCTGCCCTCGCGGAGGTGGCCGCGGCGGCAAGAATCGCGGGCGTTGAATCGCTCGTCGTCCACGGTGCCGGGTCGGACGCGACTGCGCCGGATGGCGCCGTTTCGTGGGCCGACTGGCTCGAGTCGGCGCCGCCGGTGCCGTCCGATGCCGAGACGCGCCCGCCCCGGCCGTTGCTCGTCTACACATCCGGAACCACCGGACGGGCGCGCGGCGCCGAGGTCCGGTGGACCGTCACCCTGCCGGAGACTGCCCGAGACTACGTCGACGCGATCACCGCAGAGTCAGCGTTTCCGCCTGGCCCCCACCTGGTGGTGGGGCCACTGCAACACAACGCGCCGTTGACCTCGGTCCGGCACCTGTTGGCGGGGCAGCCGGTGATCATCGTCGGCAAGTTCGACGCCGAGAGGATCCTGGGGCTGATCGAGCAGCATCACGTCACGTCGTCGGTGATGGTGCCCACGCATCTACAGCGGCTGCTTGCGTTGCCACCCGACGTCCGCGCAAAGTACGACGTCTCCAGCCTGAAGTTGGTGAGCCAGACTGGATCGGCCTGCCCGGCGGACGTGAAGCTCGCGATGATCAATTGGTTCGGCCCGATATTCGTTGAGTCGTATGGCGGAACGGAGAGCGGGACGCTGTGCCGCATCGATTCCACCGAATGGCTGACTCATCGAGGATCGGTCGGCCGTCCCCGCCCGCCGTTCGAGGTCGTGGTCCTCGACGAGAACAACGAGCCGTTGCCGGCTGGCGAGGTGGGGGTGCTCGGCTTTCGGGCGCCGGAGGGGCGCGGCCCGCGCTTCCACGCCGACCGGGAGAAGACCGAGAAGGCCTTTGTCGCGCCGGGCGTGTTCACGCTCGGTGACGTGGGTTATGTCGATGAAGACGGCTATGTGTACATCACGGACCGGATCGCCGACATGGTCGTCTCCGGTGGTGTGAACCTTTACCCGGCCGAGAGCGAGAAAGTGCTCGGCACTCACCCCGCGGTGGCTCAGGTCGCCGTGATTGGGGTACCGCATCCGGACCTGGGTGAGGCGCTGCTGGCGCTGATCGTCCCGGTGGGCGAGCCGCCGGACCCGGCTGAGCTCGAGGCATACGCCCGGGAACGGCTCGCGCCGTACAAGGTGCCGCGCGCGTACGAGTTTCGCGATGACCTGGTACGCAACGCCATGGGCAAGCTCGACAAGAAGGCGATGCGCGCGCCGTACTGGGACGACGAGAGAACGATCGCCGGATGACCGGCACCGACGCGGTCACGGCGATTTTCGTCCCGTACGGACAGGGTCGCGCCCGGGGCCTGGACCAGGACGAGCTCGGCAATCACGGGGTCGAGGTGGACCGGCTCGTAGCGCTCGGACTGCCGATCGTTCCCGGCCTGACCGTTCCGACAGCGCACGCAGCGTCGTTGGGCGAGGTCGAGGTGGCCCGCGTCGCGGTCGATCTCCTGCAGCAGCTGGTGGGTCGTCACATCGGCGATCTCACCCACCCGGTTCTGATCAGGTTGCTCGCCAGCACCTCTGCCGCCGGTTCAGCGGGTGCGCCGGTTGACATTCCGGGGCTTGGCATCACTCCTAACACGGTCGCCGCTCTCGACGAGATGCTCGGCAGCGACGGCGCGATCTACGACGTGTTCGCAGCCGTCATCCGCTATGTCGGTGAGCATGGCGGCGGCATACCCGGCGATGATTTCGCCGACGCCGAATACACCGCTTCGACGCTCCCGGAACGGGTGAAGGCATACCTGGAGCTCAGCAGCGCCGAGGGGTTCCCGTTCCCGGACGACCCGGCGGAGCAGCTCGCCCGGGCCGCAACGGCAATGCGCAGGCGATGGGTATCACCCCGAGCCCGCCGCTCGCGCCGAGGACAGGGCCTGCCGGAGGACCTTCCGTTGGCGTTCCATGTCCAAGCCGTCCGGGTCGGGCCGCCCGTCGCGTCCGGACACGGGGTTGCGCAGAGCCGTGACCCGTTCACGGGCGCCTTCGCGGCCGTTGGCTCGTTCCGCCGGGGGGTGCGCCGAAGCACGACGGACGACCGCCCGGGTGAGTCGCTGGACACGCTGCCGGGTGGCCGAGACGTCCTCATGTCCGCCCTCCGCACGTTGGAGCTGCACTTTCGGGGCGCCGCGCAGGTCGAGTTCGAGATCCGCGATAGTGAGATGTCGCTGCTGTCCGCTCGCAAGGTGGAACGGCCCGCTCCGCGGACGGCCGTTCGGTTGGCCGTCGAACTCGCGGAGGCCGGCGCCGTGGACGACGCCACCGCAGTGCAGTCGATCCGCGCGTCGGATCTGGAGAGTCTGTTGCACCCCCAGCTACAGCTCACTGGTCGGGAGACGGAGTTCGGCCGTGGTCTCCCGGCATCCGTGGGTGCCGCCGTCGGGCGCGTCGCGCTGAGCAGCGACCGAGCGGTGGAGCTCACCGAGAGTGGCGAATCGGTCGTGCTGGTCGCCGAAGAGACCTCACCGGGCGACCTGCCGGGCATGCTCGCCGCGAAGGCCATCGTCACGTCGCGGGGCGGCTTGGCCGCCCACGCGGCGGTCGTTGCCCGCGGCCTGGGTCGCCCGGCCGTGTGCGGCGCCACGGGGCTGCGCATCGACTTGGTGAACCGGACGATCACGTTCGACGGCCAGACTGTCGCCGAGGGCGAGTTGATCTCCGTCGATGGCAGCAGCGGGATGTTGTACACGGGCGCGGTCCACGTTGTGCCACCTCGCCCGGGGGGCGATCTCGAGGCGCTGCTACGGCGCGCAGACGGCCTGCGCCGCCTTGGCGTTCGCGCGAACGCCGACAACGGTCGAGACGCGGCGGTCGCGCTGCAGTACGGCGCCGAGGGCGTCGGGCTGTGTCGTACCGAGCATCAGTTCCTCGGCGACCGACTGCCCGTGGTCCGCCGTTACCTGCTCGCCACCGATCCGGACGAGGAAGCACTCGCGCTGACCGAGCTGGCGGCAGCGCAGAAGGAGGACTTCCTCGATCTGCTCACGGTGACCGGGAATCTCCCGGTCACCGTGCGGTTGCTCGATGCGCCGTTGCACGAGTTCCTCGGCGAGTCAGCGCACGAAGTGAACCCGATGCTCGGGCTGCGCGGCGTCCGGCTAGCGCTTACCCGTACCGAGCTGTATCCGGCCCAGGCTCGGGCGCTATTCAGCGCCTGGGTCGATCTGGCCGCCGGCGGTATCCAGCCGCGGCTGGAGGTCATGGTGCCGTTGGTGGCGCTGGCCGGCGAGTTGGCGGCCGCCATCGAGAGCATCCACCGAGCCGCCGACGAGATCGAGGAAAGCACTGGCGTGCGCGTGCCTTACACCGTCGGCACGATGGTGGAGACGCCGCGCGCGGCCTTGATCGCCGGCCAGTTGGCCGGCCTCGCCCAATTCCTCTCGTTCGGCACGAACGATCTGACGCAGCTGACCTACGGTTTCTCCCGCGACGACGTCGAGGCGCAGCTGCTTACGGCGTACGTCGAACGGCAGCTACTTCCGGTCAGCCCGTTCGCCAGCCTGGACCCCGACGGTGTGGGAGCGCTCGTCGAGATCGCGATTCGAAACGCCCGAGAGGTCAATCCAGGAATCAAGCTGGGGATCTGCGGGGAACACGGCGGTGATCCGGCTTCGATCGAGCTGTGCGAGCGGTTCGGTCTCGACTACGTATCGTGTTCGCCGTCGCGGGTACCAGGTGCGCGACTTGCCGCGGCGCATGCCGCGACGACTGCTGCCCGGTAAGGCCCGATCAGCGCAGCGACAGGATGATCGCGACGCACATCTCCTCCACCGCGCTCTCGAGCGGTCCCCGAGCCAACAAGCGACCGAACGCGCCGTCGAGAGCCGCGGCCTGGCTCACCAGGACAGTGTCGAGCAGCACGCCGATCGCCAGGGTATGTGCAGCATGTTGCTCGCGCGCCTTTCGGGTACTGCGAGACGTGCGCGCTTCGGGCACGTAGTCGTAGGCGCGTTCGAGATGGCGCAGCTCCCATTCGCGACGTAATTGCAAAGCATGCGCGGTGCTCCCTTCGGAGTAACGCCCCACCAGCCGGGCCGCGTCCGGATGGGCGTACCAGAAGTCCCACCCCGCACGCACCACGGTGCGTAGGCTCTCGATCGAGCCGGCCTTGGTATCCGGGCGGACCTGGAAGATCCGGTCGCTGAATCCGTTCAATGCCCCGCGCAGCGCTTGGGCGAACAGCTCCTCCTTGCCGCCGAAGTGGTAGTAGATCGCGGTGGGTGCCACTCCCGCCGCCTGCGCGATGTCCTCTACGTTGGCCTCCGCGTAGCCCTCGCGCGCAAAGACCACGGTCGCCGCGTCGATGATCTCGCGGCGGCGTGACGGCCGATGCGCAGCGCGTTTGACGCCCTGAGCCGTCATTTCGGTAACCTAACGGCGGTTTGTGCGTCTAGCATCTGCCCATGGTGGCTGATAGTGCCCTCCGCAAGCCTGCGAACCGCCCGTCGCGTCGGCAAGACCTTATCGAGGCGGCAATCGACTTGTTTTCGCTGCAGCCGTGGGACTTCGTTACCGTCGCCGATATTGTCGAACGGGCCGGAATGACGCCGGCCGCGTTTTACTATCACTTCTCGTCTCGGGAACAACTGCTCGAAGAAATCGTGGAGGGTTTCGCCGAGGAATGGGTCGCGATGATCGATCGACTGCTCGCCGCGGCGGACACTCCGGAGTCGCTGTGGGACGTCCCCATTGCGCTTCTGGACGACGTTGAGCAGCACGAGCAGGCCGCGAGGATCTTCTTCCTGAGTTCGGCCACGGCGCCCCTTCTGGTTGACCGCATCCGTCGAGATGCCCGTAATCGGCTGATCAAGTTGGCCACGGCCGCGATTCGTCGATTGGCGCCCGACCGGCGGGCTGCGGAATCGCATGTCAACGGAGTGGCGATGATCGTCGTATACGAGACCGCAGTCCGGGCTAGGCTCGCGCTCGACGAGCCCTACCGTACCCTCGGCCCGCGTCGATTCCGTGACGAATTGTGGAACCTCAGCCGCGTCTCGACCGGATTTTCGAACGGCTAGCGCCGAGTTGGCCGGCGCACGGCCGCGAAGTCCCAAGTGCGTCATCGTCCGGCCAGCGCGGCCTCGATCGAGCGGGCACGGGATCCACCGTCGTGATAGTCGACCTCTCGCATGACCAGATCGCCGTCGAACACGAGATAGCTCATCCCGCTCGCCTGCCAGCGCAGACCTATCGCCTCGGCGCCGAACGACTCGTCCCGCACGGTCGCCGACATCACCCAGGTAAGGGCAACTCCGTCCTCGCGCCTCCAGAAATTCCCAGTGGGAACGAGGGTCAGATCCGGATAGCGCTCTAGGCCGCGCTGAAAGTAGGCACGAATGGCCGGCCAGCCGTGGTAGACGCCTCCGATGACGTCGTCCAGAACGGCATCCGCGTGCAGGTGCCGTTGTGGGGCGTCTGGGTCGCCGCTGGACCAGGCGCCAAACAACGCGTACACCTGGGCAATGTGATCCGGGCCTGTCACCGCCGGTGTCCCCAATCCCTCAAGCGACCGTCGCGCTGCATCCCTTGCGGCTGCGTTCCGGCGCAGACATGATGGCGACACTCGAAACTATAGGCCGTACGCAGAAAGAAGCGAGGGCATCGTGCGTTGTTTGGTCCTGGGCGGCTCGAGTTTCGTCGGAGGACGCCTCGTCGACCGCCTGCTGACCGAGGGCCACGACACGGCGGTGCTCAACCGCGGCCGAACCAGCTCGCCACGTCCCGGGGTGACCCAGCTGACTGCCGACCGACGCGATCCGGCGACTGTTCGCGCGGCCCTCTCGCGCGATTACTGGGACGCCGTCTTTGACGTATCTGGGTACATCATGGCCACGGACGCAGAGAATTTCCTGGTTTTGTTGGATGTACTGGACGGTCGGGCCGGACGGTACGTCTTTGTCTCATCGGTCATGGCGTACGCGCCGTCTGGTTACTTTCCGTGGCGGGAGGCGGCGCCGAGAACGCCCGACCCACCGACAACCTACGGAGGGTTCAAGGCCTTCGCGGAGCAGGCAATGCTCGAACGATTCGCGGCGAGTGGTTTCGCCGCGACGGTTGCTCGACCCGCGGCCATCTACGGCCCGGAGAACAACATCTACGACATGGAATCGGCGATGTTCCTTCGGCTGCGCCGGGGACTACCGATCTTGCTGCCGCATCAGGGTCTCGTGGTGAACTCGTTTGGTCACGTGGACGACTTGGCGGCCGCGTTGCTGGTGATGGCCGTTCATCCCAATGCGCCCGGCGAGGTCTTCAACATCAGCGGGGTCGGTGTGACCGCGGGGCAATATGTGCAGACGTTGGCCGAGATCGTCGGGGCCGCCCCCGACATTCGGATGGTTCCCGATGACGTGGCTGAGAAGCTGGACCGGCCCGCGTTTTGCCGCTTGTTCAAAGCGCGCCACCACAGTCTGATCGATACGGCCAAGGCCGCATCGCTGCTTGGGCTACCGACCGAGCGTCCGTTCCGCGACGGACACCAGGAGACGTATGAGTGGTTCCTGAGCTCGCCATTGGCCGATGCGCAGGCGAATCTGGACGATCCGCTTTGGGGTAAGGGGTTCGACCTGGCGTATGAAGCCGAGGTGGCGCAGCACCTGGATGCCAGCCGATGAACTCGGAGCCGAGCCGGGTCGATCGGCCGACCGACGATGCGTTGTGGCGATGCGTCTCGGACACCCTGCAGACCGTCATCCTGCCTGCGTTGCGGCCCGGCTTCGAACGCGACTCCGCCCGCCAGCTCACCGGAGTGGCGCGCTATGCCTTATCACGACCGCCCAACCGCGCCACCGAGCGGGCTCGGGAGCTCGCCGGCCTGCTTGATCTTCCGGCGGAGACCGAGCTGCCCCAGGTGCTCGAGGTGGCGTCGCAGGCGCTCGTGTCGGGCGACGCGCCCGTCCTGCGGGCGCGGTTGCTCCGTTACCTGACAGAGGATTTCGAAGAGGCGGCGCCCCTTCTCGAGACCTTCTCCGGACACGATCCGGCCGCTGACGAGCCCGACGTCGTGGCGGCTCCCGAGGCCGCCGACCTGGGCAAGTGGCTTGCGCACGCCCTCGGTCGCGAGATCGAGGAACTCGACGTCGCCGTCATGGTGGGAGGTCACTCCCGACGCATGCTCAGTGTCTCTGTCACGACAGCTGGCCTCCGTCAGGACCTCGTCGTGCGGATCGAGCAGGGCGGCATGTTCGGGACGGAGGGCGAACCCGAGGCCCGCGTGATGCGTGCGTTGTCCGAGAACGACTTCCCGGCCCCACCGGTGCGCTGGATCGAAGCTGATTCGTCCGTGCTCGGGCAGCCGTTCTTCGTCATGGACCGAGTACCTGGCTCGCCGGCCGTCGACGACACGACGCTCGATGCGTACATCCGGAAGCTGCACGAACTCCACCAGTTGAATCCCAGCGTGGTGGCCGACGGCCTAGGGCCGGTGCCGGCCGCACCGCAGGACAGTGTGCGCAACGCGATCGACCACTGGCGGGACGTCTATCGCCGCAGTGCGGTGGCGCCGATTCCGCTACTGGAAGAGGCGGCCGACTGGTTGCACCGCAATCTCCGCCCGACCGGTCCGGTCTGCATCGTCCACGGCGACCCGGGCCCCGGCAATTTTCTGCACGACGGGGCCAAGATCACCGCGTTCACGGACTGGGAGTTCGCGCATTACGGCGATGCCGCCGAGGACTGGACTTACTTCGGCGCGATTCGCGCGCGCAAGATCACCGATGCGCGGGGTTGGCGGGCCAAGTTCGCGGCGCAGGCCGGGGTCAGCTATGACGACGAGACCTGGGGTCAGTGGGAGGCGTTCAACCTGTTCAAGGGTGCGTGCGCGAACTTGTCCGCGCTGCGCTTGTTCCGGGACGGCGTGAGCACCGCGCCGAACCTCCTGGCCATCGGCACGGCGGTGCATCTTCGATTCCTGAAGCAGCTCGTCGAGCGAATTGGCGAACTCTCGGCGCGATCTGCGGACGCAGCCACTAGTGACTGAATTCGATGCTTTGCGAGACAAGCAAGCAATTGCAGCGGTCTGCTATCGCTACGCCTTCGCGCTCGATGCACGCGACTGGACGGCTCTGCGGACGTGCTTCACTGCCGATGCAACGGCTTACTACCGGGATCAGCACGCCACTCAAGGATATCCGGCGATCGAGACGAGGATCCGCAGCGCGCTGGCACCCCTTTCGTCGACCCAGCACCTGATCGGCAATGTTCTCGTCACGCTCGCCGGAGACGCGGCGGATTCGGTCTGCTATCTGCAGGCGCAACACGTCAGGCCCGGCACCGATGGGGGTGACATGTTCATCATCGCCGGCCGCTATCTCGATCGTTTCGTCCGGACCCCGGACGGCTGGCAAATCGCCCAGCGTCGGTTCGAAACATTCTGGACAGAGGGCAATCCAGCAGTGACCGCACGGTAGCGGCTACGCCGCCGATCCCCATACCGGCTGCCGGCCGAGAAGCCCGGCCAGGCGGGCGATTGTCGCGGCGTCTGCACTGACGGTGACCGCGGGTGCGAACGCGCGTCCGCGGTCACGAAGGAACGCGGCATCCGTGCATGTCTCCAGCACTAAGGCAGCGAGCTCTTCGTCGACGACGAGGTCATGGCCGATCGCCTGGGCGAGATCCCAGGTGTGCATCACCGTGTCGGTCAGGTTTATGTCCACCCAGTAGGTCCCGGGGAGCCGGCCCGGCGTCTGCAACGCTCCTGGCTTCCGCCAGGCCGCGAGATTCGCGGTCACCGCGGAGCGGAAGGCCTGGCCGGGGTCGTCGGTAAACGCCGCTCCGGCCCAGTCCGCCTTGTCGCCGGCCAGCAGGACCGGAAACTGATCGATCACCCGGATCAGGTGATTAAGCAAGGTCCGGACGTCCCACGCGGTGCATGGGGTCGGGCGGTCGTAGGTGTCCGGCGTCGCCGCGAATACGACTGGCCTGGCCATGGCGTACGCGCGGTCTAATGCGGTCAGCTTGTTCATGCCGGAATGTCCTCGACGTCGAGTCGTCTTGTGGTCGAGCCTACAGTTACCGCATTCAGCCTCTATTTCGGCGGGCCGAGAAACGGAGAGCGTATGAGCGAGCGACTCGATGGCCTGGTCACGCTCGTCACTGGTGCGGCCAGCGGGATCCGGAAAGGGACCGCGCGTCGCTTCTGCGTCGTCAACAACGCCGGCATCCTCCGCGCAGTCGGAAGCCGGGCAGCCGACCTGACGGCCGGTTACCGCCGGTGCCTGGTGGGATGCTGATATGCAGCTGTCAGGACGAATCGCCCTCGTGACGGGTGCGAACCGCGGGGTCGGCGCGGCGCTCGTGGACGCATTGATGGCGCGAGACGCCAAGAAGGTATACGCCGGCGCACGTGACGTGTCGTCGCTCGACGGCGCGGCATCTCGGCACGGCTCCCGGCTGGTGCCGATTCAGCTCGACGTGACCAAGCCGTCCGATATCAACGCCGCAGCCGACATGTGTTCCGACGTCGAGGTGCTCGTCAGCAATGCCGGCCTGGCGCCGGCCGGACCGGTTCTGGAGACGAGCGATGCGCTGATGCGAGAGGTCTTCGACGTAAACGTCTTCGGGCCGATGGCGCTCGTCCGCGCATTGGCCCCGGCTTTGACGCGCAACCGGGGCGGCCTGCTATTCATCAACTCGGTCACTGGGCTTGTCGTCTCGCGCAGCTCGCCGGTGTACGGGGCAAGCAAGGCTGCAGCGCGGATGCTCATACTCGGCCTGCGAGAGCACCTGCGCGGGTCGGGGGTCGTGGTCACGACGTCACATCCTGGATTCATCGACACCGACATGGCTGCCGACGTGCCCTACCCAAAGGCGTCACCCCGATCGGTCGCTGATGCCTCACTCGATGGGCTGGAGGCGGAGCAGACGGTTGTCTTTCCGGACCCGCTTGCCACGCTTGTCGAGAGTGCGCTGGTGACGCGAATGCCCGAGGTCCTGGTTGAGCCGCAGCGGGTCATGACCGAGCTGACCGGCCAGCTGTCGGGCCGCAAGGCGTAGCGCCTGCCCCAGGTCGCTCTGGTGCGCGATCCGTCGTCGCGCGCTAGGCGGACGAGGTGGTGGACCGGACTCGGACTGGATCGGTCACGCCATCCCATTCTTCGTGGGAACGGCGGAACAGATCGAAGAGGTCGTAAATCGTCTGATTGGCACCATGCAGCTCGACGAAGCAGCCGATCGCGTCGCGGCAATCAACATAAGCGACGTCGACATACGACCACAGCGTCGAGGCAATCTCGAATCCGGCGTCCTGGAACCGTTTGACCTCCGCTGCGTGCTCGGCTTCCGGAACGAGCACGGCGACGTGGTGGAATCCCTCCTCGCCCGGGCCATACATGTCGCGATAGATAGAGGGAGTGCTGCTTTCCTGTTGGATCAACTGCACGTGCGTCGGCCCGGTGCCGCCGAAGGCGTAGTGCAACGGCTCGTTCCACGGTTGGCCGCGGTAGGTGTGTTGCCGGCCGTAGTGATTGCGGCTGAGCCAGAACGGGCCGGCACCGGTCGTCTCCGTCCATTCCCGCATCGCGGAGTCGATGTCGTTGACGACATAGGCGTACTGCAAGATCGGATACCGAATGAGCGGCACGCGTATTCACCTCATGGGATCGAGTTGTCGGCCGGCCGCACTCACAAAGCGACGACTTCGTCGGGCGGAGTCTCGCGATAGCGCGCGATCGCCTCTTCTTGCAGCTCTAACGCGATCGGAGCGGCAAGTAGGGGCGCGACGAGCGAAGCCTCGACGGCCAGTCCTTCGTCGAGCGGCAAGGCGAGTCCGTCGAGGATCGCCCGCTTGGCGGCGATCAACGACGCAGCTGGCCGGGCCGCGATGGGCTCGAGCCAGCGCAGCACACCGTCGCGGAACGGCTCGTCGGGCACGAACCGTTCTGCGATGCCCAGCCGCACCGCTTCTTCGGCGCCGATCGCGCGGCCGGAGAGTATTAGCTCCGCCGCTCGACCGGGACCGATGAGCCTCGGCAGGCGCTGGGTGCCTCCACCGCCCGGGATCAGGCCGATCGCGACCTCGACGAAGGTGAGGCGGGCTCGGGGGCCAACCACCCGCAGCGTGCAGGCGAGCGTCATCTCCAACCCACCGCCGCCGGCCTGTCCATTGATCGCGGCGACCACGATCTGCGGCATGCTGCCGAACCGGGCCAGAGTTCGCGGCCAGCTCAGCGCGTCACCGTCGAACGCCTCACCGCGTCCGAGCTTGAGCAGATCCTCGAGGTCACCATGAGCGACGAACCAGCCGGCCACGTCGCTCGCCAGGACGAGGACCGTAATCGCGTCGTCTTGCGCGACCTCCTCGACCAGCCCCTCGAGTTCGGTCATGTCGGCGAAGGTCATGAAGTTACGCGGCGGTGCGGAGAACGTCGCCATCGCGATCCGGTCACGTCGCTCCAAGCGCCAATGCCCCATGAGCCCTCTCAACGGTTGCCGGGTCTGGACTTCCGCATGATTTTTGCAGGCCGTGTCTAGTTATGTCGAGGACGTGCAACCGAACGTCCTAGTCCAAATGATCTTGAACTATCGCGGCCGGAGAGCCTTGGGTTCAAGATCATCACTTCGCAACATCGAAGTGGCACGACTGTAAAGGCACTCTCCGATCAGAGACGCGGACTGTGGCGTCGGGCCTCGGTGCCGTGACGTGAGCTAGCAACCGGGCCAGCCGTCGACCAAGATGACTGGTCATGACGTTTCTCTTCGGTGCCCCTGGTAAGGGACTGGACCTCTATCACATCGGATTGACTGTTCCTGATCTTCGCGCGGCGATGGAGCAGTACTCGGACGCGTTCGGGTTCGGATGGGCGACGGTCAGGGAATCGACCCACGCCGTCGTCGTCGATGGCGAGCAGCGCCAGGCGCAGATCGCCGTGACCTACTCAGTGCAAGGGCCGCCCTATCTCGAGCTGATCGAGGAGCGACGTGGGGCAGTCTGGGGAGCTGATGGTCTCGCCTTGACTCATGTCGGCTTCTGGGCCGAGGACGTCAGCGCCGCCATGCGAGCGCTCGACGCCTCAGGCGTCGCGGTCCGGGTGCAGGCCGACCCGGCGGACGGCCGCCCACTGAGGTACAGCTACCACCGCTTCGGTGGTGGATCGTGGCTCGAGCTGGTACATCCGTCGTTCGAAGCCGACTTGACCGGTTGGATCGCAAAAACCCTGGACGACGGGAACTAACCGACGCTCGACTTGGTCAGTGTTACGAAGCTTCGACAACCCGCGATGAGCCTGGACTCGCTGCGCTGCAGCTATCGCGAATGGAGAATGCCATGTCTACGCCGGCAGTCCGCGACCAGCAGCGGATCAGCTCGCACTTCGGGAGATGATGTCCGTTCGGAGCTTGGCGATCGCGCTGGTCCGAGCGCCGGTGAGCGACGGTTCATCGGCGGCGAGCGCGGGTTGTATCGGAACCGTCCGTAGCTGTTGAGCAAATGCGCGCTGGATCGCCTCGATCATGCGTTGCGTGGTGCCCCACGTCCCCCCGATCACGATGAGCTGGGGATCGCACAGTGCGGTAGCGGCGGTCAGTACGCCGCATACAGCGGCCGCCAGCGTACGCGCCAGTTGACGTCCGCCGGGCGAGGTGAGTTTGTCGCGCAGTGTCGTGACGTCGATCGCGGTCGATCCGGCGTGGCGCAGTCCCAGTTGCGCGAACACGGCGATGAAGGGGACGGCCCGCCCGGCAGAGCCGGGCACGAGAATATGGGCGATCTCGCCGGCGAGTCCTCGATGGCCACGGCGGACTTCCGCGTCGGTGATGACCGCGCAGCCCAGGCCTTCGCCGAGGTGCAGATAGACGAAGTCGTTCAGCTCGGTGCCCCGTTGCTGCTGTCGCACTTCGCGTTCGGCCCGAGCGGCCCAGTTGACGTCGTTGTCGACGAGCACTGGACCGCTCACCATGGGCTGCAACACAGCTGCTGGCGACATGGCGCCAAGGAGGAACGGAGCGTCGGGCAAGTGCACGAGGGCGCCGGTGGCCCGATCGACTGGGTCCGCAGCCGAGACCACCGCGATCCGTACCGACTCGGCATCGAGCCCCGGCAACGCTGCCTCCGCGGCCTTCCTGAGTCGGCGGGCGACGGACTGCGGCGTTGCCGGGCGATGCAGCGGCTCTACGACCCGGTGACGCACGGCTCCGGACGGATTGACGGTCTCGGCGGTGATGGCGTCCGGAGCGACATCGACGGCCAGCGCGACACCGACCTTGTCGGACAGCGCGTAGTAGGTACCCACACCCCCTCGCCCGCTGGTTCGCTCGCCGGTGTCACGCACCAGGCCTGCCTCCTCGAGCCGTCGGATCGCCTCCGCGGCGGTCGGCTTGGACAAGCCGGTCGCCAACGCCAGCTCGGCCCGGGTCAGGCGTGGTGTATCCATGAGCGTGCGGAGCACCGCCTCGTCGGACAGCGAACGTAGCAACGCCAGCGACGGCTTCACGATGGGCACAGGGCCATCCTAAACGATCCAGTAAGGAGGCTTGACTGAAGGTCAGACGGTGCTTACAGTCGATTCAGTAAAGAGACTTCACTGAAGGAGCGGACATGACTCGTACCTCGCCCGCCAGCTCGACGGCGCTGCCGTCCCTTCCGCATTGGGAAGCGATTCCGGACGACCTCCCCGCGGCGATTCGCACGATCAAGCACGCTCTGCAAGGGCGTATCGCAGCCTCCGGACGGACCGTCGAGGAGGTATTTGCGGTCATTGAGGCACGAGTGCGCGCAGAGGTAGCGGACATCGCCGCGGCAAAGGCGCGCGGAGAGACCGTCTGGCCGGTCATCGACTACACCGATATCGCCGCCGGCAGCGTCAGCGCCGAGCAGCTGGCATATCTGCATCGGCGCGGTTGCCTCGTGGTCCGCGGCCACTTCGACCGCGACACGGCCGCGGCGTGGGACCGCGACATCGTCGATTACGTGGACTCCAACCGGTTCTTCGAGAACTATCGGGGGCCGGGCGACGATTTCTTCGGCAGTGTCGGATCCAAACCCGAGATCTACCCGATCTACTGGTCTCAGGCGCAGATGCAGGCCCGGCAGAGCGACCGCATGGCGACTGTCCAAGGGTTCCTCAACCACCAGTGGCGCCACGAGTCCGACGGGGTGCAGTGGTTCGACCCGGACCGCGACTCGCTCTACCCGGACCGGATCCGCCGCCGTCCCGAAGGAGCGAACTCGAACGGTCTGGGTACCCATCTCGACCCCGGAACACTCGACCTCTGGATGACCCAGGCCTACCAGCAGGCATTCCGGCATCTGTTCGACGGCACCGTCGAGCAGTACGACCCGTGGGACGCCAGCCACCGCACCGCCGGCCCGCAGTACCCCGGATCCACGATGTGCTCAGCCTTCCGCACCTTCCAAGGCTGGACCGCGCTGTCGGACATGGACCACGACCAGGGCGTGCTGCACACGGTGCCGATCCCCGAAGCCATGGGGTACCTGATGCTGCGCCCGCTTCTCTCGGACGTCGCTGACGACGACATGTGCGGCGTCACGGTCAATCGAGTGTTCCCCGCGAGCCAGCAATGGCACTCGGTGCTGCTCGAGGCCCTCACCGGTATCCCGGACGTCAAGGCCGGCGATTCGGTCTGGTGGCACTGCGACATGATCCACTCCGTCGCTCCGGTGCGGGACCAGAAGGGGTGGGGCAACGTCATGTATATCCCGGCCGCTCCGTGGTGCCCGCGCAACGAGGCCTACGCCGCGTCCGTCCGGAAGGCGTTCATCACTGGTTCTAGTCCCTCGGACTTCCCGGACGAAGACTATGAGCGCTCGTGGCCCAACCGTTTCCAGCTCGATGACCTGAACGCCGTCGGCCGACGCGGCCTCGGCATCGACGATTAACCGGCTCGCGGTCGGCGCCAGCATCGCGAACATGTTTCTGTCCACCGATTGGTCGACGTCTCGTTCACCTAGCGAAGGGCCCAGTCGGATCTCATTGCGGGGCTGACCACCCGGACAGGCTTGGAACAGGTGTCGGTAGGGATCCGGCACACGACAAGTCTTCGGAGGAGCCCCGATGTCTACCGTGACATTTGCGGCGGCCGCGCTCCAGGCGCGGGTCCGCTCCGGTCGCGCAGCGAGCGGCGTCACGCGTGCGCTACCCGCCGCGGATGAGACGTCGCGGTCCACGCGCCGGATTGCGCTGGCCAGCATGATCGGTACCACGATCGAGTACTACGACTACCTCATCTTCGGCACCGCGGCCGCACTCGTTTTCGGTCAGGTCTTCTTTCCGCAGCTCGGCGGAGCGACCGGCGCCCTCGCCGCCCTGGCGTCGCTCGCGGTCGCCTTCATCTTTCGGCCGATCGGCTCGGTGCTGTTCGGTCACATCGGTGATCGGTTGGGCCGCAAGAGCACGTTGATCATCACCTTGCTGCTGATGGGACTCAGCACCGTCGCGGTCGGGCTCCTGCCCAGTGCCGCCACCATCGGCGTGGCCGCCCCGATCCTGCTGGTGTTGTTTCGGGCGTTCCAGGGTTTGGCGGTGGGCGGCGAGTGGGCGGGCGCGGCGTTGTTCGCCGCGGAGAGCGCTCCTGCGCACCGGCGCGGGCGGTTCGGCGCATTTCCCCAGCTCGGCACGACCGTGGCGTTCGTCCTAGCGAGCCTCACGTTCCTGGTCATCTATTCGATCGTCGGAAGGGCTGACGGAGTGTTCCTGGAGTGGGGCTGGCGGGTGCCGTTTCTCCTCAGCGGTGTGCTGATCGCGGTTGGGCTGTGGGTGCGGCTGCGCACGACTGAGACGCCGGTCTTTGCTGCAGCCGCCCGCACTCAGCGTCGATCCGCGATTCCCTTCGCGGATGTCTGGCGCCGCCAGCCCCGGACCGTCCTGCTGACCGTAGGCGTGATGACGGGGATCTTCGCCTGCATCTCGATCGGGTCCGTGTACCTCACCAATTACGCCACCAGCGCGGGCGGCCTGGGCCTGAGTGAGCCGACGGCGTTGGTCATGAACGTCGTCGCCGGATTGGCAACCGGGCTGACCACGGTCCTCTCGGCCCGTTGGTCGGACCGATTCGGCCGGCGGCGGATCATCCTCGGCGCTTCAGTGGCCCTGGTCGGCTGGTCCCTGGTGATGTTTCCCTTGATGGGGAGCGGATCGCTCGCAGCCTTCGGGACCGGACTCGTCGTCCTCATGGCCTTGATCGGGCTCGCCTACGGGCCGGTCGCGGCGTACCTGCCCGAAGCGTTCCCTACGGCGTACCGCTACACCGGCACTGGGCTGACCTACAACCTGGGCGGGGTCGCCGGTGGTGGAGTGGCCCTGGTGGTCGCTCCGCTGCTGGCTGGCTCTGGCGCCGGAACGCTGGCGATCGGGATTTACCTTGCCGTGATGATGCTTCTCACAGTTGGGTGCCTGCTGGCTCTGCCCGAGACGAAGGATGCTTCGCTGACCGACCCGGGCTCATCCGCCGCCTGATCGTCGCCCGTTGCGTCACTTGGGTAATCGGAGCCCGATCTGATCGCGTCACAGTTGGGCCGTTAGCTGGCGCAGGATGAACTCGGCGGGATCGGTTGTCGCGGCCCGGTAACCGGTCCCGGCCCAGAGGTGGAGCAACTCGGGATCCGCGGCCGCTGCGGCGGCCCGGCGTATTGGGCTCGTCAAATGGTGCAACGCTGGATAGCCGAACGGCGCAAGGTCGTCGTAACGGCCGATGAACGCATTGCGGAGTCCTCTGGCCGGCCGCCCGGTGAAGGCCTTCGTCACCACGGTTGGCCGGTCGCCGGTAGACAGCGCCGCACGATGGGTGGCGGAAGTGCCGGCCTCCGGCGAGAGCATCAACACCGTGCCGACCGCCACCACAGCCGCCCCGGCCACGATGGCGGCACGAACGGTGGCGGGATCGGCAATCCCGCCGGCAGCGATGATCGGCAGCTCGGACGCCGAGCCGACCTGGGCGACAAGCTCTTCGAGCCGAGCTTGCGGTAATGGCGGACGCCGTGGAGTGAGTGTGCCCCAGTGGCCACCGGCCGCCGACGACTGTACGGCCAGCGCATCCATCCCGGCCGCCGCAGCCAGGCGGGCTTCGTCGGCGGACGTGACCGTCTGTACCAGCAGGCTGCCTACGGCGCGGAGCGCATCGACAACGGCCCGCTCGGGAACGCCGAAGGTGAACGAGACAACCGGCACCCCTGCATCGATGAGCAGATCGATCTTGTCCCGCCACGCATCGTCGTCCTCGACCGGATCCTCAGGCAGGGCGACACCCAGCCGGTCGGCATCAGCTCGCAGCCTCTCGCGATAAGCCTGATAGGCCGGGCGATCGACCGGAACTGGATTGGGAGCGAACAGGTTCACCCCGAAGTGTGGTGTCTCCCCGCGAACGGTGTCGATCCTCGTCTTGACCGCCTCGGCCGATTGGTACCCGGCGGCGAGAAACCCGAGGCCGCCGGCTCGATCTGCCGCCACAACGAGGTCCGGAGTAGTTGGGCCGCCAGCCATCGGCGCAGCCACGATCGGCACCGACAAGCCAAGCTCAGTGAACAGCCGCATCCGTCAATGGTCCTATTGATCTGGTTATTGACAGTCCGTACGAAGTAGCCCTAGCGCTCATGTATCCGAAGACGCGTCGAGCTTCTGGCGCACGCGGTCGGCCGCGAGCGTCAGCACGCTTCGGTTGCCGCGGTTCCAGGTGACGACCAGCTTCTTCCCACTGATCCGCCAGTCTGAGCCGTCTCGCACAAGGCGGTCGGCGTAGTAGCCGCCCAGCGTGAACCAGTTGTCGCCATCGGCGTTGGTCAGGAAGTGTTCCGCCTGCACGTAAATCGAGATATCCGCGGTGTCGCCGGTGACCGTGACCAGCGGGTTGTAGAGGCAGTGCTGACTGGCGTCGAGTCCCGGAAACAGTGCCTTGGCCCGATCCACCCAGTCGTCAGCGCGCACGCGTCCGACGTTTCCCGCGCGGTAAGAGCTGTAGTCGAGGTCGATCTCGTCGGTGAATACCGAGCGATAAGCGTCCCAGTCGCGCTGATCGATCGCGGTGGCGAACCGGTAGAGCGTGCGGCACACACCCAGTTCGTCCGCTGGATCGGGAGCGCCAGCCGACATCCGTCCCACCTCCACGCAGGTCGCGTTACTGTACCGCCTATCTTGTTAGTCGCCGAGATGCGCGCGAAAGGGTGTCCGGGGTGGTCGAGGACGATGGCGTGCCACCGGGCGGCTCCGCGAGCGACGACTACCGGCCCCGCGTCCGGTCGATTGTCCTGCCGGCGGGCCGGGTGAAAGTGGCCGAGGTTGGCTCGGGGCCGCCGCTACTCCTGATCAACGGGATCGGCGCGAGCCTCGAGACCTGGCGCCCGCTGGCCCGCCGGTTATGCGTCAACCGTCGACTCATCCTGTTCGACGTGCCCGGCACCGGCGGATCCGGACCGTTGCGCGCTCCATTGCGCATGCCAGGAATGGCCCGCCTCGCTGTGGATCTGCTCGATCAACTGAGCGACACCCGAGTTGACGTGCTCGGCTACTCATGGGGTGGTGCCGTCGCCCAGCAGCTGGCGAGGGACGCCCCGAATCGAGTACGCCGACTGGTCCTGGTCGCGACGTCGCCCGGGCGTGGCGGCAAGACACCGGTGCTGCCGATGTTGGCGCTGATGGGCGTGCCGTTGCAGCTCGTGTCCGGCACGTATTTCTCACATATCGCACCCGTCATATTTGGCGGTGACCTGGGGCGGATGGGTAGCGCGGCGCTACGCGGGGGGCCGTCGCCGTGGGATCACCTGCCCAGTCGGTGGGGATATGCGCAACAGATGTACGCGATCAGCGGGTGGACGAGTCTGCCGTGGCTGGCCCGGATTACGGCGCCGACATTGGTTGTCAGCGGCGCGGACGATCCACTTGTACCGGTGGAAAACGCGCGCCTGCTCGCCAGTCGCATTCCGGGGGCTCACTTGTCCCTCGTTGCCGACGGCGGACATCTGTGGCTGCTGGAACATGCGAGGACCGCTGCAGTGCTGATCGACGAATTCCTGTCCAGCGACGAATCGCCCAGGAGACGTGCCTGACGCAACCGACCAGCCCCGAGATTGGCGAGCGTGGCGAGCCGTTCGATTCGGTGCCTCCTTCCGCCTTACGATCCGTTCGGCCGGATCCGCCATCCAGGCAAAGAACGCTGGCGGGACACGACGTTGTGCTGCCGATGGCACACTGACCGAGTGGCAGTCGAGGGGAGAGTCGAACGGGGACAAACGCTGGGCTCGTTCATTCGGACCCAGCGACGGCTTGCGGCCTTGTCTTTGCGCCAGCTGGCCGGCATGACCAGCGTCTCCAACGCCTACCTCAGCCAGATCGAGCGTGGCATTCATCAGCCGTCATTGCGCGTTCTGCACTCACTGGCCCAGGCGCTCGATGTGCCGACGACCGTGCTGCTCGAGCACGCTGGCATGGAGTCGATCGACGACGAGCGAGTTGACGCCCCGCTTCCGACAGCCGCCGCGATCCAGCTCGACCCGGAGCTCACCGAGGCCGACCGGAAACTGCTCCTCGCCCTGTATGAGCGGCTCCGCGGGTCCTCTCGCTAACTCTCCTCAGCACTTGCGTACTATCCTACGCAGAAGCTATCTTGGCGAAACGGGCACCGCGTATGCGAGGTCCGTACATCGATACGGCGGAAGGCGAAGGCGAGATGGCAAAACTGGACGGAAAGATCGCGCTTGTCTCCGGAGCCGGGCGCGGCATCGGGCAGGCCATCGCGACCAAGCTGGCGGAGGAGGGAGCACGGCTCGTCATCAACGATCTCGACATCGAGCCGGCTGAAGAGACCTGTCGGGTCGTGCGCCGGGCGGGCAGTGAGGCTCTGCCGGTCATCGGCAGCGTGACGGACCCCGCGTTTGGCGACCGATTCGTACAAGCCGCCTTGGACGAGTACGGGCGCATCGACATCATCGTGAACAACGCCGGCTATACATGGGACAGCGTTGTACAAAAGATGACCGACGAGCAGTGGTACGCCATGATCGATGTTCATCTGACCGCGCCGTTCCGGATCCTGCGGGCGGCGGCCCCGTACCTCCGCGACGCCGCGAAGGCCGAGCTTGCCAGCGGGGACCGGGTGACCCGCAAGGTCGTCAATATCTCCTCTATCGCTGGACTGGGCGGCAACGCTGGTCAGTCCGGCTACGCCTCCGGCAAGGCCGGCATTATCGGCCTGACCAAGACCCTGGCCAAGGAGTGGGGACGGTACAACGTGACCGTCAACAGCCTGGCGTTCGGCGTTATCAAGACGCGACTAACGGAAACTGTCGCCGGCGGTGACAGCACGATCTCCATTGAGGACCGGGAGATCAAAGTCGGCATCAACGCGCAGCTGATGGCCGCGATGGAAGGCGGGATAGCGCTCGGCCGCGCCGGCACGCCCAGAGACGCTGCCAATGGCGTGTACCTGCTGTGCCTTCCGGAGTCGGACTACATCACGGGCGAGGTCCTCGTCTGCAGCGGAGGCATGGCGCTTTGACGTAGTCGAGCCCAGCTCGGACTATCAGGGTGCATCCCCGCCGTCTACCGTCAGCTCCTGACCCGTGATGAATCCAGCATCTGGGCGGGCAAGGAATGCCACCGCAGCAGCGATCTCCTCCGGCTGCCCAGGCCGGCCGAGCGTGACCCTGGAGATAATGCGGGCCTGGCGGTCCGGCGGCATACGCCCCTGCATGAGCTCGGTGTTCTCGACATACCCCGGGGAAACGAGGTTGACCGTGATGCCTCGCGGGCCCAGCCGGGCGGCAGTCGCCGCCAGATATCCGCCGAGCGCCGCCTTCGCCGTGCCGTAGGCGGGCGACGCGTTACCGGCGCGGGCGGATTTCGAGCCGATGAGGATGACCCGCCCACCCGGTGATCGCAACAACGGCTCCAGTGCCGTGGTCAGCAGGACTGCGGTGAGCGTGTTCGCCCGGTAGGTCTGAAGCCAGGCCGCGGCGAGGTCGGCGAGATCGTCACTGTGGCTCACGGCCGGCGCGCCGGCGTTGTTCACGATGACATCGACGAACTCGAAATCGGCGCCGATCCGCTCAGCGAGAGCACGCACGTCGTCCGGTTCGGACACGTCGGCTGGCAGGCAGGTGACGCGAGCGGATGCGGTTGCCTTCCGAATCGCGGCGGCCGTCCCCTCCAGCGCCTGAGGGCGCCGCCCGACCAGGATGACCGCAAATCCGACGGCGGCCAGCCGGTCGGCGCAGGCGGCGCCAATACCGCTGCCAGCACCTGAGACGACGGCGACGGGGCTGGTCATCTGCATGATGCGCGACACGCCGCTAGGCCGGCGTCTTGTCCCGGACATAGCCGCCCGGCGCCGGCGCTAATGGTGGATGCATGGCACTGCCGAGTGACGACGGGGCCGCCCCGGACTCGCCGGCGTGTCCGATCGCCCAGTCGGCCCATACTTCCCACCACGTACCGGCGTGTTTGGTGGCCGACTTGAGCCAGGTGTCCGGGTCCGTGCCGAGTTCGCCGTCGGCGTAGTAGGACGCCTTGGGATTGCCGGGCGGGTTCACCAACGCGGCGATGTGCCCGGCGTTGCTCAGGATGAACGTCGACTGACCGCCGAGTAATTCGGTCGTCCGGTAGCAGCCCTTCCACGGCGTCAGGTGATCGGTGATCGCGCCCGTGACGAAAGACGGCACCGTGATCTGGCGGAGGTCCACCGGAGTGCCGAGGATCTCCGTGCCACCAGGCTGGCAGAGCGTGTTGTTCTTGAAGATGTCGAGGAATTCCACGTGCAGCCGCGCCGGCAAGTTCGTGCTGTCGGCGTTCCAGGCGAGGATGTCGAAGACCGGAGGATTCTCGCCCATGAGGTAGTTGTTGACCCAGTAGTTGAACACCAGGTCGTCCGGGCGCATCCAGGTGAAGACGTTGCCCAAGGCACGGCCGGTGATGACGCCTTTGCGCCGAGACTGTTTCTGGGCAAGTTCCAGCAGACGCGGCGCGGAGAACGCCCCGATCGCGGCCCGCGAATCGAAGTCGAGCAAGGTCACCGCGAACGATGCGGCCTTGACCCGCTCATCACCCTGTGCGGCCAGGTGATTCAGTACGCCCGATAGCAGGATCCCGCCCGCGCAGAAGCCGATCATGCCGAGTTCGTGGCGGTCGCAGATCTCGCCGACCGCATCCATCGCCGAGAGGACACGCTGGGCATACGAATCCAGCCCCAGCCATCCCATGTCGGGGGTTGGATTGCGCCAGCTCAAGATGAAAACTTGCAGCCCACGGCTCACCGCGTATTCGACGAAGCTTCGCGTCGGCCGAAGGTCGAGGAAGTAGTAACGACCGATCGGCGGCGGCACGATTAGCACTGGCCGAGCACTGACCGTCGGCGTCGATGGGGTGAATTGGATCAATTCGGCGAGCTCGTCGCGTTGGACGACCGCGCCGGGCGTGGCCGCCAGGTCGACTCCGACCTGGAAGGCGGATCTGTCGGTCTGCGCGGGCATCCCGCCGTTCGTCCGAACGTCCTGCCACCAATGGCCCGCGCCTCTCGCCAGGCTACGGCCGCCAGTGTCGAAAGCGCGCTTGAGTGCGGCGGGATTCGTGGGCAGGAAGTTGGTCGGTGCGAGCGCACTCATGACGATGTTGACCACGAACCGGGCCCGTTCGGCGTCCTGCCACTTCTTCGTGTGGACATCGAGATCGTCGACCATGCGAGTGAGTGACTCGCACAGACCCAGGTACTCCTGATTGATCCGGCGGAAGGCCGGATTCTGCGACCAGGCCGGATCCGCGAACCGCCGGTCACCCTTCGCCGGCACCCGGTGCGAGCGTCCGAGCGCAACCCGGACGGTTTCCCCGGTCAACCAGCGACTCTCCCGGATGAGACTGCGCGGCTGGCCCAGGGTGGTCGAGGCAAGGCTTCTCAGCAGAATCGCCGCCGTGGGCACGCCGATGGCCTCACCGGCTTCAACCAGCCCGAGCGCCTCGTCCTCGGTGTTTGGGACGCCGCCGGGCCGCGC
>Ga0207665_10000200_pt1 | contig 40133 bp, 66 predicted proteins | sample LARL112metaG_FD_184351 | JGI IMG/M metagenome (GOLD analysis project Ga0207665, IMG submission 184351) | Corn, switchgrass and miscanthus rhizosphere microbial communities from Kellogg Biological Station, Michigan, USA - LAR L11-2 metaG... | ecosystem: Host-associated > Plants > Roots >... | reverse complement strand
TTCGGCACGCACGGCTGCTGCTGGCGCTGAAAAAGATCGCGGATGATACAGATGGCGAGAAGAGAAAGATCGCCGTAGCCGCAATCGAAGCGGACGAAGAGGATGGCTTACAATGAGCCGCACTGTCGGTGTCCTGATCGCCGTGGTCGCTGCCTGCGCCGTGATCGCCGACGTATCGGAGCATCATATACATAGCCGGGTATGGTTCCTGGGCGCATGTGGTATCGCGGTAATTATGGCGCTCGTTGTAGTCTTCACGCACTGGGGCTTCTACGGCCTGCTCACACTCATCGGAACGCGCCTAGCCAAGTTCGGGCAAGAGCGCGGGCAGAAGCTCGCGGACAAACGAGCGGCGCAACAGCGAGCACGGGTAGATGAACTGAGGGCGTTGGCTATTGTGGAGATCGAGCAGTGAAAGACACGATCCACAGCATTGCTCACTGTGTCCGGACGGTATCCGAAGAGGTTACCAAAACAAAGACGCTACGCAACCGCTGCATCCCCGTCTCTCTTGTTCTCCGCCACTTTCTTGAAATTGCTGGTTACCATGCGGTGATCGCGTGGGGCTATTTTGGGGCGCGACCACACTCTTGGGTGATGTGCAGCGATCTGTGTATTGATTTGACCGCAACGCAGTTTTCGCGCGGATTGCCAGCCGTCTACATCGGAAAACTTCCACTTTCTTACAAACTTGTGCGGGCCTTCGTTCCAGAGAATGAGATCGTCATGGTTCACGCCAATCTGCACATGTTGAAAATGGCAGAGAAGATTCGCGGGAGAGTAGCCCTTGTGATACCAAATAAAGTGAAGTAGCGATGGGCCAAACCACCAGCATCGAATGGATTGCTACTGTGAACGCCGCAGCGAAAGAAGCGGCTAGGAGAACTGATGGCGCTGGCGATACCGGAGGTCGAGAAGTAAGTGACACTACAACCTACTCCTGAGCAACAAGCCTTCTGCGAGATTTGGCACCATGTCATGGCTATCTCCGAGAGGGATTGTGTTGTGCCTCTGAATAAACACCAAGGGTTATGGGAACGCCGGCGCTGGGTGAAACGGTGGTTCCTGGGCTACGCGGCGGTAAGGGTGCATGCCTCTCCTGTGGAGCGCAGGACGATCACTTGATGATTCGCAAGCACCGTAAAGGATGCCCCTACATCTCGTTTTTTGCAGCCATCCACGCACTCAAGGAGATGCTGGATGGTAAACCTAAAACTCGTAGAAGGAAAAAACAGTAATGCTCAGACTACAAAGCGAGAGGCCCTTCAAGGCAACCGAACAGCCGCGCGTCTTCTGGAGCATCCCGAGAGAAGTATTCACCGGCGGCGTGCAGCCGGATCAAGCGTGTGAACCGTTCGAGTGCATCGTGGAGCTGCCGAACGGATTCAAGGCAAAAGTTCAGAAGATCGCGCATTGCGGCGCGGACTTCGACGGCAATCATCGGTACATGGGCTTCGTCTCGGAGATGTGGGGCGACGTGGGGAAACAGGAGGCGAGAGATGAATAAAAATAGCATGCTATATACCGATACCGAACGGCTTAACTTCATCTTAAGGATGGGCAAGATAGCGTTTGGAATTTCCTCGCAATCCGTCCCAAAGCAAAATAGGTACTTCCTGTCCATCGATGGAGTGGAAGTAGACAAAACCAGGGCCGCATCTTTTCGGGAATGCCTGGACAAGGCAATCGAGCTTTTTACTCCCTGCCCCATCTGCGGGAGAACTGGAGAAAAATCATGATTCCCGATGATACCGAAGTCCGCGCCGCTCTATGCCGCATAGCGCAGCGTTGGCTCGACCCCCAGCAGCAGATGGAGCGCCCGCCAGAAGGAGCATGCGAAATACCAGAGAGCGAGGGCAGCTACTTCTTCGCTGTCGAGCGGCTGTACAACGCCCGCATTGACGAACTGAGGCGGGAGTTGTATGTCAGCAAGCGAATGGAGCAAATACAGGAGCGGCAGATTCAGATAGCCGAGACAGCCATAGCAAGACTTCAGGGCGAGATCGCCGCGCTGGAAGGAACGATAGCAAACCTCAACGATCATTGCCGCAATCTGATGCGGCGAAAGCCCAAGCCGCCGGTGTTCAAGCGTGGCTGGTTTGCGAGGTGGCTATGAGGCACGACAAAGTTTTCCAGTACGCCACGTTACCAGCGGGCTGGAGGAAACAGCCAACCGATCATTCGATGTGGTCGGACTTATTGGATGACAAGGGGCGCAAACGAGCCTCGATATTCTATAAGGCTGCGTTCTATGACAGGTCCGCACGTCTGAATGTTGTTCATCGCTTTGGTATCCGCAAGGACTGGGAAAATGAAGCTAACATCGCTATGCGTGTTGAGGATTGCGGGCGCATCGTATTCGAGGCTCCTGTTGTCCCAGAACCAAAAGACTACGCCGCCAGGGATGCCCGCGAGAAGGAACAGATCGCAATCTGCGAAGCATGGCTGAACGAACGCTATCCTCAATGGCGGGACGCTTCGGAGCACTGGGACTAACTTTTGCCGCAGAGAGCGGCCAACCAGAAACAGCACTCTAACCCAAGGAGAACCAAATTGAACGAACAGAACTCAATCGACTTTACTTCACAACCACCGCCTTCGGGCAAAGGCTCCACGCTGTCAGGCGGCGGCAAGAGGATCATGGCGCTACTGACCTATACCGGACTCGTTCCGGCGTTGTATGCAGAGCACGCGGTGCAAGGCCAATGGATACGGATAAACCAGTACACCCGCGACGAACAACTTGCGGCGGAAGGCCGTCTTCCGCAAGAAGGTATCGAAAAGGGCAACCTGGCCGCTTCCCAACCCGTCGGTGACGAAGTGGTGGCAGGTGGCGGAGATGATGTATCGGTCATCAGCCTGAAGGCCCAGATAGAACTAGGAGCGCTTACGGCGGATACGCCGCTGTACCTGTGGTGCGAACTGCGACAATTCCAGGAAGGAGTTGCGTCGCTGGCAGACGTGGGACCGGGAATGGCGCAAGGATCGCAGGGCGGCGCTGGTGTCGGCACGCGCCCGGCAGCTCTGGTCGATCTGAATGTCGCGACAACTCTGCGGGACTTTGACAACGCAACCAAACTGCACGGCGGGAATCCACTCGAAGGCTACCGCACTATCCTGTCCAGTCCAGCGCGTTCGTTTGGTCTGGATATCGACAAGTTGATCGCGAGTATCGAGACGAAGGCGCTGCCGGATCTCAACGCGCTGCTGATGGCGGCGATACCGGGCGCGAAGGGATAACATGGGTTTGCTGGCGTCGGGTGCCGTGTGAAGGCATAGGGTCCAACAATCCATGAGGGCCACCTTGGTTTGGATACCACGTCCCGTCGGGAGATCCTTCGGGCAATGTGTTCATGGGAATGAACCGGAGTCGGTTAAAATCCGGCACGCCAGCATTAACGTACTGATTTCACCTAGGAGCCGCGAGCCGATTGCAGGACGGTATACAACGGTGGTGAGCGCTCAAGGCCACTTTTGCAGTGGCTACCGTCGCGGCTCCGAATGAAGACAGCACAGAAAGGAGAACAAACCGAACAGTAGAGCACTCGGCCTTGGAAGGGATTGGGCTTAAAAACCAGGGCCGCTTATCGGGAACCTCTGGCGCTGACCGCAATTGTGGGGCAACGACAGTGACGGCGGTGACCGGCGGTTTCCGATAAGCGTAATGAAGTTCGCATACGCCGATCCTCCATATATCGGGCAAGCCAAGCGGCACTATTCTAGCGATCCATTGTGTGCTGAGGTAGACCACCGCGAACTATTGCGGACGCTATTTAACGACTACTCGATGGGATGGGCGCTCTCGGCGAGTAGTCCTTCTCTTCCAACAATCCTGAAGCTGTGCGCTGAGACCACGCGCGAGCTCGACATCCAGGACTTTCCGCGTGTAGCTGTTTGGTGTAAATCCTTCTGTGCCTTTAAGCGCAATGTTAGGCCCGCGTACGCCTGGGAGCCGGTGCTCTTCTGGGGAGGCCGCAATCCAGTCAACGGTTTTCGCGCCGATATTCCGGAAAAGAACGGGCAGCAAACTACGCCTAAGGATTTCATTGTAGAATCGATCACTCTCCGGAAGGGACTCGTGGGAGCAAAGCCTTTAAAAGTCTGCCATTGGATTCTTGACCTGCTCAACTTCAAGGCGGAGGACGAGGTGGTTGATCTCTTTCCAGGGACTGGCGTCATGGGCGTAGCCGTGGCGCAGAGACGGATGCTGGGAGATCAGGTGGTTATGACAATGGGTCGATAAAAATAATCCTTGACATCGTGTAGTAATTAGCACTAGACTACTAGTCGTGAAGCAAAACGGAAACGAACGACTAAAGGGAATTCGCATATCAGAATCCTACTGGAAGCGTTGCAAGATCGCTTCCGCCACACTTGGAATCCCGATGCATCGTCTGGTTGAGCAGGGGCTTGATCTGCGGTTCAAGAACCTAAAAGCTATGGCTATTGAAGCCGGTAAGGTGCGTGGATAATGGGCAGAGAAGCCGAGAGCGACATTCTTAACAAATTGGCCGAAAGCGTTCATGAGTACTCAGATGAGGAATGGTGCTTCGTCTGTGATCGCCCAAAAGAAGACTGCGGGTGCGTAGAAAATGGAGGAACCTACTGATGGTATCCATGAAGGATAAGGTGTGCGCCGAAATCCTGGAGATCATGCAGATCTACCACGAGCAAGAGGCAACGGAAGGCGTCGATACGCCGGGCGGCTTGGAGCACATGGGCGACGTGTGGCGGCTCTTCGGGAAATGGGAAGAAATGCTCAGCGAGGAGCGAGCCGTTGCGCCGGTAGAAGATAAGAGTTGGGAATTGGCTCGGCTACTGATTGAAGCGCGGGATGCCCTGCCAGCCATCAGCCTTACATCGGCAAAGCTTCATGGCGTGAAGCTGGACTTAGCCGACCGAATCGCGGCAGCGCTGAAACCTTGGGAAGTTCCCGCTGACACGCCAGGAGCTATATGAAAGGAAGGACTTTATGGCAAAACGACTGAGTGACGTAGCGCGAGTCCAGCAGTACTTCGAGACGGCGGATGTCTCCGCTGCCCAGGTCATGCTTGAGATCGCCGGTGGAATCGTGAAGCGCCGTAATGGAGATCAGCCCGCGACTCCCCGCAAACAACGCAGCGACAAGGGAACAAAGCGGCAGGGTGAACTGCTGCCGGCAGCGGAAGATGGGGCAAAGGCGTGACGAAAGAACAAATTTCCCACATGAAACTATGGCTCAAGGCTCTCAGGAGCGGCGAGTTCGAGCAAACAAAGAACCAGCTTCGTAACGGTTCAAAGCGAGAGTTCTGTTGTCTCGGCGTAGCTTGTGAGGTTTACCGGAAGGCCACCGGCGATGGCCTGTGGCGTAAAGGTGTGTTTATTATCGATGAGGCTGGAGAGTTTAGCGCCCTACCAAATACCGTAAGGATATGGCTTGGTCTTGATCGGTCAAACCCGGTCCTGGGAACCACAAGCACCGCCGCAAGCCTAAACGACGATGGCGTTTCATTTTATGAAATTGCTGATCGTTTGGAAAGAAGGTTTCTGGCGTGATCCACCCACCCCTAGCCACGCTGCACCAGCCGATGAACGTCCATGCGCTCTGCATGTGTGAACATGCGCTCCTGTGGCATACGGTCAACGGCAGGTGCCAGTTTCCAACGTGCCGCTGCGTGAAGTTTGAGGAGAAGGCGCTGAGGCCGATTACCGCGAAGGTTGCGAGGCCGGAAAGACCATAATGAGCACTACTCCAAAACAGCAGTGTATAAGTCCAAACTGTGACGATAAGAACGCTTACGACTTCTGCGAAGCATGTGGTTCTGGTCCTTTTTGCTTTGATTGCTTAAACGATCATGAGGAAACCTGCCATGCCTGATCTAGTCGAAGAACGCATCGCGGCGGCACGGCTGGCGAAAGCCAAGCGCATAGCCCAGCACGTTCTGGAGAGCGCCGTGGAGTCGCTGGAGAAGCTGACGGAGCAAGAATGGCTGACCCTGGCTGCGCAGAGCGGAGTCAATGCGAGGACCGCCCCAAGCGACATCAGCAAGAGGCTGGTGATCGAGATTGTAAGGGGGTGGAAATGAGCATCTACCGAAACCTGTCAAGCCGCATGGAGATCTCGCTGAGTACGGAGCGCTGCCAGTTCTCCGACCGCCGATTGCATCAGATGGACGCGGATGATGCGAAGGCTGAGAGAGGGGCTTACGCGCCCATACCGAGGCTCGTAGACTGCCCAGCATGCCATGGAACCGGGGTCAAGACGGTTGATGGGGTGTTGTACGACGATGTGTGTGCTCCGTGCGAAGGCAGTGGGAGCATACTGCGATGAGTTACGATGTTGCAACTGCTGAGCAGCTCTGGAAAGAGCCAGACTGGGCATGTCCATGTTGTCGCGCTCGTAATTTTGCGATTCGCGAAGTCTGCCGGATCTGCGGTTTCGACAGCGCGCAGGTTTCGGGAGATTCTTACTTTGGACCAACCCCAAAGGAGATAACATGAGCGCATGGTTTGCAGTACCAGCCAAGTTCCGCTGGAATACTCGCGAGAATCCGATCTTTGATGACGGTCTGTGGGATATTCACGAGGTTGACCATCCAAATAGGTTGCCGATCTGTACGGTAGATCGCGGGGATGATCACGACGAGGCAACGCGGCAACAGGCGGAACAACGCGCCAAGCTTATTGCTGCCGCGCCGACCATGGTGGAGGAATTGGAACGCGAACGGAAAATAAATGCGCAACTTCTTCATGCGCTGAAAAGTCTACTCGCTCTCTGCGAAGGTGAGGTTCCGAGTCTACTTGAGGACGATCACCATTATCAACTGGTGACAGATGCAATAGCAAAGGCAGAAGGAAGATGAATGAGAGCACGCGTGCGGAACTACTGAAAGCGCTGAAGGAATTAATGCCCGAAGGTTGGGGCGATGACAACACGATGGATCACATGCCGGGCGTGCGTAACGCACGTCTAGCGATTGCCAAAGCGGAGGAGGAGCAGATGAAGCAGAGCGCGCATATCGCCAGGATTGAGCTTGAAGTGAGCTTACCCCACGTCATCGACAGACTGACCGACGAGTTGGCTCCGTGGACAATTTTGCGGATGGTCGCGTCCAGTTACGCCAATTACGGCGAGAGCGTCATTCAGGACGATCCAGCCGACAAAACGTGCAAATTAATCCTGGACTGCGCCGATGCGTGTGAGGCGCTGGAGACTAAGGTAGTGGGCGGAGCGAGGCAGACGGTATGAGTGATTTGAAATTAGAGGGCATGGAAGTCACGGTGTTGACTGAGGCCCTGAAGCATTACGGGCCTTCGCGCGTGGGCAATCACACACTTTACGACGCCCTCCTAGATAAACTGGAGCGGCAAATGGGTGATCCGGCAGGGCGCGTTACCCACGAAGAATTGCGGGCTGTAAGAACTGCTCAATCATGTTCCGGTATGTTTCTGAGCGGTGGATTGCCGATGGCTGACCCACAGGCAGAAGTTGAGCGGTTGCGCCGCAAGTACGGGATGCCAGAGGGAACCGGATTGAACCTGAAGACTGGCGAATTCGTAGACCGCGACGGCAAGCCAGTGATGGGCGGAGTGAGGAGCTTAGCGCAATGATCCGTGTTATTTGTTCCGAAACCGATGCGGGGTTGGCGGCGAATGTTGGCGGTCCGGTAACCGTCAAGTGCAAAACTTTTGATTACAATCTGGAAGAAGTCGAAACCTGGCTTTCCCAAGCGAACCAGCCGGATTTTACCTATATTGAGCGTCGTTTTGTCGGCATCGAGATAATCGCGAAAACGGAGGCCAAATGAGCACAGTAATCTGTAGCTATCCAACCTGTAACGAACCAGCAATTGGGCGTTGCGACAACTGCGACGAAGTTGCCTTCTGCTCGGACCACGGCTCTCCGGGCGGAGATCAGGAACTCAGCACTGGTGGCGTTATCGCGGTTCCGGCACGCTGCTTTGCGTGTGGAGGATTCAATGCCGACGAATAGATGCACGCCTGGACCGTGGAAGATTGAGCCGGTGTTCATAGCGCAACAATCGGGCGGCGCGATTCACTTCGGAGAATATCGTTTCCCGCATCAAGCCGTTGACGGTCACAGCCGCGAATATCCGCGCGGGGAAGCGTTCGCGAATGCCCGTCTGATGGAGTCCGCGCTAGATCTTTTGCTGGCGCTACAAAACCTCAGTTATTACGAAGCGCGTATTTCGCCACCGCCCTACGGCCACAACTGCCGATGGTGCGGAGATTGCGTACAGCGTGCAAAGGATGAAGCCCGTGCTGCTATTAAGAAGGGGGAGGGCATATGAATAACCAACCAAAATGCACTTGCACGGCGCATGTCCGCGACGGCGCGTTTGCTGTGGTGCTCTGCCAACTTCACGCCTCCGCGCAAGACCTATTGGACGCGCTAAAAGACGCCATCAAGGAATGCCGATGCACTCTTGCGGAACGCGACTCTGGGCATCTAGTAGACTGCTTCGTGCCGCACGCGAAAGAAGTTATTGCGAAGGCAGAAGAGGCCACGTTTGATCGTCATCCCGCTGATGGGGCTGATCACCGAAGCGAACAAGCGCAAGCCGACGCGCGGAGTCCCGAATGAGCGCCGACAATTGGGCTATCTGCCCGCGATGCAAGATCAGGTTTGACAACGAGCGTGCGCAGGTACAGGCAGACCTGAAGAAAGCGTATGGCACCGTACCGGCGGAAGAATTCCTGAGGTTGTCGAAGGAAGCTGCCGAGGATGCAGCGAAGGAACAGGAAGAGACCTTTCGTGAAGACTATGCGATTGGCTTGAGTAGAAGCGGAGACGGAAGATTTGTTGTCAACTACGGCGGCAGTTGTAGTGAATGCGGACTTGAGTTCTCGTACCAGCACGAGCAGAAGATAGACTTGTCTGACAAGTCCAAAAAGGTGAGAGCATGAGCGAACAGCGCACGCTTGTGGTCCAGGACGAACCGAAGGACCGCATTGGGATATGAGCGGACGCATAACTCCTATCCTTCACGGCATCGTTCACGCGGGAAAGTTATGTCTGGACGAATCCGCCGAGCGGATGCTACAACGGCTCATACAGAAGTTTGAAGGCAAGGAAGTTGAGATGCGGCTGACAGTTGTTCGCAAGAATCGGTCACTGAATCAGAATGCGTACTTCCATGGCGTGATCCTGCCGCTGATCTCGGACCATACTGGCTACGAACCAGAGGAAGTGAAAGACATCCTGAAACAGATGTTCTTGCTGATCGATGACGGCAAGTATCCACGAACGCGGCACACTTCGGACCTCGACACTGCTGAGATGGCGCACTTCATTGACCGCTGTATTCGGTGGGCGGCGACGGAGTTGAACGTAGTGATCCCCGATCCAGAACAGGTTGGTGTGGCGTGAGTGCATGCCGTGTTGCGAAGAGCACGAGCAGGAGTACTTAGTCTACCTTAAGGAACAGGCCGAGAAAAAGAAGGAGAACCACGATGGCAGCGCATGACTTTGTAAGGCCAGACCCTAAGAAAATGTTCGGTTTGACACACCAACCCGACGGTACGGCTATCGTCCGTGTGCCTCGCGTCATCAAGGTAGGGATTGGATTGCCAAAAGGTAAAGACATCCACGCCTATATCGACAACGCGGGAGGATGGAAGGTGCGGATGGGGGATAAAGTAACCGCCTTCGCGTCGAAGGAGGAGGCGCGCAAGTTCTACCGGGCGAACAAGGATCTCGCGCCCGACAAACACTTCCCGAGGAAGCTTGAGTACTTTACATTTTCACGCCCCGACGGAACCGGAAGTTTTGACCCGGATTTCGATGCAATTGAAGCCCATGGAGCGTTTCCGCGAGAGATCGACATTCTTTTTACCGACGACAGGCCACTGCAAGCCTCTTTCCAGATGTGGACACAAACCGAACTGAAGTGCCAAGGCGACGGAATAAACGCAATGCGCGTGCTGTCCATGGCGGCAAATGAGGAAGAGAACCGCTTAGTGGAGCAAGCGAAGAACAATGGCGAAAAATACTTCCCGATTGTTGACGGCTGCTGGACCCGCGACTGTCCATACTCCAAGGCAAGCACCGGGCCTGGCGGGAAGGAAATCGCGGCACCATGCAAACCGCACGCACGGTTGCAATTTCAATTACTTTTCGCGCCGCGACTCGGGGGCGTTGCCCAATTCGATAGCACAAGTTTCCGATCCATCAGCCAGCTATTTTCTTCGCTCCATACTTTCTATAAATTCACCGGCCAAGGAAACCCGGACGCTGGCTATGTCTCGGGCATCCCGTTGAAACTAGTGTTGAGTCCCTTCAAGATCGTGCATAACGGCAAATCTGGCAAGGCGTACGCTGTGTCCCTAGAGTTTCGGACGGAGGATGCTACCCAATTACGCAAGAAGCTCCTGGAGCACGCCATGGAGTTCCGTAGGGCAATCGCACCACCAATCGAGATCCAGAAACAGATTGAGGCTGTGGCGGAACATGATGACGAGGAAGATTTTGAACCACGCGGCACGATTCAGGAAGCCACCGCCTTCACAGCCGAATTCACCGAGGGTGACGGCGAGGAGGACGAAACGGTCCCCGACGTACCCGAAACAGGCTCCATCGAAGAAGCCGCCGAAGTGGCGATTCGCAAGATCGCCGAGGAATACGGCTACACGGTCGAGCAGGTTCGGGAGTGCTACGACGATCCGAAGATGATGCCGTTGCTGGCGTACAAGTTCGGTCCCCCACCGAAGGACCCAGCCAAGGCTCCAGAGAAGCACGCAGAGTCTAAGCAGTGCTCCTGTGTGGCACCGGACTGCATGGTGCTGTCCGAGAACTCAATACCAGCCGGAACGACCTGCCGTGAAGATCGTCGGCCAGTTACTGAAATGAACGCTAGAACCGAGGCAAAGCCGGAAGCGCCGACGAAGCCTACACAGAAGTTACAGTTTGGGAGAAAGCCAATCAAATGAAAATCGAAAGCATCGAACTGACTGACGTAGGGAAGTTTGAGCACCTTCTGATTAAGCCAAGAGCGCTAACAATACTCTCCGGTCAGAATGGTGAAGGAAAGAGTACTGTTCTTAAGGCACTCACCGACGTACTCAACGGCGGCCACGATCCATCGATAATTCGCGCTGGAACCAAGAAAGCAACCGTGGTTATAACCATAGATGACGGCACGATTATAAAGAAGTCAATCACGCCCAAGGGATACAATCTGGTTGCCGAGACTAGCGAAGGAGTTGCTATACCGTCCCCAGCATCGTTCGTCAAGAACCTCGCCTCCGGATTCGCCTTGGACCCAGTAGCCTTCGTGGAGGCTGGCAAGCGTGGCGCTGAAGGCTGGAAGCAGCGACAGAAGTTTCTACAAGAAGCGATCCCGACAACCTTTAAGCCGGACGAGATCACCGCAGCCGGTTGCACGCTGGCTCCGCCCGAGGTTCAGGAGTACGACATCGCCGGCATCGACGCTTTACTCAAAGACCGCTATGAAAGGCGGAAGGCTGTCAACGCCAAGGTAGAGAGTTGCCAGGCGACAATAACGATGCTGACTCGATCCCTGCCTGGCGGAGAAGAGGAAATCGACTGGGAAACTGAAGCTAATAATCTCTCGGGAGAGGTCAAGGCCATCACCGACGCGATTCAGGTAGAGGTGTCGGCTTTAGATAAGGAACTGTCTCAAGGGCTTGAAGAACTACTTGCGGAGTACAACCGTCTCAAGACTGAAGCAATCGAGGAGTTCACGAAAAAGAAGCAGGCCGTGCGGGATGGTGCTGCGGAATCGCTTAAAGAGAAAGAAGCCGCCCTTGCTGTTGCCAAGGAACGTGCTGGTGCTGCCGTCAACGCTCGCGTCACTAAAGAGAACATCGGCAAAGTACGCGGCCAAGTCAAGGAAGAAGGCGCGAAGGCTATGGCATTGGATCGTGCGGTTCAGGGCTTGACGGAACTGAAGAAAAAGAAGTTGGACTCGATGCCTATTCCGGGGTTGGAAATCAAGGACGGCAAGATATACGTGGATGGGTTGGAGTTTGATTCGCAACTTAACACCCAAAAACAATACGAAACGGCCATACGATTGGCCGCTCTAGCACCCGGCGAGCTCGGGGCTATGGTGTGTGATCGCTCAGAATCACTGGACAATGAACACTGGGAAGACCTCATGTCCGCCTGTAAGTCATCTGGATTCCAGGTTTTTCTCGCGAGAGTCACCAGCGGCCCGTTGAAGGTGGAGACGGTCAATGCCCCGCTCCCGACGGAGGCACCAGCATCATGACCACGTTTGAGGAATTCAAAGAAGCGGCCAAGGCATCGGGATTCCAGATATTCGTAGCCCGAGTGGCATCAGGACCGCTTAAAATCCATACCGAAGCGGGAGTACTGGCGTGACCGACGAGGACGTAGCCGCTATCTTGGCAGGGCAGCGGGTCGAGAGAGACACGTGGTCCTGAAGGAGATTTCAACAATGACTGAAGATCAACCGCTAGCAGCAAAGGTATTCGCCAAGGACGGAATATGGCAGGTTCCGCCCGAGGAGCGCCCGGCCAATTGGGAGCAAATGGCGCTTAAAGAGCCGGAGAGCGCTCCGTGGCTTGCCGTTGCCACCATTCAGGCCCCTATTGAGCCACCGAAGAAGGTTGCAAAGAAGAAGCCGGAACCAGCACCGGTGATATCTCATCCAGCGCCAGGCCACATCATCGCGGAATCTACCTCTGCCGAGCAGATACCGGGGATGCACAACGCGATGCAGTGTTGGTTTGAGTCCCAACTCAAGCAGCAGTCACAAGAGGTCGCAGACTTGACCAGGGCTCACAATCACGCTGAAAAGCACAAGTGGGCGACTGGGGCGCTATGGCAGGCGCAATGGAGGGCGATGCAACGCCGCTCTTTCCTTCAAAAAATCGTATCGGCACTTCGCGCCGGATATGTACTATTTCCGCACATGCCGAACTACGAAGTATTTGCAGTGCATAGCCAGGACAGCGCCAAGCCTCCTAAATATGAGTACACGGTAGGTCGTGACCGCATCATGCTTCTCGGTGCGGACGCTTCAGTTCCGGCGGGAAAAGGAACATATCGTGGCCGTCAGTTCAAAACTAAAAACGTGAACAAGAACATCTATCACCAGGGGAAGTTTCAGGATGTCGAGGTAAGCCAAGTTTCTGCCTTTGACGATATCGTGTTCCCATTCGCGCTCGCCCGTCCGGTGACGATGGAGGCGACCTCGCGGGCGATGGCTTTGAACATCTTTGACGAGATCGGTTTCCTTCCACCACCGCCTCCGCAAGAACAGGCGCGACAGGGGGCCTCGCGCCCAGGAGATCCAGTTATCGTCGGCACGATCATCAACCCGGTGAAAGACCGGCGATTGAGTTTCTTGATATCGTGGCTGCTGGATACGCGGGATTTTGAATAGTTACAGAAAAGAACAGCAATGAACGCTATATTCCTGCACCTGCCAGATGGAACACCGACACAATGGTCGATGTGCTCCGAGTGCTACACAGTAGCCGCGCCGGGAAACTACGACTTATCCGAGAAATGCTGTACGTGTTACGAATGCGGGTTGCCGTTGGCAAAGGACGAGCGGGTTAAGTATGCGAACGGTTCTGGATACGCCCTCTATCACCGGAAGTGTGAACGCCTTCGCCATATGAGATTGGAGCTTGAAGCGCTGGAACGCGCCGAGTTGGTAATCGACTACGATGGCCCGGTCTATTGCGAAGGACGGAGTGGATCGTACGGTAACGGCTATTTTGAGAATGTAATGGAATTGGCCGAAGACCTGGATATGGACGACAATCAATCCTCGCGCCCAGAGTTCGCCTTTTGCTGTAAGGAAATACCGTTCCGTGGCGCTGATGCCCAATCGTTGATCGAATCGGCCCTTGAGGATTTGGACGAAGACGCGGGTGATCGGCTTGAGGGCCTGGAAGAATTAGAGAAGGCGTGCGCCGTATTCAACGAAGCGAATAAAGGACTGATTTCATGGCACGAGGATCGGAAGCGGAAAGTTTCAGTTCCGGCTCTGGAAACAACGTGAATGCTGGGGGGTGCGTGCTTCCAGATTACCTGCCCCAGAAAGGCTGGAGCCTAAACAGCAGCGGGTACCTGATCTACACGAGTAGACGGAAGGACGCCCCACTGAAGCGCGGCACGCGGGCGCATCGAGCGATTATGGAGAAGATATTAGGCCGGAAACTAGAAGCGTGGGAGCGGATTCACCATCAGAACTTTAACAAGGTCTGCACGTGTCCGCACAACTTTATCCTGATGCCAGCCTGCTTCAACCCGTCGAATTCGCGGCGTGATCCCTACACTGGGGAGTTCATGAGCGCGGCAGAGTGGGAGCGGAGGTATCGATGACACGAGATCAAACTATAGGAATTATGGCCGCTGCGATTTACGCGGTCCGAACTTCTGCCAATCCAGATCGTCACCGACTGGAGACGCTTCAGCGGGATGCTGTTCGCGAAGCTCGCGAGTTGTTTGAGCACGTTCTGGAGGACGACAAATGAGCCGCCCGAGTTTTAGCACAAGTCCCAAAGCGGAACAGACCGATCTAAAGGCCGCACATTTGTTGGCCGAATCGTGGATAGAGAAAATCTACGAAGCGTATGACGGTTCTGTGGCTGTTGACGAATATCATGAGAGGCATAACGTCAACTCACTTCTGATACTGACGGTTGGTTCGTACTACGCCGCTCAAGCGGAAGTTCAGAAACTTCTCCCGCGAATCGAGGGGAAAACGGTAATCGAGATTGGCGCTGGCGTGGGGATGCTAGCTATACAAATCGCCAGATACGCAAAATACGTCTGGGCGATTGAGGCTGACCCAGGGTGGTCTTGGGTGTTCACCGAATTCCTATACGAAATCAAACCGCCCAACCTCACATGGATCTTCGGACGGGCGCAGGATCTCATTGGGAGCCTGCACGCGGACGTCGCGGTAGTCTATACGCGCTCCGACCTTAAAGGGATGGGCGCGATAGCTCACCAGATGGCTCCTGAACTCATTCGTGGGCCATTGGTAGAGTTTGACGAACGCTACGGACAGATGATGACCCCCGATCAACTTACGGTTGCTCAGGAACTTGCTACGGCAGCAATGCTCAACGGTCACGGCATACGGGGATTGGATGGAGCCAAACTACGTGCGGTCGAAGCTGAATTCAAGAGGCGCTTCCCTGAATTCGTTGAAGGAGCCGCGTTGTGATTCGCGGCAAGTCGGTTGACGAGGTATTGGCGATGACCAAGCGGGAAAGCGAAGATTACTTCATGGAGTACGCGGGCTACATGGAAGATGCGCCACCGGCGTCAAGATACACGATCCGCATGGGGTTGAAGATATTCCGGAGCTATCACACTCATGAACTGCGTCGAGCGTTTGAGCGATACGTGTCGTGCCTTCGGGCAAATCGGGCGCGCTGGAGATGATGAGTGGGCCAAAGATTTGTTGGACGTTTTATAGGATTCGCAATGCTGTGGCTTCTGGCTGTAGTTGCACTTAGTGCTGGAGCGCGTCTTGTATACATGATTGACGGCTGGCGCGGCGTTCGCACGGTGTCGGTTTGCGTGTTTGTCGAAGCGGCGCTTGTCGCCTACATTGGAATCGCGATCAAGTTGATTAGGAAACGAGCATCATGAAGAAGTTGACCATCTCCGTTACGAAGCGAGACATCGCAGAAGGTGTCAGGATGGATTGTAAGCGCTGCCCGGTGGCCCGCGCTATCGCCCGGCGACTAGTTAAATCCGCGACTGTTAAGGTTGGTGGAGAAATATCAGTAGGCGGACTTGATGTGCACTTTTGGGATGGTAAAAGTTCTTATACGGCGCTCCCTGGCTCGGCTATATCGTTCGTACGCAGATTCGACCGAGGTCTCTTGTGGAACGTTAAGCCGTTCACATTTAAATTGGAAATTCCAGAGAGATTGGTCAAGCGATGACCGCCGACGAAGCAAAGGACAAGCAATCTATCAACATCCTCTCTGAGGACAACGACTGGAGTAGATCATGAAATCCCCTTATTGGCAGGAACGCATTGTGAAATGGCTAATCGTTTTAGGTATTCCAGCACTTATTGTTATTGTTTGCTGGCGGGAATCGCAGAGACTTTCCGCCTTCGATGAACAACGCGCCCAGGTCGTATCGCTCAAGGCCACCATCGAGCAGCAGAGACAAGAGATATCCAAGTTCGACGGAACCGTTCGGTATTGGCAGAGTGCCGCGTTCGACACGCTCTACTTCTGTGAGGAAGCGAAGGAGGAGCGCGATGCTCTTCGGCAACGCGAGCGGGCCAGCGCCGTATGGTGGAAGCGCTACGGCTCGCGAGTGGTGATGGTGGAGAGAAGCAGATGAGAGATATTGGATCGTGGCCGCCGAACATTCCAGCGTTATTAGCACTGGTGCGGTACGCGCTAGCTCAGGACTACTTCTACAAGCACGTGAAGTATTGCTGGGCGTGCGGGCGGAAGATCGGACGGACAAAAGTGTGCCGTGATAAGGCGTGCGCATCACACGGAGAGCAGGTATGCTTCTAAGCACCCAAGAACGCACCAGGATCGCCGAGCGCGATAAGCGCATCGAGACTTTGGAGGCGGCCCTGAAATCATTCTGTGGCCGCTTCACGGATTATGACGGGTTGCAAGATGAAAACGACTCGTATCAAACTTTTACGATAGGCGAGTTGCGCCGCGCGGACGAAGCGCTGGCAGGGAAGCCATCTCAACCGTTTGTTGTCGATCCTACGCAAAAGGAACTATATTACATCCAGAACATCGGCTTTACTGGCAACTGCCTAAAGTGGTGGCGTCCAGACGGGAAAGGCTATACGCTCAACCTCGATCATGCTTGGAAGGTGACAAAGGAAAGAGCGGCAGCCATTTGCCACAGTCGCCCGAACGAAGATATCCCACACCCGGTATTACTGATTGATCCTCTATCGGCTCGACACTTAAACTGCGAAACGTTGTGGGCGTATCAACGCAGCCTCAAGGTGGCGGATCACGATCCCGCCGAGAAGATAACCAAGGTATCGGCGGAATTGAAACGCAATGCATAGCTGTCCAGAATGCGGAAGCGCCTGCTATTGCAACGGCGATATTGAGGACCACGAGAACGAGTTGGCGGCGGATGATTTGCATCCATGAATGCGATCCAGAGGATTATGGCGACTCAGAAGACTACTAAGCTCCTGGAGGCTCACGGCCAATGAGTGTTATCGCAATCGATCCAGGCCCGGAATCATCGGCGTTGCTAGTGTGGCTGGGCAATCAACCCGGCGAGCGTCACTATATAAGTAACGAAGCTATCAACGAGCGATTGCATGCGTTCCGGCATACCTCGGAACTGGATCTCGTGATCGAGGAAGTAGCCAGCTATGGAATGCCTGTGGGCCGGGATGTCTTCCAAACTGTCTTCTGGGCAGGCCGCTTCTGTGAAGCGTTTGGAGCGCATCGAACACACCTGATGCCACGGTTAGAGGTCAAGATGCACTTGTGCCACAATTCGCGGGCGAAGGACGGAAACATTCGCCAGGCGCTACTTGATCGCTTCGGGCCGCAAGGCACGAAAAAGACACCAGGGACCCTGTACGGCATCAGTTCGCATTTATGGGCTGCTCTCGCTTTAGCCGTGACCTGGGACGACAAGAGGAGACAATTTCACGAGAAGTAGAAATGTTGTGTTCAGGCGCGGCACTCGGGTAAGGCTGAAAAGAACTGCGCCGTTTTTTGCGAAAGATGGAAAGAAGCGTGGAGTAATAGCGGACATCCGACCATGCAAAGACGTTCTGACTAACCCGAAGGTAGTAGCTACCGTGATTTGGGACGGCAGAAAGACGCCTGATTATTGGTGGCCCGGTTTTTTGGCAAGGGTGAAATGAAGATCAAAGATAAAAAAATGCTGGTAGTAAGGTCTACGGCTCCAGTTGAGATTGTGGACTATATGGATCAGCCGCTAGAAGCGCGGGAGTTCGCGGATCGCGTGGAGAACGAATGCAGCATCAATCGCAGACGGCTTGGTTATCGCGGTTTCTTCAACACGAATGGGGATGCAATACTGACGGCGTATCTGGCTGGATACCGAGCGGGACACGCCACGAGCGAGAGGTGATGGTATGAGTTATCATCGCGGCGAACCGTATGTCTGGAACGACGGCGAAGAAATGCATCTGTGGTCCAACCTCCGCAGCGGGGATGTAGGCTACGCCTGCGCTGTCCGCATCCCGCTGCCGATCTTTGATGAGATCGTGGTGCGCAGATTCGCCGACCTGATGCGTGAGCGGCGTGTGCCGAAGGCAATCCTGCGCGCCGTCCGGGAGATCGGAGGCAAATTCGAGCAAGAACTATTGAAGGCTGCTAGGCAGAAACCGGAAGCGGAGGTAATGCGGTGATATCCTACGACATTCCGTCCGATTGTATCTGCCTGGGAGATGGATTGATGGGAATGAAATGTACGGCAAAAAAGCACGCCAAGCGCAAGATCACGGATGATTTCACGCTCGGATACTTGGTCGCCGCTGCGCAAGCGGCTCGTGCCGAAGTTACCAAAGATTCAAGTCCATTGCCCGCGCTGCGGCGTGAAAGTAGGCGCGCATGTTCCCAAGGGTGGCGATGGATCGGCGCTTAGCCCGTATAGACACAACCGGATCAGTTCACAGATGGGCAAGTGGGATGAACCATGCGATGGCCATCTATTCCTAATAGTAGTCCGGATACTGAAAAAGCGACCAGGAGAGAACAAGTGATCAAGCGAGATGAGTTGAACAATCCAGCAAGCTGCATGAGTCGCGCTCGTGACGATGAGATGACGTTTGTCCTGCTTGGGCGGGATGCCGCTGCGCCCGTGGCGATTCGCGCATGGGCTACAGAACGGATCAGGATTGGAAAGAACGGGCCAACCGATCCTCAAATAGGTGAGGCGTTAGGCGTTGCTCAAGCTATGGAGATGGAACTACAGAAGCGGTTGAGAGGTGTGATATGACGAGCTACGAGCCGTTTGCAAAGCAATGGCATGAAATTCCCAATGCTTACCAAGCCAAGAGCCTTGAGGATTCCGGCCATACGGTTTATGTTCGTAAAGGAAAACCGCATCACGATCCCGGAATATGCTCAAAGTGCCGCGCTGACTGTGCCGCTAGCAGTAATAGAATGGCAAAATAATGACCGACGCGCAACGAATTGACTGGCTGGAAACGGAGATGAAGCGAGAGCCGTTGGTCCTACACGACCTTCTCAATCTTCGACCGGCAATCGGGTGGAACACGAACTATCGCGGGCTTGGGTTGCTGCAAGGTGGCAGGACGCTGCGGGACGCTATCGACAGTGCGGCTGGAGCGAGATCGGCAATATACGCAACAGAGAATCCGTGATGCAGCACGTGGTCGCGTGGTCCCTAGCCGCGATGGAAGCTGGGCTATTATGCGTGCTCTGGCGGAACGCGGTCGGACCGTTCCCGGCGTTCTTTGTCTATACCGCGATCAACTGCGGTACACAGATCTGCTTTGCCCTCGGCCTATGGAATGCCAGCCTATTCGTGCAAGTGCTGATTACTCCGTTGAAGATATTGGTGGTCTGGGAAGCCATCTCGCTGCGTCTACGCTTCGTCCAGGATGGGACGCCACGAACGGCGAGAGGGGAACTCTACTGGCTCGTGATCGCGGCTTCAGGTGTGGCGCTGATGCTTATGTCCATTGCCAGTCTGCTACCGATTCAATACAACGTGCCGCAGCTATTCGGGCGAATGCGGACGCAATCAGAATTAGCCTTTGCGGCCGTGTTAGGAATCTCTTGGCTTTATGCCCGTTTGCGACCGCCGAGGTCTCCCCGGCGTTCAGAGGGTCATCTGACTTTATTGTTTGCGTGGTTCGCGGTTGTGACGCCAAACCTGTTTGCGGTGGGGAGAGGGGAAGCGGAACTGTGGGAATGGATCAGTATCGGCGGGATGGTTGCCAAGGCTGGGATTGTAGCGGGGTGGATTTGGCTATTTCGGTTCAGGGAATCCAGGAAGAGTCTTGAATCGACGCATCTCTTCCCTGATGCCATTTAACATCACACTGTTCTCGCGGTGTTGCATCGCCTGAGTCTGCCTGAAGTCTTCCTGCCAGGACTTCATTTCGTCGATCAGTTCTCGAAGCGTTTCTACTTCCCGGCGGCGTCCAGTTTCGCGTAGAAGAAACGCGGCCAAATCCCGGCGAATCGTTTCGGCCTTGGTCTCAACGTCGGTCATTTTGTTCTCTACGTTTGTGACCTTACTCTCGATAATTGAGACCTTGCCTTCGACTACGACTAGACGGTTTTCGTCCAGAGCTTCCGAACGTGGCGTACCCCACAGCTTATGCCCGCCGATTCCGCCGAGCAAGCCACCGAAGAAGGTACCTAAAGATGCTATCCAACCTTGCTGATCCACCGTATGCCTTTTTATGGAATGGGCAAACTCGGTGGTGGATCGTCAGAAGCCGTTGAGCCGCCCTCGTCTGCGGTAGTCGCATGGTGTCCGCGAGACTTGGGCACGTACACCGGCTCTGGGCTTTGATCCAATATCCACTTCAGCAACTCGACAGAAAACTTCAGCGCGTCGTTGTCTGGATTGTCAGCCGCCTGCGCTGAGAGAGAATCGAGTTTGGTTCTTACTTCTCGTGGGTTCTTCATTGCGTGCTCCTTTGAAGCTTTAGTCTACCGTAAAATAGCTGTATTTCAACCAACTTATCTTCCGAAGTATTCCCCCGGCTTCGGCCCTACGCCGCCGACGCGGGTATGGTTCGTTCTCTGAAAGTAGCTGTTTATGACAAGCGAAGCCAGGTTGGTCACGAACACAATTCCAGCCATCGCGATAGGGCCGTTTATTGGCAGAAAGATCGCAAGGGATACCACGGCCAATGATGCCACCGTCACCGCCCCGGCAATGAACGCCTGGGTGCGTTCCCAGATAATATTGACCCGTCGTTGTCCAGCATGAGTCAAATCTTCCTGGGCGGTAGTAGTGGCAGCGAGCGGCGTATTGGGATTAGGGTCAGAGAACGACATCGATTATTATCCCTGCCGGAATTGTCGCCTGTTGCGCCAGCCCTTCACCCTGTTCCAGATGATTATACTGGCGGCGTACAGGAAAGCTAATACCGTTGCGGTAACGATAGTCACCAGGAGCGGATCATACTTCATGGTTTTGGCTCCGACGGTTCGGTCTTGGAAACAGTGGTCACATTGGCTGTGGTTGTAGAACTGGTGGCCTCAGGCGGAAACAGCTCATTGTTCGCGCCGCGCCGGGCGGTAACGAGAGTGAGCAGGGAAGCCAGCGCACCGCCGCCAGCGCCTCTGAACCAGTCGGATACGCGCTCATTGGACGAGAAGAATGTTGCGCCCGCAGCGCCCAGTATGAATACGAACACGAGGAGGCATTTGTCAAACTGGGTTCGCCACCAAATCACTTGTTCACCATCACCCATTTTGCCGTAACCGCGTCCGTGGCGCTCCACGGCCCATTCGTCACCAGCACCATCTTGCCATCCGAGTACGATAATGAAGCGATGTCCTTCTCCTGGACGCGTGCGCCATTCCGGTAAACCTGCATCAGCGCGAGGAACGGTACCGTAATGGACGCTGGCGCGGTCCAGGTGCCGTCAGTGGTCCTGGTGAACGTGGCGGTGGCCGCTGGGCTGCTGGAGAGGACGAATATGTCACCGGAACAGGGGCAGGCGGTCGATTGCACAGGAAGGCTCGCCACGAGTGTTACGACTGCATCGGCGTGGAGTCCTGTTGATAGGTCGTAGACGCGCACGGTTGCGCCTGTCGGAGGGACGGCTGCTGGTGCCGTGTACTTGCCACTCTTGGCGTCAATCGCGCCGTTGCCGCTGATGATCCAGTAGGGCGTCTTGGCGCTCGTGGTGAATTGCTGGGGAGTTCCCGGCGTGAGCGTGACCGTGGAGGGCAGGATAGTCGGCTGAGCGTAGACTAGAGTTGCAGCGATAAACGCAAGAAGTATTTTCATTTGACTTCGCTCGTGATTGCTATTACTATCTAGGCATGGGCGATGGACTCAAACGGGCTAGAGCGGTGGCGTTGCATTGCCGCTGTCTGAAATGTGGCTACACGTGGCAGAAGCGTCCCAAGACGCTGCGCCCAAAGGCGTGTCCGGAGTGCAAACATAGAAAGTGGGACGAAAAATGAAACCGAAACGGCTGACTGATCGAAGCTCCAGAATGTTCGCACGGCGGGAACGTGATGCTCAATGGCAATTCATGGAGCGCGTGGCGCGTGAGGGAATCGTGTGGATGTGCCCTTGGGACAAGTATCGAAAACATGGTCCGCGCTGTCCTGGCATCTGCGCTTCCAGTCGATTCATCCCAGAGGGCGAACAATGGAAATGCGCCCAGTGCAGCAAGGTGATGCCGACTATTCCTGACGATAGGGTTTATGTCTTCGGACTCATCGGCAGCAACGAATTGTATGGCTGGCTTGCCGCGCACAAGGACTGGTGGAAACGCGGAAGATGGTCCGAGAAGCGATGCGCTAGGTCCATTCGGATAACCGACGCTGGCAGGAAGGCTCTGAAGAATCGTCACCTGTACGACATGGAGCCGATCCACGGTGGAATGGTCGAACCCGGCTACATCGTCACGCCATGGCCGCGAAAGAAGGTCGCATGACACCAGATCCGAAGGACTACAAGCCCGTCCCGGTGGAAGCGGCAAAGGCGATTGCGGAGCAGTACGACAAGTCCATCGTAATCGTGTTCGCTCACGATCCAGTCTACGGCCAGATCCACACAACCACCTACGGTTCAGATCCACAGAATAAGGCATGGGCCGCACAAGGCGGAGAGATCGCGACGAAGGCGCTTGGCGGGCTGACTGAGCTAGCGACAGACTTTGAGGACTACCGGCTGGCCCAAGCGCGGAAATTACTCGCTGCGCTAAAAGCGATGAGCAACGCCCCTGGCGATCCCTACTCGATGAACGATGCCCGTCAATTGGCATGGACTGCGATAGAGGAGGCAGAGAAATTCCTTGGCAACTAAACTGCATGGAGCGATATGACCGTCTTCTTTAAGTTCTTCATCCTGCCAGCGTTCGCTGTTTGCGCGGTTGAGTTTTCAAAGGAACAGCCTGTTTCCGTAATACCCTGTTCGCTTATAGCTTTAGGTGTCTCCGTCGTCATCGAGGCTATCGAAAAGAAATATCCATCATGAGATTCGCGATCTACCTGCTCTATCCGCTGTTCTGGGCGTTTGGCTTCCTTGGTGGAGAGCCACGGCGCAAATAACCTGTATGAGCATACGAACTTACCCCTGCCCGAATGGAGAGACTTGCTGGGCCGAGGAATGCGCTCAGGCGCAGCAGTGCATGCATCAGGACGAAACGCGAGGACAGCCAGACCACATACAAGGAGCGGATGGAATTAGATACGCGGTGAAGTGTAAGGCATGCGGAGACGTGATTTGGATTGGCGGCTCATATGAACCCGATACCAATGCCTTGGAATTGGACGAAAACGACCGGTACTGGGACGAAGCGTGCGAGCATATCAAGGCTGGGGGAGATTACGAATTGTCGGATGCCGAGTCATATGACTTTGAGGACCGCTAGCCATGCGACGGATATTTCCTTTGCGTCTGGTTCTCTCCTCCGTTTTGATGTGGGAAGGCAATCCGCATCAAGCTGCTCAACGCTCTGGTAATCGGTCGTTTAGGCGTGAACGGCTTGAGTGCGGTCATACGGGAGAGTTCAGCGTGCGCCCAGCGAAACGTAGGCGCTGCGATGAGTGTGTTAGAGGTTAAACAATGAGCTACGAAACCTATGAGCAGGCGGTGGAGCGAACAGGCCGTAAATGGCCCTTCCGTACGGAAGACTGGCCTTGTCCTGTGTGTTGGAAGGCTGAATGCGATTTGGATATCGATCTTGTATGGAAGGGTCGCGTACGCGGCGTTTGGACGTTCGTCTATCAACATCGCGACGGTGCGCGAGATGTAGCCACAATGGAGGGGAAGTGAAACCGATAGCCACCGCACTGCTTTTGGCTGTTTCTGTGATCGCGCAGGAGAAGCCCAAGCCGGTTCCAGATCTTGGCGGTTCGCTTACCACGAGAGAAGAGTTGCCATTTAATACCGTGGTGATTTGGAATAACGAGCATGGCGGTTCCGCCCGTCCTTCCATAGAAATCTCCCGTGACGGAGTTGTGACGGTCCATTTGTGGCGACGGTTGCAGCAGCAATGGGGCGGCGCGAAACTACGCAAGGTTATCGTTGAACCCGAGGTCACATGGGCCGATCTTGGACTGATTCTGTGAACAAACTGAAGCCGATACTCGCCCTGCTTTTGTTGGTCATCCCTGCGTTCTCCCAGGATAAGGCCGCGCCAGATCCAGCGGAGAGAGTGCGTGTGGAACTGGACAAGTTATTTGCTGCCGTTGAGGAAAACAACAAAATGAAAAACGCCGTTATTGAGGCACAGGATCTCTACATTCAGGCGTTGAAGGCGCGGGTTAAAGAGCTAGAACGTAAACTGAGCAATTGCCGCAGCGCTAGAACAACAACCAAAACCAACCTCACGGCAACACGATCTTGCCTCTGAGCACTGTATTGCCGTTGATTACCGTGCCCGTGACGGCGGGCGGTGGCACATAGCCAGTATCGGCCATCATCAACACAAGTTCGTCCGGGTAACCCATATTGGTATTCCAAAGCAAGTGCTTTCCATCCGGGCTGACATTCGGGTGGCCTTGCGAGTAGTATCCGCTGCTGCTGTAGCGGTCAGTGTACGTAATGCTGCGATGCTTGGCTACCCGCTTCACGCCGTAAGTGTGGGACGTAAACAGATTTGTGTAGTCGAAGAATAGGATTTCAGCTTGGTACGAATTGGCCGCTGGCAAGATGTCGCGCAGGACGATCCCGGTTGCCGCCGTCCAAGTACCGCTTGGCGTCGTACCAGAACAGTCCCAGCTTCGGTGATCGGCGGCGAGGTTAGCGATGGTGCATTTACCGTGATTCCCTGCTTGCGAAGTGAGGCCGCTGATTCCAAATATCCCAGTGATCCAGATATTGTCACCGTTCGCTCCTGGGTATTTTGGCGGGAACCTGGAATCTACATCAATCGTGGTCCACGTCACCGTGCCGTCAGTAGTAGTGCCTCCCGGAGTCTGATTCCATGCCGGCGGAGAACCGCCGCTTGTACCGTCGCCAAGATGCGCAACTGAAAACGTATAGAACCCGGCATTGCCCGTGAGTGGTCGTATCACTACGCCTTCCGTATAAGCGTGTGTGGCCTGCCAATCCGGTTGCTGAATGGCTGAATCGACCTTGACATGGATTGTTCCGCCCGCCCCGGTGTTGTCGGCTCCTACGACCATCCAGGTAATCGGCGCTCCCCCAGATCCGCCACCATCGAAAACATCGGTATCGTTTTCAAACACGCAGACCGGGTGAAAGTCTGAGCAGCCCACATGCGAGTCGCTGAGATTTATCCCGGTCGAGAAGCTGGCGTAAGCTCCCCCCCCGACCTCGGCGGGAGTCGCCATGTTGTCCGTAGTGCCGATGGACTGCACTTGCATGATCTGCGGGTTATTAGACCCGGAGAACTGCGTCAGCACAAACTCACGTCCGCCGATTTCCACGAACGCCTCATGCGCGGCGGGCTGGCAGTGGCCTGTGCCGCCCGCTGTATAGTCAGCCTGGAGGCACACGCCACCGTTCGCGGTTTGACCGGCTGGAGGAGCGGCACGGTAGAAGCGTTGTTTCGGCTGGAAATGGCTATGAACGATCTTGGTGTCGCCAAGTTTCCACTTGTACCAATCGTCTCCAATCAAATGCACTGTGCAGGCGATGCAGTTGTTGCTGTCTCCCTTCACCAGATACCGATAGCCGGTCACCGAATCGAAGCCGGGTGTGATTCGCACTCCCTTGGTACTCCAGATGGCCGGATCGATTGGGTCGGTGCAGATATTGAGCGACGTGTTGAACAAGTTCACGGCGCATAGCTTCAAGTCGGGGTTGCTGAAGTATGACATGTAGCCGTCTGGCGTGATGTTGTCATTGCTGCCGTTGAATATCGGCCCAGTGCCGCTGTAGGTGAAGATGAGGCTGTCGGTCCACACGCTGTGAGGATCGCCGCCACTATTGCCATCGTCAAGCCCCAGCGTGACCTTGCGGATTGTGCTGCCGGTAGTGTAGTAGAAAGCTTTCGGGTCAACAGGACTCCAGTTGACGTACCCCGGAAACGTCCGCGCCCCATCCCCATAAACTATGGCCTTCGCAACGCGGTCCCAGACATGGAAAGTGCCGCCGATGATCTGCGTCATGAAGTAGGAGCTATCTATATTCCACACGCTTCCAGCGGCGTCGTTCGCCATGTTCTCAACCACATTCCCGTAGGTCGGGTTGTTCAGTTGCGTTACGACCGTACCGAAGTTTCCGTCGGTGTATGAGTTTCCGGCACCAGGGAACACTGCGGTTCCACCGGGCGTTTGAGACGGAGGGAAGGTGCAGAGGTCATGGTCCCAGAAAAACCAACTGTTGAATACCGAGGTCGCGGTGCATCCGTTGAACAACCCGCTCTGGCTGGTGATGACTGGCTGATCTAGCTGTGTGCGTGCGATTGCCACATAGGTTACCGCAATGACGCAATTGCCAGAGCACCCGTTGCTGCCGACGATTGTCAGATTCGCGTGGGTTGTACCGACGAACGCGCCGGTGTTGCCGATACAACATCCGTTTACGTCGAAGCCGAGCACGAGCGTCGAAGGAGCGGAAGCGGCGGTGAAGATCGTAGCCCCACCCTTAAGTGCAGTGCAGAGTAGATCGCTATTGGCCCCGTCGGGACCGCTGCAAACGCCGAGACTGAGCGTGCCATTGCCAGTGATCGGGATATCGGCGCTCCACGGGCCATCCCCGTAGTTGTTTCCAATCCACGACCAGTTCACCGTGTTAGTCGTGGGAGCCATTTGTCCCTGCGCGCGCGGAGACAGGCACAGAACCATCAAAAGCAAGACGATCAGCGCCTCAGGTATATTTTTCATTCAATTCACAATAGAAAAGCCGACGCACAACTTGTTCACATTGATCGTGCCGTTATAGCTGATGGTGAAGCTGGTTCCCGGCGTCCGCGCCGTGACCGCCATTCCGCCGACGAGAGTTGCAAGCGTGCTGTTACATGTGGTGGCCGCGATAGTCACACTGTCATCAGGGGTGAGCAAGATTGTGCTATTGGCGGTGACTGCCGTGGTGTTGACCACGAGCGTTGGGTTTACTCCGGTAGGGATTGCGACCGCACCGGCGGCAGCGGCGGCACACACGGCAGGAGAGGCGGCATTTGAGCACACGGTCGCGGTCAAGTATGACGCCGCCGACAAATTACCGGCGAATTGCGCGCTGGCGTCACTAATGAAAGTATTGGTGGCGGCTGTGTCCGTTCCTACTTTGTAAATGCCAGTGTGGACAGCTAATTTGAATTCGTCGGTGGCCGGAGTTCGGTTGTTGACTATGATCTTTCCCCCGGTGTTGAAACTGAAATAGGGAGTAGCTCCGCTGATGTCCGTTAGGTTCCCAACTAGCGAGATGGAACTTTGGACATTTAGCGTCCCGGCTACATCGAGCGTAACAACGGGGCTACATGTTCCGATTCCAATCCAGTGATTCACCTTGTCTATGCAGAGCGTTGTGGTGTCGGTAAATGGAGCGGCACCAGCGCCCCCACCGAAGACGGCGGAGTTGTTGGCGAGCAATGCCGATGAGGAAAGTTGTGTGGTGGAACTATTATAGGGAATACCACCGGATGTAACGCTGGATGTAGTGATCGGGAAAGCCGGAAGTCCGGTTACTGATACAACATTGCGAAAATAGCCAATGCCGCTATGGCTCACGCCGATTCCGGCACCCCCGACAACCTGCGATCCTTGACCCACCCAGACGTTATCAACGTCATCGTAGCTAAATAACCAACCTCCAACAATGTTGCCATTGATTGGGTCAAAGTCGTTGGCTGAAAACGCAATGCCCGCTCCATTTTGCGCCGTCCGCGCAATCGCTCCCGTCTTGATCGTAAATGAGCCGGTATTGGCAACATCGGGGAAGAAGATGAGCTGCTGCCCCTTTCCTGGCTCGGTACTAGCAACTGCCGTACCATCCGGCAGCGTCATGTGGCCGTTGCAGTCGAAGGAGGTACCGGAAGCTGAGACTGGAGCGCACGCCCACGGAGCATTCGCGGAGAGTGTCGATGCGCGCAACACGTTCCCAGTGCCGGTTCCGGGTATGAACGTCCATGCATCCACATTGGCCGTGTCGGTGTTGAGAATAAATCCAGTTCCCGCAGCACTTGGAGGGGACATGCTGTAAGCGGTAGTAACAGAGGTCGGAGCCTGAATGAGGATGGAATTAGCGCCCGGTGTAGCAGCCGTGCCTTGTCCCATTTGAATTCCACCTGCTACGGTCCCGCCCACCCCGGCGCTGATAGATCCAGGCGTGCTGATGTTTCCAAATGAATCCAGCAGGACGGAACAGTTGACCGTCTTTAGATCGGCGAGTCCGTTGCCGGTCACGATGGCGTTGCCGCAGAGAGCGCCTGCGGTGTGGGTTACGGTTCCGGAACCGCCGCCTCCACCGATTGACGGCGGACTCACCATCTGCGCCGTTAGCGGCAGGAAGACAATAAATGGGGCGATCTTTATTAGTTTGTGCATTTCCAATCCACCTTCGTGGACGATAGAGCGCCCACGTTCGTAATCGTAAGAACCGCCCCGGAGAGCGCATAGGTAAATCCCAGTCCGGCCTGAGAAGTCACCGTGCAACTCAGTGGTGCGCTCGCGAAGGTCAGAACACAACCACTCGCAGCGCTGCCTTCAGTGATCGTTCCTCCGAATATAGAAGACCCGGCTAACAGTGACGGTCCCGTCCCGCATGCCGAGGGTGTCGGCGCAGCTCCGCCACCAAGATCGGAGAATTGAAGCTGGGCGTCAACGAAGTTCGTTCCGTTCCCCCGAAGTACGTTCTTGACCGTCGCCGCTCCGTTGTAGCGATAGCCGCTGACCGCGTTGATATATGCCGCGCCAGTGATCGACTGATCCTGGTCTACGATCATCGCCGTCGTCAGCGTCGTTGATCCGTTCGGCACGGTTAGAATGGAAAACTTGGTTCCGTGGGCCGTCGAGGTATGTGTCTGGGTGGCCGCGAATCCGAGGACGCCGTCAAGCGAGTAGCCGTTTGTTGGGTCGTAGCCTTCGGCGATCAGTTGCAGCATATTCTGGCCGTTAGTGGTAGCTGTTTTTGCCGCAATCGTCCCGTTCGCCGCTCTCATAATGAATGCCGCTGTAGTGCCGTAGGCGTCCATCTCGACGATTCCCGAAGACCCGTCCGCCGAGATCAGGTGTAAAAGCGTGCCGGTATCCGGCGCTACCGGCGTAGCACATCCGGTGGCGTTGCTGACAGTCAATGGCGCGTCTGGCGTACCGCTGCATCCCACAACGCCAAAGACGCCGCCATTACTAGCGGGAGCCTTTAGCTCCCACTGGCCGCCGTAGTAGACGAAATCCACAATACAGAAGGCGTGAGGACAAACGTAATCCGCCCCGAGCGGGATAAAGATGCGTTTGCCAACGTCCGAGCCTGTATGCTGATTTCGGAAGGTGGCGATATGTCCGGTGCTGTCGATCACTGTCAGCCGCATGCCTTCCGCGCCCCCAGCGAAGCCAGTGACGCTGTAATCCCCGCCTGCGGTGATTAGCCCGATTGTTCCATGCGTTCCGATTGCTAGGTTATCGTTCTGACCGGTGACCACGGGAACATTGACGGGCAGTGGTGCATCGCGACCGGCGAACGTCATATTGCCCGCGTAGTCAGTTCTGAACTTGGAAATCCCGGCGGTGTACATGTCCAAGAAGTTCCCGGTGAAGATTCCAGAAATATCCGCCATGTTCGCGAAGAACACGTTGCCCGTGAAAGTGCTGGTACGTTGGTTAAATTGGACTACGTTGCCTGCGGTCCGGAAGGTAGAAAACCAGGCGAATGGGACAGAAGTGTTATTAGCTGAATTTTCCAATATCGAAAAACAAGAACCTCCCGTTCCGCCGTTGATGTCGCACATGAACTCTGAGCCTCCGCCGGATTCCAGGTCGGCACGCACGGCCACACCATTCGTATTGTTGGTACTGGCGAAAATGGCGTCACCCACTCCAAAGTTTTGAATATTGGTAGTCGATAGATCCGTGGACCCCTGGCCCAAAACCAAAACTTCAGCCGTATAACAGGTTGCGAGTACTGGGGCGTTGACATCCCTATAGTTCGCATAGTGCCCAATCGGGCAAGTCTGCGTAAACGGTGCTACGCCGGTGCTGTTTCCCTTCGCGTCACAGCCATAGAATTGGGCGCCGGGACCACCTTGCAGGCCCAACGTGGCTGGATCGGAAGCGGATTGAATGATGCTCGTGGTGAGGTTCTCGCAGCGGTAGGTAATGGGGGTGGCCAACGTCGATGGCATGATTCCGCTGGGAGCGATCCACTTACATCCAGCCGGAATATAGATCGTGGTGTAACCCAGCAAAAGAGCCGCCTGCACCGCCGCGTTTTGGTCGGTTCCGTCACACACGGCCCCACTCCTCCGAATGTCGTATGGGACGCCCGCTAGCCCGAGGTTCGCTAGCGCCGTGGTGACAGTGGTTCCACCTGTGCCGCCGTTTACGATCTGCGCTTGACCAGTAACATCGGTGTTCAAATCGATCATGCCCGCGCCGCCTGCCGGACCCCAACTCACGTATCCAGTAGGACTGGAGGTCAGGACGCGCGTCAGACCGGCCTGTCCGGGCGTGATCTGTGCGGGCGCGACAATCGCATTGTTGGTCGGCGTGCATGGAACGGACGATTCTATCTGGTTCAAAGTGACGGGTGTACCAGACGCGGGAACGAACCAGTAGCGGGTAGAATTCTGCAATCCAAGCCGATAAGAAATTCCGTAACATTGGCCAGGAGGCAACGCAACAGAATTGGGAAAGAGAGAGACGTTGATCACTCCGTTCACAACCTGAATCGTCTTAGATCCTGGGAAAATAACTTTCCTCGGATTTGAGTCGTCAAGTCCGCGAGTCCATGAAATTGTCACGGTTCCGGAGGGGTGCGTTCCGTCGCTGCGGGTGATTACATCCGAAACGACCGTGAGCGGGGACTGCGCGGTCACGATCCGCGCGGAAAGCACGACCAAAAGCAGTACGATTTTCTTCATGGCCTGGGACGTTTCTTACCTCGACTTAGAAGCGGGCGACGGAACCGGGACCGAAGAAGGCCGGTTCCACCAGACACGAGCCTGGACAGGCTTGCCGTCCGGACCCATAACCTGCTTGCCTGCTTGATCCGTGCCGAGGTTAATTCCGCATTGGGTCTGGATCATTTCGGGCGGTATGCCGATGCTCTGGCACATAGCCATTGCGACGGAGTTCTGCTCATCGACGATTGGCTTGAGTTCCTTCTGCATGTCGTCGAACTTGTAGCGGTCGTGGATTATCTGTATCTTCGCCGCAGCGAGTTGCAATTTGAGCAACTCGGTTTCGGTGAGCACTCGCTCGGTAGGCTGTGGTGGAGTTTCTGGCTTCTTCACTTCCTCGGAGTATGCCGCTGTCGCGAAAACTAAGAAAATAATGAGTTTTTTCATTTTTACTCCTAATTGAAAGTTGTCAGAACGCCGCCGGTGAAAACGAGGTTGTGAAATGTATTTCCGCCAATCACAAATCCACCAGCGAAATTGACCGTAACGCTCTGGCCGATTCCACCGCCAAACGTATTGTATCCGGCTGCTGAAATACCGAAGTTCCCAAAGTTCGCTCCAGGCCCGACAAATTGCCCGATGCTGTTGACCACATTGACCCCGTTCACGTTAATCGCTGTTCCGCCGGTGCAGCCACCGCCGGCGCAGAAGTTGCCGCCGCCATTTGTCTGGATCGAATTGAAGGTTGCGTGGTTGGTTACCGCCAGACCACCGGTTGCTCCGGTAGAGCTTATAACTCCAGCGAATGAGGCCGTCCCGTCGCCCAAGATCTGCGTCGTTCCGCCTCCACCCTGAAAGGCCAGCGCGCCGCCAACGGACGAGGAGGCTACGAACGTACTTGTAGTCACCGATCCAAAGTTGACGGCGCTTCCCGTTCCGATAGCCTGGGGAGTTGTCAGGGTAACGTTAGATCCAGAGGGCGTAACGATAATTTGATTGGAGGTTCCTTGAATCGCTAGAACTCCGCTTAGGCCATTGAGTGACGTAACTCCGCTTCCCCCACCACCGCCCACTGCCACCATTGCCGAGCCGTTGTAGACTTTCAGGGAATTAGTAGCCGTGTCCCAGGAAAGTAGACCTGGATGCGGCGAGTCGCCAGAAGTCAGGACCGGAGTGGCTGTAGAGCCACTGCTCCAGGTTCCGGCCTGAATGTAGTTCACTGCGGTAAAGCTTTTGGCTCCCATTCCGCCGCCAGGAGCATTGATTGCGTTATAGGTGGTCGCGGTACCCACGGTAGCCAAGAACCCGGCGTCAGCCTGCATATAACCGTTGGTGACCACCATTCCGGCGTGCGCCGAATCAATCGCAATGGAAGTAAGAAGTTGAGAGGCGTACGTTAGATTGTTAGACCCAGCAAAGGCTCCTCCGCTCTGAAACTGCACGTTCGTATTCGCGCCACCCGGAGAGGTAGCACCGCCAGTCGCGAGCGTTACCCAAGCCGTTCCGTTGTAGATTTTCGCCGAGCCAGTCCCCGCGCTACACGCCGCTCCGCCGCAATCCCAATACGCCGCACCGGCATGAAAGGTATCTCCGCTTGTGGCCGTGGGAGTACCGCTAGCTGTATTGCCGATCTGCACGTAGTTTGCAAACGTGCCGGATAGCGCACCTATTCCACCCGTCGGACTCGCAAAACAGTTCCACAATAGGCAGGTTCCTGAAGTAGCCAAAAACCCTCTGTCGGCCTGCCCGAATCCGTTATCAATCGCCAAGCCCGCTACCGCACCGACCGTCGTGATGGTCAACAGGTGGGTAGAAGTATTCCACTCCATCGCGGCGTCACCGCCAAACGATCCTCCACCAGCGTTATACTGCACGGCACTTGTAGGACCTACGGGAGAACCGCTGCCGCCAGCGCTCAGATTGACCCAACCCGTTCCTGGATTACCAGGCAAGCAAGTTGCCAGCGTACAGAGCCGCTCGGACGCCAGTGCGATATCGTAATACATCGATCCGTAATGATGCGTGTCTCCCAACGTAGGATTTGGCGCTCCCGGACCCGCAGCGTTTCCAGTCTGAACGTAATTGACGAATGTTCCAGATAGCGCTCCAACTCCACCCGCAGGAGCATGAAAGGCGTCCCACTCGACCGCCGTAGCCCCAGTGGCAAGAAAGCCCTTGTCCGACTGAATGAAGCCCACTAAGCCGACGATTGAGGCATGTGCGCTGTCGGTGGCCGTAACGCTAAGCAACTGACTGGCATTATTCCAAGTGAAGTTAGAAGAACCGCCAAGCGTTGTAGAGGTAGCCTTGTACTGGACGTTGGTGATCGCACCGCCTGGAGTGAGCATCGTTGGAATTGACGTGACACTACCCATGATGTTGTCGATGGTGGATACAACCGCGCCTGTGCTCGAAGTCAATACGAATTTGTAGACAAGTCCAGGTGCCAGCCAGATTCCTGCCGGAATACGCCCCGAACCATCCAAAATGATCGGATTCGCGTTAGGCGTCGAAGCGCTGCTGGAATTGTAGGTCACTTGCGGCGTTCCAGGACAGGAGGACCCGGACACGCAAAAATAAATGCGACCGCCCGCTAATGGCTTCCCGTTGTTGTCAAGGAACTGCTCGGGCACCCAGGGCAGGATCAGCGCTGCCTGCGAGAACGCCAGCAACGGAAACAGTAATAGCGAAAGTATAAAGCGCATTATCTTGGGGTTCTCCTGGTGGGCTACTATCGCGTGCCGGTCTTCTCTACGGTTGGTTGGCGTCCGGTGATTACCGACTCAACGTACTGACCGAGTTTGTACTGTTGCTTTGGATCGCGCAACATCTTGATGATCGTGGCGACACTGAAAGGAACTGGCATAATTCCGCGAACTAATTCGCCCGCACCAAGCGCTGACTTCTCTGCAAATGTAGGCTCGTGCGCGGCGGTCTTCCTTCCGATGATATCCGTCTTCACCTTGCGCGGAATGATCGGCTGCCCCATTGGATTCTGATTCGTTCCGAGATCGGCTGCCGTCTTTGCGAACGGCCCGAGCTTGGCGAATATGCTCTTTGCCAATCCCACCGGGAACCCGAACTTGATTGTATTGTGAATCAGCGTAGAAGCATCGCCGGGTGCGCCAGTAAAGAAAACGTTGTCGGTGACATCTTTCCCGTCCTTCGTCTTTCCGAGATTGACGCGTGTAGGATCTTTCGCTAGCTTGCCGGTCAAGATAAGGCTGAGGCCAGCGGTCAGACCCAAGGCCCACATCGTGTACCGCAGCCAGAACATCCGCGCTGCATTGCCAGCGGGACCGCCCTGAAATGTATACTTTAGATTCAAAAAGTTAGAATAGGTCCAGTCTGGAGCCAGAAAGTGTAGCCGCGCCATCCCGAGTGCGGTCGCATGAACTCCCATGTTCTCCCAGTGCAGGCCACCATAGACTGCGTTTATTTCCTTCGCGATTTGACGTTGCGCTTCGAAGGCTTCCTCGGGAGTCGCCCTTGGATTCTTGGCGATCCACGCCGCGTACTTCAGTGACGCGTCGGTGACCTTCAGTTTTCGCTGTACGATTTCGAACGTCAAATGAGAGATCGCCGAACTTGCTTTGTCGATCTGTTTGATTACTGGGATCGATCTGATTCTGTCGATCGGCGTCGGCAACGAGGATGGCTGGAGAGATTTGTAGACTTCTATGGTGCGCCCGGTAACCGGAGTTGTCAGCCCCGCCCTGAGCCAAGATTTTTCAGCATCTCGGAACTCCTGCGACTTCATGCTGTCGAGTTGCGAAGCGACGAGCTTATTCAGCCCCTCGTTTCCCAGTCCCGACATCTCCATTGCGCGTAGGTGAAATACCGATAGCCCTAGGCTCACGGCCTTGATGTACGCCTGATACATGCGCCCCTTCTGGAATCCGGGGATTCGCGAAAGGTAATCAGGATCAAGGATTGGGCGCATCGCTTCGGCGACGGCTGGAGGAACGAAAAGCGTCTGATGTGCCACGTCCGGTTCGCCTTCCTTGTTCATGAAGGCTATCTCGTTACGGAAGATGTTCGACTGCGGGCTTAGTTCTACCCAGTCACTTGGAATCTTACCGGCTTTCTGCGCTGAGAAAGTTCCCCATTTACCGACCGCGCTCTTCTTAAGGACTTTCAAGAGCATATGATAGGCTCTTGTGGTTCCGTACTTCTCTGAGTAGACGCTAAGTGCGTCCAGCGCGTTGAGTGTGCGGACCTGCGCGCCCCCTACTATCGCGTGTAGCATCGTCGGATACGAACGCTGTTTCGCGAATTTGAAGTTACGTGGACCGAGCCTGCCGCGCGACATCCTGTTCAGTATTCCAGGCTTCGGTTTGAGTTCGGATGGCTGCAAAAGGTGAGTGATGTACTCTTCGTTCGAGATGGTGCTGTCGAGGAATCCTAATTCTCTTCCTTCAGCCAGGTTTCTTTCGAAGAGGTCAGTCAAGATTTTATCAACCGTTTGCATCTCTGGCGTCGGGTTGAGCGCCTGTTCGATTACCGGCCTTAGCGAGTTGATCTTCGTGAGCGCTTGGACTCTCTGCTCTGGCGTAAGCTGTCGGTACGCGGCATGCGTGCCCGCTAGGAATTGTTGCATCTCGCCAGGTCGATTCTTAAAATCGCGCATTAGGGTCAAGGCTTCCTGCTGAATGTGGTCTTTGACGATGCGCCGGCCTTGCTCTCGAACTTGGTTCCCCTGGGCGATACTGACATCCCTTGCCCCGGTTACGAACGTGCGGACCTTCTCGCCAAATTGCGGTACTGTTTCGTCCTGAAGCGCAGAACGAAGCGTCTCGATGGCGGTATTTCTAGCGGCTATCTCTTGGGATTGCTGGGCCTGTGGCGATCCGACGGAGGAAAGAGTTTTACGGACTTGCGCCGGAACGAGAGTCAGTGATCCCCGCTCTCCGGCCTTACGTTCTAGCTGATTTTCTGGTACGGTTTCGACGGCACCGGCTTCTTCACCACGCTCGCGTGCATTCCCGACTTCAGGGACTTGCTCTCCAGGTCGGTACCCGGATAGATCCGGTTGAGCACCGCCCGTAGCCCCGGCTCCTTGCCGTTCTGGAGCGCGGTTAGCGACTGCCTGAGATTCCGTTCTGCTAGGCTGAGATCGTCGGTTGAAAGATTCGAAGACTTCGCGGGCAATTTCGGCTGGTTTGGCGCTTCCATACTCTCTCCTCAATGTTCGCACATAATGGGCTGCTAGGGAACGGGCTTCCGTCGGCGTGAGGTGCAATTCCTTGTATCCATCGGGCCGCATAAGGCGCACGCCAACCTCGGCGGCGACTGCTCGTTCATCGGCATCGGCTCCATACTCATGTCCTTCGCCGAATAGCCCCTGCTGCGCCACAAGATCGTCCAGGTTCTTTACTCCGGCGGCACGCGCTTCTTCGATCATCTCGACTGCGGCTCGCACCTCTGGCAGGAGGTCCCAACTCTCTTTACTGGCCACACGAGACAATGGCGCGACAATACGCTCCAACTTGTTACGAAGTGTGGGCGGCGTCTGATCAAGTTGGGCTGCGTCCTCGAATATTCTGCCTAGCATCAGCTTCGAGATTCGATCCTTGGCCGCCGGAGTCAGCACTCCCTTGGAATCGAAAAGCGCCGGTTTCTCCTGCTCGGTAATAACGCCGTCCTTGACGAGGCGGTCAACGATGTACGTTCCGCCTTTGCCAGATAGCGCTTCGGCAAGTGTCCCGGTCGGGCCCTGTGCCTCAATCATCCCGGCCAATTGGTCAAGAGTTTCTGGAGAAATTCGTGCGCTGTCGGCAATGGCCCGCTCTGAGGAACTAAGTGCCGCCGTACCGCTCTTGTTGAAATCGGTAATCGCCGCCTGGATCTCATGCGGCTCTAGTTCCCGTGTTAGCTCGCGAACCAGTACCGGCTGCTTCATGGACGCCACGTCTTCCGGCTTGAGTCCGAATTGTTGCGCCTTCCGCTCCAATTCCTGTTTGTAGGCCGATGCTGCTTCAGGCCGCTCCGCATAGACGCGAGCGATGGTCATAGCGCGGCTGTTTCCACCGAGAACGTTTCCGCTCTTGTCGATGACCGGCGCACCGTCGCCAGCCGTCGGGGATTCGGTCAACACGTAGTCGTGGTTGAACTCCGCGACCTGTTTCAAGATCCGCCCTGCGTTTCGGTGATCGGTATAATTCCGATCATTACGAAGCTGGTAGTCTGGATTCTCTTGGAACGTAAATGGATTGTGTGACGGAACTACGTCGCTGGATTCTCGGACTGCGTAGCGGGCTTCGAAGGACCGTTGCTCTCCTGCGACATGGACGGACGTGGCTGCACCGTACCGGCTGCTATCGCTTGGTCTACGAGATTCAGGAACCGCTCGTCTTTGCTCGGTTTTGCCCCGTTGTTTTGTGGGCTGTCCACGTTCCGATTGTACCGCTTCCTTGGCTCCTTCAGGCACCCACGCTAGAATGCTGGTCTTCCCCTGTTGCCTTGCCGCTTCCACCCGGTGGTGACCGTCCCATATCTCGTACTTGCCTGACTCTGGAGACTGCTGAATCAGTTCGGGCGCGACAGGCGTTGGACTCTTGAAGTACTGGGCCACACGCTCGGGATACATTACGTTCTTGCCGCCACGTTCGTTCCAGACCCATTCAGGGATTGACTGCGGTCGCATAGTCATTGCGGAAATCTTGTCCAGCGGAACCTGGGTTAGCTTCTGTACGCTGCCATTGGGGTTAACGCGGGTAGATCCGGGGGCTATTAAGCGGGCAGTCGCGGCATCGAGTGTTTCAGAGCGCGGGATATTCTGACGCACGGTCGGCGCGCTTAGCTTATTTGGTGCTTTTGTTTCCGCACCGGGTGGCGGGTTCCATTTTGTAGCGGCATGCTCTGCGAAATAAATTGGAGCGTGGTCGCTATTGTCTTTTACTTCTTTGAGACCGGCGTCTGTAAGTTCAAAGAGTTTCCCCGTGACTGACGCGTAGGGCTTGCTCGCCATGTCCGCACGGTCTATCTTGCCGAGGTCGAAATTATGCTTCGCGGCGTGGTCAATAGCTTGCATGTTTCCGCCGGATGTGAATATAATTCCACTCTCGCCTAGCACTGCATTGTCTTTTAGCCGTTTTACTTCGGCTAGCAGCGGCTCGTGATGCTCATTGAATGTTAGTCCTGGTTGTCCCGAAGATGAGCTAATTCCCGGTGGCCGTTTGTCTGGATTAACCATCAAATCGCCAATGTCAGCCTTAGCCTCCTCGGCAGTCCGACCCTCATGCTCTCCTCGTGGCCAGGCACGGAACGCGTTCTCTACCGTCGGATCTCCAAATGCGCGTGCTGTTTCCAGATTACGGTCTTCCGGTCCACTAATGACCCAATCGAAAGGCTCAACGGCCTTCTTCTTTAGATCAGCGATTTGCGCTCGGCCATCAGCGCTTAAGGGGATGTTTGAGGAGCCAGTGATACGGCGAACCGGTCGTTCAAGATCAGCGCCTTGATCCCCGGCAATAGGTTGAGGTTGATTACTGTCAGACATGCCCGCTCCCGGTTGTTGAAGTCCAGTAGGAGCGCCGAATCTGTCCCCTGCCTGTATAGGTAATTCACGTCCGCCCCCAAGAGGTCCTTGAGCCTCTGGAATTGTTGCGGGCTGCTGCACCCGTTTATCTGGACCTTGAGCACTTGACGCTACCTCCTGTTGCGCCCCCGCCGTCTCCGGTGTGGGCTGGACCTGCTCCTTCGTTGAAGATGCTGAGATTGGTTCTTCGCTCTCAACCTCCCACTGTCCGGTTGTTTGCTGCGGCTGGGTAAGATTGTGGAAATGTTCCTCCGATAGCGTTCCCCTGAATTTACCGCTCTCGTTTTCGGCTGTAAAATCCACATTGCCGTCACGCACGTTTTTGACTGTGTAGGTAACGCCTTCCGACTTAACGACATCGCCCTTGTTGATTGGCTGAGATGGAACGTCTTCAAACTCGCCCTCTTGTATGTCTGGGGTTGGTTTAGGCTGCGCCGTGGGCGGTTGTACTTCACCACTAACTTGTTTTGGCTGGGCGGATGCCTTTTCCGCTGCGGCACGCGCGGCGTATTCGGCATCGGCCCGCTCCTGCATGATTCGTTGAGCCTCTGAGCGAAATGCTGTTGCGCTGCCCTTGTAACCTTCCCGTATGCCAACAGCGCCCAGCCCGGCGAATATAAGATTCGTCGCGGCGTTAACGCCATGCTCCAGCGACGCCTGCGTGTCGCCCGCCTTAAAAGCATTCCAAGACGCCTTGCCCTCTTCTCCCGCACCTTTCAGACTGATCCCGGTAAACGTTGCCGGGATTCCAGTGCTGGCTAGGATGTCAAACGCTTTGGCTACGGGCGCACTTGCTTTGAGCAACACAGCGACGCGCGGAATCTCAGCAGCAGCTTTCAACGCGGTCGAAGCTTCGCCGCCGCCCAGGATCATCGCCAAAGTTTCGGGACTGATCAGGCCAGCCGCTGTTCTCGTGATGGCCAGCGCTACCTTCTGGTCCGGGGTGAGTGCGGCGTCGAAAGCCGCTTTCTCCTCTTCCGTCTTCGGCGTAAGGGCGTCCCGCAGATAGTCGTTCTTCCAGATCCGCTTTACGGTTTTCTCTACTTCCGGATCTTCACCAAGTTCCGCACGGGTCGGCGCGGGAGCGGTTTCCGGCGCTCCAGCCTGGAATTGCCCAAGCGAACCGACGATGTGCTGGTGAAGCGGGGTAGCGGTCATTCCTGCCGGTTGCGGCACTGGTGCGATTGGCGGTGGAGTCCCGCCCAGAAGTTCCATGCCGAGAACCACCGGTGGCGTTTGCGTCGTAGCCACACGCTGAATCGGTTCTTCCTTTTCAACTTCCCAGGTTGATATCGGTTCTTCTTTCGCTACCTCCCAGACAGTGGCACCGCTCTCCTGTTTTGCCTGGAATGCGGCGAGCCGATCACGGTCTACCGAAGCAAGGGGCGTATTACGATTAGCGCCAGTCGCTGCCTCAGCATTACGGACGTAGGCTTCGGTGTTGTTCTCGTTGGACGGTG
>Ga0207665_10000199_pt1 | contig 40137 bp, 23 predicted proteins | sample LARL112metaG_FD_184351 | JGI IMG/M metagenome (GOLD analysis project Ga0207665, IMG submission 184351) | Corn, switchgrass and miscanthus rhizosphere microbial communities from Kellogg Biological Station, Michigan, USA - LAR L11-2 metaG... | ecosystem: Host-associated > Plants > Roots >... | reverse complement strand
AACTGCTAGAGGTCATTTCTCATCCACTTCACGAGCTTTCAACCTCCTCGCGCGGAGCAGTCGTGTCAAGCTTATGCTTCAGTTGGGTGACTCTTTTTATGCCGGCGTTTTCCGATCTGGGTCTTCTGTCGCGCACCGTTTGCTCACCTCGCATTCAAAACAAGGGATTTCGAATCCCGGGATGGAGGCGAAAGCAGGGGAAACCCTCAAGCCCTCAGAAGCCGGTCTCAGGGATGGAACTCCCACTGACATTCCAGCAGTCGATCTTTTTCTGAAAAATTGCTGAACCGCCACCCATGGAGCTCGCAGTGGGCGAAGAGTGTGCCTTTCTTGCGTGCGGGAGTAATTGCCACATTGGAGCAGAGCACGGCTCATCAGCGTCCATCTTTGTCGCTGGTGTTACTTGTGGACCTTATATCTTCGAATTGACGGAGCCGTTCTTTTACAATTGGTCCTAGTTGGGTAAAAAGCCTCAGGTCACGCCGGTTACTCAGAGTATTTGCTCGAAGCGTAGAAATGCGAGCAGGGGGACGCTGGGTATTCCAAGAAGACCTGAGGCGGTGCTGAGGGACATCTTTCGTGGGTAGTCCTTCGATTCTTCAGTAACAACTCGAGCTTCCCGCTGCTCGCCCGAGGCCGGCCAGCCTCGCAAGGTTGGTCTCGACGGCAAAAATGGGCCTCCCCGACGGGGCTCGCGTTGGCGGCTAGACTGCTCTGTGCCTCGCTCTCCAATAAATGACCGACATGACCACCAGGAATACGACGAAGGTGGGTACTGTGTTCTTCAGTCCTTCGACGAAGAATGTGGTCGCTGCAATTGCGCTGAGCACAACAATGCCTGACACCGGCAAAACAGATGGCGCGGGCAACTTGAGCGGCAGGTTGGCGAGCGCGTCTACGCCCAACTTTCGACGAAAGCCGATGTGAGTCATCAAAATCACGATCCAGACAAAATACATTCCTGCGACCGCGGTTCCATACAGCAGCAGAAAAGCGCCTTTTGGAGCAAAAATCGCCAGAAGGATGGCAGCGACCATGCCGCCCGTTGAGATGCCGAGAGCGGCATGCGGTACCCCGTTGCGGCTCAGACCTCCCAACCATCGCGGCGCATAGCGACTGCGAGACAGCGAAAACAACATGCGCGTTGAGAGGTACAGGTTCGTATTCGCGCTCGACAGGGCTGCCGTAATCACCACGATGTTCATGAGGCTGGCGGCAAACGGTATTCCGACCGCGCCGAAGGCTCTCACGAAAGGGCTACCGCCGACGGTTGCGCTACCCGTCTGGCTCCAAGGCGTCATTGCCAGCATCACTGTAATCGCGCACACATAGAAAATGATGAGTCGGAAAACAACAGTTCGCAGGGCGCGGGGGATACTGGTGTGCGGATCCTGCGCCTCGCCCGCGGTCACAGCGATTACTTCAACTCCCATATAGCTGGTAACCGCCAGAGTCAGGGCAAGCCACACTCCTCGCCAACCTTGGGGCAGGAAGCCGCCATGCTGTGTGAGGTTAGCCAGACCAATTGCATGCCAAGGCCCGATGCCCGTAATGAGGGCGACACCAACCGCGATGAAGATAATGATAGCTACAACCTTGATCAGCGCAAACCAGTATTCAAATTCTCCGAAGTTGCCCACCTGAAGAGCATTCACGATCACCAATCCCAGCGATACCAGGCATACCCATGTCCACGCCGGCACATGCGGGAACCAGAATCCGAAGTAAATTGCGACCGCAGTAACTTCAGCTCCAATGGCGATAATTTGAGCCAGACCGTAGGTCACTCGAACCGTGAATCCTGCCCAGCGACTCAGATAGGTTTCGGCATACACCCCAAACGAGCCAGCCACCGGGTGGACAACTGCCATCTCGGCCAGCGAGTAAGCGACCACCATCGCCACCATGGCGCCCAAGATGTAGCTCAGGATGACACCTGGACCCGCGAGCTCGATCGTTACGCTGCTGCCGAGAAATAATCCGACGCCGATCGCGCCTCCAATGGCCATCATTGTGAGTTGGCGTGGCTTCAGCCTGCGCTGCAGGCCCTCGTTTTCGGGGCGAAGTGACTCCGTTGTCCTGACAGATTCTGCCACCACCTGGTCATCCATCGGCCGCGCCCCGTTCTCATAGACGGAATTTGAACACTCAAAGCGTGATGTTAGGTTCGACCAATCTCCCGCAGTGCCCCGACGAATCGCGTGATCTCGTCAACGGTGTTGTAGTGAACGAGCGACGCTCGAACCGCGCCCGTCTGGGGCGAAATATTAAGGCGTTGCAGCAAACGCGGCGAATACATGTTTCCGTCCCGGACCGCGATGCCTTGAGCCGCACATTTTTCGGACACCGTGCATGGAGCAACTCCGTGCAGATTGAAACACACTGTCGGGACCCGCTGGCTGACTCTCAGCGGATCGATAACTCCATAGAGAGCGATCCCGTCCAGCGCGGACAGTTCCTGTAAAAGATGTCGTGAAAGCGATGCTTCATAGGCGCGGATCGCTTCCATGGCCAGTAACAGCCGGCTTCGACGCGAGCCTGGGGGACCATCCGGCTGCACCCGCGTGGCGAGCTCTTCCAGGTAGCCGATCGCAGCGTCCATGCCCGCAACGTTCTCATATACGAAGGTGCCCACCTCGATTTTCATCGGCACCTGGTTTGGAATGAAATCCTCTCGAAATGTAGGGAGCGCTTCCATGGCCCGACGCTTGCCCCAAACAAAACCCATGTGTGGCGCAAAAATTTTGTAACCCGAGCAGACGAGGTAGTCGCAGTCGAGATCTTGCACGTCCAGTACCCCGTGGGGCGCGTAATGCACCGCATCCAGGAACACTTCAGCACCGGCCGCGTGAGCCATCCGGGCAACTTCTTTCACATCTACGATCGAGCCCAGCGCGTTCGACGCCATAGTACACGCCACCAGCCGGGTTCGAGAGTTCAACAGCGGGTCGAGATCGGATGTATTTAAGGTTCCGTCGTCTCGCATTTTCCACCAGCGGATTTCGCAACCTTTCCGCTGCAGATCCAGCCACGTGGCGACATTCGCTTCGTGATCCAGATCGCTCACGATAATTTCCCGGCGATCGCGGATATTCTCGGCGATTGCCTGGCTTACGATTCGAATGAACGACGTTGCATTCATCCCGAACGCAACTTCTGCCGAGTCGCGCGCATTCAGAAATATTGCAACGCTTTCGCGTGCTTTCTGAATGGATTCGTCCACTTCCCGGCTTTGGCGGTAGCGTCCCCCGCGCTGAACACTTCTCGAGAGCAGATGATGCAACACGGCGTCGAGCACGGTCTGCGGAACCTGTGCTCCTGCACCGTTATCGAAAAAGATGAAGTCGTCTCCACTATTAAGAGCTGGGAAGGATTCACGAACCCACGAAATAGGAAACTGACTTGTGTTCATAGTCACGGCTGTTGCAGTTGGTGGTAGACCGTCTCGGCATTATCAGCAAACGTTGCTTCGTATTTTGGGTACTGGCGGAAGTCACTGTACTTCTCCATGTGGATGTTCCGACGCACGGCCTCTATGGTCGCACCCTGGTCATGCATCGTTTGCACCTGGAGATACAAGTCCTTCAGGTAATCGCGGAAGCGTTGTAGTTCGGGCTTCCCGGCCAATTCAAAATGCCCAGGGACAATGGCGTCGACGGGCAGTTCTAAAACCCGGTCGAGAGCTCGAATCCAGCTCTTGACGCTACCTTCATCCATTGCCGGGCTGGACCGTGTCAGGAACAAGTCGCCGGTCGCGATCGCGTGCTGCTCCGGAAAATAGACCAGTGCATCGCCCGAGGTATGAGCCTTCCCGGGGAAGTACACTTTCGCTGTATAAGGGTCAATGTGGACTGTGAGTGCTTCAGAAAACGTCAGGCGAGGGGCATTGGCCGCAGGCTGGGCTCGAGTCATCGAAATCATGCGATCTCGCGTCCAGTCGGTACTGATCACCACTGCATTCGGCCCAACTACGGAATTCCCCCCCTGATGGTCGGGATGGTAGTGGGTATTCACGATGTACTTCACGGGAAGACTAGAAACACCGCGAATGGCTGCCAGCAACTTACCTCCCTCTTTGGCGTCGACCCCCGTGTCCACGACGAGTATTGCTTCCTTCCCCACCAGGAACGTCGAGTTGGCGCTGCCGTCGTTGTCAGAGATGTAAGCGTACAAGCCGGGGCCGATCTGCTTGAGTGGGGGGGAAGCATGTGCGACGACGCACAGAGTGATCAGAATGAGGAGCGTGCCGCCGCCCTTCACGCCACTCAACTGGATTCCTCGCACTTTCATTTTCAAAAACTAACCTTCACAGCGAATTGAATGAGCCGGGGTCCCCCCGAACCAAGCCCAACGTTGTTCTGGGCCGCATCCGGAGTTTGAAACAGGGTGCCGAAATTCGGGGCAGCCAGGATGTTGGCAGGCAAGGCAAAATTGGGATGGTTGAAAATATTGAAGAACTCACTCCTGAACTGCAGGTTTACGGTTTCTCCAATCTTGGTGTTTTTTGCCACCGAAAAGTCGAAGTTGTGGAATCCAGGACCCACTACGATGTTGCGGCCAGCATTGCCGAAGGTCAGTGGCAAGTTAGGTGTAAAAACATTTGTATTGAACCAGCGATTGACGTTGTGGGGCCCTGAGTTGGGATTCCCACTCACGTTGGGGCGATCATTCCCCAGGCCAGTGCTGCTATTGTCCTGTCCCGTGAGTACCGAGAATGGTTGGCCCGTCTGCAGACTCAAGATTCCTCCCAACTGCCAACCATCAGCCAAAGCTTTAGGAAGTTTATGTGGCTGGGGAATCTGGTAAAGAAAACTCAAGCTGAAACGGTGACGAATGTCGAAGTCTGAGTTACCCCGTTCCGCATTCAGGTTGTAGTTATCCTGGGGGAAGATGGTGGTGGCATTCGCGCCCGAACCGAAAAATACGGAAGCACCGTCGATCGAGTGAGACCACGTATACGCCAGCAGAGACGACAGCCCGTGAGAGAAGCGCTTGTCGAGCTTCACCTGCAAGCTGCTGTAGTTAGAACTGATTGTGTCTTCGGCCTGAAAGAGCTGGGCATAGCCAAAGAAGGGTGTCCGCGCCACATTGGGAATCGCTCCAATTCCATTTGGCAGAATGAAATTGTCGATCACGAAGTCCGGGATGCCCATGATTTCCATGCGTGTCCGCACGTCAGGGGTTAGTTGATCGACCTGGGCCTGGGTGATGAACGCTTGGTTGATTTGACGGAAGCGCGGCAGTTTCGTGCCCAGAGTTCCGACGTAACCGATCTCCAATAGCGTGCGGGCCGGCAATTCCTGCTGCATCAAGAAATTGAAATGCTGGGCATAAGGCGTGACCAGATGCTGCTGGGTCACGGTGAGAACAGGAAAGCCCGAAGGAGCGAAAGCGTCCGGCCAACCGGGGAACGGGTTGAAGAAATCGGGCAAGAACGGCGGATTCAGCATGACGTTGCCGGGAATGTTGCCGATGATGGTTTCGTAGAACACTCCATATCCTGCGCGCAGCACCGTCTTCCCGTTACTGAAAAGATCCCAGGCCAGTCCGATGCGCGGTGCGAAGTTGTTGCGGTCGGGATCGTAGATCGAACCCACATCCGATTGCAGGACCACACCCGAGGCACGCAATGCATCGAGGTTGCTCTGAATAGTGGGATCACTTGGATCGAGATATTGAGTGAAGTTCTGCGGACGGAAACTGCTCAGCCTCCCGTGCGCTTCGTGCAGCACGGTGTTCAACTCGTAGCGCAGGCCATAGTTCAATGTGACATTCTTGCGCACTTTGAAGCTGTCCTGGCCGAAGAATCCATAGCTGGTTGTGCGGAAATTCCGATGGGAATCTCCGACGAACTGAAGGGCACCGCTGGAAAGCCCTTCGGCAAAATCAATCAGCGCGTTGGGAACATTCTGGGGATTGTTTGCGTCACGATCATCCGCCGTATTCAATGCGCCGCTGAATGCGATTTGCCCGCTGAAGGCGAGATCATAAAGTCGGTTGAGTTGCGTGTACCGGATATCGGCGCCCAGCTTGAGGCTATGACGCGCGGTGGTATGGGAGACGTTATCGACCCATTGGAACGTGTTATTGGCAGTCCGATTGGGCTGATCAATAGCTCCACCAAGATTTGTGACTGCTGCGCTTCCTGAGACAAAGCCGCCGGAGAAGGCAAGCTGCGGAATGTTTCCCAAGCCCAGTTCGGCTCCGGCTGGCCATCCCGTGTTAAAACCAAAGGTTTCAGCTTGTGGCCCCGTCTCGGTCGCGAGTTGCGTATTGGACCGTGTGAAGCCGAAGCGCGCTTCATTCAGCGTCCTCGGGCTCAGTACCCGGGTGTAGGAGAGTGCAATCAGGTGATTCGTTCCATTGTCTTTCACACCGTAGCCCGGAATGTTTGTTCCACTCTGCCCGGGGGTAAAGGGAAAGAAAATGTCAGCGCGGGTCCGGCTGTAACGCGCGGAGAAATTATCGGACGCGCGCAGGCGGTGGTCGACCTTTACCAGGAACTGGTCCGTTCCATCGGCCTGTGCCGGCGAGGAAATGAAGTTTCCCTGGGGGTCAGCCAGATTGGGCTCCGGAAACAGAGTGTCGAAAATCTGTGCGCTTACCGCATTCACCGGAACCGTAATGGTCACGGGTTGGTGAGTGTTGGGATCCTCAAAGTTGAAAGTGCCCGCGCGTTGCGCATCGGTAGGCACATTCGTGATGCGTGTGATGCCGGCACGCCGGCGGAAGCCTTCGTAATTCAGGAAGAAGAACGTGCGATTCTCAAGAATCGGTCCGCCCAGTGTTCCGCCAAACTGGTTCAGGTGCAACCCTGATTTCGGGAACTGCGCCTTATTGAAGTAGTTGCGCGCGTCCAGCACATCGTTCCGAAAGAATTCGTAGGCCGAGCCATGCAAGCGATTGGTGCCGGACTTCGTCACCAGGTTTACCACCGAGCCACTGTTGCGACCATACTCCGCGGCGAACGTGTTGGTTTGAACTTCGAACTCCTGGATCGAGTCGATCGACGGCAACTGCGCCGCCTCTCCTGCAAAGTAGTTGTTGTTGTCGACCCCATCCACCAGGAAGTTGTTCGAAGTGGCGCGCTGGCCGTTCGACGAAAAGCCCGAGACATTACCTTCGCCTCCCTGCTGCCCTCCACCTCCTCCGGATACCGCGACTCCCGGATTCAGGCGCGCCAACTGAGCGAAGTCGCGGCCATTGAGCGGCAGATCTTCCACCTTCCGGTTGTCGATGATCTCCCCTACCCTTGAACTTTCCGTTTGCGTGAGCGCCGCGTCGGACTGCACTTCAATGACTTCCGCCTTTACCCCCACGCGTAACACGAGATCCAGCGTTCGCACTTGATCCACTCCAACCTCCAGGGCCTTTACGGCTGCGGTCGCGAACCCGGCTGCTTCTGCCTTTACGGCGTAGTTGCCGCTGGGTAGCGCCAGGACTCGGAACATCCCGTTGCCAGTCGTGGCGAAGTCTCTTTGTAACCCGGTTGCCTCATTCGTGACCGTGATCTTGGCGCCGGCGATATCGGCACCCTTTTCGTCTCGTACCGTACCCACGATTCCACCCTGGGTCGTTTGAGCCACGACGACAGGCGCAGTCAGCGCAAGCACACATAAAATCATTCGACCGATCGTTTTCACTAGCATGAAGCACCCCTCCTGCACTTGCAATGCATGTTGATGTGGTCTCACGCTTCGATCATTTCGCCCCGGAAGGGGCGGAAATCTCGTCCTTGTAAATCACTCCATCTTTCATCACGAACTGAACATGCTGCAGTGAACGTATATCGTTCAGCGGATTCCCCTTCACTGCAACGATATCCGCCATCATTCCTGTGCGAATCACGCCCACACGGTCCGACCATCCCATCAATTCAGCCGCGTTCACGGTGCCCGCCTGCAGAGCCTGTACCGGCGACAGCCCGAGCTCAACCATTGACCAGAATTCCCCGCCATTCTGTCCGTGTGGATACACCCCCGCGTCCGTTCCCAGGGCGACCCGCACGCCACTGCGAAATGCGACACCCATGTTCTTCTTGGCAGCAGGAATAATGATCGCGGCTTTCTCCATTACCCAAGGCGGCATATGCATCGCAGGCGCGTTTTCCTCAAACCAGAACAGTGGATACGAAGTGGGCACCAGAAACGTGCCGTGCTGCTTCATCAAAGCGATCCCTTCCTCGTCCAGGAAGATCCCATGCTCAATCGAATCGACACCCGCCTTCACGGCATCCTTGATGGACAAAGAGGAGTGGGCGTGCGTGGCGACCTTTCTGCCAAGGCGGTGAGACTCAGTGACCAGTGCCTGCATCTCTTCTGGACTGTACTGTTCGAGGAGCGGATTATCGCCCTTCGAAAAGACCCCTCCAGAGGCGCAGAACTTGATTACATCCGCACCATATTTGATTTCTTCACGCACTCGGTGAATCACCGCATCGACACCATCGGCGACACCCTCGGCGGAGTAGTGGAACTCAGGGGCGAGAAGATTGCTGTCGCAGTGTCCTCCACTAATTCCCAGCGGGGGACCGGAAACCTGCATGCGGGGGCCGATGACGTCGCCGGCATTGATGGCGTCCCGCAGAGCGACGTCAGAGTAGCCCTCTGCCCCGACGTTCCGCACGCTCGTGAAGCCGGCCAGCAATGTGACACGTGCATTTTTCGCGCCCGTCAGCGCTGAGCGGGGGACCGAGACTCCGAGTCCCTCATAACCGCCACTGCCTGCATTCGTCGTAAGGTGAGTGTGGACATCTATGAATCCCGGCAGCAGGGTCGCATCTCCCAGATCGATGACATGAGCTCCCGAAGGAAGTGTGACATTGCTCGCGCCAACGGACTCAATGCGGTTCCCCGCGACTACAACAACTGGATGGTCCAGAAGACGACCCGTTTCAGAATCGAACAGTTTCCCGGCGTGAATTACTGTGACACCTGCCGGCTGCACCTGCGCAGGAGCGAGTGAGACACCGACAATCAGGACCAGAGCGGCGATGCACGCCCAAGCCTGCACGACTGACGAGGCGCGCAGAGGTCTGTTTACCAGTTTGTTCGCGAGAGGCTGATCGTAAGACTGCACAGGTCCCTCCTGCACTGCCTCGCGTTCCGTCAATGTCCGATCAGGTCAGATCCTGACCAGCAAATCCAAGTTACTCTCTAATAGGCTAAGGACACGGTGCACGTCGTCCATCGTGTTATAGACGTGGAACGAAATACGCAGACCGTCGTGGCGGCTGGAGAGCACAACAGCGTTTTCTGCGAATTTCTGCACCAGGGCGTCTGCGTTCGTCGCTTTGAGCACCAGCAGTGGGCCTACGCTGTCGGAGGGAGTCTTCGCCTGAATACGCAGACTTCGTGCTCCCTCCAGCAGGGCTGTGGCCAACATCTTTATGTGGTCCGCAACTCTTCCCAGACCGATTTCCTGCAGGAGTTCGACGCCCGCGCTCGCACCGTAAATACTGGGAATCGGAGGAGTCCCCGACTCGAACCGGCGAGTGTTCGGAGCCAACTCGAGCAATTGCTCGTTAAACGCAAACGGATTGGCCTGTCCGAACCAGCCGGTAATCGTTGGGGTCAGGTGCTCCGCCAGGGTCTTTCGAACGTACAGGAAAGCCAGACCCGGCGGTCCGAGCAGGTACTTTAGCGTTCCACTGACATAAAAATCGAGATCCATGGCCTTCACATCGATGGGCCGGGTGCCGCAGTCCTGGTAGTCGTCGAGCAAAGCGAGGGCCCCGTGATCGTGCGCCATACGAACAATCTCGCGAACCGGCATGCGGAAGCCGTTGCGGAAACAGACGTGGGTCATGGGTACGATGACAGTCTTCTGGTCGATCAGCTTCGCATAGTCTTCAACCGCCAAGCGGTCGTTTCTGGCGGCTACGAAAACGACCTCAGCGCCACGGGGACGCTGCCCCATCCATATGTGCCCCATGGTAGGAAATTCGAATTCGCCGAGCACCACCCGGTTTCTCTCGCGAAAGGTCAACGCGCTGGCAATTCCATTTACTCCGGCAGAAGCGCTCGCCACCAGTGCCACTTCATCAGTTTCAGCCCCAATCAGACGCGCAAATACCGAGCGCGCAGCCTCATAGTGCTGGACCCACACATCCCAGGGGGACCCCTGTTCGTGCCAGACACGCAGGTACTCCTGGAAACCTGCGTCCACACGGTCGGAGAGTGCCCCTTGGGAACAGCTATTGAGGTAGATTTTCTTCTGAAAAACCGGGAACCGGCTGCGAATTGACGAAATGCTCGCGTCTGGCAAGAGGCAGCTCCACGTTTGGCGCGGCAGAGAGGCTATCCCAGAGTTATTCGATATGTCAAGCGTATATGAGTGGTATATCAGATGGAAGATCCGACACGACGTCGGCTTAAGATCCTTCTTTTATAAGTTCGCATGGTGTACTGGTTCTGGAAAGCTACAAACTCGATTATCACGGCGGAGCAGCCTATCCCCATTTGGAGAGAGTGCCCTCTGTCGCCGACTACCTGGATGACATCCTGAAACCGTTAACCGGCTCTGCATCGTCGACGCACGAGCGGCCAAGAGGAGTGGCCCGAGCTGGTTTGACTGCGAGCCATCACCTTCCCCAATCACGCCTATGCACAAGATTTTCAGCTCGCTTGAATATTAGTTGTATACCACCTGTTCGGTTGACTATTGTAGAGACTGTTTTTCTATACTTGAGAGTTGGTTCGCCCTGATAGCGAGGTTGAGTGGCCAAATCTGTTCGAAAGTCGAAGCGCAGTAGCACGGCCGTAGCGTCCAGTTATCTGCCGCCAGTCCGCTATTCGGCAACGGTGCGCGACACTCTCAGCGAAAAGGTATACAAGGCTTTTAAGCGAGACATCATCCACGGCGTTTACCAGCCGGGGGAACCGCTAACCGAAAAGGTTCTAGCGAAGCGCTACAAAGGAAGCCGGACGCCTGTGCGCGAATCGGCGCTTCGCCTTCAGCAGGAAAGGCTGTTGCGAATTGTGCCCAACCGCGGCTATTTCGTCAGCCAAATCACTTTGCAGGAGCTTAACGAGATTTATGAATACCGCATCGCGGTCGAGTGTGCCGCCGCTGAACTGGCCGCGATGAAGGGCGGCGACGCTGAACTTTTAGCGCGATTGATCGAGCTGGCGGAGAACTCCTACCGAACCGACAGCCGCGAACGCTATGTGCAATTCATCGAAGCCGATACTTCCTTTCACCTAGGAATCGCCCGCTTGTCTCGAAATCAAATGCTGGTTCGCGCAGTGAACGAAGCCCGCTCCCAGATGGAGCGCATCATGTACGCTGCTATTGATATTCAGTATTACGGCGAGGTGCCCGCTCGGGAACACCAAGAAATTGTGAAGGCAATTCAAGAGCATAATCCCGAACTGGCACGCAAACGAATGTACGATCACATCAGTCAATCAAAAGACAAAGTCTTGCGGCTCGCCGCTCCGTCCCTACCCGAGGTTAACCGTCACTAGTGGCGCTCCAATACGATTGCCCCAAACTGCTCCGCCCAATGTAAATCGTGTTCACGCTACTAGGGTGCTGTCGCCAATCTCGAGATCGCGGAGTGGGGCGACCGCCTTGAGCTACTCGATAGAGCAGCTTCGGCTGCTTCGAAAAAAACGTACTGCCTCGGGAGACCCTCAATGGTCGGTCCGAAAAGCGACGATTGTCGGTAGAGTTCGGCCGAGGTCGGGGGGCATGTTTTTTGTCTGGACCGTGATTCTGCTCACTCGTCTTCGTTTCCGTCAGTCCGTTGATCGCACAACCCTGCAAGGGTTGCCTGTTCGGCTGCGCGCTCATCCCCTACCCACGCTGGCAAGCATTGCTGCGATTGCCGCAAGCGCATTCAGCACGTTCTGGGTCGACGGACTGCAGTACACACTACCTACGTTTGTGCCGCTGCTACTGGTCATGTGGGTGGTGTACGTTAGACATCGAACCCGACACCAACCGAATGGTGTTTAATTCGTGCGAACCCGTGTTGGCTGGTTGGCAAACGGGGGTGCGGGGGTGCGAGCCTGCGCGCCCACTCCACGACGATTCGAGGTCGGATAATCCACATGGATGAGGCAACCCGCGAAGTTCACAAATCACTGGCCGCTCGGTTCCACGGAGATCTGCTCCGTCCAAACGACCCCTTGTACGAAACCGCTCGCGGTATTTGGAATGGCATGGTAGCGCGTATGCCGGGCCTGATCGCCCGCTGCGCCGATATTGCCGACGTACAGGCAGTCGTCAGGGCTTGTGCCAGTAGCGAGGCCGTAGCGGCAGTGCGCTGCGGGGGCCACAGCCTGGCTGGCTATAGCACTTGCGAAGGCGGGGTTGTGATCGATCTATCAAAGATGCGTGAGATCACTGTCGATCGTGCAGCGCGGCATGCACGCTTTGCAGGCGGTTCGCTACTTCGCACCGTGGATCTGGCCACCCAGAAGGAAGGCCTCGCATTTCCTGCCGGCGTCGTTTCCCACACCGGTGCGTCTGGGCTGATCTTGGGTGGAGGATTTGGTTGGTTGACCCGGTTGCACGGACTCTCTTGTGACAACGTAGAAGGATTCACCCTCGTCACGGCAGATGGCTCACTAATCCGCGCCAATGGTCGCGAGAATGAAGACTTGTTCTGGGCTCTCCGTGGAGGCGGAGGCAACTTTGGAGTTGTGACTGAGTTCGAAGTAAATCTTCATCCTGTTAGCTCTGTGCAACTGGGTGAGGGGCTCTGCATAGGAGATGACATTTCGACGCTGCTTCGGCGCTGGAGGGACTATATGCCGGAATCTCCCGATAATTTGAGATGGAGCCTTTCTCTTCGTATCACACCCAACGCAAAGAATATTCCGTCGGAATGTCGCGGACGTCCCGCGGTGATGCAAGCGGGAGTTTGGATTGGCGACGCCGAGAAAGGTGGCCTGTGTCTCGATCACATCTTTTCGATGGGCAACACGGTAGGGGTTACAAGAAAGAGCATGTCATTCCTGGAGTTGCAGACTATGGCCGACCACGAATTCCCACATGGTCGGCGTTACTACACCAAATCTGGTTATTTCAAGACTCTCAGCGATCACGTCCTCGACATCATGGCCGAGTCCCTCGCCACCGTTCCGTCTCCCGAGACTCAAATTGAACTCGCGTACCTCGGCGGAGCCGCCAGCAGAGTAGCCGCAACGGAGACCGCGTTCGGGGATCGCAGTTCACCCTATGTGCTGAACCTGCTGGGGAACTGGTCCGAGAAGTCCGAGGATGCCGCCAACATCTCCTGGGTTCGGAACCTCTTCCGGTCTCTGCGGCCCTCAATGACACCTGGCGTGTACATCAACTTCATGAGTGGAGATGAAGATGACCGGACTCGGGAAGCGTATCACGAACGCTGGGAACGTCTGATCGCCGTCAAATCGCGCTATGATCCGGATAATTGTTTCCGACTAAATCAAAACATCCCGTCAGAAAAGACTGGGCTGAGAGCAAGCCGCACACACGGCAAGTGACTCGATCAGTTCCAGAAGCTTCTCAACCGTAATGCCCGCTCTCAGAAACGAGATGATGTCTTCCAAGCGGAGCCCTCGCTTGGTTGCCCGCCCTGATCAGCTTTTTGGTCGGAGTTGCAGATCTCAGCGGAATATTAAGTCTCTTGCGTTGAGAACCTGGCGGAGAGGGAGGGATTCGAATCCGCTTGAAGACTTAACTCCAATCACTTACAGAGCACCGGATGGCACCAAATGCTATGAAGAGTGATGGAAAATCAGTAAACGGATTGCCGAACGGATTGCAAGCCTTTTGTTCTTGGCGGAAGCGTGTGCGAGTCGAATCGGCACACAAACGTAAATACAATAACTTGCAGAGCAGCGGATGACAACCTAAGCCCACGAAAAACAGCGTTGGCAAACAAACGGAGCGCAGAGGTCACTGCGCCCAAACTTTGTTAAATCGAACGATCCAGTGATCGCCCTGAATGAATTCGACAGCAACTTCCTCCGTCCGCGCTAACGGTAACGGATTGACCTTCAACGGACTGGCAGCCACCTTTGGCGTAATAAAGAACTCTTCGGAACTGGTATTGGACGCTAGTTGGACCCAGATTTCCCTTCTCCGAACACATCCGTGACTCCGTCGCTATCGAAATCACCAGAGTGAACGTCTTTGTGACGAGAACCGATTTTCGTTTCAGCAGCTTGAACGTTCAATTCACATCTCACTTCAAGTGATCAGGATCCATTTCAGGTGTACGCAGCCCTACCATTTCCAGCGCCCGCAAAACGAATGCATTCCACGCAAACACCCGATGGTAGCCGAAGAACGGACGGTTCGGGCCGGTAGCAAGATATTCCTGACTGGTGGGGAACTCAGGAGAGATTCTTGTCTCCGCCCAGAGTCGATTTTGGATCGCGTGGTCGGCTTTCGTCCATCCGTGGAGTTTTCCGGCGACGTACCCGCAGATCTCAAGTCGCATCCAACTCCCACCGTTGTAGTAGATGCCGTCCATGTTGTGGTTAGCGTAATTCGCACCGTGCTCTTTGCTGATCATCGGATGCCACCGTTCAGTGAAGTAACCCCAGCCTTTGCCTTCCGGGGTCAAGCCGATCAAGATCGGACGCACCGTGCCGCCGGAGGCGGGATGCGGAGAATCCCCGTGAGGCAGGAGCACAGGAATGCGCTCCAGGTGATGGATCAACATCTCATCGCTGAGGATTTTGCGTCCGAACAGCCACAGTGACAGGAACTCGGGAAAGATCTCACCAAACCCGATCGCGTCCTTAATACCGCGGGCCGGCAGGAAAAACCCCAGCGCTGGATCGTAATAAGACCTATACATGCTTTCTGCATGCTCGATGTAAGCGTCGGAAATCTGTTCACTCACGCCCGGGATTTTCAGCTCTCTGATCACTCGTAGCGTGACTGCCAACATTCCTTGGTTCTCGCACAGCTCAGAAGTGCCTTCCGGATAGTCGATCACATCGAGTTGCCCCATAACGAATTGAGCCCAGCATGTACCGTCATGATGGCGATCGTAGGTTCGCAGGCAATATTCAGCGGCCTTCCGAATCTTCGCCATGGGCAGATTTGTCCCAAAGCGCGCACGATTCTGCAGCGCCCACATGAGCCACAGAGGGGTGGAGTCGTTTGATTTGCGTTCCAGATTCGCCATATATGGCTCAATCAGCGTATTGATTGCTCCGTCTTCGCCCTGGTTCTTGGCCCACACATTGAAGACTTGTTCGTTCAACTCACGATTGTGGATCCCGTTCAGGCTGTAGAAACTGTCGCGCATGTACATTTCGCCGGCGGCTGAATACCAGATGCTGGGCGCAACGATAGGTTCAGGGTTCTGGGGGCTGGCTGACCAGCAAAGCATCATCAGGTCAGAGTAAAGGGCCTTCTCCGTGTCGCCTCCGCGGAAGCCGAGACCGTCCGCAAGATACTGTTGGCTGGCGGACCGGTACCCGTGAAGCGTGTCGGGAACGTGCTCGTCGACAAAAATGAACGATGTCTTTTCATCCGGGCGATCCATTGCCAGGCGGTGGTAAGGCTCCAAACGCGTCGCCAAACGCCGAAGTTCCAGTTCTCCCAGCTCAATCCTTAGCGGATCTCCTGAAGATTGCGCATTAATGGCCTGGTCGGATTCCGCATTTGAAATGGATATGGCGCCACCCTGCCCCTGTAACGACGGAAAATACACCTGAGTCTGAAACTCTGACCATTCTGATGATGCAGGAATCCGATCGTTGTAGAGCGTTATGTTCCCGAGCGGGGTAAGCTGCTGGTCGACGTCCCAGAATTGCACAGAGAAAGCCTGAGGCGAGCGGTACTTTAAGCGCAAGGAATAGAGTTCAGCATCTTTCGCGGCAAAAGGAATGATTGCCCTGCCATTGGATCCGCGGACTGACAAGCTTATGGTTCCGTTTTCTTCTTGCAAATGCGAGTCGCCCAGCCTGTGCCAGGCTGCGGCAGGAGGCAACGCGATCAGAGAACTTGAGTTCCTATCTGCATCTCGCACGAGCACTTCACCAAAGGTTTGCTTCACGAAGAAACGATGCTGGCCGCGATCGCCTTCGCGGCACACGTCATAGAGGTGGGCGTCAGGAACGTGGTGCGGTGCTGGCTTTGCAGGTTTCGCGTCCTTTCGAATGATCCGGCTCCATTGATTGCGATAACCGGAATCGGTGAGCAAGCCAATGGTTATTCCTGTGTTCGTTCGACATCCAGCGGCGGGAAAGTACTCGCGTAACGCTCCTCCTTTGCAGTTGGCTTGATCGAAGCTCCAAAACGACGCAGGTACGTCGACCGGCTCCAGAGAATTACTCACTTGGAAGAGCAAATCGTATACGTCAATTTGATGGAAACGGATCCGCTTTCGGATGACATGCGGTGCAACAGCTTGATACTGCACTTCGACAAGAACAGTCGCATTGAGGTTGGGGAGCTTGCACTTGCCCTTAAGGAGCAAATGATCAGCAGCGGCTTCGCAGGAGTCTGCCCGCCAGTTCTGTATTTGATCTTGCAGACTGCGATCGGAATTTTGGAAAAGCGCAGAGAACTCTCCGCCGTCATTGTGCCGGGCAATCGGCTTTCCCCTGAAGTGAATAACGGACCCGTAGCCCTGTTGCGCATTTCCAGTCGGCGTTAAGGTCAGGTCCTGCTTGGAGGAACGAACTTGCGCGCGAACACTTGGATCATGGCCTTCGACCATTCTGACGAGGCCGGCAGCAGCTGACGTTGCGATGAAGTGGCGACGTGAAATCCGCATAGGAAGTGCTACGCAGTTGGGAAACTACAAACGTCGAAGTCATCTTGGCTCGCGAAAAGTTCGACAAGCACGGGTTTCAATCCGAAGAGAACCCACGAACCGGGAATGTCAAGCAGATGATCCTTGTATCACTGGCGAACCGGTGCGGACGCTACGCCCACATACTTATCGGCGCCGCCATAATAGAAAAGCCAGCGGTCACCGTCGCGAGCCATGCCTTCCACAAATACAACGTTGGGCACCTGGCCCAGTTTTTCCCAATCGTGCGCCGGCTGGAAGACTGGTTCTTGAGCGCGCGCCACGACCTTCGTGGGATCGTTCTTGTCGAATAAGACCCATCCGGTACGATACACGTTCTTGTCGTCAGCTCCGTTATAAACGAGAAAAACGCCATCTTCTGTTATTAGTGGGGGCGGTCCAGGTTCTACCACGTGGGAATCGAACGCTTTCGGCCGGCTGGCCAGAACCGGGTGGTCCAGCGCGTCCGTCCAGTGAAGCAAATCTTCCGAATAGGCGATCGACATCTGTGTTTCCCGGTCAGCTGCGTCGCCAAGGTAGTACATCCAATACTTGCCATGGATCTTCTCTGGGACGATCGCACCCGATTTAGTCCATCCGATATTCCACTTCCCTTTGTAGGCAGGCATGATGACGCCCTTCCGCTCCCAATGAATGAGATCCGAGGACGTCGCCAGACACAGCTGGGCATCTCCGTGGAGCGGGCCGTTGGCATGGATTCCGCTGCCACCCAGTTTGTTGTATCCCGTGTAGGTCAAATAAAAGGTATCGCCGATCTTCACCAGGCGAGGATCTTCTACGCCGCCGCCAGTCTCGTACGGCGCTTCAGCGACCATCACAGGTTCAGCTCGCTGGACGAAATGAACGCCATCGGTACTAGTAGCGTAACCAAGCGACGATTTGCCTTTCTGATCTTGGGCCCGATAAAGCATCACAAACTTTCCGTCGTACTTGATTACGGCAGGATTGAATGTTCCCGCTGATTCAAATCCCTGCCCTTTGGGAGAAATGATGGGAGTGTTCGACAGCCGATCCCAGGTTCCGAACGGTACTTTGAACGGTGTGGTCGTAGCCGCTGCGACGATCACAAGTATTAGTAAAGACAGAACGCGCATGCGCGTGCGAACTATCGGGCTGGTCATTGAGGTTGATGCCTTCTTTCCATGGCTACCTGTGAGCTCCCAGGTGTGTCGCCGCCAGCAGAACAAGCGCGCAGCCTCAGAACTCGGCAACCAGGCGTAATAGCGCGCGTCCGGGAACATTCAACGTTTCCGCCACAGCATTTCCTTGCTCAGTGATTCGCACCTTAGCGCCTTGCGCTCTCGGAATTGCGATCGATGCTGAACGCGTTTCCGTGGTCGGGTTGTAAAGCAGGAAGTTGAGCTGGTGCGGCGGAAATTTCTCCGCATCGAGAATATCTAGCAGATCGAGATTCACCAGCATCAGTTCGCGATCAGTGACCCGCCCGAGAGCCTCAAACATCAGATACATCCAGAGACATTCACCCGATCCGTAGATTTCCTTTCCGACGTTACCCGTTTGTCCGCCTAGTTCCAGGGTCCCGAGATTTTCGAAAGGGATGAAGCCCATGTCGACTTTCTGGCGATCTGCAGAGCACTTATCGAAGAAAAAGAAGTTGCTGCGCCGCTGCTGATCCATGAAACGCAACAGACCTGCAAAGACAATCCCCCGTTTCATGATTCCCGTCCAGGGCAGAATGGCCTCGATATTCTCCTTGAACGCGGGATACAGGATGGAAGCCGCTGCTTGCACCATGCCGCGGATGTCATGTGTCTTCTGGCTCTGGTCGGAGTACCAGTAGAACATGCGCAGCTGTTCGTAGAGCAGGTATTCTGCTTCCTCACGCATGCCTAAGTCGGCTGCGGCCAGTGCGCCGTAAGCAAGTTCCTGTGGCTCGTGAAAGAGTCTATCCGACGGTACCGTACATAGAGCGTGGATTGCCTTTCGCGCCTCATCGCGATAGCGAACTTCTCCAGTCAAGCGGTTGGCAATCAAAGCTGCCCATGCATAAAGGCCGCCGATAGCATAGTTTGTCCCTGCACCCTGGGCGCGAAGCGTCAAGACCTCGTAATAAATTGGGAACAGGTAATCGTATTCGTGCGCCATTCGTTCTGCGGTCTGGAAGGCATCGAGAAAGTTGGCGATAATCTGTTTCGATCCCGCAAGGCTTCCCATCATCGGATATTTGACGAGACCATTCTCAAAGGGATACCACGAGTCTGCCCTCTCATTCGAAACGCGCACATAATCGTTACTGATACTGTGAGTGTCCGTATGATAAAAACCGGGGAGGTCGGCAATCAGGTCGTCACATTGATGCTGTAGATCAGGCGATGGATGAAGACGTAAGTAAAGGAGGGAGGGCCACAGGACGTCGGCCACCGACATGAGTTCGAAGTTGTTAGCCGGTTGTTTCCACAATTGTGAGCTTTCCGTCACGTAGGCGCGAAGGCCAGCGTGCCCGTCGACCTCGACTTGCGTTTGTGTTTTTCGCTGGAGCTCCTTGATAGTCCCAGCCGCAAAATCGCTCCAGGTGCTCGCGCAGGCGGGCCAGGCAAGCTTCTCCTCGAAAAGAGGAAGCAACGCTTGCATCCAGCGAGCGACCGCCTGTTGCTCCGTCAACAGTTCAGTGCATGGCCGCTGCAAAAGCCAATACGTGAATCTAACTTCACCGGCGGGAAGGACATTGCCCGTCGCTTCATCAGCGAGGAGACCGACGCCAAGACGCTGGGTCCCGTCCCGGTTCAGTCGAGAGACGCTCGAACATCGATAAGACAGGAAGCGCGGGATGTTCTCAATCGACATCCACTCCATATCGCCGACATCGAAATACATCAGAGTTTCGATACCAACGTTCTGATCGAGCAGATAGAGGGCGGGTAAATCGTTTCCCCATGCGCCCAATGAATTCCGCGTGGGCTGCTGCAGCAGAACACGCCTCCAACTTCCAGACTGCCCTTCCATGAGCGTCGAGTTCGAAGACAACCAGAGGATGATCTGAGGCTCAATCTGAGTTCCTTGTTGCAGGCGGACCGGGCGAGGCAGGTTGAGCGTAGTGCGGAACCGAAACCACGGAAACGCGACATCTCCGAACGCGGAGATCTCAGCGTTCCAGTTGTACCTGAGGGACTTGCCATCGACGCCTTCGGCTTCGCCCGAACCTCCGTAGGCCAGAGCGGCGTTGGTCCTCGAAGCTGTCGATGCTGTTAACGGAAATGACGGTCCAGTCACAAGCGGATTCTGTGGCAGCGTTGCGGGATGCCATTCGTTCACGACACGCACAAAATTTTGAAAGGTCAATGAACCTCTACCCGACGACACCCGCAGTTGCTGATCTCCATTTTGAAGATCATCTGATGCTGAAGCCGACTTCTTCTCGGTTGCCAGTAATACAGCCGCCGGGGAAAACCTCGCCTGCAGCGGCAAAGTTCCTACCGCTGTACCGATGAGCGTTTTCATGAAGCCACGTCGATGAATAAGCCTCATGTGGCTATTACGGGATGGCACGGACGAAAGCCCTGCCGCGCCTCCGTTCTCAGCAGGGCTTGCCGTCTTAATACTCGATTTTCAGTCCGAACTGAATGGTGCGCGGTCCACTTGCGCTACTGATCGAACCAAAGCCACAAGCAAACGGACCAGGACAACTAGAGTTGTTGGGGTCAGGTAGGGTAAATGGCGAATTCAATTGCGGGCCGAAGCCGCCGGGCCCTCCAGGCTGCTGCAGAATGTGGCGATTGAAAATGTTGAAAAATTCTGCTCGAAAATCGATCACCATGCGCTCGCCAATGATGTTCGTTTTCTTTCCGAACGTGATGTCCTCGCCGCGGTCGCCGAAAGTCCGAGCACTACCAAGAGTGCGAGGCTCATTGCCAAAGGTCAAGGGATCCGGAGCAGAAAATGCAGCCGCGTTGAAGAAAGGAGTGGTGAATGGATTCAGATCCCGGCCATTCCTCTGCGTTACCCCAGGAATCACATTGACCCGTGCGCTGCCAGTGAAGTGACACCCGGCGAATAAAACATCACCGGCCGTACCGCTGCAACTCGAGTAGACCGCCGTCGGGATGCCGGATTGATAGTGCAATACTCCGGAAGTGTACCAGCCGCCGACGACGCGATTTGCCCAGCCATTCGTATTCAACACTCGCTTACCGCGCCCCATCGGGAGCTCATAGAAGAAGCTCATAACCAAGCGCTGGGGTGTATCGAGTTCGCTTACTGCTTTCTCCGCCCGGCGGTCGTAAGAGTTCTGCCCAATCCAGGCGTTGGCCCCCATGAAACCGGCAACCCCTGGCCCCTGCGAATCCGCGTCCGTAATGTTCTTCGACACGGTGTAAGACACCAGGAAATTCAGTCCTTGCGCGAAGCGCTTGTTCAACTGCGCCTGCATGGCATGGTAGGTTGAGTTACCGGTTCGATCGGGCGTAAAGGAATTGTCTTCCTGGTTGAAATCGCCATACTGGGGGAAGGGCCGCAGGGCTTGCTTAAGAGGTCCCGTGAAACTTGCGTAAGGCAGATGTACACCCGCAGCGATGGCGTTCGGGCAGGTAGCCGCGGCCAGGCAGCTCGAATCCATTGTCAGTTCACTTCCCAACGCCAACTGTGTCGGGTTGACCTGATTTGGAATAATGTTCAGCGCCGGCAGGTGAGTTCCTTTTGAACCCACATACGCGACGCTGACCTGCAAGTTCTTTGTGATCTGCCGCTGAACGTCCAGATTCCAGGATTGAATGTCGCCGGGCCGCCCGCTATTTCGTGGTATCAGGATCACGCCACCGTTCCCATTTTGTCCCTCGGGTGTGAACGGACCCGAGGGGGGCAGGATGTGAGGAAATCCACTATCGATCTGGAAAGGCGCTCCGTTGCCGACGCTCAAGTTTTCAATGTTGAAAAAGCCTAAAGCGTCCTGGTCCGCAAACGAGCCCTCCTTCAACGGTTGGTAAAAAATGCCGTATCCGCCGCGCAGAACGGTTTTGTCATTGATCGTGTAAGCGAAACCCACTCGGGGGCCAAAGCCTTTCTTGAAAGTGTCCTGCAGGCGGGTCTTCCCATTGCGGCCTGGGCCGCTCCCATAGTAGGTGTAGGCACCGAGAATGTTTCCTGCGCCAGGATTGGGAAGGGTAGGATCAACCTGCGAAAAGCGGTCCTGTGATTCCCGAGCCGGCAGGTCCAAGTCGTACCTTAAACCGTAATTCAAGGTCAGGCGTGAAGTGACCTTGTAGGTATCCTGGGCGAAGAAATTAAAGCTTTTGTAGCGTATGCCAATGGTGTGACCGTAATTCAACGTTCCATTATTGACTAGCCCGAATAGTGCGCTGGCGACGGCATAGCCGCCGGTACCGTTCAAGCTGGTTTCGTCCGATTGAAAATGGAACTCGCCGGAAGATTGCGTGTGCCGGCGTGTGTTGAATTGCAGGAGGCGAAGTCCACCGCCAAATTTGAAAGAATGCTTGCCGCGAACCCACGACACAGAATCGTTTGCCTGGTACACATTGTCGGCGAACTGCGAGTTGCCGCAGTTGTTCAGCCTGTCCTGATAGTCGGTTCCGATGAACTTGATGCAGGGAAACGTGTCGTTCGAAACGCCCGTCAGGCCCAGTTTTTCGGGCCATCCCTCACCTAAACCGTTGGATGCCTCCGTTCGAAACCGGCGACTGAATCCCGCAAGAAACTGGTTTACCACGTTTGGAGTGAAGACGTAGTTGTGGTTGAAGCGGACATACCGCGTGTCTTGCGGTGTCTGCGACCCGAGGAAGGGCCCCAGTATCGACGTCCCGCCAGTTTTAGTATTAGCGTAATCGAAACCAAAAGAGAATCCTTGCTTGCTGGAGATGGTCTGGTCGATCTTGAGGTCCCACAAATTCGCGGTCGTCCTGGAAATCGACTGGTCGAAAACGTTATTGGTCAAACCCCCATTGGTGGGAGGCAGCAACGCAAACACGTTGGTCATAACCGTACTGGGAGTGTAATTCGGGTCGTTGCTTAAGACATTGTTAGGAATGGCGGCATGAGTAGTCGGGTCGTAAAGTTGATGACCCGGGTTACTACACACTCCGCCCGTAAATGTCTCTCCCTCGCTCGCCACGCAAAGGGCTGAGAAGTCGCCGTTGCGAAATGTCTCCGGGATGTAGCTGGTTGGACCAGAGCTTCCAGTATGAAATCGGAATCCCTCGTAATCGAAAAAGAAAAACGTTTTGCCTTTGCCGTTATAGATGTGCGGGAGATAAACAGGACCGCCAACCGTAAATCCGAAGTCGTTTTGAGTATTGGGAGGCTTGGGTTGAAGCGGCTGGCCAGTGGCGCGATTGTAGGCGTTCTGTGTATTGAGCGTCCACGCATTTGCATCCAAAGCACGGTTGCGCAGGTAATCATAAGCGGAGCCGTGCAACTCATTGGTGCCAGACTTCATTGTCAAATTCACGATGCCGTCGCCGGACTCACCAAACTCCGGCGAAAAGTTGCTCTGCAGCACCTTGAATTCCTGCACACCATCAGAAGACACACCTTTATTCCACTGGGTGTTGGGCGAGACGAGGGAAATCGAGACGCCGTCGACGAGTACATCAGTGGCGCCCATCTGACCGCCATTTACCTTGAAATCGTCGGTCGAATTGCTCCCCGGGTCATTGCCTACGTTGCCAACAAAACCGGGTATGAGAGTGATGAACTGCACTGGATTACGGATCGTCCCTGAGACCTCCAGCGGAAGGTTTCTGATCAGGGTGTTTTGCACGGTCGATCCCACATCTGAAGTCTCGGTTTCTAATTGCGAGGCGTCGGAGGTAACGGTTACCGTCTCGGTGGCTGAGCCCAGTTGCAATTGCAAATCCAGGCCGACGGTGCTGTTCGTCGATACCTTAATACCCTCCTGCACGTACTTCTTCATGCCGGTCGCCTCTACCGTGACAACGTACGAGCCGGGAGGAAGATTAGGCAGCGTATACACGCCGGCGCTCGTCGTCGTCGCCGCGGAGGTAACCCCAGTCCCCATGTTCCGCGCGCTGACGGTCGCTCCGGGAAGGGTTGCACCACTAGGATCGACCACGGTTCCTTGGATGGCCCCGCCGCTACTTTGTCCCCACATTGCAGTTGAGACCACGACGAGCAACCCAAGAACAGAACACATACGCAAGAAGTGTTTCACTCTGGCCTCCTTTGGCAAGAGTTCCTGGCTATCCCATAACGATCTACGGAAATTCATACCCCACGAAGCGGTCCCAACACTTGCGTCCGTAATATAAAACCATTATTAGGGGAGGCCTAAGAAAGGAAGTAGCTTGTGAATTCATGGTGATTCACCTTGCCCGGAGAAGGATCGGTTGGGATTGATTCCATTTTTCGGTGTGGTATTATGCTTGCACTTTTTTCAACCTGGTAGCACCTCGCCTCCTCATGAGTATCCCGGCCCCGCAACCGCCTATTCTCGACCATTCACTCAGCGACGAGCGTTGGCTGCTGGTACAGCGGATAATATCGAGCCCCCCATTTCAGAAGAGTTCTCGATTACGCGATCTGCTTCAATACGTTACAGAGCAGACAATCCGCGGGTTTGCTCATGAACTGACGGAACAGCACATCGGTGAAGTGCTCTTTCACAAGCCGGAAGGGTACCGTCCTCTCGAAGATAGCTCTGTACGCGTCCACGCCCGGCAGTTGCGGCTGAAACTCCACGAATATTTCGACGGGGTCGGGCGAGATGAGGCGCTGGTAATTGAAATACCCAAGGGAGCGTATGCTCCCGTATTCCGGGCAGCCCGACTCGAAGCCGTCGGCCCTACACCGGTGCACATTGAACGCGTTGAGGCTCGGTCTAATAGCGCACTACTACCGTGGACCTTATGCGGAGTGCTGGCTGTTCTCTGCTCGGCTATCCTCTGGCTGAACCACTCTGTTCGTTCTGCAAGTGTGGTGGGGGTCAATCCGCCATGGCCTGTGTCCCAGGTTTTAGACACACGGCACAAAACCGTTATTGTGGTTGCGGACGGCAACTATGGAATGTTGCGCATCCTGACAGGGCAACGTGGTTCGCTGGAACAATACTTGAATCGGGATTTTCTCCAGAAGTCTGACGCACTCAAATTCGGCGCGGCAGGCTCTCGTTTTGCGGAATACATTTCTGACTCGACGCTCACCTCATTCGCGGATGTCGCGAACGCCGTATCACTGGTGAAAGTGGCCGGTCCGTTGCAGAAGCAAGTCTCTGTGCGCTCCGCCAAGGATCTGAAAATACGGGATTTGGATCACGAGAACTACGTCTTCGTCGGTTCCCCGGCATCCAACCCCTGGGTGTCCCTCTTCCAGGACAGGCTCAACTTTCGCGAGGGCGAAGAGGCGGTTGGAAAGAGCGTAAAGGCATTTGTGAATACGGCTCCGCTTCCCGGGGAACAGGCGCGTTATGAAGGCCTTCGCTGGACAGGAGGGGAAGGGGCCGACTATGCGACCATTGACCTCGTTCCGAACCTTACACACGATGGGAGCGTTTTGATATTGCAAGGACTACAGCAAGAGGGTACCGAAGCGGCGGGCAGGTTTTTGGCGGATCCGGAAAATTGCCGCCAACTGCAGCGCTCGTTGGGCGTTCCCGCGTCGGATACCATTCCAGAAAACATCTGGTTTGAAGCTCTCATTCGCTCCCGTAGCGTGTCCGGTTCGCCGAATTCAACCACGCTGGTTGCCGTCCGTCGAATTCGCTAATTGGAGTTTTGAGGCGCTTTTCACACCGCTAAGACGTTGACTCGCTGCAGTACACTGTTGCTGCTTCTCAATTGCCTGAGCAGAGACTCGATTCAAATGGGTTCGCGGCCGTATCCCCTTCCCGCTCTTTCATTTCATGCTCCCTACCGCTGTACCCCTGCAATCATCATCGGCGCACTGGCAATCGTTTCGGTTGCGTGGGCCCAGGGTGGAGTAGGCCCTCTACTGGAGCAAGCGCGCGACGCCGAGAAAATCAGCGATTACGCGACCGCGACCCGCATCTACGAGCAGGCGTTAGTCTTGTCCCCGGGAGATCTCGAAGCCCTCAAACGTTTTGGAGTACTGGAACAGACGGAGCTGAAATTTGACAGCTCGATTTCACATTTTCTGCAGGTGCTTGCCCGTGAGTCGCAGTACCCGGAGGTCAACTTTTTCCTCGGCATGTCGTACTTCGGGAAGGGCGAATCTCAGCGCGCAATTCGAAGCTTCGAACTGGAGCTGGAAAATGTGAAGCCACATCCTCGCTGCCGTTATTACCTTGCGTTGGCGCTGCAATCCACCGGCCGCCTCCAGGACGCGATCTCCCAACTCAACCAGACCATTGTCATTAATCCCAACGACGCGGATGCGCTTTTTGAACTGGCGCGAATGCACAAGAATGCCTCGCTGCAAGCCATCGAGCATCTCAAGACTATCGACCCGGACTCATTTCAGTTGCACGCCTTGATGGGCGAAGTCTATGCCGAGGAGAAGCGCTACCCCGAGGCCATCAAGGAGTATCGGTCAGCGCTCGACAAACGGCCAAATGCCCAGGGAATTCATTTTTCGATTGGAGTGGCCTACTGGGCTCAACGACAACCGGCGGATGCCCAGAAAGAGTTCAGTCTGGCGTTGAAAGAGAACCCCGGCGATGCGATGACCAATTTGTATTTGGGGGACATCGCGGTGCAGGAGCAACGCTTCCCGGAGGCACTGACTTATTTGCAGGCAGCGCAGAAGGCACACCTGGAGGTTCCGCAGATGCATGTGCTGTTGGGAAACTGCTATCAAGCACTGCACGACCTGAAGAACGCCGAGGCTGAGCTTCTTGCCGCCATCCACGCTGATCCTGGTGCAGCCCCGCCCCACTATCTGCTCGCGCAGGTCTACCGCGAGCTCCGCAATCCCGAAGCCAGTGCCCGCGAACTCAACGAATACCAAAGTCTTTTGAAATCAGACACTGACAAAGCCTTCGAATCTCGAAACAGCTCTTACCGAGATTCAAAGTAGGTCTTTTGGCGGGCAAAGCAAATCGATTTCGGGGAATGGTCGCCGCCAAAGCTGCGGTGCTGATGGTTTCAGCATTCGTTGTTCTCCCAATTGTTGTTTGCCAGCAGCGCTCTACTGTTGTGCCTGCGCAGCCGGTTCAGCCGAAGTTTACCGAAATCACTGCAGCTCTCGGCGTGCGCTTCCAGTACCGCGCGTCGCACACTTCCCGGAAGTATCTGATCGAGACCATGGGCTCAGGGGTAGCCCTGTTTGATTACGACAACGATGGGCGTTTGGATATCTTTGCCGTGAATGGAGCGCTGTTGAACGACCCTACACCTCGAGGATCGACTCCACAAAAAACAGGCCCCGAATATTGGAACCGTTTGTTCCATCAGAAGCCGGATGGGACGTTTGAAGACGTAACCGAGAAGGCCGGGTTACAAGGTGTCGGCTACGGAATGGGCGTTGCAGTTGGTGACTACGATAATGATGGCTACGAAGACTTGTACGTAACCGCCTACGGGGGAAATCGGCTTTACCACAATAGCGGCAATGGCACATTTACGGACGTTACAGAACAGGCCGGCGTCGGAGGCGCCGGTTGGTCGACCGGAGCTGCGTGGGTAGATCTGGACAACGACGGTTTACTTGACCTCGTCGTGCTCCGCTACATGCAGTGGGATTTCGAGGACATCTGGTGCGGAGAGCGCAAGGAGGGATCGCGAGCGTACTGCACGCCGGATGTATTTCGTCCGATCAGCCCGCTCGTCTACCACAACGACGGCAATGGTCACTTCACGGAAGTGTCGCAGAAGATCGGTATTTCCCAAGCGGGCAAAGGATTGGGCATCGCCATCGCGGACTACGACCAGGATGGGCACATCGATGTTTTCGTTGCCAATGACTCGGTCCCGGAATTTCTTTACCACAACCGTGGCAAGGGAATCTTTGAAGAGGTGGCTCTGCCCTCGGGAGTTGCAGTTGATGGGGAAGGCCGTTCGTTTGCGGGAATGGGAGTGGATTTTACGGACTACCGCAACGATGGCCTTCCGTCTTTACTGATTACCGATCTAGCCACCCAAGTCTATGCGGTGTACCAGAACAATGGAGACGGCTCGTTTACCTATGAGAGTTATCCTTCTGGTATCGGGCGCATGACAATGACCCACTCGGGCTGGGGTGTCCGCTTTTTCGACTACGACAATGACGGCTGGAAGGATCTTCTGATCGCGCAAGGACACGATTTGGACACAATTCAGTTGACCTTCCCAAACATTCGTTATCGCGAACCCATGTTGCTGGCGAGGAATACCGGCAAAGGCTTTGTAGATGTGTCCGGCGATGCCGGACCCGTGTTTCAGGAGCCCTGGGTGGGCCGGGGCCTTGCCATCGGAGACATCGACAACGATGGGCGAATGGATGCCGTTGTGACCACGAACGATGGTCCTCTGCACATCCTTCACAACGACACCACGAGCCCCAACCGCTGGCTGACGCTGAAGCTCGTCGGGCACAAGAGTAATCGCGACGCGATTGGGGCGCTGGTCAAAATCGTGACCACACAGGGCATCCAGTTCGCAACCGTTACAACCGCCAGCAGCTATTTGTCTTCGAGCGACAAGCGCGTGCATTTTGGCATGGGGCTCGATACTGCAGCCAAGACAATTGAAATTCATTGGCCCAGCGGTATTCGCCAGGTCTTGGAGAACGTACGTGCCGATCAGATATTGCAGGTGGACGAACCCTCGGCGACGGCAAACGAGCGTCCCCGAAACTAACGGGCGCCTGCCCGAGATTTCTCTGGGCTGGAATTGACTGCCGTTCCGGAACCTTCCTTCAGACTGTGGATCCCATCGATGGACAGATTGTCGAAGTGTTCTAGAAGTCCGTTGGGCCAGCGTATCTCGACTCCGTCTATTTTCGTGGCCGAGCCGAGCCCGAAATGCAGACGAAGATCGTTCTGTGAGATGTAACTCGAACCGCTGCGCACCTCATCGGTCATCTTTCGCTTGCCAACAGTGATCGTGATTTTTGCGCCGATTCCGTCCCGGTTGGAACGGGTTCCCACAGTCTTCAAACCTATCCAATGCTTGTCTGCTCGCGTCGAGTTCACCAACAAGCTTGGTTTGTCATTCATGTTGTTGATGACCACGGAAAGCCGACCATCGTTCCACAGATCGCCCACCGCCAGCCCCCGCGAGGATGTGGCCGCGCTGATGCCGGGTCCCGCCATTCCGGATATGTCGCTGAAGGTTTTATTGCCATTGTTGTGGTACAAAAGGCGTGCTTCGCGGTACGCACTCCCCAAATGAAATTTATCGACTTCTGGATAGACATGACCGTTGGCGAGAATGAGGTCTGGCCAGCCATCATTATCAAAATCAAGAAACATGGTTCCCCAACCGAGGTACTGCGTGTGCAGTCCTAAGCCGGAGTCATAGGTCACGTCCGAGAACACTCCGCCGCCGTCATTGTGGTACAAGGTCGGCGTGTCGTCAGAGAAATTGGTCTTGAAGATATCCGGACGGCCATCGCCATCGAAGTCTCCGATCGTCACTCCCATGCCGGCCTGTTCGCGTCCGTCCTCGTTGAAGGCAACGCCGGCAGAAACGGCAACATCGGTGAAGGTCCCATCGTGATTGTTGCGATACAGGATGCTCGGAGCGCTGTCGCAAGCCACGTAAATATCAGGCCATCCGTCGTCATCGAAGTCGAATGTTGCGACCCCCATTCCGTAGTGCCCTTCCGTTCGATCGATGTGAGCTTTGACGGTTACGTTCTCAAATGTTCCATCACCGCGGTTCCGGTAAAGAACATTTTTCGCTCCCGCCAGGCCTCGCGGCCCGCACATGACGGGCACTCCCTTCCACGTACATGCGGCGCGCTCACCTGGCTTGGGCGCAGTGGCAAGATCAAAATCAACGTAGTTGGCAACCACAAGATCAAGATAGCCATCGCGGTTGTAATCGATGAAAGCGCATCCTGTGCCCCAGGCCTTTCCCGTGCCCGCCACCCCCGACTTTTCTGCCACTTCTTCAAAGACGCCACCCTTGTTGCGAAAAAGACGGTTTTTGCCGTAATACGTCACGTAGAGATCGTCCCAGCCATCGTTGTCATAATCACCGACGCATGCGCCCTGTCCCCATCCGGTCGAAACCAGGCCGGCTTTCACGGTGACGTCGGTGAAGGTGCCATCGTGATTGTTGCGATACAAGTGGTTCGTCGGCGCGTTTTCTCCACCGGAAGCCTCGAGCATGATTCCGTTCACAATGAAAATATCGGGCCAGCCGTCGTTGTCGTAATCGAAGATGGCTAGTCCAGCCCCAGTGGTTTCCAAAATGTATTTCTTGGTGTCTACTCCGCCAAAGATAGTGGTCGCAGTAAGGCCCGCTTGCCCGGCGATATCTTCAAAGTGTGCGATGTTTGCGTTCTTTAGGTTGGAAGAGCCAGCCCCCGCCTGAGCAGCCAGAGTATTGCTTCCCAGGATCAACAAGGAAATAAAAGCTAACAACAAGGATTGTCGAGCCGACAGACACCGCCGCAGAATAAGGGAATCAACTCTGTACATGGAGCTAAGAAGGCCTGGTTTCCAGAGGTCACTCCTGGAGAAGTGTTCCTCACATTAGCCTACAAGGAATCGATCTGCAAGCTTGCGACGCCGGCTCGAAAAACTGGCTGCCTCTAATTCTCGACTCAATCTCGTGGAAATTCCCACTCAGGCAGCAAGAAATCCCCCAACAGTTCTGCTTCCGGACTTGGCTTTTTTGCTGCACTTGCTTGTACTGCTTGAGAAGCGGCACGTTCATCTCCGGCCCGGCGGTATGCTTTGCTGAGCAAACGCTGTGCCTGCACATTGCCTGAATCAAGCCGCAGGCTTTCCTGAAGTTCGGTTACTGCATCGCGTACCCGACCAGTTGCCAACTCGGTTTTGCCCAGTTCCAAGTGGGCCTCGGAACTGTTGGGATCAAGTTGAGTAGCCTCTTCGAACGCCGATACCGCCTCTTGTGCTCTACCGGCGCGGTTAAGGGCGAGTCCTCGAAAATAACTGATGAGAAAGCTTGACCCAAGGTTCTGCTGAGCGGTAGTGAGCTCGGAGACAGCTTCCTCGGCGCGCCCAGTCCGCAGCAGTACCTGTGCCAGTCCAACATAACTCGTGGGCAGAGGGTCACCTGCAGCAGTGAGCTGGCGAAAGACGCTTTCTGCATCAGAGTAACGATCACTGGCCAGATAGGCCGCACCCAGCCGCAGATGCAAGGCATAAGAGGTCGGAATCGACGTCAGTCCTTTCTGCACGGCGGAGATCGCTTCGGCATATCGATTCAAATCCATCAGCTCACGTGTCAAATTGAGCCAATGCTCTTCTCGAGAGGCATTCAGCTTACATGCCTGGCGAAACGCGTCGACCGCGGCGTCCCGCTGCTGAAGGCGAGCACGCGCAATGCCAATCAGAGACCAAGCCGATCCGGCTTCTGGGGCCATCGCACCCTTCGCGGCTTGTGTTTTCAAAAGGCCGTGCGCCTGGTCAGCAGCCTTCGCATAATCGGCAGAGAGTAAATATGCGAGAGCCAAATCAAATTGAGCCCAACCTGCATCCGCGCTGTTCATGCGCGTCTTCAATTTGCGCAGCAGGTCTATCGCGGCGTCATTTTCATGAGCCGAGACCAGCAGCGCAGCAACGCTGACGGTCTCGGCATCACGGAGCTGCATCGTTCGAAGGCGATCGAGGGTTCTGCGTGCTTCATCCGGCCGCCCCAGTGCGAGGTAACCGGTGGCAACCTGGACAAGAAAATTCACGTCTGCCGGCCACGGAACCTGAGAGCGGTCCAGTTCCTTGAAGGCGCTCTCATAGAGCTTGGCATCGAGCTGCACACGCCCCAGGTAGTAATGCGCGAAAGCATCCTCCGAAGCGATATCCAGGGCCTGGTTGAGGTGCGTGCGGGCAGCCTCGAGATTGTGATCGGTCCACTCCAGAAATCCGAGGTTCCTGTATGCATCTTCCAGTTTGGGATCCAATCGAATCGCTTCCTGGTACTCGCTTGCCGCCTCGGAATTTCGGCCCATTTGCGCAAACACAATCCCGAGGAAGTTTCGAATGTTGGCGTTGGTTGGGGATTGACGTTCAGCAGCAGTTAAACGTTCGAGCGCTACATCGAGATGATTCTCCTTGAGCGCAGCCAGGCCTTCCTGGAGAGGGTCATCTTGTAATGCCCAGGCCAAAGATAGAGATACGCTCTCCGGATTCGCTAGACAGCGAGCATTCAGAGTGATCAATGGTTGAGCAAGGAAGAAGAGAAGAATAGCAAATTGCAACCCAGGTTTTGATCTCGTACACGCGCACCCCACGTCTGTCAGAACCCGCAACAGACCCCAACTGATGTCCATCAAATCCCGACAGGTGCTTCTCACTCGCCCAACATGTTTTTCGCAGTGTGACAAGCTTCGGACCTTCAGGGATGCCGCGGTGTGCCCTCGATTTGATTCAGCCGCTCCGTCTGTTTCTCGAGTTTGCTTCGCGAATCGCGGTTGAGCGAAGTGGATATCGCAAACTCGCGCGTTGCCTCATCTTTCCGCCCCAGTGCCTGATATGCTCGACCTAGCTTGTAATGCAGAGAACCATCATTATCTGCTTGCAGCGCAATTTTGAACTCCGGTACCGCTTTTGCGTAGTCGTGGAGGTCCGCGTACCCGGTTCCCAGGTCTCGATGAAGCTCGGGATCTTTCGGGTTTACTTCCAGCGCACGCTTTAGATAGCTTAAAGCCAGCTCGGTCTTGTGCTCCATGAGATAGGTCTCGCCCAGGTCGTGAAGGGCCCCGGAATGACGAGGATTCAGCGCCAGTTCAGATTCGAATTCTGTTCGCGCGGCATCGGTACTCAGTTCTTTCCAGAGCAGGTGCCCTAAACTGTAATGCAAATTTGGTAATGAAGGCTTGAGTGCCACCGCTGCGCGGTACTCTTCAATCGCTTTTGCGTCGTTATTCCTCGCAGCCGCAAGATCTGCCATTAGCTGATGCACACGATAGGAGTCTGGCTCTGCCTGATAGAGTCGAAGATAGGCTGCAGTCGCAAGTTTCTCGAAGCACCGGGCACGCCAATAGAATGCAGGCGGGGAATGCTGATCGGCTTTCGGCAATCCGGCGAGAACATCGAGTGATCCCTCGTAGCCTCCCAATTCAAACAGTGCCTGGGCAATCTGTACCCGGAAGTCCGCGGATGATCGGGGCGTCAGAATCCGCGAGAAACAATGCGACGCCTGTGAAAACTTCCCTTGGTTCAGCAACTCTTTAACGTTGCTTTGCGTGCAGGCTGGTGTCGAATACTTGGACGATCCGGCGTTGCCGCCCTGAAGAATACCCGCTGCTCCTGAAGCGGAACTCCCGTTCTGCACGGCAAGAAAAGCCAGTGCCAAGCGTCCCGCAGGGTCCTGACGTTGCCGGAGCTGAGGAGCAAGTGCCTCCACTTGTTCGCGTAACGGATCGGGAAGCTGCTCGAAAGCTGCGTCTCCGAGCCCTGTTTCGCGGATGCCCAGGACCTGCTCCGCGCGCGGCTCGTCCATTGCGATTGCTTGTGACCAGTCGTTGAGCGCCTCGTCGACGCTGCCTTGGATCAGCCTCACCTCTCCGCGCCGAACCAGCGCGCGCAGACTGTGAGGATCGAGGCGCAATTCGTGCTCGAATTCGTCAAGTGCTTGCTCGAGCCTCCCTGCGTGCAAAAAAACCTCGCCATTTTCAACATGGAGCCCTGGACGCTCTGGAGTAATCGCCAACGCGTTTTGAAAACGAATAACTGCGAACGACCACTCATTGGAGGTCGAATAGCTCTCCGCCAGCAACTGTTCAGACCAGGAAGAGCCGGGGGAAGCTCTTTCTAACCCGTTAACTTCTTCTTTGCCCATGTGCTCGTAGGCCCGCCCCAACAAGTAGAGCGAGTCCACGTTCTGAGGTTGCAGGCTGATCGCATGCTTCAGAGTGGCGATTTCTGCTGCAGTGTCTCCCGACATTTCCTGGGCGGTGGCCAACCATGACCAAATGTCCGGCTGGTTGGGTTGATAACGAGAAGCTGCTTTCAGATAGGGTATTGCTTTCGTGCCCTCGCCGTTCTTGCAGTAGTCGACTCCAAGGAAAAAGTTGGCGCCAGCCAGCGTGGGTTTGATCTTGAGCGCCTGGCGGAACTGCGCCATTGCTTCCGGGGCACGATCCTGGAGCTGATAGATCAGCCCTAGATTCATGTGCGCCTCGGCAAAGCCCGGCGCTTCGACCAGCACGGCCTGGTATTCGCGTTCTGCCGTGGCATAGTCATCGCGCTGTTGTGCCTGTTGTGCGGCAGCAAAGTGATTTTGAATTCGGTCGCTCGCGGGACCGCGTGAGGGAGTGGTTTGTCCAGTTGATTGGCACCAATGGCTGGCCATCAGCATAAGAACGGCGAGCAGTGTTCGACGCACGAAGCAACTGATCCTTCCACTCGATAATAAAGTCACGCATCGGGCCACATGAGCGATAATAACGCGCGCCAGCTTTCGGGAGAAAGGCCCAGGTAAGAGCTGTGGCGGCGAGAGCTTAAATCCCTGCGGAAGTCAGGGGTGCAGGCGGTCAAAATAAATCTCGTGGTCTTATTTGTTTATCCAGAAAACCAAACGCTTTCTCCCGAACAGATGTCGAAGAAGCTGGGGATTGGCTGAGGTGAAACCCGTGGATTTTACCTTATGAATAAAAGAACCTTTATCAAGTTCTTCGCTGCTGCCATGGCGATCCCGGCCGTATCGCGCCTGTTGGTGTGGGCGGGAGGGGAAAGACTCAAAAACTGGGCGGGAAATCTCGAATACAGTACGGACCGCCTGTACTCCGCCACGTCGCTCGAACAAGTGCGGGACTATGTAAGGAAAGAAAATAGGCTGAAGGTGCTGGGCACGCGTCATTGCTTCAACAACATTGCCGACAGTAAGGACAGCTTCCTGTCGTTGAAGCCAATGAACGAGGTGATTGCCCTCGACCCGGCGAAGCATACCGTCACGGTGAATGCGGGCATAACGTACGGGCAGTTGTGTCCGTATCTTGACAGTAAGGGGTTTGCGCTACACAACTTGGCATCGTTGCCGCATATTTCTGTAGCGGGCGCGTGCAGCACCGCAACGCATGGTTCTGGTGAGAAGAATGGAAATCTGGCCACGGCGGTGTCTGGGCTGGAACTGGTGACTGCTTCCGGCGACGTAGTGAATCTAACGCGCGAACACGACAGCGGCATGCTTCCTGCGGCGGTAGTGGGGTTGGGCGCGCTGGGTGTGATCACAAAGGTCACGCTTGACATTCAGCCCACGTACCGGATTCGGCAGTATGTTTACGAGAACATGCCACTCACTGAGTTGAAGGATCATTTTGATGCGATCGAATCCAGCGCGTATAGCGTGAGCTTGTTTACCGACTGGCAAAGGCAGCGCATTAACGAAGTTTGGATCAAGAGCCGCATCGAACAAGGACAGACATTTCACGCGACACCAGAGTTTTTCGGAGGCAAGCTCGCGACCCGCAATCTCCATCCAATCGCAGAACTATCAGCAGAAAACTGCACCGAGCAGATGGGCGTGCCCGGTCCCTGGTACGAACGACTGCCGCACTTTCGCATGGGTTTTACGCCAAGCGCCGGCAAAGAGCTGCAGTCAGAATACTTCGTTCCGCGACAGAATGCGGTCGAAGCGATTCTGGCAGTGGAGCGACTGCGCGATCAGGTGAGTCCACATCTGATGATCACCGAGATCCGGGCGATCGCCGCCGACGAACTCTGGCTGAGTCCCTGCTATGAACAACCTTGCGTTACGATTCACTTTACCTGGAAGCAGGACTGGGCCGCAGTGAGCAAGTTGTTGCCCGTGATTGAGAAAGAATTAGCCCCGTTTCATGCGCGGCCGCACTGGGGAAAGCTGTTCACCACGTCTCCGACCAAGCTAAAAGGCCTGTACAAGAAGATGCCTGACTTCATTGAGCTCAGTAGGAAGTACGATCCCCAGGGCAAGTTTCGCAATGAGTACCTGAACAAGAACGTGTTTGGAAGTTAGCGCCAGGTTGCGCCGGTAACTCAAAAGAAGAAGCGGCAACTGGCTTGGTGTTGGTAGAGACAATGCTTAGGGGGCATGCCAACGCTCCTCACGAGTCGGCGACGCACCGGGAGGTTCCGCTAACTTTGCGTGGCCAGTTATGACTTGATCCGATGACCCAATTACTCTGAATCGATGCGAACTCTGCGGGCAACGCGGAACTGGATCAGCGTAATACGTCGCACGACTTCAGCCGAAACGTCGACTTGCACGCATCGCTGCGGCTCAACGTGCTCGGTGGATGCAGGACATGGTGATTCAGCGGATTCTCCGACATGCAAATGGGAGTACGAAGGCGACGTACTACATCAAGACAGCTGTCGAGGACGTTAAGCATGCGATGCAGGAGCTAGAAAACTACTTTCCGCAAACAGCACCAGCCGTTCGGGACACCAATGGGACACCAGAACCCCTCGAACACTCTACGGATCAGGTCGTTCAGTAGAAAAAATAGGCGATGCAAGGGATTGGGATTGAAGAACCTGGCGGAGAGGGAGGGATTCGAACCCTCGGTACAGGTGTTAGCCCGTACAACGGTTTAGCAAAGCATCGGGCCTTTTTCTTGCCATGTGTATCCAATCATTTGGCGTTCTCGTAGTGCTTCCTGGTCGTAGCGAAATCTTCGCAGAATCACCTTAACTGACACCTGAAATGACACCCCGTTCGGCTTCAGGCTTTTGGCTTCATCCATCCGGTGCCCTGAACCTCGAAAACTATCCGTAACTTATCATTTGAGCTGATTTGAGGTCGTTGGCATAAGTGATTTCGTTAGTTGAACTTAGGTTACCACGTCGCGAAATGTATGGCGAAATGGCTAAAAGCCTTATCAAAAAACCATCCATAACTTATCTTGGCTTGCCGGCGACTCTCGAGCCCACGCATTTTACTTTTGGCCGAATGGAAAGATCTCCGTTCGTGACGACTGGAGGCGCATGGCTGACAATGAGTCCAGGACTTCTATAGAGAGTTCCCGGCGGGAATCATCATCGAGGTAGACGCGACTCGCGCCGGACGTGTATCGCCTTTGTGGGCTGCTGCTAGAGTTCAGCAAGCGCTCGGTGGACAAGATGAATGGCGATTGCACCTTCGCCGACGGCCGAAGCGACTCGCTTTACGTTCCCCGACCGAACATCGCCCACGGCGAATACCCCCGGAAGACTCGTTTCCAGCATCTGCGCACTGCGGGCCAGCGGCCAGGCGGGTTGGTCAGTGGAACCGTCGAGATCGCGTCCCGTAAGAATGAATCCTTTGGTGTCGAGCGCGACACAACCCTTCAGCCATTCGGTTCGCGGCGATGCGCCGGCCATGATGAAAACGTGTCGAATGGGGACTGTGGCGATTTCGCCGGTCTGGTTATTGCGCGATGTGACGCGCTCGAGGTGCGAATCGCCTTCGAGCGAGATGATTTCGGTGCGGTAATGAATTTCGATGTTGGGATTCTGCTCAATGCGCTGGATGAGATAGCGAGACATCGTGTCTGAAAGCTGGCCGGAACGCACGAGTATGTGGACCTTGCGCTGAGTCTGCGACATGTAAACGGCGGCCTGGCCGGCGGAATTGCCTCCGCCGACGACGATAATGTCGTCGTCGCCGCAGAGCTGGGCTTCCATGAAGGTGGCGCCGTAATAGACGCCCTGTCCTTCGAAAAGCGCGAGATTAGCGATGCGCGGTTTGTTGTATTGCGCGCCGGTGGCGATGACGACCGAGCGCGCGGCCAGTTCGACGCCGTTATCGAGCACGACTTTGTAGGGGCGGCGGGCGCATTCGAGGCGCACCACGTTGCGGGCGATCATCATCTTGGCGCCGAATTTTTCGGCTTGGGTGATGGCTCGATTGGCGAGTTCCTGGCCGGAAAGGCCGTAGGGAAAACCGAGATAGTTTTCGATTTTGGAGCTGGAGGCGGCCTGTCCGCCGGGCGATTCGGTCTCGATAAGAAGGACGTCGAGACCTTCGGAGGCGGCGTAAACGGCGGCGGCAAGTCCAGAGGGACCTGCGCCGACAATGATGAGGTCGCGGAGTTGCGCGGCGTCAATGTCGGCGTTGAAGCCGAGGCAGTCGGCGAGTTTCTGAATTGTGGGATTGCGGAGGACATAGCCTTGGCCGCAGATTATGACGGGAATTTCGTCAACCTTGACGTTGAAGCGATCGAGGAGTTCCTGTGAGGCTTTGTCGGTATCGAGATCTATATACGTGTACGGATGGCCGTTACGGGTGAGAAATTCGCGCAAGCGGAGGGTCTGCGCGGAGTGGCGGGAGCCGAGAAGGATCAGGCTCCCGTAGCCGCGGCTGATGAGTTCGAGGCGGCGGAGGATGAAAGCGCGCATGAAAATTTCGCTGAGCTCGGCGTCTTTGGCGATGAGCGAGCGGAGGGCGTCGCCGGTGAGTTCGATGAAATCGCCGGGTTCGATGACGCGTCCGCGAACGAAGATGCGGCGGCCGGAAATCATGGTGAGTTCGCCGGTGAAGCCGCCGGCACGATGGACGGTGATGGGGCGTTCGCCGTCGAGGCCCGGCTGCACAACTTCCATGCTGCCGGAAAGGATGACGAAGAAAGGGATGTTGGTGTCGCCGACATCGAAAAGAATTTCGCCGCGGTCGACGTGCCGGACGTGGCCCTGAGGGCGAATCCGATCGATTTGCGATGGAGTGAGAGTCGGGAAAATTTGCGTGCGCGCATCAAGCGCGCTGGGTATCGGAGGTGCAGCCATTTTTTGTTCCTTTAGCCGTGCCTTGCTGACTGGACTCATTAGAGTACACAGCGGCCAAGAAAGTCGCACCGCGCCGGATCCTGAGCTGGAGAAACGGGTCTACAGTTAGTTGCCGGCGAGCCGAAGGTGCGGCATCTTCTCTACGCGGGGTACACAAAATCATAGCCCCGAACCCAACTTGGTCAGCCAGAAATCCCCCGGTCGGGAACAGTTAAGGCACGGCTCGCAAGAGCTCGTATGAGACTCGTGAAGGTGATCAGGACGAGCCAACGGTAAGCGTGCAGCGAGTCGCGCCAGGATGTCGGCCGCGCTGCCGCCTTCATCAGGTGTACGTGGAATTTTGCATTTCTGGTTATTCCACACGAGAGAGATTGAGACTTCCAATCACTGCGCGCAAACCGCTGTGTGGCAATGAGTTTGAAATGCCAGCCAGAATTGGCCTTTGGCTGGATCAGTCTAGGACCAAAGTCCTATGGCAAATCTATGAGCCCGTGCCATCCTAGAGGGAAAGAATCAGCATGGTGGAGGAACGCAGAGTGGTAGCCATTGTGGACGACGAAAAAGCAGTATGTCGCGCCATAGGTAGACTCGTCACGTCTGCTGGCTTTAAGTCGGAGATTTTCTCTTCAGCAGAGGAGTTTCTACGTTCTTGTCGCGAACGCCAGCCGGATTGTTTGATTCTCGACCTAAGTCTCCCAGGGATGAGCGGCCTTGAACTGCAGCAACAACTCGCTACAGATCGCTGCCGAACCCCGATCGTCGTCGTGTCGGCTCACGACGACCCGCTGTCCCGTTCACAGGCTCTGCAAGGGGGAGCGGTTGCATTCTTAGGGAAACCCTTTGATGATGAAGCTCTGCTTCAAGCCGTGCATTCAGCGATGAAGGCAGGAACACCGGAGTGAGTCATCAACATCAGAATTCCAGACATATTGACATTCTCGTTTCGAGATTAAATTCAGAAGTTGTATGGAGGGCACCCGCAATATGACGACAACACCAATGACCTCAATTAGCGAAATGAGAAGATCAGGAATCGATGTAGTGGGAGACCGGCCTTGGGGAACCCATTTTTGTAATTTCTACGAGAGCGGAAAAGACTTGCTCGACATGCTGGTTTCATATTTCAAAGCTGGACTAGAAGAGAACGAGTTCTGCGTGTGGGTAGTCTCGGAGCCTCTGTCCGAGCAGGAAGTCTGGGATGGATTGCGGCAAGCGGTGCCTGACTTTGATCACTATCTGTCGAAGCGAAGCATCGAAGTATTTGATGGGCGAGCCTGGTATCTCAAGGGCGGAGCCTTCGATTCGAAACGCGTCCTGACCGCGTGGGACGAGAAAATTGACCGGGCGTTGGATCGCGGGTATGCGGGACTAAGAGCCTCAGGAAATACCGCTTGGTTACACAAGAAGGACTGGAGCGCTTTTTCGGAATACGAAGGGCTGATCACTGGCAGTGTAGCTGGAAAACCTGCACTTGTATTGTGTACCTATGCTTTGGCATCTTGCGGAGCGACTGAGGTTTTGGATGTAGTCGGTACTCATCAATTCGCGACCGCGATGCGCCATGGAACCTGGGAACTGGTCGAGACGCCAGAATTAAAGCAGGCCAAAGCGGAAATCAAGAAAATGAATG
>Ga0207665_10000198_pt1 | contig 40191 bp, 43 predicted proteins | sample LARL112metaG_FD_184351 | JGI IMG/M metagenome (GOLD analysis project Ga0207665, IMG submission 184351) | Corn, switchgrass and miscanthus rhizosphere microbial communities from Kellogg Biological Station, Michigan, USA - LAR L11-2 metaG... | ecosystem: Host-associated > Plants > Roots >... | reverse complement strand
CATCGCCACCTTCGATGCATCGGCCGCCATCGAGCAGGTCGTCTCACCGTTGCGAGCGAGTCGGCGCTCGACGATGCCGCTACGCTCGAAGATCCATTCATGCGACGTCTCGATGCCGATCGAAGCGAAGTCGTGATTGGTCATCACGTGCTGCGGCACACCGCGACCTGTTCCCACAACTGCAGCCACGGGCCTCTTCATGCTGATTCCGCGACGGCGTTGATCAACGGCTCCGCAGCCTCGAGCTTCCGTCCGATTTGATCGTTCATCCGGGTCTCGACGGCCCGCACGGCAACCTTGATTGCATTCTTGATCGCGCGCGGTGGCGAGTTGCCATGGCAGATGATGCTGATCCCGCGACAGCCAAGGAGCGGTGCTCCGCCGTATGCCGTGGAGTCGAATCCCTTGAGCGCCTCCTTGATGTGATCTGCATCGAGACCGGGATGCTCACTCAGCACGCGCACCATTAGGGGCGCCACCGCTTCGTAGAACTTGAGCACGACGTTGCCCACGAAGCCATCACAGACCACGACATCAAACGCACCGCGGTCACTCGCGCCGGCGGGCAGATCGCGACCTTCGAGGTTGCCGTGGAAATTGAATCCAGCTTTCTGGAAGAGTGCATTGGCTTCCTTGACCACTGCGTTTCCCTTCTCCGGTTCTTCTCCGATCGAGAGCAGACCGATGGACGGATTGGCCCGTCCGAGCACACATTCCGCGTAAACCGCGCCTAGCCATGCGAACTGAAGGAGCTCCTTGCTGGAGCAGTCGACGTTCGCGCCGGAATCGATCACGATGACCGGATTGCGTGCCGTTGGAAAAACCGTTGCAATACCCGGGCGAGTCAGTCCGGGCTGAAGCTTGAGCAGCATCGCCGAGGACGCCATCTGTGCGCCGGTATTGCCTGCCGACACGAAAGCGTCGGACTTCCCGTCGACCTGAAGCCGGAGTCCGACGATCATCGAGCTGTTGGGCTTTCTGCGCAGGCCGGCCGTCGGCTTCTCGTTCATCTCGATAACGTCAGGTGCTTCGACGATCTCGATGCGCGAGCGCGACGATGCCGCAGCAGGCAGTTCTTCGGAGAGAATCCTGTCGAGCTGCGCTTCGATTACCGAAGTTTGGCCAACGAGTTGGACGACGTCTGTGCCGTTCAGCTCCTCGAGGGCGAGCAATGCGCCAGCGATTGTTGCCTTGGGAGCGAAGTCTCCGCCCATCGCATCCAACGCAATCCGCGCCAACTTACGCTTCCTTCGGCTCTACTCGCTGCTCGCCGGCGTAGTACCCGCACTCCTCGCAGACATGATGCGGGCGCTTCATTGCCTGGCAGCGGGGACATTTCTGAATGACGATTGCGGGCGCGATCTTGTGCGTGTTGCGGGCGCGCTTTTTCCGCTTGGAGGTGCGTCTTTTTGGGACGGCCATCTTTCTGGTTCCTTAAGGTTATTTGACGGGCTAGTGCGTTTTGCTCTGATGCTTGCGCAACGCATCCCAGCGCGGATCAGACTTGGATATCGAACAGTTACACGTGCTCTCGTTCAGGTTGGTACCGCAGGTCGGACACAGTCCTTTGCAGTCTTCGCTGCACTGGACGTACATCGGAACTGCGAGTAGCCACGTCTCTCTAATAGCCGGACGCAGATCAATCATGCGCGCGTTCGGATCGTAGAGAAACACTTCGGGGTCGTCCGCTTCTTCGGCGCCGATGCCGGCGAGGAGAAAGTGCGCTTCCTCGTCGACGTCGACCTCTACTTCCTCGAGACAAAGCCGGCACGGCAGCGTGAGGCTGCCCTCCAGCCGTCCACTGAAATAGAACCTTCCCTCGCTCGCCGAGGAAAGTCGACCCTTAACGTGGATCGGCTCGGTTGGGCGGGTATCCCCCTTTTCCCATATAGGGTCATCCGGCCCGACTGAGCCGTCGACCTGGGCGGCTTTCGTCTCCAGCGTGCGTATGTCAAACGACAGCATAAGCCCTTAAAAATAGCGGGCTTAGACAGGCTATTCCAGTGTTCGGTCCAAAAGAAAACTGCTTGCTGCTGTCCGCCAGCATCCAGCAAGCAGTTTAGTAGTTATACCAACTCTACTTCGGGGAAAAAGAAGCGAGCTTCGCGCTCTGCATTCTCATCCGAGTCCGAAGCGTGGATCGCGTTCCGCTCCTTAGACTCGGCGTAGAGCTTACGGACCGTTCCGGCGTCCGCCTCAGCTGGATCGGTGGCGCCAATCACTTTGCGGAGCGTCGCAACGGCGTCGGCGCGCTCGAGAACCATCGGCATCGATTTGCCGGAAGTCATGAAACGGACGAGCGGCGCGAAGAATGGCCGCTCGCGATGCACCTCGTAAAACGCTTGCGCCTGGGGCTCCGCGAGCCGCATGACGCGTGCAGCGATCACCTTGAAGCCCGCCTTCTCCAGATGCGCGATGATGAGTCCAGCTTTTCCGGAATTGAAAGCGTCCGGCTTGATGATGGTGAGAGTCCTGTTGCCTGCCATTTATTCCTAGCGCATCGCGCGTTTGAGTAAGTCCACGACGTCGCGCGGCCGCTTCGCAACGCCAACTCCATTTTCTTCGAATGCCTGCATTTTTTCGGCGGCCGTCCCCGACGAACCGGAGATGATCGCACCAGCGTGACCCATCCGCCGACCAGGCGGCGCCGTTTGTCCAGCGATGAACCCGACAACCGGCTTATTCATTTTTTCCTTGACGAAACGGGCTGCTTCCTGCTCGTCGGTGCCCCCGATCTCGCCGATCATGACCACAGCCTCGGTATCGGGGTCGCTCTGAAAAGCGGCGAGACAGTCGATGAAGTTAGTGCCGTTGATCGGGTCCCCGCCGATGCCGACGCAGGTGGTCTGGCCGATGTTGGCTCTGGTCATCTGGTAGACAACTTCGTAGGTCAACGTTCCGGAGCGACTGACGAGTCCGACGTTGCCCGGTTTGCAGATCCGCCCGGGAATGATGCCGACGTTGGATTTGCCGGGCGAAATCAGACCGGGACAATTGGGGCCGAGCAGCCGGAGCTTGCGCTCTTTGACGAACGGATAAACGCGCGTCATGTCGAGCACCGGCACACCCTCGGTGATCGCGACGATGAGCGAGATGCCGGCGTCTGCAGCTTCCATCATTGCATCGGCGGCGAACATCGGCGGTACATAGATCACGGACGTGTTCGCACCAGTGTCTTTCACCGCCTGTGCGACTGTGTTGAAGATGGGAACTGTGCCTTCGAACTTCTGACCGCCTTTGCCGGGTGTGACGCCTGCGACGACCTGGGTGCCGTACTCCTTCATCTGCCTGGCGTGGAACGATCCGTCACGGCCGGTGATTCCCTGAACGAGCAGGCGGGTGTTTTTGTCGATGAAGACGCTCACGCTGCCTTTCCTCCCGTGGCCAGCGCTACGGCCTTCTGCACCGCTTCGTCCATGTCGGTCATTGCCGACATTCCATTTTCGCCGAGGATCTTCAGTGCGATTTCTTCATTCGTCCCGGTCAGCCGGATGACCAGTGGCACCTTGAGTGGATTCTGTTTAGTCGCCGTCACGATCCCGTTCGCGACGTCATCGGTGCGGGTGATGCCGCCGAAGATGTTGAAGAGGATTGCTTTGACGTTCGGATCGGCGGTGATGATCTGGAGAGCGGACACCACCTTCTCCGGGTTCGACGATCCTCCGATGTCGAGGAAATTCGCCGGCTCGCCACCGTAGTATTTCACGAGGTCCATCGTTGCCATCGCCAGACCGGCACCGTTGACGACGCAGCCGACGTTTCCGTCAAGCTTGATGAAGGTGAGGCTGGCTTCACGCGCCTCGACTTCGCTCGGTGCTTCAGCTGATTCATCGCGCAGCGCAGCAATGTCCGGCCGGCGATCGAGTTCGTTGTCATCGATTACCATCTTCGCGTCGAGCGCCAACACATCACCGTTCGGCGTTGTTACGAGCGGATTGATTTCGGCAAGCGATCCGCCGTTCTCGATGAACGCCTTGTACAGCTGACTGAGGATGCGGGCAGTCGCGCGCACCTGCTTGAAATCAGAGTAGAGAAAGAAGGCGAGCTGCATTGCTTCGTACGGCTGGAAACCGTAACGCGGATCGACGGGATGCCGAAGCAGTTTCTCCGGCGTCTTGGCCGCAACCTCTTCGATGTCGATCCCGCCAGCAGGGCTCACGATGAACACGGGCCGCTTCGAGGCGCGGTCCACGATGATTCCAGCGTAAGCTTCCGTCGCGATGTCGGCGGCTGGTGTGATCAACACTTTCTGAACGGGCAGACCTTTGATCTTCAGCTGCAGGATCTGACGGGCGAGGCTCCTCGCTTCCTCCGGCGTGCGGGCGAGCTTCACCCCGCCCGCCTTGCCCCGACCACCGGCGTGGACCTGCGCTTTGACCACCACCGTTCCGCCGAATTTTCGTGCGATTACCTCTGCTTCCTGGGGAGTCGACGCGACCTCGCCTGGCGGGATCGGAATGCCGTACTTGCGGAATATTTCTTTTGCCTGGTACTCGTGAATGTTCACTCTTTCTCCAATTTCTCGTGTTTCACCGGGGTCTTACGGAACGATTTCCGTCCCGCCCTCGCCCTGCACTGCCGCCCTGCCTTTACTTAGCTCAGTGATGATCGCGCGACCACCGGTGCGACGGACATAGTCGGTCGCAGCTGCCACTTTTGGTCCCATGCTTCCTTCACCGAACGCACCCTCACGGGAGAGGCGTTCGGCTTCGGTGACAGTCATCGAATCGATGACTCTTTGCTGCTCCGTGCCCCAGCCAGTATAAACGGCATCGACGTCGGTGAGAATCAGGAACAATTCAGCGCCCAACTCCCTCGCAAGAACCGCGGCAGCGAGGTCCTTGTCGACAACGGCGTCGATACCCTCGAGGCCAAGCGCCGGATCGCGGTAAATGGGAATGCCACCGCCACCGCAGGCAATAACCACCGCTTCACGATCGAGCAGCAGTTTAATGATCGAGAGCTCGTGAATCGACAGTGGCTTCGGGCTGCCTACGACGCGACGGAAGTTTCCCTTTGCATCTTTTTTGACGGGGTGTCCTTCGGCGCGGAGCTCGCGCGAACGCGCCACTGACAATCCGTGGCCGATGAACTTCTTCGGATCCTTGAGCGCGGGGTCATCACGCGCGACCTCGACTTGCGTCAGCACCGTGACGACGTCGCGCGCGTTTCCCGCTTTGCGCAGCGCGTTCTCGAGAGATTGCTGGAGCATGTACCCGATCCACCCGGCCGTCGCGGCGACCAGCACTCCCAGCGGCAACGGCGCCACCTCACTGCGAGCTTTCTCGTTGCGATGCAGCTCGTCACCGACTTGCGGCCCGTTGCCGTGAACGACTACTACTCGCCAGCCATCGAGAACGAGATCCACGATCGGACCCAGGCTCTCTCGCGTGTGCCGGAACTGATCCGCGATCGTAGACCGCTCTCCCGGCGGAGACAATGCGTTGCCGCCAATGGCGATCACCGCCGTCCGCTGGGTCATCGCTGCGCGCCGATCAAGGCGCCGAGTGAATCGTAGGCGATGCCGAAGGCCTTGAGGTCTGACGCTGCGAGCGCCGCGCGCATCCGGTTGTACAACCTCGTTACCGCAGCGCGGAAGGTCGAGTCTTCCGCGCCCAGCCTGGTTTCAGAATTCACCGGCTCCCACGGCGTTGTGGTGAGCTCCTGCAACACGCCACTCGCCCGGTAGTCCGAGGAGTTCGGGAACGATGTCATCCACGTCTGCGCGATCGGATCGGGTGCTGCATCGGCAGCGATGGAGACCCGCGCCGTGCGTGCGTTGACCAATGCTGTCGCCGCGTGGCGGAAATAGCTGCGGTCTTCGCCGGCGAGGATGATATGGCGACTCAGCGGATAGTCAGCCGACGCAGTATAGAGCTCCAACTTCCAATAGAGAGTATCGGCGTGGAACATCGGCTCGATCATTGTGCCCTGGGCAAAGATCGGAACCAGTGCGTGGACCCGAGCCCTCAGGTCTCGCTGTGTGACGATCCTGGCCCGGCGCGGAATTGAATCCGACAGCAGATCGAACGCCTGGTACGCCCACGCCAGTCCGAGCCGCGCCAATCCATCCCCGATTCGTTGCCCGGCGACGTCTAGTTGCGGATCCGATACGACAACGAGGCCTCGTGCTCCGGGATAGACGAGCGAGTCCTGCCGCAGCAGCTGCCGACCAGCAGCGCTGGTGACGACGCTATCCAACGCTGCGGACACGCCGGATTTCCGCAGCGTATCATAAACCGCGGCGTTCTGCCCGTACGCGCGCCGATTGAAGTCGTTTCTCGTCGCAACATATGGTCGCTCGCGTACGAGCTGGGCCTCCGCCGACGTGAAGCGACGAACCAGGAGCGGGATTATTTCCTGGACGCTGATCGAGAGCACAACCACCACCGTCACAGCGACAAAACTCGTACGCAACTGACCGGTCCAGCCGCTCAACAACACAGTGATTGCTGCCGCAGCGGTCGCGATCGACAGCAATAACAAGCCGGGCAGGATCCATTGATGATCGATGTAGGAGAACACACCGTCTTCGCCACTGCCGTTGATCAACAGATCGTACGACTGCAGCCGATAGCTCCACATCGTAATCAGCAGCAGCAATGCGGCGAGCACGCTCAAATGTCGCCGCACGTGCGCGCTCATGCGGAGGCCAGCACGCTCCCACCGCAATCCCGGTGTCAGGGAATAGAGGAGTACCACCAGCACCGAGATCACCACCACGAGCAGCATCGCCCAGGTGTACACGGCCTTCTCGAACGGCAGCCACGTCGTGTAGAACGACAGGTCGTGCTGGAAGTAGGGGTCGCTCTCGCGAAATGTTACGTCGAGCTTTGCCAGCGCCAGCGACGTCCATTGTGGAAGCGCCGCGGTGACGGCGGCCGCGATCGCCAGAGCCATTACGAAAGCGAAACGATCGATGTAGCGACGCGGAACTGCTTCGCCGAATTCGACGTTGGCGAGCCGTCGTGGCAGCGTGAGCAAACCGATGCTTCGGCCAAGGGCGGACAAATTCACAAAGGCGACGATGACCGCGAGCGTGAATCCGAGTCCGTAGATCAGGAGTGAGTCACCGGCGCGCTCATTCCATAACGGCGTAGCGCCGTGCGCGGCGTACCATGAATAGTCAGCATAGAGGGCGGACAAAGCGCGTCCACCAACGAGCGCCGCAGCCGCGACGACAATTCCGATGAAGAGGCGTCGGCGGGTGATCGCGGTCACATCACACCTGCACGCCTTGTGTGCGGAGCCAACCCTGCATCTCGCCCTGGATCTTGTCGAGCTGCTTGCGGGTTCGCGCCTCGAAACGCATCACGATGATCGGCTGGGTGTTCGACGCACGGATCAATCCCCACCCGTCTCCAAACAGCACGCGCGCTCCGTCGACCGAGATCACATCGTACCTCGCACCAAAGTATTTGCCGGCCTGCTCTACGATCCCGAACTTCCTGTCATCAGGACAGTCGATCCGGATCTCGGGCGTCGAAACAAACCTCGGAACATCCGCGAGCAACTCTTCCACCGAAGAGCCGGAATCGGCGACGATTCTCAGCAGGCGCGCCGCACCATACAGCGCGTCGTCAAACCCGTAGAACCCCTCGGAGAAGAACATGTGACCCGACATCTCGCCGCCGACAGGGGCATGCGTCTCATGAATCTTTTCTTCCATCAGCGAATGCCCCGTCTTCCACATCACCGGAACGCCACCCGCTTTGGCAACCGCCTCTGGCAGCGCCTGCGAAGCTTTGACGTCGAACACTATCGATTGACCTTTACCCGTGCGCGCGAGCACGTCACGGGCGTAGATGATCAGCAGGTAGTCGCCCCAGATGATCTCGCCCTTGCCATCGATCACACCAATTCGATCGGCGTCTCCGTCGAAGGCGATACCGAGGTCGGCGCCTTCGCGCTTCACGGCACGAATCACGTCCTCGAGATTCTTAGGAACTGTGGGATCGGGGTGATGATTCGGAAATCTCCCATCACTCTCACAGAACAAATACGTCGGCGAAATACCAAGCCGGGGAAAGAGACTCGGCACCACCAGCGAGCCTGCTCCGTTGCCGCAGTCGAGCACGACCTTCAGCTCGCGTGAAAGCTTCCCAATGCGGCCGACGATATCGTCGACGTAGCCATCAACGACTTGCTGGCGACGAAGCGCTCCCTTCCCTCGCGGAAACTTCCCCGCTGTGGCGAGCTCATAGAGGTGCTGGATGTCCGCACCGTAGATCGAATTGCGGCTGAGACCCAGCTTGAATCCGTTGTACTCCGGGGGGTTGTGGGAACCGGTGATCTGGATTCCACCAACAACGTCGAGATTGTGTTGCGACCAGTAGGCGAGAGGAGTTGGCACGACGCCAATGTCGACGACATCAACACCGGCGCCGAGGAGTCCGGCAACTAGTGCCGCATGCAGTGCCTCACCACTCGGTCGATTATCACGCCCGACCGCAACTGACCCATTTACGCCTTTTTCGGAAAGGAACGTCGCGTATGCGCCCGCCAGCGCGGTGGCGACCTCCGGCGTGAGGTCCTTGTCCGTGACCCCCCGGATGTCATACTCACGGAAGATGTGCCGGGCGAGTCCCAAGGATTTACCGCGGCTGAAGCGCGATATCTCGGCTCACGACCGGAGCGCTACGCTGCGTGAACGAAACGATAGCGTCCGGGAACAATCCAAAAACGAGAATGATGACTACGGAAGCCCACACAACTGCACCCGTCCAGCCGCCAGCACGATCCGGCAATGCCGCGGCCGTCGCACGCGGCTTCATGAACATCACCATCACCACATACAGATAGTACCCCGCGCTCACCACGCTCGTGATGACGAGCCACACGGCCAGCTTCGTCTGTGGGAACGGCGCCTGAAGCGCAGCCTGGAGCACGTACCACTTGGCGAAGAACCCGATGCCGCCGAAGATCGGGAAGCCGAGCAACGCCAGCATGAATACCGACATGGCGATGGCGAGCCCGGGCCGCACCTGCCAGAGGCCGGCGTATTCTTCGACGCTCATGTTGTTTTCGCCGGAGCGCCCGAGCGCGACAATCACAGCAAAGGCGCCGAGCGTCGCCATGGTGTAGGCAAAGAGGTAGAACATGAACGCGGAACTCCCGAAGGCTGTCCCCGTCACCAGCGCGACCAGGATGTAGCCGGCGTGCGCGATGCTCGAGTACGCGAGGAGCCGCTTGATGTTGCGTTGGGAGAGCGCCACGACGTTACCGACGACCATGGTGACCACAGCCAGCCACCACACCGCTGTGTGCCAATCCGCGAGGAGCGTCGGGAAGGCTTCCAGCCATAGCCGGAAGAACGCTGCAAACGCAGCGGCCTTTACTGCCGCGGCCATGTAGGCGGTTATCGGCGTTGGCGCACCTTCGTAGACGTCAGGGGCCCACATGTGAAATGGCGCGGCGGCAACCTTGAAACCAAAGCCGACGAGCAGCAGCGCGATGCCAACGAGGAGCAACCCATTTTGAGAGAGGTCGAATCGAACGATGCTGCTCCTGATCGCAACGAAGTTGGTTGCCCCCGTGGCGCCATAAACCAGTGCGATTCCATAAAGCAGGAACGCAGTGGAAAAGGCGCCAAGCAGGAAATACTTGATTGCCCCTTCCGCCGACCGTTCATGCCGGCGATTGAGACCGGCCAGCACGTAGATCGCGATCGACATCAGCTCGATGCCGAGGAAGACGATGATCAGATCGCGCGCGCCGGCGAGAATCATCATGCCGGACGTCGAAAGGAGCAGCAGCACGTGCGATTCGCCCGCTGTGATTCCCTCTCGGCGATTGTAGTCGAGCGACATCGCGATCGTACCGATCGTAGCGATCAAGAAAATCTCGTCGGCTGCCCAACGGAAGTTGTCCACCGCGATGACGCCGTTGGTTGCTGTATACCCTTCGTAGGCATAGTAGCCGACGACGATCATCGTGATGATGCACACCAGGATGCTTAGAATGCCGACGTTACGTTGATGCGCATCGCTTTCTCGGCGCCATCCTGCCCAGAGGAGCAGAAGCATCGCGCCGCCCATCAGGACGAGATCGGGTCCGAGTGCGCCGCTTAGCTGGGCCGGTTGACTGAGATCGAATCTCATCGCCCCGCCTCGCTGGCATTGAGCGTGGCGACGTTGCCAGTAACACCGTTGACGCGGTTAACCAGTTGCTGCGCGGAGGTCTCCATCCGACGCAGGACCGGCGCTGGATAGACGCCGAGCCAGATGATCGCTGCGATGAGGGGCATGAGCAGCGCGAGCTCGCGTTTGTTCAGATCGGGAACGTGGGTGTTCTCAGGCTTGTCGAGCGGGTTGAACAGAATCCGCTGGATCGCCCAGAGCAGATAAGCCGCGGCGAAGATCACTCCCGTTGCGGAGATCACCGCCAGCACTGGATAGGTGCGGAAGGATCCGATCAGCACCAGGAACTCTCCGACAAATCCATTGGTGCCCGGCAGACCGATGCTGCTGAGCGAGACGAAGGTAAGAATGGCGGCAAACATCGGCACCACGCGCGCGATTCCCCCATAGGACTCGATCAGACGAGTGTGGCGACGCTCGTAAATCATGCCGACGAGAAGGAAGAGCGCGCCGGTCGAGATGCCGTGGTTGATCATAACCATCAACGCACCCTGCACGCTCTGCAGCGTCAGCGCGAAGATGCCGAGCATGACGAAGCCAAGGTGGCTGACCGATGAATACGCGACAAGCTTCTTGAAATCCGGCTGCACCATTGCCACCAGCGCGCCATAGATAATCCCAATCACGGCAAGGATCAGGATGACCATTCGCACCGTGGGATTCATCGCCGCGCCGGGGAACAACGGCAGCGCAAAACGCAGAAAGCCGAAGGTTCCCATCTTCAGCATGATGCCGGCAAGGATCACGGAGCCGGCAGTCGGAGCCTCGACGTGCGCGTCGGGAAGCCATGTGTGGAACGGGAACATCGGCACCTTGACGGCGAACGCGAATGAAAACGCGGCGAATAGCCACAGGGCGGCGCGTCCACTCAACGTTCCTGCCGCCAGCAGATGGTCGTAGCTGAAATCAGGCGTGCCGGCCTGGGAGCGCAGCTGGAGTCCCATGTATATGATCGCCACGAGCATCAGCAGCGACGGCAGGAAAGTGTAGATAAAGAACTTGATACTTGCGTAGATCCGCCGTTCGCCACCCCAGATGCCGATGATGAAGTACATCGGGACCAGCATCACTTCCCAGAACACGTAGAACAAAAAGAGATCGCGGGCGAGGAAGACACCGAGCATTCCGCTCGTCAGAATCAGCAGCAGCGAGTAGTAGCTGCGGGTTTTGGTGCGAATGCTCGTCCAGCTCCCCAGCACCGACAGCGGCATGATGAACGTGGTGAGCAGGATCATCATCAACGCGATGCCATCGATGCCGAGTGTGAAGCGAACGCCCCACGACGGAATCCACTGCGTGTCGATTGTCGCCTGCCAGCCGGCGTTGTCCGGTTTGAACGACCACCACAATCCAAGCGACACGATGAACTCCAGCACGAACAGCCAAAGCGCTATCTGCCGTGCGGCCGGACTCTCGACAGCCGTTCCCTCGGTCGCCGTTCGCACGGGCGCGAGAAAGACCAGCAGCGAGCCGACCAGCGGAATGATCAGCAGCGCCGGCAGCACCCAGTTGTTGTAGCCGATCGACTCGAGAAACGCGGCCATTATCTACCTGTGAAGCGTCAGTGCGCCGAGCATCGCCAGCACGCCGACGACGAGAACCCACGCGTAAATGCCGACATTACCGGACTGCAATCGCGATCCCACCCAGCCAAATCCGCGCGCCAGCGCTGCGCTCCCGTTGACGAAAAACCCGTCGATCAAACCGTTGTCGATAATGCGCCAGAGGATATTTCTCGACGTCGCGTAGGTCGGAGTGACAATTGCGCGATCGATGCCCTCATCGACGTAATACTTATGCGCGACTACGCTCTCAAATCCGGTCTCGGGTACGGCCTCGCTCGCCTTGACCAGGCGCGCAGGCTTGAGTCTCAACCAGGCGAACAGAATACCGACTACGGCGATGATCACTGCGGTACCGATCAGCAATTCTTCGGTAGTCGCCGGAATCTTCGGGGCGCCGGCGATGATGTGCTCCGTTGGGGCACCGACCACCGGATTCAGCCACCGTTCGAGTGCGCCAGCTGGGCCGATCGGAACCAGATCCGTGATCGCTTCGGGGAGATTGAGCCAGCCACCCGCAATCGTGAGAATGCCGAGCACGACCAACGGACCTGTCATCACCCACGGCGCTTCACCTAACCGTTCCTCCTCACGCTGGCCCGTGCGTGTCGGCCCGTGGAACGTGTAGAGCATCATCCGTGTCATGTAAACCGCGGTCAGGAACGCGGCCGCCAGGCCAATAGCGTAGATCGCGTACAGCACGTAATTGCCTGGGATCCCCAGCCAGCTCGCGGAAGCGAGGGTTGATCCCTGCGCCCGCGCGAACACCGATCCAAGAATCTCGTCCTTGGAGAAGAAACCAGCGAATGGCGGAATGCCTGAAATCGCGAGCGTCGCAATCCACATCAATATGAACGTCACCGGCAGGTAGCGACGCAGTCCGCCCATGTTGCGCATGTCCTGCGCATCCTCATGGCTGCCCGTCGCGTGATACGCGGCGTGCATCGCGTAGATCACCGAGCCGGAGCCGAGGAATAGCAAAGCCTTGAAAAAGGCGTGGGTCACGAGGTGGAACATGCCGGCGACATAGGCGCCCACACCGACACCGACGAACATGTAGCCGAGCTGCGAGATCGTCGAATAGGCCAGGACTTTCTTGATGTCCCACTGCTTGAGACCGATGGTCGCCGCGAAGATCGCGGTTAGCGCCCCGACGACCGCGACGGTGAGGGATGCCACCGGCGACAGCGAGAACAGCACCGCGCTGCGCGCGATCAGATACACGCCGGCAGTAACCATTGTCGCCGCGTGGATCAGCGCCGAAACCGGAGTCGGGCCGGCCATCGCGTCGGGCAGCCAAATGTAGAGCGGGATCTGCGCACTCTTTCCGGTGCAGCCGAGGAACATGAACAGACAGATCGCGGTGACCAGCGCGCCGTTGGTGGCGAGGTCGGCAGCGTGCGCGTTCAACCCGACGAAATCCAGCACGCCGATATTCGCGAACAACATGAACATCGCGACCAGGAATCCAAAATCGCCGATGCGATTGACGATGAACGCCTTCTTGCCAGCGTCGGCGTTCGCCTTGTCGTTGAACCAGAATCCGATCAACAAATAGGAGCAAAGTCCGACGCCCTCCCAACCGATGAACAGGATCGGGTAATTCGCCCCGAGCACCAGCATCAGCATGAAGAAGACGAACAGATTGAGGTATGCGAAGTATCTCGGGTAGCCGGGATCGTCGCGCATGTAGCCGACGCTGAAAACGTGGATCAAGGCGCCGACACCGGTGATCACCAGCACCATCACCATCGAGAGCTGGTCGAGCTGCAGTGCCGCATCGATCTGCAGATCACCGACGGGCATCCAGCTGAAGTAGCGCTGGATGAATGGCGCCGTGGGATGCGCGCCGACCATCGCCGGCCAGATCGCCACCCCCAGCCCAAAGGCCAAGATCAGTACACCGGGCCCGACGATGCTGACGATGCCCGCGAACCGATGACGCTTCACCGCATGGTGATCATCACCAACTGCACCCGCTTCTTCGGCGTGCGAAACCACGTGCGCTTGAGCGGCACCTTCGGAGTGGGGATGGTGGTCGGCGGAGTTGGGATCCGACGGGCCGAAGTGCGCGCTGTTCAACGAGAGCAAGCCATTGATCACGAATCCGATCAACGGCAGCACCGGCAACAGCCAAACGTACTCTGCAACGGTGCCGGAGAGTGGGTGCGCCGCGACTGCCGCCGCTTGAAGTAGCATCATCCGCGAAGGAGGTTGATGTTCTTCAGGTCCACCGTCTGGCGATGTCGGAAGATGGCGATGATGATCGCAAGTCCTACGGCTGCTTCTGCGGCGGACACAGTCATCACGAAGACAACGAAGACCTGCCCTGCGGCGCCGTAATAGCGCGAGAAAGCAACGAATGTCAGGTTGACCGCGGTGAGCATCAGCTCAACGCACATGAAGATGATGATCGCGTTGCGGTGGATCAGCACCCCGATCACGCCGATGATGAACAGCGCGGCGGTGAAGAACAGTGACTCAGCGAGCACCGGCGACCCTCTCCCTGCGGCCGAGCACCACTGCTCCCGCAATCGCGACCAGCAGCAGCACGCTCGTCAGCTCAAAGGCTAGCAGGTAGTCCTTGAACAGCGGATCCGCGATTACACCAACCGCGTTCAGCTTTTGCAGCTGAACCTCGGCGTAATCGCGCGGCACAATCAGCTGCTGCGGCAGCTTTGCGCGCAGAATGATCATGATCTCGCTCAGCAGGCCAACGCCGATTGCGCCGGCCGCCAGCTTCCACCAGATGCCTCGCGTGTCGGCGATCTCGGAGGGATGGCCGAGATTGAGCAGCATCACAACGAACAGAAACACCACCATGATCGCCCCGGCGTACACGAGCACCTGCATCACCCCGATGAACTGTGCATCGAGCATGACATAGAGCGCGGCGAGCGCGAACATCGTGTTCACCAGCCAGAGCGCGGCGGCCACTGGACTCTTGCGCGTGACGAACGCGACCGCGGAAGCGAGCGCGATCACGCCGAACAGATAGAAATGGAAGACGTAGAAGAGCGGGTAGTGCGGCTCCATTACTGTCCTTTCGGGTCTTCGGGGTCCCACATCTCGCACACGGGGTGGGTCTGGTCCATCAGACGCTGCAGGTCGTAAACGAAACCTTCACGACTGTATTCGGAGTTCTCGTAGTGTCTGCCGACGTGAATTGCTTCCTCGGGACACACTTCCTGACAGTAGCCGCAGAAAATGCAGCGGAATTCGTCGATCTCGAACACCAGTGGATAGCGATTCCCTTCCTCGTCCTCGCCCGGCACCAGCTTGATGCAGTTAGCGGGACACACCGTCGGACAGAGACCGCATGCCACGCAACGTGCCTTGCCGGTCTCCGTTGTAAGCATGCGATGCGTGCCGCGCCAGCGCGGCGAGATCGGCGACTTCTCTTCGGGATACTGCGTCGTCACCCGTCCGTTCACATCGAACAGATGCTTGACGGTGAGTGCCATTCCCTTGAGCGCAGCGCGGATATAGCTGACGTCCTCCGTCGGACGATCGACGACTTTGACGTTGATTGCCATTTAGCGGTTCCCTCCGGCCGCGGCGACCATCTCGCGACGCCGGTCGATTGCGCGCAGGCGCTGCAGCTCCCGCGCGGACATTCGGCCATAAGCCGGACTGATGATCCGTCCGCGATCGAGTATCGCGAACAGCACGATGATGAATGCGATGTTGAAGCTGCCCAGCAGCGCGGCCTGCATCATTCCCTGCCCGATACCTGCTGCGCTCAGGCCAAGCATGATCGCCGCGATCAGCACGATGTAGATCAATGCCAGCGGCAGCATGAACTTCCAACCGAGCGACATCAGCTGGTCATAGCGGAAGCGCGGCAGTGTCCAGCGCACCCACATGTACAGGAACAGGAAGAACAGGATCTTCGCCAGAAAGATGAAAATCGAAAGCAGCGTCAGCCATCCGGAGTACGGGCCGATATTGTCGCGCGCCGTGAACGGCACGTCCCACCCGCCGAAGAACAGCGTCGCCATCAATGCGCTTGCCGTCACCATGCTCGCATACTCCGCGATGAAGAACAGCGAAAACTTCATCGCGCTGTACTCGGTGTGATACCCCGCAATCAGCTCGGATTCGGCTTCGGGCAGATCGAATGGAAGTCGGTTGGTCTCAGCGAACGCGGCAACCATGAAGATGAAAAACGCGACGGTCAGATTGACGACGTTCCAGCCGCCCCACGCCTGCTGCGTGATGATGGCGTTGAGACTGACGTTGCCGGCGAGAAGCAGGACCGGAATGGTGGACATTCCCATCGAGATCTCGTACGAAACCATTTGCGCGCTCGAGCGCAGACCGCCGAGTAACGCGTACTTGTTGTTCGATGACCAGCCAGCGAGAACGATTCCGTAAACGCCGAGCGAGGTTATCGCGAGAATGAACAGGAAACCAATCGGAAGGTCCGCGACCACCAGGTCCACTCGGCCCCATCTCGTCGCAACCGGTGCTCCGAACGGAATCACACACCAGGCGGTCAGAGCTGGGATGAAAGCCATCATCGGCGCCAGAACGAACAACACCTTGTTGACGCCGGCCGGCATCGTCTCTTCCTTCATGAAATTCTTGAGACCGTCGGCCGCGGGCTGAAGCCAACCCTTCCCCACTCGATTCGGTCCGTGACGATCCTGGATCCACGCCGAGATCTTGCGCTCGGCGAGAGTCAGCATCGCGACGCCGACCATGTAGACGGTGAAGATGATGATCAGCTTGAGGACCGTGAACAGAAAAAACGGCATCCCGCTCACCGGCGTGTTGTTGGGATCGATCGGGACCTGCAGCAGGGCCAAGATCGGCGATCCGATCATGACGCACCTACTGCGACCGGCGCTTTCTGTCCGTTCGATGGCGCGTCGACGACCGGCAATCCCTTGAAGCCGATCGAATCGTAAGAGAGACCGGCGAACGACTTGTGCGCGCTCGCCAGCTTGGCAAAGACATCTGACGGCAGGAAGAAGCTGTTTTGCTTTCCCATCGCACCGAGCAGATCCCCCAGCACCAACCAGCTTGGCCGGGACTCACCCGGCGCCTGCCGTGCCTGGGTGAACCGCTGCACTCTGCCGCGAAGGTTGGTAACGGTGCCTTCTTCTTCGGAGAAATTCGCGATCGGCAGAACTACTGCAGCGTTGCGCGCGATTTCAGGGAGGACAGAGCTTATCACGACGACAGCGCCCGCCTTTGAAATCGCCGAAGCGTCGATGCCTTCGAGGTCCTCGCCGGCTACAACAAGTGTGTCGCCCTGCCCGAGGCCGGCTAGCAAATCTTTCGTCTTCCTGAAACCGAGCTTCTCGGCGCCATAGACGTTCGCAGCTCGCTCGCGGCGGAGGGCGAGATCTTCCACTCCCGGCAGCGGAGCCTCTTCGCCTTCCTGCACGCGGAACGCGCCGCTCCCGCCTCCCATCAACTGGGTAAGCAGGAAAAGCGATTCGTTCGACAGCATTGGCGATGCGGCGACGAAAACCTTTTTGCCGTTGAGCGCCCGCGCTGCGGCGTTGATTGCGCCTTCCCAACTAGTCGGAACCAGACCATTGGTGCCGCGCACCATTGGCTGCTCGACACGGTTCTTCTCATTCATCCATCGATAGTTCAGACGACCCCAATCGCACATGAAGAAAGCGTTCACATGCTCGTTGGGACGCGGCCGCATTCTCACGATCTGATTTTCGCGCGTCTCCATCATCACGTTGCAGCCCTGCGTGCAGTTCGGGCAGATCGACGCGGCGCGATCGAGCTCCCAGGCGCGAGCCTTGTTCAGGAAATCCTTGGAGAGCAACGCGCCCACCGGGCACAGATCGATGACGTTGGCCGCCCACGGGTTGGTCATGTCGTGCCCTTCAAACTTCCCGATCACGGCGCGATCGCCACGTTCGCTGACGTTGAGTACTGGATCCTTGGCCACATCGTCCATGAAGCGGACACAACGCGTGCAGAGGATGCAGCGGTTGGGCACGTAAATGACGTCGCCACCAAAATCTTCGGCCGGATTGAAGCGCTTCGGCTCGCGATATCGCGAATCGGCGCGACCTTCCTGATAGGTGTAGTCCTGTAGCTCGCACTCACCCGACTGATCGCAGATTGGGCAATCGAGCGGGTGGTTGATCAGCAGCATCTCGAGCACGCCCTGTCGAGCGTCGAGCGCCTTGTCTGTGTGGACACGAACGACCTGTCCCTCCGCGACGGTCGTCGCGCAAGATGGAGCGAGTTTGGGCGCTTTCTCGACTTCGACGAGACACATCCGACACACGCCCGCGATCGGAAGTCCGGGATGGTAACAGTAGTGTGGAATCAGCACGCCGACCGTCTTCGCGGCTTCGAGAATGGTCGTTCCCTCAGGCACGCTGACCTGCCGTCCTTCGATCGTCAGGTTCACCAGCTTCTGTTCGGCCATTACGCCACCGCCGCGGTTACGGGGTGGAAGCGGCGGCCCTGAATCAGTGCCTCGAATTCGTTGCGGAATTTCTTGATGCCTGAAACGACTGGGACTGCGCACGAATCGCTCAGCACGCAAATCGTCTTGCCCGTCATTTGCTCGGCGATGTCCATCAGGGTGTCGAGATCTTCCATCGTGCCTTCGCCGTCGCGGATGCGCTCGAGGATCTTCGTCGTCCACGCGGTTCCTTCACGGCACTGAGTGCACTGCGCACAGCTCTCGTGCGCGAAGAACCGGGCGATGCGGGCGATCACGGTCACCATGGGCTGTGCGTCATCGATCACGATGACGCCACCGGAGCCGAGCATCGATCCCTTCTCGACGAAGCCCTCATAGTCCATCAGCGTTGCTTCCGCTTCGTCCATCGTCTGGATTGGAACAGACGCGCCGCCGGGAATTACTGCCTTGAACTTCCGGCCGTGAAGTGGTCCACCGCAGAGATCGTAAAGAAACTCGCGGAACGGGAAGCCCATCACGACTTCGTAAGTGCCCGGACGAACGACGTTGCCGCAGACCGAGAACAGCTTGGTACCGGTGCTCTTCGGATTGGAGAGCGACATCTTCTTGTACCAGTCGGCTCCATTCAAAAGAATTGGCGCGGCCGCGATCAGGGTCTCGACGTTGTTGATCGTCGTCGGCATTCCGAACACGCCCGACACGGCGGGGAACGGCGGCTTGATCCGCGGATTGCCGCGCCGGCCTTCGAGCGAATTCATGAGCGCTGTTTCTTCGCCGCAGATATACGCGCCGGCGCCTTTGTGCACGTGCACATCGATGCGCTTGCCGGTTCCCATCGCGTTCTTGCCGATGATTCCGGCCGCGTAAGCCTCCTTCACCGCCTTCTCCATCCAATAGAGAGGCTCGGTGAACTCGCCACGGATGTAGATGTACGCGGTCTCGGCGCCGATCGCGTACGCGCCGATGGCGCAGCCTTCGACAAGCGCGTGCGGAGTCCAGCGCATCAGCTCGCGGTCCTTGAATGTCCCCGGCTCGGACTCGTCAGCGTTGCAGCAGAGATAGTGCGGCTTGCCGTCGCCCGGTTTCATGAACGACCACTTCATTCCCGTCGGGAACCCTGCGCCCCCGCGGCCGCGCAGACCTGATTCCTTGACGACGTTGACGATGTCAGCGGGCGCCATTCCAAGAGCTTTCTCCAGCGCCTTGTAGCCGCCGCGCTTTTTCCAGCCGTCGAGGGTGCGCGCTTCCGTGTCGCCGAAATACTTCGACAACACGGGGGTCTCGCGCGGATGTGAAGGATGCGGAAAACCCATGCTATGTCAGTTTTGCGAGAATGTCCGGAACCTTGTCTGGCGTCACCGACTCGATGAATTCCTCGTTGATCATTACCGGCGTCGCAAAGCCGCACGCACCCAGGCATTCGACTTCGATGACGGTGAACTTCGCATCAGCCGACGTCACACCGAGCTCGCCGGTGTTGGTGTGTCGCAGGAACGCCTTTACCACATCTTCGGCGCCGCAGATTCCACACGGCGACGTAGTGCAAACCTGAATGAAGTATTTGCCGACCGGGTGCTGGTGATACATGGTATAGAACGTCACCACGCCTTTCACGTATGCCGGTGTCAACTCGAGCAGCTCGGCGACTTCGGCCATTCCTTCTTCAGGAACCCAGCCACGTTCGCGCTGCACGATCCAAAGAGCGGGTAGCAGCGCCGCCATTTTGTTTGGATATCTGCCCAGCAGTTCATCGAGCTCGCGACGCACCTCACCAGTGAACACTGGCGAGTACGCTTCGTGGGCAGCGCGATCGTGCGACGCGTAGTCAGGCGACTCGAGTCCGCCGACGAGCTCGGGCGTCATCGGTCGATCTCTCCCATCACGATGTCGATGCTGGCGTTGATTGCGATCACGTCGGATAGCAAATGGCCTTCGACCATCTTCGGGATTGCTGCCAGATTCACAAACGACGGTGGACGGATTCTCCAGCGAACTGGCTTGGCCGTTCCGTCCGATACCATATAGTAGCCCTTCTCGCCCTTCGGGCTCTCGACCGCGAAGTACGATTCGCCAATCGGGGGACGCGGACCTTCCATCACAACCTTGAAGTGATGGATCATCGACTCCATCTCGCTCGTCGCTTTGGACTTGGGCGGCAGGATGATGCGTGGATCGTCGATGTTGACCGGCCCGTCGGGCAGACGATCAGCGGCCTGGGCGAGAATGCGATTGGACTGACGGAGCTCCTCGAATCTCACCAGGTAGCGATCGTAGACGTCGCCATTAGTACCGACCGGCACATCAAAATCGTAGGTCTCGTAGTCGAGATACGGAAAATCCTTACGGACGTCGTAGTCGACGCCCGAGGCGCGAAGCATTGGGCCCGAGAGTCCCCAGTTGATCGCTTCCTCAGGCGACATCACGCCGAGTCCGACAGTGCGTCCGACCCAGATCGCATTCCTGGTCAGGACGCGATCGATTTCGTCGAGCGTCTGTGGGAACGTGCGCACGAACTGGCGCAGTCCATCCATCCAACCACTGGGGATGTCGGCTGCCATTCCGCCGACACGTGTCGCTGAGGTCGTGAGTCGCGCGCCAATCCACTTTTCGAGCAGGCGATAAATCTCTTCGCGACGCTGGAACGCCCAGAGGAACGGCGTGAACGCGCCGATATCGATGCAGAAGGTGCCGAGCCAAACGAGGTGCGACATGATGCGTGACAGCTCGGACGCAATCACGCGCAGCACCGTGCACCGCTCGGTGATCTCGATGCCGAATAACCGCTCCGCACCGAGAGCGAAGGCGACGTTGTTGCCGATCGAGTTCAGATAGTCTTCGCGATCGGTCCACGGAATGATCTGATTGTACTGACGGTACTCCCCGATTTTCTCGAAGCCGCAGTGCAAATAACCGATGTGCGGAATGCAGCGAACGACGGTTTCGCCGTCCAGCTCGAGCACCAGACGCAACACGCCGTGGGTCGCCGGATGCTGCGGCCCAATGTTGATGAGCATGTGCTCACCTTCGAGCTCCGGCTCGAGCGCGGGCGGAGCCTGAAGCGCGAGCCCGCCGCCTCCATCGTCGGTGAGGATCGGAACTCGCTGCGGACGTCCCTGTGCGTCGAGACCCGTCGTCGAGAGCTCGACTTCGACCGTGCGCTTGGCCATTACTCGCCCGTCCTCTCGCCCTTGGCCAGGCGCTTCTTCATATCCTCGGGCAGCTCGGCGAACGCATCGGCGATGGTGAGCTCTTCCATCGAGTACCGCGCTTCGGGATTCTGGGCGAGCGACTGACGCAGCTGTTCCGATCGACTGAAGCGCCCACGCAGCGGGAAATCCTTTCGCAGCGGAAAGCCTTCCTTGTACGACTCCCACATCAGAATGCGACGAAGATCGGGATGGCCGCGGAACTGGATGCCGAACATGTCGTAGCATTCGCGCTCGAGCCAGTCAGCACTCTTGTAGATGTCGTAGACGCTGGCCACCTCCATCGGCTGGCCCTTCGGCAGCTGCACCTTCAGCCGAAGGAAGCGGCGATAGGGTAGCGAGCGAAGGTGCCAGACGACTTCGACCGGCACTTCGGGGTCGCGGTATTCGACAGCCGTGACGTCGGAGAGAAAATCGTATTGCTGCGACGAATCGTCGTGCAGCCAGCTAATGATTTCATGGACCCTGGCCGGATCGACGTAGACTGTCGTCTCACCCCAGATCACTTCGCGGCGCTTGACGGCGCCGCCGAATTTGTCCGCGAGAGCAGCAGCGGATGGATTGGGCTCGGCGTCGCGGTGCTGCACAGTCTTCGACGTGGATGGCTGTCCACTCGGTGCTGCCCGTCCGGTGCGAAGGATATCGAAGCGACTCACAGGCCTGATCTGGTCTGATTTACGGAGTTGCCGAATGGCTCCCCGAGCTCGTCGATCACCGACGGTGGGATGTAGAGTTGACTCTTCGGATCCGGCTCCATCTCGTCGCGCGTTCCTTTGTCAGCGGCGCGCTCGTTCTTCACTTTTTCCTGGAGCATGCGGATCCCGTAGATCAGCGCTTCGGGACGCGGCGGGCATCCGGGCACGTAAACGTCGACAGGAATGATCGTGTCGATTCCCTGCACTACTGCGTAGTTGTCGAACATCCCGCCAGTCGAGGCGCACGCACCCATCGAGATGCACCACTTCGGCTGCGGCATCTGCTGCCAGATCCGGCGAAGGATCGGGGCAAGCTTGAAAGGAACCCGTCCCGCGCAGATGAGCACGTCCGCTTGACGCGGCGAGAAGCTCATCCGCTCCATTCCAAAGCGCGCCAGATCGAAGTCACTGGCCGCTGTCGCCATGAACTCGATGGCACAACAGGCAGTGCCAAACGGCATCGGCCACAAAGAGTTGGCGCGCGCCCAGTTGACCAGAAAGTCCAGACGAGTCGCGACCCAACCTTCCTGCGACTCCGGCGCGTAGGATACCGTGCGATGCTCGGACGGAGCACTCAATCCCATTGCAGTGCTCCCTTTTTCCAGACGTAAACGAATCCGACGAGGAGAATCACCATGAAAACCAGCATCTCACCGAGACCGAAGAAGGAAATGTTTCCGACCGGGCACGCGCCATTCACCAGCGGCACGAAGCACGAGAGCTGCTTGTAGTAGACGGCCCATGGAATCATGAACACCGTCTCGATGTCGAAGATGATGAAGAGAATGGCGACGAGGTAGAAACGCACAGAGAAACGCTCTCTTGCGTCGCCGAGTGCGGGCACGCCTGACTCGTACGCCTGTTGTTTCACCGGCGTCGGTCGCGCACGAATTGTAAGTGTCGAGATCGCAACGATCGCCAACGCGTTGATCGCCACGAAACCGAGCAGCATTAGTACCGGAAAATAGGCGCGAAACACGGCGTCTCAGACTTCGTGAAAAATTTCACTAGTGCGATTTTGAGGAATCTACCGACGGCAATGTTCTAATTCAACGGCTCCGCTCGGTGGCAACCACAGTGCGAAAATCGTACATTCACGGCGAAATGCTGCGAGCCCTCGCGGCTCACCCGCCGCCGACCATCGGCACACTTCACACGCACTCAGCCCAACATCAATGTCAATTCAATCGGATCGCTGGATCACCCGTATGGCCAGAGAGCACGGGATGATCGAGCCCTTCGAGAGCAGCCAGGTCAGATCCGGCGTCATTTCGTACGGCGTCAGCTCCTACGGGTACGACATGAGGGTCGCCCCCGAGTTCAGGATCTTCACCAATGTCCTCAACTCGATCGTCGACCCCAAGAACTTCGATCCGAAATCCTTTGTCGAGTTCGAAGGCGACGTCTGCATCGTTCCGCCGGACTCCTTTGCGCTGGCGCGGTCTGTCGAATATTTCAGGATTCCCCGCGACGTCGTAACGATCACGGTCGGTAAATCCACCTACGCGCGCTGTGGAATTATCACCAACGTCACGCCGTTCGAACCGGAGTGGGAAGGCTTCGTGACTCTCGAGATCTCGAACACCACCCCATTACCCGCGAAGATTTACGCCAACGAAGGCATTGCTCAGGTGCTCTTCTTCAAGGGAGAGGAAGGCCCCGAGACGTCATACAAGGACAAAAAAGGAAAGTATCAGGGGCAAAAGGGCGTAACGCTGCCGAGACTATGAGCTGGCCCTCGGCTTGCCCCTAATGGGAGAACGGACTTTCTCCCGGAGGAAATCAGCCTGATGCAGAATAAAGACGGCATTCAGAAAGGACCTCAGGACCACGCTGAGGGACAGCATGGCTCGAAAACCCACAGCAAATTCATCGAACAACTTCATTCACACGCAAACGGCGCCGTCACCCCGGACGCCACACCTTCCGGTGACGAGCAATCGCATCGGGGTGCGCATCACAACGCTCCGAAACGTTTATTCGGCGATCGGCAACAGCACGACGCGGCTGAGAAAAGGAGCGAAAAGACCCGTCTTCACCGGGAGCTCGAGCGTCGCGGGTACGACGAGAGCGATATCACCCCGGGCACCGGCTGATACACCAACGCTCACTGGAACTGGTTGAGCTCCCGCCAGTTCCCTACCGAAACATTCCGGCTGCGTAAGCGACCACGAGCGCGATCGCGACGAGCACCGCCAGCCAAACGATCTTGCCGACGCCCCTGACTTCTTCCTGGGAGCGAACAACATCAAACTGATAACCCGGAGTCGTGCCGTGTGCGGCGATTCCAGGTGTGTCGTTTACGGCATCAGCCCCACCGCGATTGGCTTCGCTGGTCGGGTCGTTCAATGTGCTTGGAGTTTTACCAGACGGATTGGCGTTTTCGCGCGACACTGGAGATAGAATTGGATTGAGGCGTTCGGACCAAACGCAGCAACCAGGCCAACCCGGGAGTTAGTGTTGCGTGCCGAGGACTCCGGCTCGAATGAAATCGCGATTCATCCGGGTGATGGTGTCGATGCTGATTTCCTTCGGACACGCTTCCTGACACTCACCGTGTAAAGTGCAGCTCCCGAAGTTCTCGAGGTCCATTTGCTCGACCATGCTCAGCGCGCGGCGATATCGCTCCGGCTGACCCTGCGGCAACAATCCGAGGTGGGTGATCTTGGCCGCGGTGAATAAGGATGCCGAGGCATTCGGACATGCCGCGACGCAGGCGCCGCAACCGATGCACTGCGCGGCGTCCATCGCCGAATCGACACTTTCCTTCGAAACGAGAATCGAGTTTGCGTCCTGAGCGCCGCCCGTTGGCGCAGTGATAAAACCGCCCGCCTGAACGATCCGATCGAGCGCAGAACGGTCGACGACGAGATCCTTCACCACTGGAAATGCCCGCGCACGCCAGGGCTCAATGTAGATCGTCGCGCCGTCCTTGAAGCTCCGCATGTGCAGCTGACATGTCGCCGTTCCCTTCATCGGCCCATGCGCGATCCCGTTGATCATGAGGCTGCACATGCCGCAAATGCCTTCTCGACAATCGCTATCGAAGGCGATCGGTACATCGCCGCGCTCGGTCAAGCCTTCGTTTACGACATCGAGCATCTCGAGGAACGACATGTCGGGGCTGACATCGATGGCTTCGTACTGGACCATCTTGCCTGGCTTGTCGGCCGCCGCTTGTCGCCATACGTGCAGGTTAAATCGCATTACTTATAACTCCGCTGGGACAGCTTCACATTCTCGAATACCAGCGGCTCCTTGTTCAGAATTGGCGGCTTGCCCTCGCCCGCGTATTCCCAGGTCGCGACGTAGGAGTAGTGCTCGTCGTCGCGCAGCGCTTCGCCATCGGGAGTCTGACTCTCTTCCCGGAAGTGAGCGCCACACGATTCCTTGCGATCAAGTGCATCGATGATCATCAGCTCGGCGAGCTCCAGGAAATCGGCAACTCGTCCTGCTTTTTCCAGAGCTTGATTGAGCTCAACGTCACTGCCCGGAACGTTCACGTTCTTCCAGTACTCGCCGCGTAGATCGCGCACCATCCCCAGTGCCTTTTGCAGTCCAGCCTCGTTGCGCGCCATGCCACAATAATCCCACATGATTTTCCCGAGCTCACGGTGAAACGACATCACCGTGCGCTTGCCGTCGATCGACAACAGCTTCTTCGTGCGTTCGGCGACCTGAGCTTCCGCAGCTTTGAATTCGGGATGCGACGTATCGACCTTCTGCGGTTTGTGCGTCGCCAGATAATCCCCGATTGTGTTCGGAATGACGAAGTAACCATCGGCCAGACCCTGCATCAGCGCGCTTGCGCCGAGGCGGTTCGCGCCGTGGTCCGAGAAGTTCGCTTCGCCTGTCACGTGCAGTCCGTCGATCGTGCTCATCAGATTGTAGTCGACCCACAGCCCGCCCATCGTATAGTGGACGGCCGGGTAAATCCGCATCGGCACTTCGTACGGATTCTCGTCGGTGATGCGCTGATACATCTCGAACAAATTGCCGTAGCGCTCGCGGATTACCTCCGCGCCAAGTCGCTTGATCGCATCAGCGAAGTCGAGATAGACACCCAGGCCGGTGTCGCCGACACCCCGGCCTTCGTCGCACACCTCCTTTGCGGCTCGCGAAGCGATGTCTCGCGGCGCGAGATTGCCGAAGCTGGGGTACTTCCGCTCCAGGAAATAGTCGCGCTCGTTCTCCGGAATCTGCCGCGGATCACGCTTGTCGCCTTGCTTCTTCGGGACCCACACTCGTCCGTCGTTCCGCAACGACTCGCTCATCAAAGTCAGCTTGGACTGATATTCACCGCTGACCGGAATGCACGTCGGGTGGATCTGCGTATAGCAGGGATTGGCGAAACCTGCGCCGCGCTTGTACGCACGCCAAATGGCGGTCGCGTTCGATCCCTGCGCATTGGTCGAGAGAAAGAACACGTTGCCGTAGCCGCCGGTCGCCAACACCACCGCGTCGGCAACGTGTGACTCGATCGCTCCGGTGACGAGATTGCGAGTCACTATACCGCGAGCCTTACCATCGATCACGACGAGATCCAGCATTTCGGTGCGCGGATACATGGTAACTCCTTTGCGCTCGATCTGCCGCTCCAGCGCCTGATACGCGCCGAGTAGAAGCTGCTGCCCCGTCTGACCACGGGCGTAAAACGTTCTCGACACCTGTGCGCCGCCAAACGAACGATTCGCGAGCAGTCCGCCGTACTCGCGCGCAAACGGGACGCCCTGCGCCACGCACTGGTCGATGATGTTCACGCTCACCTCGGCGAGGCGATACACGTTCGCCTCGCGTGAGCGGAAATCGCCGCCCTTCACGGTATCGTAGAAGAGACGGTAAACACTATCGCCGTCGTTCTGATAATTCTTGGCGGCGTTGATGCCGCCCTGCGCCGCGATGCTATGCGCGCGACGCGGTGAGTCCTGGAAGCAGAAACACTTCACCTTGTAGCCAAGCTCGCTCATGGTCGCGGCACCAGCGGCGCCAGCGAGGCCGGATCCGACAACGATGATCGTGTTTTTCCGCTTGTTGGCGGGATTCACCAGCTTCATTTCGAAGCGGTGCTTGTTCCACTTCTCAGCGATCGGGCCGGTTGGAATGCGGGCGTCGAGCTGTAATGTCATCGCACAAGACCGGTAAACACCGCGACCGGAACAGAGGTGAACGCTGCCCACACGAGGATCGCGATCAGCAAAGAAAGTCGGCGATGCAGCGGACGCGGACTCGGCGGGCTGACGCCGATAGAGCGCATGGAGCTCCACGCGCCGTGGAAGAGATGGAAACCAAGGGCAATCATCGCAACTACGTAGAACAAGGCAACCCACCAGATGCGAAAGCTGCCAACGACATTGCTGTACACGTCTTCATGACTGAACGCGCCAGTTGGGCGAATCGTGCCTGTCGTGAAGTGCAGGATGTGGAAGACGATGAAGATGAGCAGCAAAACTCCGCCCCACCGCATCGTACGTGAAGCAACCGTCGCAACCTGCGGCTCGCGCTTGACGTAACCCGTTGGTCGGGCTGCCCTGCTCTGGCCCGTCAACTGCGCCGCGGCGATGACATGCAGAATCACGGCGACGATCAACGTCACTCTGAGCGCCCACAGCAGCTCAGCGCTGCTTTTCAGGAAATGCGAATAGGCGTTGAGTGCGGTCGATCCCTGAAAGATCAGCAGGTTGCCGAGCGAATGCAGGATGACAAACGCAATGCCGATGATCCCGGTAACGCCCATGACGACTTTCTTGCCGACCATGGACCCATAGAACGTTCGAATCCGGCCCATCAGCTACTTACAGCTTTACTGCGGCCATTGGCTCGCGCACCGCAGCAGCGCTCTTCGCCAGGGCATCCCGCTCCTCTCGGGTGAGATCGACTTCCAAAATCTTTTCCAGGCCGCGGCTGCCGAGCTTGCAAGGAACGCCGAGGAACAGGCCCGACATTCCATACTCTCCTTCGAGCCAGGCGGCACACGGAAGAACACGCTTCTGATCGTTGACGATAGCCTCGCACATCTGAACAGCCGCGGAGGACGGCGCGTAATACGCTGACCCGGTCTTGAGGTGTTTCACGATTTCCGCGCCGCCGTTGCGAGTGCGGTCAACGATACCGTCGAGCTTTGCCTGCGTCATCAGCTGGGTGATGGGAATCCCGCTGACCGATGTGTAGGAGATGAGCGGCACCATAGTGTCGCCGTGTCCGCCGAGCACCATCGCCTGAATGTCGCGAACTGAAACGTCGAGCTCTTCGGCGAGGAAGGCGCGATAGCGCGCGGTATCCAGGACGCCCGCCATTCCGAGCACGCGCTCACGTGGAAAGCCAGTCACTTTCATCGCGACGTAGCACATCACGTCGAGCGGATTCGACACGATGATGAGGATCGCGTTCGGCGACGTCGAGCGAACCTGCTCCGAGACCTGCTTCACGATGCCGGCATTGGTGTTGAGCAAATCGTCGCGCGACATCCCTGGCTTGCGGGCGATGCCGGCAGTGATGACGATGATGTCGGAGTCGCGGGTTTCGTCGTAGCGATTGGTGCCGATGACGCGCGAATCAAAGCCTTCGATTGGAGCCGACTGCCACTGGTCGAGCGCTTTCCCCTGAGGTATGCCCTCGACGACGTCCACCATGACAACGGTGCGGGCGAGCTCTTTTTCTGCTATGCGTTGCGCGGTCGTCGCACCGACGTTGCCAGCGCCGACCACGGTAATCTTGTTGACCATTTGGTTAGGAAAAGAATTGGGAGAGTGCGCGAAAGTTACCCGCGCACCACACGCGATTCAATTGCGCGACTTGCTCAGCCGCCGACTTGCGACAACGCGCGCAGTCCGCCCACTTGCATCCTGAGAAGCTCGTGCTGCCTCGGTTTCGCGGCGAGCGCGTCACGGAAGAAAGGCTCGAGCGGGATGCCATCGCGCAATGGGGTGCGGAGATCGACTTCATGATCGCCGAACAGGCATGTGCGCAAACGGCCGTCAGCGGTCAGTCGAACCCGATTGCAGCTCTCGCAGTAGGTGTGGGACATCGGCGTGATCAGACCAATCCGTCCTCTGGCGTCACCGAAGCGGAAGTAGCGCGCGGGGCCATTGCCCCGCTCAGGCGGAGTCGCGGAATTGAGTGCTGCTATCGACGATAGTCGCTGGAGAACTTCCTCCATTGGCACTACGTGCTCCCATGTCGCATCGCGCATCTCGCCCACGGGCATCAGCTCGATGAAACGCACGTCCCAATCGTGATCAAAGGTCAGTCGCGCGAAATCCTCGATCTCGTCGTCGTTGATGCCGCGCATGACGACGACGTTGAGTTTGATCGGGAACAGCCCGGCGCCTTCGGCAGCGGTAGCCGCCGCGATCGGATCAAACTCGATCGCGCGCCGAGCAATCTGACGAATGCGGTCGAGGCGCAGAGAATCCGCGCTCATATTCACTCGATCGAGGCCTGCTGTCTTCAGAACTCCCGCCATCTCGGGCAAGCGCAATCCATTCGTCGAAAGGGCGATGTCTTCGATTTCCGGAATCGCGCGCAGCAACCCGATCAATCGCGACAGGTCTGGTCGTAATGTTGGCTCACCCCCAGTGATCCGGACCCGTCGCAGTCCGAGCGGCGCAAGCTGTCCCACCACGCGGGCAATTTCTTCGTAGGACAGGATGTCCGATTTCGGGAGCCACTCGACGCCCGCGAGTGGCATGCAGTACAGACAGCGGAAGTTGCAGCGATCGGTGACCGAGATTCGGAGATACTCGATCCGCCTGCCGAATTGATCGAGCAAGGCCTCCGTCACTGTGCAGCCACTCGGGTGTGCGCAGACGGATCCACCCACTCGCTAGTACCGTCGACAAACCGCTCGCGCTTCCAGATTGGTACCCGTTTCTTGATCTCCTCGATCACGAACCGGGTGCACTCGAGAGCGGCCGATCGATGCGCATGCGCAGAAGCGATCGCGACGCTGATGTCTCCGACGCTCAGCTCACCGACTCGATGCTCGGCGACGATCGCGGAGATCTCAAATCTCTCGCTGGCTTCTCGCACTATGTCCGCCAGCTCGGATTCCGCCATCGCACGATACGCATCGTACGCAAGTCGTTCGACCAAGCGTCCTTCGCTGAGCTCGCGCACCGTGCCAATGAAGACCGACACGGCGCCGGCACCATCCGATCGCGCCTCGGCGATCAACCCAGTCAGATCGATCTCGCGATCGACAATCGCGGAGCGAATCATCCGCCCGCCACCGGCGGGATCAACGCGATTTCATCGGTCGGACGAACAAGCTGATCCGGAGCGGCAAATTTTCGGTTTACGGCCACGCGAGGCGATGACGGCAGCACATGCGAGCCTGGATGCGCGCGAAGCTCCGCGACGAGATCGGCTACGGTGCTCTCAGGTGCCAATTCGATTTTGAGATTGTTTGCGCCGAAGCTCTCGGCGTAGGAGGCGAAGAGGTACACGGTCACGGCGGACACTACACGTCCTCCGCTAACTCCTTACGCCTCCGACATCTGCGACACATCAACACCTGCTACGAGTGCCCGTAATTCCTTAGAAGGCTTGAATACGGGAACGGGGCGCGCGGATACCTCAACAGGAGAGCCCGTTCTTGGATTGCGGGCCATTCTCGTCTTTCGGTTTCTGATCTTGAAAGTGCCGAAGCCCCTGACCTCGATGTTTTCCTGCGATTGCAATGATTCTTTGATTGCCTCGAGGAAAGCATCCACGACGCGAGCGCAATCTTTCTTGGAAATCATCGGCCCAGCAGTGCGTGAAATCTGGGCCGTGACACGCTCGACGAGGTCGGCTTTGGTCATGAAATACTCCGGTATGTATGCGCGCCAAGTACGCGTAAGTGCTTTGAACCTATGACTTTACTAATATGCTGTCAAGCAGAAGCTGGAGCTAGCGAGCGACGCCGCGGAGAGCGCTGAGAAACTCCTGGAAGAGTGGACGCGCGTCATGCGGACCAGGCGCCGCCTCGGGGTGATACTGCACTCCAAAGACCGGTAGCTCGCGATGGCGGAGTCCCTCGATCGTCCCATCGTTGAGGTTGACATGGGTGACCTCGAGATCACCGGCGCCAGCGACCGACTTCTCGTCGCCAGTCACCGCGAACCCGTGATTCTGCGATGTGATCAGCACGCGACCCGTTTCCACCTCTTTAACCGGATGATTTCCGCCGCGGTGGCCGTACGGCATCTTGACCGTCGTGCCGCCGAATGTGAGTCCGAGCAGCTGGTGGCCAAGGCAGATTCCGAAGGTTGGAACGCCGGCGCTGGTGATTTCCCGAATGATTCCAGGGGCATAACTCACCGCTTCCGGATCGCCCGGCCCGTTAGAGAGAAACACACCATCGGGATCCGATTCCAGCGCTTTGGCCGCCGGCGTGTTTGCGGGAACCACAGTCACTCGGCAATCGTTCTCGTCGAACAGGCGCAGAATGTTGCGCTTGATGCCGTAGTCGTAGGCGACGATGTGATGCTTCGCCCGAGGATCGCCCCAGGTATAAGGCTCCTTTGTCGACACTCTAGACGCCAGATCGAGCCCTACCATCGAAGGACACGCTTCGAGGGCCGCTCGACTCGCTTCGTCTGGTTCTTCGCCAGCTCCAATCACGCCGCGCATCACCCCGACAGACCTTAGGTGGCGCGTGAGGCGACGGGTATCAACATCTTGAATTATGGGCACTTGAGCCGCTGCAAGCCACTCATCGAGTCCGCCCGACGCGCGCCAGTTGGAGTAACTCGCCGAGAGCTCACGAACGACGACGCCAGCAACCTGAGGGGCCGCTGATTCCGGATCTTCGGCGTTGATTCCGTAGTTCCCGATTTGCGGCGCGGTCATCACCACGATTTGTCCGCGATAGGAGGGATCAGTGAAGACCTCCTGGTAGCCGGTCATGTTGGTGGTGAACACGACTTCTGCTACCGCCGGTAGGAACGGTCCGGTGTGCGCGGCGATCCGTCCACGAAAAAGGGTTCCATCCTCAAGGAGGAGGAACCCTGGTTCTGTCACTCGATGCTCGGCCAAGTCAGCGTTTCGGTGTCGGAGTGGGAGCTTTGGTATTGGGAGTCGTCGCGGGCGTGTTAGCGCTCGGTGCCGGCTCGAGGGGCACGGCTGGCGCTGACGTCGGTGGCGCTGCCTGCTGCTGCGGCGTCGCCAGTCCCTTTTCCAGGACGGAGCGCGGAGCAGTCGTGTGCGTTGACATGATCTGAAGCACGAAGCAGAGGAACAGGAAAACGCCGCCGCTCCACCAGCTTGCCTTGGTGAGAAGGTTTCCTGCCTGACGGATGCCGATGAAGGCGTCCGGCGAAGAGCTCGCGCCGCCGAAGTTGGCGGCGAGCCCGGTACCCTTTCCGGACTGCAATAGCACCGCTGCCATGAGCACGAAGCAGTCGATGACCAGAAGAATTAGAAGAAACGTGTAAAGCATTGACAGAGTTGGAGTTCAGCTAGCCGTTGAATATCTCGTTGGCGACCCACTAAATCAAGTCTGGGCGATCGAAAGCCATGAGGATGCTTCGACACTTGCTCCCCCAACGAGTAGGCCGTCGATCTCGGGCGCGCGAAGGAGTGAGGCAGCGTTGGTCGAGTTCACACTACCACCGTAAAGAATCGGAATCTCGTTGGCACGCGTGCCGATCATGTCTCGCAATTCGGAGCGAATCACAGTGTGAATGGCGGACGCATCAGCCGCAGACGCGGTGAGCCCAGTCCCGATTGCCCAGACCGGCTCGTAGGCGATCGAAAAGTCGACTGAGATAAGATTTTCAGTTTGCGTCAGCCCTTCGCGCAGCTGGCGCTTTACAAGGCGCTCGGTCTCGCCCGCCTCCCGCTGCTCGATCGTCTCGCCAATGCAAAGCATGAAGCTCAGGCCGCCCCTAGCCGCCGCAGCACACTTCTTCGCGCACTGCTCATCGGTCTCTCCGAAAACGTGTCTGCGCTCAGAGTGGCCCACCAGCGTAACGCGGGCACCCGCATCCCGGGCCATCGCGGCAGAAGTCTCGCCAGTGAAGGCGCCCTTCTCCGCCCAGTAGATGTTTTGCACGCCCGCAATTACGTCACTGCGATTGCCGATCGACGCCGCAACAATTGAAACCGAGACAGAGGGGGCGAAGACGATTACGGTGCGGTCATCCCGACGGCCATAAGTGGCGAGAAACGCATCCATGAATTTCTTCGCCGCCGTTGGGCCGTTGTTCATCTTCCAGTTGGCGGCGAGAACCGGTCGCTTCACTACCTCGCCTCGTCGAGAATCTCGACGCCGGGCAACTGTTTGCCCTCGAGGAACTCGAGCGACGCACCGCCGCCGGTCGAGACGTGACTCATTTTGCTATCGAGTCCTGCTTCGCTCACTGCCGCTGCGGAATCTCCACCGCCGACGATCGTAGTGGCTCCCTTCGCCGTCGCGTCGGCCATTGCCTTGGCGATCCCGTTGGTACCGGCATCGAACGGCGGCGTCTCGAACACGCCCATCGGTCCGTTCCATACGACGGTCTTCGCCGCCGCGATCGCGCGGGAGTACGACTGAATCGTTTGCGGTCCGACGTCGAACATCGCCTGGTCCTTTGGAATCGCATCGCGCTTCACCGCCCTGGCTTGTTTGGCTTGTTCCAGTGACGGCGCAACCATCGCATCGTGGGGCAGCGTGAGTTTCGCGCCAGCGCGGTCGAGCAGGCTCTTCGCCATCTCGATCCGGTCTTCTTCGACCAGTGACTTGCCTGTCTCGAGGCCCATTGCGCGGTAGAAGGTGCACGCCATCGCGCCGCCAATAAGCAACGCATCTACTTTCGGCAGCAGCTGTTCGATGACGTCGATCTTGCCCGAGATCTTTGCCCCGCCAAGAATCGCGACGAACGGACGCTTTGGATTTGCGAGCGCGCTGTCGAGGTACTCGAGCTCTTTCTCCATCAGCAGACCAGCGACGGCGGGCCGGAGAAACTCCGCGACTCCGACTGTCGACGAGTGCGCTCTATGCGCCGAGCCAAATGCGTCGTTGACGAAGAAGTCACCGAGCTCGGCGAGAGCGCGCGACAAACGCTGGTCATTCTTCTCCTCGCCGCCGAGAAAGCGAGTGTTCTCGAGGAGCAGGAGATCACCGCTCTTCAGATTGTGCGAGGCTTTGTATGCCTCGTCCGAATCCGTGGATTCGACGAACATCACGTTGCAGCCCGCCAACTCCTGCAACCGGCGCGCAACCGGCTGCAAAGAATATTTCGCTTCCGGTTTACCCTTCGGCCGGCCGAGGTGGGAAAGAATCACGGGGCGGCAATCGCGCTCAAGCAGCAGCTCGATCGTTGGCAGCGATGCGCGAATGCGCGTGTCGTCCGTAATGCGACCCTGATCGTCGAGGGGAACGTTGAAATCGACGCGCACCAGCGCCCGCTTGCCGCGGACTTGGGCGTCGTCGAGATCCCTGATTGTTTTCTTGCGCATCGTCCGCTAGAGGCGCTCGCCCATGAAGCGGAGCATGTCGACGCAGCGCGAAGCGTAACCCCACTCGTTGTCGTACCAGCCCTGCACCGTCACCAGACTGCCGTCGATGACATTGGTGGTTTTCGAATCGAGAATGCACGAGGCCGGATCGCCGATGAAATCCGACGAGACGAGCTCTTCATCGGAGTAGCGAAGAATTCCCTCGAGCGGCCCTGACGTCGCGGCCTTCTTGAATGCGTCGTTGATCTGGTCTTTGGTGACGCCGGTCTTCTCGATTTCCACGGTGAGCACGGTGTACGACACGTCGGGCGTGGGGACTCGGATGGCAGTCCCATCGATCTTCCCCTTCACTTCCGGAATCACCAGCGAGGTCGCCTTGGCGGCGCCGGTGGTAGTCGGAATGATCGACATCGCGGCAGCACGCGCGCGGCGAAGATCCTTGTGCGGCAGATCGAGGATTTGCTGGTCGTTGGTGTAGCTGTGAATGGTGACCATCGATCCGTGTTTGAAGCCGAAGTTGTCACGAACGACCTTCACCATTGGCACCAGGCAGTTGGTCGTGCACGAAGCATTCGAGACGATGGTGTGCTTGGCCGAGTCGTACTTGTCGTCGTTGACGCCCATAACGATGGTGATGTCTTCGCCCTTCGCCGGAGCGGAGATAAGCACTTTCTTGGCGCCACAGTCGATGTGCTTCCGCGCGGCCGAGGCATCGGTGAAGCGACCCGTGGATTCGAGAACGAGATCTACGCCGAGGTCTTTCCACGGCAGCTGGCCGGGATCCTTCTGCGCGAGAACCTTGATCTCGTCACCGTCGATCATGATCGCATCGGACTTCGCTTCGACGTCGCCCTGATAGCGGCGATGCACTGAATCGTACTTGAACAGGTGGGCCAGGGTCTTCGTATCGGTTAGATCGTTGACGGCCACGAAATCGAGATTGGCAACACCGGCGTTCTTTGCGGCGCGCACGACCTGTCGTCCAATTCGTCCAAATCCGTTGATGCCTACCCTTATCGCCATTCCGTTTGCTCTCCTGGATTAAAGCCGATCGCCACTGGCGTGGGCGCGGCCGAAAGTCACGTAAGAAATTATTCGAGCACCTGCTTCGTACAGCACCTTCGCACAGCTATTGAGCGTCGCCGCTGTCGTCACCACATCGTCGACGATCAGGACGTGCGCGCCGGCGAGATTTTGCGGCTTGCTATTAACGCAGAATGAACCCGCAACATTCGCCCGTCTTTCTTCTGGTGTCAACCGAGTTTGTGTCTCGGTTTCGCGCGTTCGACCGACCACATCTTCCCACACCGGAAGCTGCCACTTTTTGCCGAGCTCGCGCGCGATCAGAGCACTCTGATTATAGCCGCGCTGGCGCTTTCGCGCTGACGCGAGCGGCACCGGCACCAGCGCAGTTCTTTCCTCGACAACGTCGCTTGGCCAGGACAGCCGACTCATCCGCTCGGCGAGCGGGGTTGCGAGCACGGACCAGCCTTCGTATTTGAGGGCGTGTACGATGCTAGAGGCAGGCTCGACCGGCATCCAGCACACTGAGCGAACTGCTCTCACGAACGGAGGCAGCAGCTCGCACCATCTGCAGACGTTGCCCTGGATTGGGTGACCGCACCGATCACATTTCGGAGCAGGAAGCAATGCGAGGCGCGACCAGCACAGACCGCAAACAACGCCAGTATCCAGTCGATCCATCAGCCTGTCGCATGCGACGCAGCTCCGGGGGAGCAGGAGATCGAGCGCGGCGGAGCTTAGGGATGCAAGATGAGGGATGGGGGATGCGCCAAGCGGGATGCGGGATGCGCCAAGCGGAATGCGGAAGGCGCGCAAGAGCGGTGGGGAGTCTGCATGCTCTCGTCTCGCGCTTGCCCTATCCCGCCATCCCGCATCCCGCATCCCGCTTGGCGCTACAGCAGCGCCTGGCGCATCGCCTCGCGATCGGGCTCGATACCGAACCACCGCTGGAAGGAGAGCGCTCCCTGCTCCAGCAGCATCGGCAAACCGTCGGCGGCGCGGCAGCCTTTCTTGCGGGCCGATTTTACCCATGGTGTTCCGCCGCGGCGATAAACGAGATCGAACACCGCTGCGGTGGGTTCGATCATTCCTACGTCCACTGGCTCTTCGTCGTCGTGTTGTCCCACCGGAGTCGCGTTCACAACCAACGTCGCTCCAGCGAGCGCTTTCTGCAGACTCGTTTCGACGCCGGCGACATCGCGGAAACGTCTCGCCAGCTTGCGCGCCTTTTCATGGTTGCGCGCAACGATCGCCACCCGGGCATTCTGCCACGACTCCGCGGCGGCCAGCACCGCGGCCGCCGCTCCTCCGCTTCCGAGCAGCACCACTCGAGCGTTAACCGGATCACCGCCGAGCAGCGCTCGGACAGCCGCGTCGAACCCGGCGACGTCGGTGTTGTCGCAATACAGCTCGCCCGCTTCGAACCAGAACGTGTTGACCGCGCCAACGCGGTCCGCGACATCGCTGACCTTATCGCAGCTGGCGTGAACGGCGGTCTTGTGAGGGATAGTGACGTTGCCCGCGGCCTTTGATTCTCTCAGCTCGCGAAGCACCGAGCGCAGCTCCGAGGGGGCGACGTCGAGAGTCTCGTATTTCAGCGGGATCTTCGCTGCCCGTAACGCAGCGTTCTGAAACACCGGCGACAACGAGTGGCTCACCGGATGGCCGAGTAGCACTACCCGCCCAGGATGTGTCCGCACCTGCGTCGTCTCAGGATTTCAGTCGGTCGAACAGCTTCTCGAGCTCGCGCTCGAGGATGTCAGCAGTATTGCGATACGCATCCAGATCGCCGCCGTAAGGATCCGTGATACCGCCGTTGGTCGTGCCCGACGTGTACTCGTCCATCACGTGGACTTTGCCGCGCCCACCCAGCTGTCTCACCTGCTCGAGATGTCCAGGCGTCATCACGAAGATCAGATCTGCCTCGGACACGATTTCCGGAGTGAGCTTGCGCGCGCGGTGTCCGGTGAGGTCGATCTCGCGCTCCATACCCACGAGCAGCGCTTCGTCGGTGGCGGGCACGTTGTCCCAGGCGTTGGTGCCGGCGCTGGAGATGTTGACATCGGCAATGCCGCGACGCTGCGCGATCTTTCTCGCCAGCGCTTCCGCCATCGGACTACGGCAGGTGTTGCCGCTGCAAACGAACAGGAGATTCACGTCAAGCATCTCCCACCAGATCAGGAACCCTCTCCTTGAGCTGCGCGGCCGAGATGGCGCCCGGACGAATCACCCGCGGCCGGCGTCCGGTGCAATCAACAACCGTTGATGGCGCGGATTCCTTGAGCCGGCCCCCGTCGAGCACCAGCAGCTTGGCACGAACGACCGCGTCGGTCCATTGCGTGAGAATCTCGTCCGCCGTCATCGCTGGCGGAACGCCCGGTCGATTGGCGCTCGTCGATGTGATCGGTCCTCCGTGCGCCATGATCAGTCGCTGCAAAGAACGGTGTGGAGTCCAGCGCACCGCTACGCCACCTTCAGGACCGCGTAGTCGTGCCGGCACTCTGTTCTCACCTCCGGAGAGGACGAGAGTGAGCGGACCAGGCCAAAAACGTGCGGCGAGGGTCGCGGCGTAGCTGGAGAGGTGCAGTCCCAGTCTGGTGATCATGTCGCTGCTGGCAACGAGCAACAGGAATGGCTTGCCCGGCGCGCGTCCTTTGAGATTGACGAGCGATTCCACGGATTTCTCATCGACTGCGCCGCCGAATCCATAAACGGTTTCGGTTGGGTACGCGAGCACTTTGCCGGCGGCCAGATGGGCGAGGGTCCCGTTGATGGCAGCCTCGACTTCCTCTGGCGACCAGAACGGTACGACCATCGGCTGCGGCTTCATTCGCGGAAGATACTTAGCGCCTCCGCCAACGCGAAATCTTTTTCTTCGGTGATTTTTAGCGCGCGTTCGCTCCCGCGCACCACCACCACCGGCAGGCCGATTTGCTCGCACAGAGCGGCGTCGTCGGTCGCAATACGATCGGCCTCACGGGCCTCCCGGTGTGCGCGATCGATCACAGCTCGCGGAAATGCCTGCGGTGTCTGGGCGCGCCACAGTCCGAATCGGTCAACGGTCACCACCACGTTCCCACTCGAGTCGACTCTTTTGAGCGTGTCCGACACCGGGATCGCGGCAACGGCACCTTTCCCCTGACGCGCCTCATCGATCACGCGACCGATGGTCTCCTGAGTAACCAACGGCCGAGCGGCGTCGTGAATGACTACGATTTCGCATTCGGGCGGCAGGTCCTCGAGACCATTCGCCACCGATTCACCACGATGACCGCCGCCAAGCGACAGCAGCAGGCGGTCGGTATCGCACTGGAAAATCCACGGCGGCGGATCGGCGACGTACTGTTTTGGTAGTACGCAGACGACCATCGCGACGTCGGCCCTCGCCTGAAACGCCTGCAGGCTGTGTAGCAGCATTGGCTTCCCCGCGACCCAGCGAAACTGCTTCAGCTCCTTGGTCTGCGTGCGTGACCCGGATCCCGCTGCAACGATGATCACGCCGACGTCGCGGGATGGGGGATGCGGGATGCGGGACGGGTTTGCGCTTTCATTCTCCCTCTCGCCCATCACCCATCCCGCATCCCGCGTCCCGCCTTCACCCATTGAACAAATGCCGGAAGACATCATTGATCGTTCGTACGCCGACGATCTCGATCCCGCGCGTCGGCCGCTTGGGAATTCCTCGCTCGGCGAGATACGCGGTCGTCATTCCCATCTTCGCTGCCTCGCCCAGACGTCTCTCCGCCTGTGACACCGGCCTGATCTCGCCGCCGAGTCCGACTTCACCGAGAAAGATCATCGAGTTTCCGACCGGCTTGTCGTAGACGCTCGACGCGAGCGCGCTGGCGACGGCAAGATCGCCGGCGGGTTCCTGCATCCGGACGCCGCCGACGACGTTGAGGAATACGTCGAGCTGCGAGAACGAAAGTCCCGCCCTCTTGTCCAGCACAGCGAGCAGCAGCGCGAGGCGACGCGGATCGTAGCCGGTACTCACTCGTTGCGGAGTGCCGTAGCCCGCCTTCGCCGCCAGCCCCTGAATTTCGATTAACACCGGGCGTGATCCTTCGAGCAAAGCGGTCACCGCGCTGCCTGATGCATTGCCAATGCGATCGCCGAGGAACAACTCGGACGGATTCTCGACCGCGATCAGCCCCTCCTCGGTCATCCGGAACACGCCAATTTCGTCGACGCTGCCGAATCGGTTCTTGGTGGCGCGCAGCACACGATGCTCCAGCATGCCCTCGCCCTCGAAATACAAAACCGTATCGACGATGTGCTCGAGTGTCTTCGGTCCGGCGATGCCGCCGCCCTTGGTTACATGTCCAATCGCAAAAACCGTCGTTTCGGTCTCCTTCGCGAACCGCATCAACCGCGCGGCACACTCGCGCACCTGACCGACATTGCCCGGCGCACCTTCGAGATCGCTGGTGAAGATCGTCTGGATGGAATCGACGATCACCGCGTCGAACTTCTGCGAGCCCGCCGTCGCAATGATCGTCTCGAGCAACGTCTCGTTCAGCAGCGCCACGTCTTCGGTCGAGCCATGCAGCCGCTCAGCACGAAGCTTCACCTGCAGCGCTGATTCTTCACCGGACACGTAAAGCGCCGAGTGTCCGAGCGACTGAAGCGTGCCGGCTACCTGCAGCAGCAAAGTCGATTTGCCGATTCCAGGCTCACCGCCGACGAGAACCATCGAGCCGGGAACGATTCCGCCGCCGAGCACGAAATCAAATT
>Ga0207665_10000197_pt1 | contig 40246 bp, 46 predicted proteins | sample LARL112metaG_FD_184351 | JGI IMG/M metagenome (GOLD analysis project Ga0207665, IMG submission 184351) | Corn, switchgrass and miscanthus rhizosphere microbial communities from Kellogg Biological Station, Michigan, USA - LAR L11-2 metaG... | ecosystem: Host-associated > Plants > Roots >... | reverse complement strand
TGCAGCGGTCCTCTTTCTGGGACTGTTGTTGGCGTCCACCGAGGCGCCCGGGGCTCTGGGCGGACGCTCGCTCGCGGCGATGGCACCGGATCGAGCTGCTGCGATACGTGTCGCGGCGAGGCCGTGCAGCGGCGCGCGCAGGCCCCCGGCGACGTTCAAGCACGTCGTCTGGATCGTGATGGAGAACCGGAGCTATTCCGAAGTGATCGGCTCGTCAGGCGCGCCCTACATCAACGAGCTCGCCCACGAGTGCGGTCTCGCGGCAAATTTCTCGGCCGAGTCGCATCCGAGCCTCCCCAACTATGTAGCGATGACCTCGGGCTCAACGCAGGGCATCGGAGACGACGGCGATCCTTCCCAGCATCGCCTCGCGGTTCCGAGCATCTTCTCGGTGCTCGGCGGGGGCTGGCGCGCACTCGCTGAATCAATGCCGTCCAACTGCGACCTCAATGGCAGAGGGGAATATGCGCCGCGCCACAACCCGGCGGTCTACTACACGAACATCCGGGGTCGCTGCGCGCACCTGGACACGCCGCTCGCCGCTCGGCCGGACCTTTCGGCGCGCTTCACGTTCATCACGCCGAACCTCTGCCACGACATGCACGACTGCTCGACCAGCGCTGGAGATACTTGGCTCGCAGGCTTCGTGCCGAAGATCCTCCGCAGTCACACGTACCGGGCGGGGTCGACGGTCGTCTTCATCACCTGGGACGAGGGCTCGGGCGACAACCACATCGCGACGCTCGTACTCTCGAGGTACACGCGCCCCGGCACCGTCTCGAGCAAGCCCTTCAACCACTACTCGCTGTTACGCACGACCGAGGCGCTCCTCGGCATCCACGCGAAGCTCGGGGCCGCGGCAACAGCCAGAGACATGCGTGGCGCGTTCCACCTCCGCTGAGAGGCGCTACGACCTAGGCGCTACGCGAGCGGCGGCGCCCTAGCCCTCACGGGTCATTCCAGAACATTGGCCCAACCGGGCGTCCTATTCCCCGAGCGAAAAGTGAAGCCAGGTCACGCCGGTGACTGCGATGCCTTCTGTGGCCACATTCCGGAACACTGGCCCACGCCAGGGTCGGGCACGCGGGTCGTTAGCCTGTAGCGGTGGCCGCCTACCGCGTCAGCCGCTTCGACGCGATCGACGAGATCGACGACGGCGGCGTGCCGTACCGGCCGGTGAGGCACCATTTCGGGATCGCGTCCTTCGGCGTCAACAGCTTCACCGGCCGCAAGGCCGGCGACCGGATCATCAACGAGCATTCCGAGGAGGACGACCAGGAAGAGCTGTACCTCGTGCTCCAGGGCCGAGCTACCTTCGAGCTCAACGGCGAGCGAGTGGACGCGCCGGCGGGAACGTTGGTCTTCGCCGAGCCCGGCGTGAAGCGGACGGCGTTCGCGGACGAGGACGGAACGACGATCGTCGTTGTCGGCGGCAAGCCGGGCAAGGCGTACGAGGTCCTCGGCTTCGAAGCCTGGGCGCCGTTCCACGGACTGTACGAGGCCGGCGACTACGCCGAGGCCGCCGATCAGGCCCGCGCGGCGATCGAGGCGCAGCCCGAAGCGGTCGGAGCCTTCTTTTACCTCGCGTGCTGCGAGGCGCGGGCCGGCCGCGCGGACGACGCGGCGCAGCATCTCAGGCACGCGCTCGAGCCGTCAGGGCGGCTGCGGGGCCTTGCCCGGCGGAATCCCGACCTCGATTCGATCCGCGACCGGCCCGAGATCGCCGAGCTACTCGCGGGGTAAAGACCGCGGCGCCGAACACAGCCGCTCACGTCGGCGAGAGGCTCATCCGCTCTCGTTACCGCAGTGAGGGCGGTGATCGGCCTTGACCACAACGACAATGCAAGGTGCGCTTCCGGGCGAGACCTCTCCGAGGTCTACGGGCGTTCCTGTCTCCGGACACTTGAATAGCAGCACTGCCATGACTTCCACATCGTACGGCGGAGCGGAAAGACTTTCGCCGACGCCGCCGTAGTCAGGGGGCGCATTCCGGGACACTGGCACGGGCTAGGGTCCGTCCCGGGAAGGGGCTTCAACAAGTACCGAGACGGGAAGGTCACAGTTCGTGCCGTCGAACAAGAAAGAGCTGGACGATCAGCTTCAGGATCTTGCGGAGAGGGACGAGGCGCTGGTCGAGATCGTGCGTCGGCTCGCAACTCATATGTCCGTGGTGGCCGTCGCCTTGCGCGACCCGCAGGCGGTGCCGCCTGCAGACCTCGACGCCGCTGTGGCCGGAATCGCTGAAATCAGCAGTACGATAGGCGCCCAACCGTCGGCCAACTGATTGGTGAGACGCTGCGGCCTTGAGTACCTTCCTCGAGATCGTGATTACCGCCGTGACTGTCGTCACCTTCGCGGTCGTCGCCTGGGCGTTCATCTGGGCAGCGAAGAGAGACGGTGAGGAAGAGCGGGCCTTCCAGAAGCGCCGCGGCATCCGCCGCCGCACCCGGCTAGGGCGCTAACCCCCGACGAGACAGGGCGCTCGTCGGGAGAGGAGGCAGCGGCCGAGTCGGACGTCGGCGGCGCGGCCATCCGTCGCTGAGGAACGCCGAGAGCAGGAACGCCGGCGCGATCAGCAGCGCGATCACGCCTGCGCAGACGATCCAGGCGCCGATGCCGGTGCTCGAACCGCGCCGGTTGCTCGGGGCGCCGGAGCTGACAGGTCCGCCGATCAGGTCCGGGGGTCCGGTCAAGGCGCCGGCGAGGTTGTAGGTCACCGCCGTGTAGAGGCGGTCTACGAGCCAGCGCGAGCCGCGACGGACCACCCGTCCTGAGAGGGCCCAGTCACCCAGATGCGACCCGCGACGAGGAGCCACGAGGAGCGCGAACTCGACGAAGTTTGGGCCGGCGTCGAGCGTCTTCCAGTTGTGGAACGTCTTGCCGGCCACTGGGTAGTACGGAATCGGGCTGACGTCCTTGCGCCACTGTCCGAGTGTGGAGCCGGCCCTCAGCTCTGGACCGGCCAGCCGCCACGCCGTGGTCATCGAGCGCTGACCGACACCAGCAGGAATGAAACGGTCGAGGATCTTGTCGACGGCGCGCCGCTCCGCCGGGCGCACCCGCAAGCTGACCGGCCTCACGACCTGCCCCGAGCCCGGCTTTCCCGTCGCAGCCCTATCCGGCTGTTGCGACTCTGGCGCGAGCACGAAGACGAGCAGGATCGCGCCCACGCCTGCGACACCGATCGACCACCGGACGAGGCGACGACCGAGCCGAGGAGAAGACACCCTCATGCGTGGACTCACACCCATCAGAGAGTATGAAAGGGGGCCTTCGCTGGACCTCATCCCGGCGGGATGAGGTCGCGGCTGAAGTTGCCGCCTACGATCTCGGCGACCTCTACGTGATGCCCGCTTCAGACCTCGACACCGCGCAGCAGTTCCAATCCGCTGTCGAAGCTGCGTTCCGCACGGGAGACTTCGGGCCGGTCGCCGCGTTCCTCGCCCCGGATGTGGAATGCGTCACGCCGCAGCACTCCCTCTCCGGCCCCGAGGCGATGATCGAGGAGTTGAACCGTGCACGTCCGGCCGGGAGGTTGGACGTCGAGCTCGAGAGCGGTGATTGGAAGCGCCGGGGCGACGGACGCTACTCCCGCGCTATAACGGCGCTTTTCCGGTCGCAGGAGACGGGCGAGCTGTCCTACAGTCGCGATCGCAGCTTCGAGCTGACGATCCGCGATGGGAAGGTCAGCCGGTACGAGATGCGATTCGACGCCTGAGCGCGCCCGTACTCCATACTCCGCGGCATGGCCACAAAAGCTGACTTCACAGACGAGGAATGGAAGGCAATGCAGGAGGGCATCGCCGGCGCCGGGCTGTTCGTCGCGCTCGTCGACCGGGGGTTCTTCGACAGTTTCAAGGAGGCGAACGCGCTCGCCCATCATCTGCGCGACGCGCACGAGCACAGCGACAGCGTGCTCGTCCGCGACCTCGCGACCGGTCACGACCGGCCGTTCGGGTCGACGGACTCGCCACAGGAGGTCGAGCAGAAGACGGTCGCAACGCTTCAGCAGGCGGTCGCGGCACTCGAGGCGAAGTCGCCCGAGGATCTTCCCGCCTACCGGCAGCTCGTGCTGGAGGTCGCCCAGTCGGTTGCCGAGGCGGCGAAGGGCGTCTCGCAGCAGGAGAACCAGGCGCTGGACAGCATCCGCGCGGCGCTCGGCTCGTAGCATCGACGGAGCGTCGAGTGGCCGCGGGGAAGCCCCCCAAGTCGCCGTATCCGCCGGATCTCGACGAGGACGCCGAGCCGGTCACCGAGCTGGAGGACCTGGACGACGCCGTCGCCGACGGTCTCGACTGGGCGAACCGGCAGGCGCGCCGTGTCTTCCTTCGCCGCGCGGAGCTGCGGCGCTGTCGCCTGACGGGCGCCGAGCTGGCGGAGGCCCGGCTCGAGGACGTGACATTCGACGACTGCCGCCTCGACCTCGTGGGGCTCCGCGCGGCGACCCTCGAGCGCGTCGTCTTTCGCGACTGCCGCATGGGCGAGTGCGAGTTCAATTCCTCGACGCTGACCGACGTCCTGTTCGAGAACTGCGAGTTGAGGCAGGCGACGTTGAGCGGAGTGAGGGTGAAGCGCGTCGAGCTTCGCGGCTGCGATCTCACGGGGCTGCGCGGCGTCGAGGCGCTGAAAGGCGCTCGCATGCCTTGGAACGACGTCCTCGAGAACGGGCCGCTGTTCGCGGCCGCGCTCGGGCTCGAGATCCTCGACTAGCTAATGCTTCAGGCTCAACTGCCACTCGCTGCGCGGCAGCACGGCGAAGTGCTCATCTGCCCGCGGCTCCCGGCCGAGCACGTCCTGGATCGCCTGCCCGCGTGAGCGGCGCGCCGGCAGGCCCGGACGCCGCCCGACCTCTCCGATCACCCGCCACTCCTCTGGCGCGACCCGCTGCAGCACGACGTATCTCCCCGCGTCAGGGCTCACTCGCCGTGCTTCTCGACGATCAGGTAGCGCAGGTGCCGCTCGACCACCGACTCGACGTCCAGCTGCTCGTGCCCGGGCGCGACGATGAACTGCAGCGGGTGCTCCCGAACCCGGCGGAAGACGCTGGGCTCGACCTCGAGCGGGATCGAGCAGCCGGTTCGCACGCACTCGCAGACGAGCGGGAGCATCTCGCCCGTTGCATGGACGCGCGCCTCGAGATCAGCGATGTGGACGTTGACCTCGCGAAAGAGCGCCTCGTTGCGGATCGCCCGCTCGTCACGAGGTGACATGTGGGCGGGGATGTTAGACCGGAATCGCGCCAAGCTCGCAGGTGAGAGTTTCGCTTTGTGTGGGTATGCGATGCACCCATGGACGCAGATCCCACCGTAGGCGACCTGCTCCGGCTCATTGCCGGGGCCGAGGTCGTGCTCAGCGCCGCCCAGAAGCTCGATGCCGACATCGTCGACGATGCCGGCCTCGCCGAGGTACACGAGCTCCACGACCGCGCAATGCGGGAGCTAGCTCGTCTCGAGTATCGAGTTGACGTTCGGTAGCGACTGAAACCGCGTAAAGGTTCCCTCGGCGGCGATCTCCTGTGCCGCAGCGAGCCAGCCCGCCCACGCGGTAAGGGCGAGCGCTCCGCCGACGCTGATCCTGCGGACGCCGAGTGACATAGCCTTCTCGACAGTGACGAACGGGCCGTTTGCCAGCAGGTTCACGGGCTTCGGCGCCACGGCGGCGACGATCGCGGACACCTGCTCGTCCGTCGTGATGAACGGTGCGTAGAGGCAGTCGGCGCCCGCGTCGGCGTATGCCTGGAGCCGGCGGATCGTGTCCTCGAGATCAGGCCTGCCGACGACGAATCCCTCGGACCGGCCGGTGAGCACGATTCCCGTGCCGGTCTCGTCGATCGCCCGTCGTGCGGCCTGAACGCGGGCGACCGCGAGCTCGAAGCCGTAAAGCGGCTCGTCCGGGTCGCCGGTTGAATCCTCGATCGAGAGCCCGGCAATCCCTGTCGCCGCCGCGAGCTTTACGTTCGCGGCGACCTGCTCGGGCGCGATCGCGTACCCGCCTTCGAAGTCCGCGTTCAGCGGCACCTCGACGGCTGCGGCGACGGACCTCAGATGCTCCAGCGCCTCGTCGAGCCGTGCGCCGCGGTCCGGACGGCCGAGCGTCCAGGCGAAGCCGGCGCTCGTGGTCGCGAGTGCCTCGAATCCCATCCGCTCGAGCGCGATCGCGCTGCCGACGTCCCACGGGTTCGGCATCACGAAGCAGCCGGACTCGTGGAGCCGGCGAAACGCCTCGACCCGCCCGGCCTGGGTGCTCATGCCTCCCGGGACGCTAACTGACGCGGCGCCGGCGCGACCCGCGTCGCCGCGAGCCCATGCGCCGGAGCGCGTCGAGCTCCTCGAGCGCCGCGCCCGCGCCGCGGGCCACCGCCGTCAGCGGCTCCGGGTCGCGGCTGACGGGGAGGCCCGTCTCGCTCCGCACGAGCTCCGGGAAGCCGGGAAGCAGCGTGCCGCCGCCTACGAGCGTGACGCCGCGGTCGGCGATGTCCGAGGCGAGCTGGGCCGGCGTCTGCTCGAGCAGGTCCTTGAGTGCCGAGACGATGCGGGTGAGCGGCCGGTGGAGCGCCGCCCTCACCTCGTCCTCGCCGAGCGTGATGCGGGTGAGCATCCCCGTGGACATGTGGCGTCCAGCGACCTCGGTCTCGGCGATCGCTGCATGCCCAACGAGGGCGCTGCCGATCTCGAGCTTGACCCGCTCCGCCTGCTCGTGGCCGACGAGCAGCCGATGCTGCTCGTGGGCGAATCGGACGATCGCGTCGTCGAGGTCGTACCCGCCCACGGGGAGCGAGGTCGAGACGACGATGCCGCCGAGCGCGATCACCGCCATCTCGCTGGTGCCACCGCCGATGTCGAGGACGAGCGAGGCCACCGCGTCCTCGACGGGCAGGCCGGCGCCGATCGCGCCCGCCATTGCCTCCTCGATCAGGTGCGCCTCGCGTGCGCCCGCCGCCAGCGTCGCCTCGACGACCGCGTCCCGCTCCACCCCCGTCAGGCCGCTCGGCACGCAGACGATGATCGCCCGTCGCACCCCGCCGCCGCCGACGCGCTGGACGAAGTGGGCGAGCATCTGCTCGGTCGTCTCGAAGTCGGTGATCACGCCGTGCCGCAGCGGCCGGGTCGCGACGATGGTGGCCGGTGTACGTCCGAGCATCTGCCGCGCCTTCTCCCCGACGGCGTACACCTGGCCGGACTGCTCGTCCATCGCCACGACCGACGGCTCGAAGAGGACGATCCCCTCGCCGCGGCGGAAGACCACGGTGTTCGCCGTCCCAAGGTCGACGGCGAGATCCGTGCCGGATACGAGCGACGGCAATCTCACGGACGTTTCTCTCCCACCTCGACCCCGCGGCCCGCGGTTCGGGCGCCACGGAGTAACACCGTAGCCGTCCTTTCAGAAGGGCCCGCGGTCAGCCGTGGCTGAAGCCGAGGTTGAGGAGCGTCCGCGCGTCGCCGTACATGTTGGGCGAGTCGAGGATGACCGCGATCAGCTTCCTGCCGTGCCGCGTCGCCGTCGCGACCAGGCACCAGCCCGAGGCGTGCGTGTAGCCCGTCTTCACGCCGTTCGCGCCTCGGTAAGCGTGGAGGAGGTAGTTGTTGTTGAGGTAGATCTTCGAGTTCGTCGGCTTCGACCAACGCACCTGGATCCGCTTCGTCTTCACGAGCGAACGGAAACGCGGGTTCCGCAGCGCATAGCGGGTCAACGCGGCGAGATCCCACGCGGTCGAGAAGTTCCCCTCGTCGATCACGCCGCTCGGGCTCCGGTAGTGCGTGTCGTGGAGGCCAAGCGCGTGGGCTTTCGCGTTCATCTGGCGCAGGAAGCCGTGAATCGACCCTGCGGACGAGATCGCGAGCTGGGCTGCGTCGTCGTTGCCGGAGTAGAGGAGCAGCGCGTAGAAGAGCTTCCAAGCCTTGACCCGCTCGCCGGCGCGCAGCCCCTCCTTCACGAGCGGCACGGTCGTCACTCTCTTGTCGACGGTGACCGTGCTCTTCCACGGCACCGCCCGTAGCGCGAGGGTCGCGGTCATTATCTTCGTCAGCGACGCGATCTTGCGGCGTTCATGCGCTCGCTTCGTCCAGAGCACACGGCCGGTGTGGGCGTCGACGAGGATCGCCTCCGGCGCGCTGACGCTGACGTGCCGCCCCTCGAGGAGCGGCGCGCCGGCTAGGAGGCGCGCCGGCGGCTTCGCAGGGTGGTGCTCGGCCGTCTGGGTCTCAGTCACGGGCCGGCTCGCCGGTCGGTGCGAAGCGGCGGCGTGGTGGTGGTGCGATGTCACGGAGTGCCGCCCGAACCAGACGCCTGCGCCGACGGCGAGCAGCACGACCAGGAGCAGCAGAGCGATCCTTCCGCCGCGATACCGCCGCCTCCGGCGCCGTCGTGCGACCGGCGTCAGAACGTCCAGAGACACGGATCGATGCTAGCCGGGTGAGCGGCGGGCCTCCGTCAGTCCCGCTCCTACAATGGCCGCCGTGCGCACCACGGCCGAGCTGCGGGAGGGATTCCAGGCGTTCTTCGAGGAGAAGGGACACCTGAGGCGTCCGTCCGCGTCCCTGATCCCGCGCGCCGACGACCGCTCGACCCTCTACACGAGCGCCGGGATGCAGCCACAGATGCCGTACTTCCTCGGCCACGAACCGCCGCCGGCGCCGCTCACGACGACCTGCCAGAAGTGCTTCCGCACCCCCGACATCGACGAGGTCGGCCTCGACACGTACCACCTGACGTTCTTCGAGATGCTCGGCAACTTCTCGTTCGGCCAGTACTTCAAGGAGGGCGCGATCGAGTACGCGACCGAGTACCTCCAGGAGCGGCTCAAGCTCGACTGGGACCGCATCTGGGTGAGCGTGCACGCAGGCGATCCCGGCCTGAAGCTCGGTCCCGACGAGGAGGCAATCGGCCTCTGGGGACGGATCGGGATGCCGGCGGAGCGCATCGTGCCGCTGCCATCCTCGGAGAACTTCTGGTCGGTCGGCGGCCCCGGGCCATGCGGCCCGGACTCGGAGATCTACTGGGACTGGGGCGAGGCGACGGGCTGCGGCAACGACGATTGCCTGCCCGGTTGCACGCGCTGCGAGAGGTTCCTCGAGATCGGGAACCTCGTCTTCATGTCCTACGAGCTCCATCCCGACGGCACGCTCACCGACCTTCCCAGCAAGAACATCGACACCGGCTGGGGGCTCGAGCGCGTCGCGCGCGTCGTGCAGGACGTCGCATCCGTTTACGACACCGACGGCTACCAGCTGATCATGGACTGGGTTGCCAAGCAGTCCGGCCTCGCGTACGGCTCGTCGCAGGACGCGACGAAGGCGCATCGAGTGCTCGCCGACCACGGACGCGGCATGACGTTCATCGCGGCCGAGGGCGTGAGCCCGTCCAATGAGGGGCGCGGCTACGTCCTGCGTCGCGTCATCCGTCGCGCCGCTCAGCACGGGCTGCGGATCGGCATGAAGCCGCCGTTCTTGCCGGGGCTCGCCGACGTCGTGATCGAGCAGATGGGTGCCGCCTATCCCGAGCTCCCCGAGCACCGGGACGAGATCCACCGTGTGCTCGCGGCCGAGGAGGAGCGCTTCGGCGTGACACTCGAGAACGGGATGGAGATCTTCGAGAAGGCGGCGGCGAAAGGCGAGATCACGGCCCAGGACGTGTTCGACCTGCAGACGACGTACGGCTTCCCGCCGGAGCTGACGGAGGAGCTCGCGCGCGAACGCGGCCTCGCCTTCAACGACGAGGAGTACACCGCGTTGATGGAGGAGCACCGGGTGCAATCCCGCCAGGGCGCCGGTCGGTACGAGCCGCGATTCAGCGGCGCGGCGCGCACGGAGTTCGTCGGCTACGAGCAGGTCGACGTGCGGACGGCGATCACGGCGTACGCCGACCTCGGCGACGGCTTCTTCCAGGTAAAGCTTGCCGAGTCGCCGTTCTACCCGGCGGGCGGCGGCCAGGTCACCGACGCCGGCTGGATCGAGAAGGAGGACGGCACGCGCGCCGATCTCGTCGAGGCGCTGCGGCTCGAGAACGACCAGGAACTTGTGTTCGAGGGGAGCGGGTTCGCCGAGGGCGAGCGCGTCCGCGCGGTCGTGCCGTGGGGCGTGCGTTACCCGACGATGGCGAATCACACGGCGACGCATCTCCTCCACAAAGTGCTGCAGGAGGTGCTCGGCGACCACGTCCGCCAGGCGGGGTCGGCCGTGCGGCCCGACAAGCTCCGCTTCGACTTCACGCATCCAGCTGCGCTGACGCCGGAGGAGCGCGCGGAGGTGGAGAGCCGGGTCAACGACCGCGTCTGGGCGAACATGCCCGTTCGGATCTTCGAGACCCCGCTCGAGGAGGCGGGCAAGCTCGGCGCGACGATGCTGTTCGGGGAGAAGTACGGCGAGATCGTGCGCGTCGTCGACATCGACGGCTGGTCGATCGAACTCTGCGGCGGCACGCATGTCCGGTCGACCGCGGAGATCGGCCCGTTCGCGGTCGTCTCCGAGAGCTCGGTCGGCGCCGGCTCGCGGCGGATCGAGGCCGTCACTGCGGGCGAGGCGTTCGCTCTGCTGCACGAGCGGGCACGAGAGGCCGATGCACTCCGCAGCGAGCTCGAACGGGTCCGCAGGGACGCGAAACGCCCCGCGGCGCGACAGGAAGCCGACTTCACGATCGTGGACAGGGAGGGCGACGTCATCCTCGTCGAGGCGAAAGCAGTGAAGGGCGGTCCGCTCCGGGACCTCTCCGACCGCCTGCGCCAGCAGGAGAAGGCGGGCGGCGCGATCGTCGCCTCGCGCGACGACGGCCGCGTGTTCCTCGTCGTCAACTTCGACGAGTCGCTCGTCGCGCGCGGGCTCGACGCCGTACAGGTCGTGCGCGAGCTCGGCAAGCACATCGGCGGCGGCGGAGGCGGCAAGCCAACACTCGCGGAGGCCGGCGGCAAGAACCCCGACGGCATCGCCGACGCGCTCGCCGCCGCGAAGGAGCTCGTCGCCGCGTAAGGATGAGAACGTGAAGGTGATGGCGCTGGACTACGGCTCGGCGCGCACGGGAGTAGCCGTCTCCGATCCGACCGGGACCGTCGCGCGGCCTCTCGGCGTGGTCGAAGGCGCCGCAACCGACGCGGGGCTCGCCCAGCTGGCGCGGCTCGTACGCGAGGAAGCGCCCGGGCGGGTCGTCGTCGGACTGCCGCTGACGCTGCGCGGCACGCGCGGCGAGCAGGCGGCCGAGACCGAGCGCTTCGCCGAGGCGCTCCAGCGCGTCCTCGACATCCCGGTCGAGCTGTTCGACGAGCGGTTCACGACCGATCTGGCAGAGCAGACGGCTGGCGCCGCCCCGAAGGACGCGCTGGCGGCTGCGCACCTCCTCTCCGGCTGGCTCGAGCGGTGGAGCCCGGCGACCAGCTGACACCTCCGCGCCCCTCGCGGCGGAGGATCCTCGTACGCCGCCTCGTCGCGGTCGTCTTGATCGTCCTCGTGCTCGGAGCCGTGGCCGCCGCGCTCGTCGTGCGGGGCTCGTCCAACGCCGCGGCGCCGCCGACCACGACCATCCGGCAGCTGCGGCAGTTCAGGGTCGTCTTCCCCGAGGGGTTCACGCGGGCGAAGATGGCCGCGCGGGTCGGGGCGGTGGCGAAGATCGCCGTGAAGGAGTCGCGCCGGAAGGTGAAGCTGTCCGGCGACTCGTACCTCGCGGCGACGAAGGGGTCGCGCACGATCCCGGGCTTCGGCCACGTGAAGTCCCTCGAGGGCTTTCTCTTCCCGGACACCTACGACTTCGACCGCAAGACGACGTCTGCGCAGCTCGCACGCGCGCAGCTGCAGGAGTTCGCCGCGGACTGGAAGACGGTCGACCTCTCGTACGCCCGGAGCAAGAACCTCACGCCGTACGACGTCCTGATCATCGCCTCGATGGTCGAGGGCGAGGCGCAGGTGCCGAAGGAGCGCCCGCTGATCGCGGCCGTCATCTACAACCGGCTCCACGAGCGCATGGCGCTCCAGATCGACGCGACCACGCGCTACGGACTGCACATCCCGCCGACGCAGTCGCTCACCAACTCTGACCTCAACAGCGACAACCCGTACAACACGCGCAACAAGCCGGGCCTTACGCCGACGCCGATCAACAACCCGGGGCTGGCGGCGATCGAGGCTGCGGCCCATCCTGCGAAGGTCGACTACCTCTACTTCGTGCGCAAGCCGGATCACCGGCACCACTACTTCACCGCGAACTACCAGGACTTCCTCCAGCACGAGGCCCAGTACGGCTACTGAGGTAGTGCTGATCGGCCATCCGGTCGCGCACTCGCTGTCGCCCGGGATGCAGAACGCTGCTTTCGCGGCCGCCGGGCTCGACTGGGAGTACGTCGTTCGCGACGTCCTGCCCGAGGAGCTGGAGGCCGCGGTGCGGGAGGTCGAGTACGCGAACGTGACGGCGCCGTACAAGCTCGACGCCGCCGGGATCCTCGGCGCCGAGTTGCCGTCGGTGAACACGATCGTGCGCGGGCGGGGCTTCTCGACCGACGCCGCGATCCTCGGGCAAGTAACAGGCTGTTACAAGCCGGCGATCGTGGGGGACGGCGGGGCGGCAGCGGCGTTCCGGCAGGCGCTGCCCGACGGGCGCCTGTTCGCCCGCCGCGGCGAGTGGCCGCCGGACGTCCGCGACGCCGACCTCGTGATCCACGCGACCCCGGTACGGGACGAGGTGCTGTTCGAGCTCGGGCCGGGTCAGACGCTGATCGACCTGCCGTATCCGCGGACTGCGACGGCCGAGGCAGCTGCGGCGTCGGGCGCGCGTGTCCTCGATGGGCTTGAGGTGCTCGTCGCGCAGGGAGCCGCGAGCTTCGAGCTCTGGACGGGAGTCGAGGCCCCGCTCGACGCGATGCGGAGCGCTCTCGGCTTGACCTGAGCCCGCCGCGGGCATAGAAGGAGCACATGAGGCGCTGCAGCGCATGCAGGGGAGAGGTGCAGGACGAGTTCCGCTTCTGCCCGCACTGCGGCAAGGCGCAGCGCACGAAGATCGTCGAGTACTTCCGCGGACATCCGGATGTCGGGGACGGCGGACTGCGCGTCTCCGTGTACCTGACCGAACCGCACCATGCGCGCCTCAGCGTCTGGCACGGCGAGGAGGCGGAGGCCGCGATCTCGCTCGATCCGCACGAGTCCGGCAGGTTGGCGCGGTTTCTGCTTGCGACCCTGCGCCGGCCACGCCGTAGCCGCGTGCGGGAGCTCCTCCACCTCTAGCGCACTACGCTCCCGCAATGAGCCTCGAGCTGGCAACGGCCGGCGAGTCGCACGGGCCGGCGCTCGTCGCGATCGTCTCCGGGCTACCCGCGGGGCTCGTCCTCGAGAAGGACGCGATCGACTCGGATCTCCGGCGCCGCCAGCAGGGCTACGGCCGCTCGCCGCGCCAGCAGATCGAGACCGACGAGGTCGAGGTGCTCGCGGGCCTCCGCCACGGCCGCACGCTGGGGACGCCGCTCGCGCTCGTCGTCCGCAACCGCGACCACAAGAACTGGATGTGGGGCATGAGCCCGTGGCCGCCGGACGGGGAGCCGGAGGGCAAGGGGACGAAGCCGGTCACACTGCCGCGGCCCGGACACGCTGATCTCGCCGGCGTGCAGAAGTACGGCCTCGCCGACGTCCGGGATGCGCTCGAGCGCGCCTCCGCGCGGCACACTGCCGTCTACGTCGCGGCCGGCGCCGTGGCGAAGACGCTGCTGCGGGAGATCGGGATCGAGGTCGCGGGGGTGGCGCTGACCGAGGCGGGCGCCGATCCGGTCGCGGTCGACGAGGCGCGGCAGGAGCGCGACACGCTCGGCGGGCGCGTCGAGGTGCGGGCTCGCGGCGTGCCACCGGGCCTCGGCTCGTACGCGCGGCGCGAGGACCGCCTCGACGCGCGGCTTGCGGCTGCGGCGCTGGGTATCCAGGCCGTGAAGGGCGTCGAGATCGGGGACGGATTCGCGCTCGCGGGCCTTCGCGGCTCCGAGGCGCACGACGAGATCGTGCGCGACGAGCGCGGCCTGCACCGCGAGACGAACCGCGCCGGCGGCATCGAGGGCGGCGTCTCGAACGGCGAGGAGATCGTCGTGCGCGCCGGCATGAAGCCCCTGCCGACACTCATGAAGCCGCTCGGCTCCGTCGACCTCGACACGGGCGAGGCTGCGGAGGCGCTCGTCGAGCGGAGCGACGTCTCTGCGGTCGAGGCGCTTGCGGTCGTGGCCGAGGCCGCGGTCGCGTGGGAGCTCGCCCGCGCGGCGCGCGACAAGTTCGGCGGCGACGCAGTCGGCGACTTCGTCGGGGCCTGGCGCGTCTACCTGGAGCGGATCGACTGGACAGCCCGCTGACACGTCACCTCGCGCTCGTGGGGTTCATGGGCGCGGGCAAGACGACGATCGCCCGAGCGCTCGGTCTCCCGCACGTGGAGACGGACGAGGACGTGCCCATCGGGCTGTTCGACGACGGCGAGGCGGCATTCCGCGCCCGAGAGGCGGAGGTCGTGCGGAACGTCCTGGACCGCGCAGTCCCCGTTGTCGTCGATCTCGGCGGCGGCGCCGTGACCATTCCCGAAGTGCGCGCGCTGCTGAAGGAGCGCGCAACGGTCGTCTGGCTCGACGTCGACGTCGACACGGCCTGGGAGCGGGTACGCGGGACAGATCGACCGCTCGCGCAGGACTACGACGAGTTCAAGCGGCTGTACGGGGAGCGCCGGCCGCTGTATGAGGAGGTCGCCGACACGACCGCCCGCGACACCGACGACGTCGTCCTCGCGGCGGCCGGCGTCCACGTCGAGCGCGGCGCGCTCGGCCGGCTCGAAGAGCTCGTCCCTGGAGACGGTGCCGTCGCGCTCGTCTCCGATCCGCAGGTCGCGGGAATCCACGGCATGGATGCGCAGCTCGCGCTCGGCACGCGGCTCGCGGAGACGCACGAGCTGCCACCGGGCGAGGAGGCGAAGACGCTCCCGGCCCTCGACCAGCTGTGGCAGGAGCTGCGCCTCGACCGGCGCGGGACGATCGTGGCGCTCGGCGGCGGCTGTACGACGGACGCGGCCGGGTTCGCGGCGGCGACGTACCTCCGCGGTATCGAGTGGACGCCCGTCCCGACGAGCCTCGTCGCCCAGGTCGACGCTGCGATCGGCGGCAAGACGGCGATCGACCTCCCGCAGGGGAAGAACCTCGTCGGTGCCTTCCATTGGCCCGCCCGGACGGTCGTCGACCCCGCGCTGCTCGAGACGTTGCCCGAGCCGCAGCGGCTCGAGGGCATGGCCGAGGTCGTGAAGGCCGGGCTCCTCGCGGGCGAGCCGTTCTGGGAGCTGCCGGACGACGAGCTCGTCCGCCGCTCCAGCGCCTTCAAGGCGGCGATCTGCCTGCGCGATCCCCACGAGCACGGGGAGCGCGCAGCGCTCAACCTCGGCCACACGTTCGCGCACGCGCTCGAGGCGGCAGCGGGCTACGAGGGGCTCACCCACGGGCGCGCCGTCGCGCTCGGCCTGCTCGCCGCGCTGCGTCTCTCCGGTCGTGACACGAGCGTTGTCGAGGAGGTGCTCCGGCCCGAGCTGGCCGGCGTGGACCGCGAGCGGGCGTGGGAGGCGATGAAGCGCGACAAGAAGGCCCGCGGCGGCGAGCCGCGCTTCGTCCTCCTGGGTGACGACGGCCCTCGCTTAGGCGTCGCCGTGCCGGAGGAGGACGCGCGACGCGAACTGGATAGGTTGATCGCGTGAGAGTCCTCGTGCTCAACGGCGTCAACCTGGACATCCTCGGCCGTCGCGACCCTGCGCTGTACGGGGGACTGACGATGGCCGAGCTGGAGAGCCGGATCTACGAGTGGGCGCGCGAGCTCGAGCTGGCCGTCCAGTGCCGGCAGACGAACGACGAGGGCGAGTTCGTCAAGTGGTGCCACGATGCATACGCATCGGTCGACGGGATCGTCGTCAACCCTGCCGCGTGGACGCACTACGCGTGGGCGATCCACGACGCGCTCGAGCCGCTCACGATCCCGATCGTGGAGGTGCACCTCTCCAACGTCGACGAGCGGGAGGAGTGGCGGCAGCACTCTGTCGTCGCCGACCTCGTTGCCGCACGCTTCGTCGGCCACGGGCCCGACGGCTACAAGATGGCACTCGACTACCTGAAGGAGCGTGCAACGTGAGCCGGATCGACCGCCTCCGCGACCTGCTCGAGGAGCCGCTCCTCGTCACGAACCTCGTCAACGTCCTCTACCTGACCGGGCTGGACAGCTCGAATGCCGCGCTCCTCGTCGAGCCGGAGCGGGTGCGGCTCTTCACCGACTTCCGCTACATCGAGACGGCGCAGGAGATCGAGGGCGTCGAGCCGGTGCAGACAAAGCGGTCGCTCGTCGGCTGGCTGGCGGACGAGCTGGAGGGCCGGGTGGGCTTCGAAGCGAACGTGCTCCCGTGGTCGTTCGCGGAACAGCTGCGGGAGGGCGGCGTCGACCTCGTGCCGCGCAAGGGCCTGGTCGAACAGCTGCGCGCAGTCAAGGACGAGGGTGAGCTCGGGGCGTTCCGCGGCGCCTGCGCGATCACGGACCGGATGTTCGAGCGGCTCACGAGCGAGGTGGGATTCGTCGGCCGCCGCGAGCGCGACGTCGCCTGGGACATCCAGCGCATCTACAACGAGGAGGGGGCGGAGGAGCCGGCGTTCGAGGCGATCGTCGGCTCGGGCCCGAACGGTTCCCTCCCGCACGCCCGCGCGGGCGAGCGCGTGATCGAGGAAGGCGAGCTGGTCGTGATCGACACGGGCTGCCGCCTCGACGGCTACGTCTCCGACTACACGCGGACGGTCGCCACCGGCCAGCTGGACGCCGAGATGCGAGAGGCGTACGACGTCGTCCTCGCTGCGCAACAGGCGGGTCTCGACGCGATCCGCGCGGGCGAGACAGGCATCGACGTCGACGCCGCCGCGCGCGACGTGATCGAGGGAAGCGAGTTCAACGGCACCTTCGGGCACGGCCTCGGCCACGGCCTCGGGCTCGAAGTCCACGAGTCGCCGCGGCTTTCGACCGAGAGCCCGGACACGCTCGCCGTCGGCAACCTCGTCACTGTCGAGCCCGGCGTCTACCTCGCGGGCCGCTTCGGGATCCGGATCGAGGACGACGTCGTGGTGACCCAGGATGGCGTCGAGAACCCCGTCCGGTTCACGAAGGAGCTGCTGACCGTCTCGTGACCCGGAAGGCGGCGCTGCTGGCGCTCGGGCAACCTCGGACTGACCGCCTGCGCCAAGCCCGGACGCCGCCGGTACCCTCCCGCGTCGTGGCAGAGGTCGTCGACACGAACAGCTTCAAGAACGGGATGCACATAGAGCTCGACGGCAAGGTGTGGCGCATCGTCGAGTTCCAGCACGTGAAGCCCGGCAAGGGCGGCGCGTTCGTCCGCACCAAGCTGAAGAGCCTCGACGCGGGCGCAGTCGTCGACCGCACGTTCCGCGCCGGGGAGAAGTTCGCTCGCGTGCGCACCGAGACGAAGCAGGTCCAGTACCTCTACGACGACGGCTCCGAGGTCCACTTCATGGACGCGGAGACCTACGACCAGTTCTCGCTCCCGCACGCCGAGCTCTCGGACGAGCTGCCGTACATGCAGCCCAACGCGTCAGTCCAGGTGCTGAGCGTGAACGGGAAGCCGGCGAGCGTCCAGCTGCCGGCCTCCGTCGAGCTCGAAGTTGTGGAAACCGAGCCGGGAGTGCGTGGCGACACGGTCTCGAACGTGACGAAGCCTGCGACTCTCGAGACGGGCGCGGTCGTCCAGGTGCCGATGTTCGTCAACATCGGCGATCGCCTCAAGGTCGACCCCCGCGAGGGTCGCTACATCTCCCGCGCCTGAAGACCTACAGCGTCAGGGCGCTCGACGAGTCGACGTGGCCGGCTTTCGCCGAGCTCGTCGAGCGCAACAACGGCATCTTCGGCGGCTGCTGGTGCATGGGATTCCACCCCGAAGATGTGAAACGGAACGTCGCAGGCGTGAACCGCCGACGCAAGCGTGCTCGCGTCAAGGCGGGAACGGCCCACGCGGCGCTCGTCTTCGAGGGAGACCAATGCCTGGGCTGGTGCCAGTTCGGCTCCCCCGACGAGGTATCCAAGGTCAAGAACCGGGCCGCATATGAAGCGGGCATGACGGCACCGCCCGACTGGCGCATCGGCTGCTGCTTCGTCGGCAAGGGCCTCCGCCGTCGCGGCGTCGCCTCGACCGCCCTCGCCGGTGCATTGGAGCTGATCGCCGTTCTCGGCGGCGGGACCGTCGAGGGATACCCCGAGGATGCCGGCTCGGTGCCTGCCGGCTTCCTGTTCAACGGCGCCCTGTCGACTTACGAGAAGCTCGGTTTCGTGCGCGACCGCAAGATCGGCAAGCACCGGTGGGTCATGGCCAAGGTGGTGAAGCCGCGCCGGGAACGGACGCGGCCTCCGCGGTAGGCTCCGGCGGTGCCGTCGCTAGCCGACACGACGATTCGCCTGCTCGGACAGGAGCCTCTCGCCGGGCGCGTCCCGACTGCTGAGCAGCTCCGGCTCGCAGAGATCCTCGACCGGGCCGGCTTCGCCTACCTCGAGGTGTCGGGCGGCGGTGCCTTCGAAGACGCCGTCAAGCGCGGCGTCGAGAGCCCGTGGGAGCGGATCCGCGCGCTCAAGGCTCGCGTCAAGACGCCGCTCGGGCTCGCGTTGCGCGGGCGCTTCCTCGTCGGCTCGCGGCCGGTCGACGCAGACTTCGCGCGCCGCTTCGTCGCCTCGGCGGCCGCGAACGGGATCGACGTCTTCCGGCTCCACGATCCCCTCAATGACGTCTCGAACCTGCGCGAGGCCGCGGAGGCGATCGTCGGCGCCGAGCGCGACTTCGAGGCGGGGCTCGTGTATAGCCCGGGGCGCACCGGCGAGAGCGAGACGCTGATCGAGCGGGCGAAGATGCTCCCTGAGCTCGGAGCGGTGCGTGTCCTCCTCCACGACCCGACGGGGTCGCTGCAGCCGCATACGGCTGAGGATCTCGTCCATGCGCTCGCAGACGCGAGTGGGCTCCCGGTCGGGATCTACGCCCAGGGAGCCGGCGGCAGCGCGCTCGCGGTCTCCCTCGCTGCGGCTCAGGCCGGCGCGCAGCTCATCGCGTGCGCCATCTATCCGCTGGCGTTGACGCTCCACCGCGTCTCCGGCGAAGCGCTGGCCGAGGCGCTGAGCGGCAGGGGCCTCAACCCCGGCGTCGACGTCGACGCGCTGTGGGAGGCGACCGATCTGCTCGATGAGCACATCGGCGACGAGCTCGTGACTCCGCTTGTCCCGAGGATCGCCGTGCTCGCGGCCCGGCACGACGTGCCCGCGAGCGTCGTGGCCGGCATCGACGGCTCATTGCGGGCGGAAGGCTCCGGTGACCGGCTCGACGATGTGCTCGAGGAGCTCGACCGGATCAGGGCGGAGACCGGCTGGCCGCCGCTCGCCTCGCCGATCGGACAGGTGCTCGCGACGCAGGCGATCATCAACGTGCTCTCGGCGAGCCGCTATCTCGTCGTCGTCGACGAGGTGCGCAGCCTGGTAATGGGCGCCTTCGGTACGCCGCCCGCCCCGATCGACCCGGCGCTCGAGCGCGTCGTCCAGCTGACGGCCGACCCCGACACCGAGGAGGACGTCACGCCGCCGCTCGACGAGGTGCGGGCGCGCGCCGAAGGCGTCGCGGCAAGCGAGGAGGAGCTGCTCCTGCTCGGCCTCTTCGGCGAGGACGCCGAGCGGCTCCTGCGTGGGATTCGCGGACGCGGCCACCGCGACGCGGAGCCCGGCCCCGCCGACGAACAGCGCGCGCAGCGGATCCAGGAGCTCGTCCGGATCGTCCAGGACTCCGGCATCGGCGAGGTCACGATCGAGGAGGACGGGATGCGGATCTCGGTCCGCTCCACGCCCGACCTGCCCGCCGTCGGGCCTGGAGATGCGCCGCTCGCGGTGTCCGAGCCGGACCAACCGGCGGCGGCGAATGCTGTCACCGGGACGCTCGTCCGCGTCGAGTCACCGATGGTCGGCACCTTCTACCGCTCGGCACAGCCGGGCTCGCCGCCATTCGTCGAGGTCGGCGACATCGTCGCGGCGGGCCAGACGCTCTGCATCCTCGAGGCGATGAAGCTCATGAACGAGGTGAAGGCCGACGTCGAGGGCGTGGTGCGCGGCATCCACGCCGAGAACGCGGCGCCCGTCGAGTTCGGGCAGCTCCTCTTCGAGCTCGAGCCGCTCGCCGCCCGGCCGGCGCTGTAGGCCGCCGTGTTCTCGCGTGTCCTCGTAGCGAACCGGGGCGAGATCGCGGTCCGCGTGATCCGCGCCCTCCACGAGCTCGGTGTCGAGGCGGTCGCCGTCTACTCGACCGCGGACGAGGATGCGCTCCACGTCCGGCTCGCCGATCGCGCCGTCCGGATCGGGCCGCCGCCGGCTGCCAAGAGCTATCTCAGCATCCCTGCGATCGTCGAAGCTGCAGGTACGACCGGCTGCGAGGCGGTTCACCCCGGCTACGGCTTCCTCTCCGAGAACGCCGACTTCGTTCGCGCGTGCCAGGACAACGACCTCGTCTTCATCGGCCCCCCGGCGGACGTGATGGAGCGGATGGGGGACAAGGCCAATGCGAAGGCGGAGATGCGCGCGGCGGGCGTGCCGCTCGTACCCGGGACGGAGGGCACCGCGAGCGTCGACGCGGCGCGCGCGGCGGCAGAGGAGCTCGGCTTCCCCGTCCTGCTCAAGGCCGCGGCGGGAGGCGGTGGGCGCGGCATGCGCCGGGTCGAGGATCCCGCCGACCTGCCCGGCCTGTACGACAGCGCCTCCTCCGAGGCCCAGGCTGCCTTCGGCGACGGGACGCTTTACGTCGAGAAGGTGATCACACCGGCGCGCCACGTCGAGATCCAGGTGCTCTGCGACGACCACGGCAACGTCCTCACGTGCGGCGAACGCGAATGCTCGATCCAGCGGCGGCATCAGAAGCTGATCGAGGAGTCGCCCTCGCCCGCGCTCGACGCCGAGCTGCGGGAGGAGATGGAGTCCGCCGCCGAGCGGGCCTGCGAGCACATCGGCTATCGCAGCGCCGGCACGGTCGAGTTCCTCGTCGGGCCCGACGGCTCGTTCGCCTTCATCGAGATGAACACGCGCCTCCAGGTCGAGCACCCGGTCACGGAGCTCATCACGTCGCTCGACCTCGTCCGGGAGCAGGTCCGCATCGCGGCCGGCGAGCGCCTCGCTCATGGGGGTCGCGCCCAGCCGCGCGAGGGGTACGCGATCGAGATCCGGATCAACGCCGAGGATCCGACGCGCGACTTCGCGCCGGCTCCGGGGCTGATCGAGCGCTTCCGGCCGCCGCTCGGGCCGGGCGTGCGCGTGGACACGTTCGTCGAAGATGGAACGGTCATCTCGCAGCACTACGACTCGCTCATTGCCAAGGTGGTCGTCCATGACGCGAGCCGCAAGCTCGCGATCGCGCGCGCGCAACGGGCGCTCGGGGAGCTCGAGGTCGTCGGCGTCCCGACGACGCGTGAGGCGGCGCTCGACATCCTCGCCAGCGAGGAGTTCCAGAGCGGGGACTACTCGACGTCCTTCCTCGAGGAGGCCGGCGCGCGGCTGCCGGCGCTGGCCGGCTCGTGAGCCGCACCCTCGTGCAGGACGACGCCGGCTCGGTCCGGCTGAGCGAGGCGGCGCTGACCGAGATCGTGCGGCGGGCGGTCGAGTCCGTCGACGGCGTACGGCTGCGTAAGGGACGGCGGCGGCTCGGCGTCGAGCTCCAGGACGGACACGCCCGCGCCGAGCTGCAGCTCGCGGTGGCGTACGGCCGCGTGATCCCTGCGGTCGCCGGCGAGGTGCAGGAGCGGGTCGCGGACGCGCTGACGCGGATGTGCGACGTCGAGGTCGAGGCGGTGCACGTCACCGTCGAGGAGCTCGACCGCTCGTGAGCACGATCAGCCGCCGCGAGGCCCGGCGCGCCGCGGTCTTCATGCTCTTCCAGTGGGACGTCACCGGCCGGCCGCTCGGCTCGCTCTACGAGGGCGACGTCGACGACTACACGCTGCACCTCTCCGAGGCTGTCACCGGGCACGCGGACGAGCTCGACTCGCGGATCACGGCGGCCTCAGACGACTGGACGGCCGACCGTCTTGGCGCCGTCGAGCGGAACATCCTCCGTGTTGCGCTCGAGGAGCTCGACGAGGGCGAGGTGCCGGTCGAGGTGATCCTCGACGAGGCAGTCACGCTTGCGAAGCGCTATGCATCCGAGGATGCTGGGAGGCTGGTGAACGGGATCCTGGGGAGGCTCGTGCGCGAGGAGGAAGGGGAGGCGTGAGCACCGACGAGGCGCTGACGCGGGCGGAGGAGCTGCTCGCGCGTGTCGAGGCCGTGCGGGCCGAGCTCGAGCAGCTCTCCGAGGGCGAAGGCGGCTCTCCCGACCGGGCTATCGAGCTGCTCGGCGAGCTGTCGGAGCTTGCGAAGGCCGTCGAGGAGGAGCTGACCCGCGCGCAGCGGGAGGCGGAGGCGCCGGATGCACAGTCCTGACGAGCTCAAGGTGCTCGTGGAGGAGGCGCTCGAGCGGCTAGAGCTGTGGCCCGAGCTGCACGGCCAGGCGACGTCCGTCCGCTACTCCCTCGAGGTCGGCGGCAAGCGGGTGCGCCCAGTGATCGCGCTCGCGGTCGGGGAGGCGCTCGATGCGCCGGTCGCGCAGGTGATGCCGGCCGCGCTCGCGATCGAGCTCGTCCACACGTTCTCGCTCGTCCACGACGACCTGCCGGCGATGGACGACGACGAGGAGCGGCGCGGTCAGCCCTCCACGTGGAAGAAGTTCGGCGAGGGCGTCGGCGTCCTCGCCGGCGACGCCCTGCTCGCGGAGGCCTTCCGGCTCGCGGCACGCTACGAGTCGTCGGCTGTCGCGCGCGAGCTGGCCGAGGCCACGCTCGGAATGATCGGCGGCCAGTACCTCGACACGCACGTCGAGGGCTACGACCTCGCCGCGGTGCACCGGCTGAAGACGGGCCGGCTCTTCTACGCGTCCGTGACGATGGCGCTGTGGGCGGCAGACCTGCGCGAGCGAGACCAGGCGTCGTGGCGGGCGTTCGGGGAGGAGCTCGGGCTCCTGTTCCAGATCGTGGACGACATCCTCGATGCGGACGGCTACGTGCGGGAGCACGGCGCCGAGGGCGCACGGCGGTACGCGGACGAGGCGGCAGACCGAGCCCGGGTGCGGCTGGACGAGGTCGTCGCCGACACCTCTGTGCTCCGCGAGATCGTGGACGGTCTCGCCGTTCGCACCGCGTGAAGAAGCGGCTCGACGTCCTCCTCGTTGAGCGCGGACTAGCGGAGTCGCGGGCGCAGGCGCAGGCGCTTGTGCTCGCCGGGCTCGTGCGCGGGTACGACAAGCCCGGCCACCAGGTCGACGAGGACGCCGAGCTGGCGGTCGACCGGCCGCCGCCGTACGTCTCGCGCGGCGGCGAGAAGCTCGCGCACGGCCTCGACGCGCTCGGCGTGGATCCGTCGGGCCTCGACTGCGTCGACGTCGGCGCCTCGACCGGTGGCTTCACCGACGTCCTGCTGCAGCGCGGTGCCGCGCGCGTGATTGCCGTCGACGTCGGCTACGGCCAGCTCCACCCGCGCCTGCGCAGCGATTCGCGGGTCACCGTCCTCGAGCGGACGAACGCCCGCACCCTGACCGGGCTCCCGTTCGCTCCGCAACTCGCCGTCTGCGACGTCTCGTTCATCTCGGTGCGGCTAGCGCTGCCACCAGTCCTGCGGCTGTGCGCGCCCGGGTGGCAGGCGGTCGTGCTCGTGAAGCCTCAGTTCGAGGCCGGCCGCGCCGAGGTGGGGAAGGGCGGCGTCGTCCGAGACGCGGAGGTGCGCGGGCGCGTCGTACGCGAGGTGGCGGAGGCGGCGCTCTCGTGGGGGGCGAGCACGCGGGGCGTCGTAGACTCGGGGCTCCCGGGGCCGAAGGGGAACCGGGAGATGTTCCTCCACCTCATGCAATCCGAGCACCCGACGCTTCCCGATGACCTCGACGAGCGAATCGAGCTTGCACTCGCCGGTTGAGACGGCCTCGGTCGTCGCGCACGGCCGCATCGACGTACGCGAGGCGGTCGCGCAGGTACGGGCGGTGGCCGAGCGGGCGGGCGTGGAGCTCGTGGACGAGCCGGAGCGCGGACAGCTCACGGTCGCCGTCGGCGGCGACGGGACGATCCTCCGCACGCTCGCACGGCTGCTCGGCACGGGCGTCCCGGTGATCGGCATCAACTTCGGCCGCGTCGGCTTCCTCGCCTCGATCATGCCCGAGCGGCTCGAGAAGGACCTCGCGCGCGTCTTCGCCGGCGAGTACCGGACGATCGAGCAGCCGACGCTGGAGGCTCGCCTCGACGGCAAGATGTTCGTCGCGGTCAACGACGTCGTGGCCACGAGCTCGACGCTGGGCCGCATGATCGAGCTCGGGTGGGCGATCGCCGACGAGGATCTCGGCGTCGTCTCGTGCGACGGGATGATCTGCTCGACGCCGTCGGGGTCGACGGCGTACAACCTCTCCAACGGCGGGCCTGTCCTCGTCCGCGGCCTGGACGCGATGGCGATCACGTTCATCGCGCCGCACTCGCTCGAGGCGCGGCCACTCGTGGTGCCGCGAGGCGCGGAGCTGATCGTCCGGAACGCGACGCCGGACGTCGGCGCGGCGGTCCTCGTCGACGGGCACCGCGCGGGCGACCTCGCGCCGGAAGGTGCATTGTCCATCCGCCTCGGCGAGCAGCGAAGCCTCCTCGCCACGCTGCCGGAGACGACGTTCTTCAGCCGCTACCGCGAGACGTTCACGTCGTAGACCTGTCCAAGACGGACAAGTCCGGGTAACGCATACCGAGACAGGTCCGAAGAGGGCCGCTGTGTCGTAGCCATCGCGGTTTCCGTTCCTGGACACGTCCAGAGTGGCGATGACTCGGTATCAGTTACCGAGACGTGTCCCAAAGTGCGAATGGGCAGCGTCGGGCCGCGGGTCTACGATCGCTGCGTGCTCCGGCGGCTTCGCATCGAGAACCTCGTCCTCATTCGCGAGGCCGAGCTCGAGCTCGCGCCTGGGCTGAATGCGATCACCGGCGAGACCGGCGCCGGCAAGACGATCCTCGCCCAGGCGCTCGGCCTGCTGCTCGGTGCGAAGGGCGACGACTCCTTCGTCGGCGCGGCGGCCGAAGAGGCATACGTCGAGGCGGAGCTCGACCTGCCGGACGAGCTCGAAGAGCTCGGTGAGCTGCGGCCGGAGGACGAGGATGCGCTCCTCGTCTCCCGCCGCGTCTTCGGCGACGGCCGCACGCGCGCCTACGCGTGGGGGCGGGCCGCGGCGCGCGAGGACGTCGCCGCCGCTGTCGAGCGCGTCGTTGCCATGTCGGGGCAGTTCCAGCAGCGTCGGCTCGCGCGGCCGTCGTACCAGCTCGAGGTGCTCGACCGGTTCTGCGGGGAGGAGCAGCTCGCCCGCCGGACAGCCGCCCGGAGTGCATGGCGTGACCTGCACGCCGCGAGGCGCCGGCACGACGATCTGACAGCAGACGCGGCTCTCGCGGAGGCGCGCCTCGCCGAGCTCACGGCCCTTGTGGAGGACACCGAGGGCATGGAGCCTGGGGACGAGGAGAAGCTCCGGACCGAGCGCGAGCGGCACCGGCACGTCGCCGAGCTCGCCGCCGGGGCGGCCGAGGCGGCCGCGGCGCTCGCCCCGGACGAGGGCGATGGAGCAACGGGCCTCGTCGCGCTTGCCGAGCGCTCGGTCGCGCCCCTCGAGCGGCTCGCGCCGGAGCTTCAGCGCGCGGGAGACGAGCTCCGCGACGCCGAGCTGCGGCTGCGCGAGACGGCCTCCGATCTCAACGCATTCCTCGCGTCGCTCGAAGCCGAGCCGAGCCGGCTCGAGCAGCTCGAGTCCGAGCTCGACCGGATCGCCGACGCGAAGCGCAGGTTCCGCTGCGAGACCTACGACCAGCTGCTCGCCCGGCGAGAGGAAGCGTGCACCGAGCTAGCGGCCATCGCCGACGGCTCGGATCCTGCCGAGGTCGCAGCACGCGAGCTCGCCGCGGCCGAGGCGCTCGTCGAGGCGCTGGCTCTCGAGCTGCGCGCCGAGCGGAATGCCGCGGCGCCCGCCTTCGCCGATGCCGTCGCCGCCGAGTTGCGGGACGTCGGCATGGGGGAGGGCGAGTTCATCTGCGAGCTCCGTGAGCGCGACGAGCGCGGAGCGACCGGCTCCGACGAGGCGGTGTTCCTCGTCCGGCCGAATGCAGGCCTGCCGTTCGCGCCGGTGGCAGAGACCGCGTCGGGAGGCGAGCTCTCGCGCATCGCGCTTGCCATCGCCGCCGTCGCCGGAGGCGACACGCTCGTGTTCGACGAGATCGACGCAGGGATCGGCGGCGAGACCGCACACGCCGTCGGACAGTTGCTCCGGCGCCTCGCCGAGCACGCCCAGGTCGTCACGATCACACACCTGCCCCAGATCGCCGCCCTCGCCGATCGCCACTTCCGCGTCGAGAAGACCCCCGGAGACCCGACGCACACGCGGATCGAGCAGCTCGGCGACGACGAGCGGAAAGCGGAGCTCGAGCGGATGCTCGGCGGACAGGAGTTCCTTGCCGCGGTACGAGGCTAGGCGGACGCTGCCGGCGCCGGTCGAGGAGGTCTGGGCGGTCCTTGCCGACCCAACGCGCTGGCCGCAGTGGTGGCCCGGCCTTGTGGGAGCCGAGTCGAGTGTGCGGCGCGCCCTTGCTCCCGGGGCGCACTGGCAGCTCCAGGGAACGGAGCGACCGAGCTACCGGCGCCGGGCGCAGCTCGGCGGGTCGCTGCTCGTCCTCGAGGTCGTGCCGCTGGAGCGCATCGCCTTCCAGCTGACCGGCGAGCATGCCGAGGTCGAGCTCGACCTCGTTTCGGTGGAGGACGACGAGACGCAGGCGACGCTCGCCGTCGAGGCTCCGCGGTTCGGCGGCATCGGGCGCACCGTCCCTTCGCAGGCGCTCGAGGGGCTCGCGGCGCTCGTCCGTCCGGCCGCCGCCGATTAGGTTCCCGCCGATCCCGCTGCTACCCTGAAATCCCGTGAGCGCACGGGCCCCGAAGTACGTTTTCGTCACGGGTGGAGTCGTCTCGGCGCTCGGCAAGGGAATCGTCGCCGCCTCGCTCGGTCGCCTGCTCAAGGCGCGCGGGCTGCGGGTGCAGCTTCAGAAGTTCGACCCGTACCTGAACGTCGACCCGGGGACGATGAGCCCGTTCCAGCACGGCGAGGTATTCGTGACCGAGGACGGCGCCGAGACCGACCTCGACATCGGCCACTACGAGCGCTTCGTCGACGAGAACTTCCTCCGCAGCGCGAGCCACAGCGCGGGTGCGATCTGGGACACCGTCCTCCGCAAGGAGCGGAAGGGCGACTTCCTGGGCGCGACCGTGCAGGTGATCCCGCACATCACCAACGAGATCAAGGCGCGCATCCGCCGCGGGGCCGAGGCGAGCCCGGCCGACGTCGTCATCTCGGAGATCGGCGGCACGGTGGGCGACATCGAGTCGCTGCCGTTCCTCGAGGCGATCCGCCAGTTCCGGCGGGAGGTCGGCCCCGAGAACGTCGTCTACGTCCACGTCACGCTCGTCCCCTTCATCGAAGCGGCCGGCGAGCTGAAGACGAAGCCGACCCAGCACTCGGTCAACGAACTGCGCCGCATCGGCATCCATCCCGACGTCGTCGTCTGCCGCTCGCACGAGGAGCTTTCGCGTGACATCCGCGACAAGATCGCGCTCTTCGCCGATGTCGACCCGGGGGCGGTCGTCGCGAGCCCCGACGTGCCGGACGTGTACGAGGTGCCGCGCGTGCTCGAGGGGGAGGGTCTCGACCGGCTCGTCGGCGAGCGGCTCGGCCTGGACCTTGGGGAGCCCGACCTGTCCGACTGGGACGAGCTGCTCGAACGGGTGCACAGCCGGCGCGAGGTCGTCGAGATCGCGCTCGTCGGCAAGTACGTGAAGCTCCAGGACGCGTACCTCTCCGTCCACGAGGCCCTCAAGCACGCCGGGCTCGAGCATGGCTGCGCCGTCCGGGTGCGCTGGCTCGACGCCGAGGATCAGTCGTACGACGAGACGGCGGAGTTGCTCGAGACCGTCGACGGGGTGCTCGTGCCGGGCGGCTTCGGCTCGCGGGGCTGGGAGGGCAAGATCCTCGCCTGCCAGGTTGCGCGCGAGCGGCGCATCCCGTACCTCGGCATCTGTCTCGGCATGCACGTGGCAGTGTCGGAGTTCGCGCGTCACGTCGTCGGGCTGGAGGGCGCGAACTCGACGGAGATGGATCCCGAGACGCCGTATCCCGTCATCGACCTGCTGCCGGAGCAGAAGGGGATCGAGGATCTCGGCGGCACGATGCGGCTCGGGGCGCAGGCGGTGGAAGTCGCGGACGGGACGCGCACCCGCGAGCTGTACGGCGAGGCGACGATCCACGAGCGGCACCGGCACCGCTACGAGGTGAACAACACGTACCGCGAGAGACTCGTCGACGCAGGCCTCGTCGTGAGCGGGACGTTCCAGGAGGGCAGGCTCGTCGAGGTCGTCGAGCTGCCGGACCATCCCTGGTTCGTCGCGAGCCAGTTCCACCCGGAGTTCAAGTCACGGCCGACGCGGGCGGCGCCGCTGTTTCGCGGCTTCGTCGGCGCTGCGCTCGATCGCGCCCACTCGCGGGCCGGCGAGCACGTCGCGGCCTAGCCTCGCGACCATAGGATCGGCCCGTGTCCGATGCCGTGGATCTCTTTCTCGAGCTTGCCGCGCTGCCGACGCCGTCGGGCGAGGAGCAGGCCGCCGCGGACGTCGTCATCCGCTATCTGAGCGGTCTTGGTCTCGAGGCCGAAGAGGATTCGTTCGGCAACGTCTACGCGCAGATCGAGCCGACGGGGGAAGGCACACCGCTCTTCTTCTGTGCCCATCTCGACACGGTGCCGCCCTCCGGTGAGCTGCGCCCGGTCGTCGAGGACGGCGTGATCCGGAACGCCGGCGGCACGATCCTCGGCGCCGACAACAAGGCGGCCGTGGTGCAGATGCTCGAGGGCGTGCGGCGCGTTCTCGTCGAGAACGTCTCGCATGCCGGCATCGAGCTGCTGTTCACGCGGCAGGAGGAGATCGGCCTCTTCGGGGCCGCCGCGTTCGACCAGACGCGGCTGCGTGCGGAGCTCGGCTTCGTGTACGACCAGGAGGGGCCGATCGGCGAGATCATCCTCGGGGCGCCGTTCGCGCAAGGGCTCGAGGTGACGTTCCACGGTCGCGCCGCGCACGCCGGGATGGCGCCGGAGGAAGGACGGTCGGCGATCCAGGCGGCTGCGAGGGCGATCGCCGACCTGCGCCTCGGCCGGGTCGACGAGATGACGACGGCGAACGTCGGCGTGATCAGCGGCGGTACGGCCGGGAACATCGTCCCCGACACGTGCTCGTTCCTCGCCGAAGCGCGCTCCCAGGACGAGGGCAAGCTCGGCGATCTGGTGCAGGAGATGCTCGACGCATGTGCGTTCGCGGCCAGCGAGACGGAGTGCGAGCTGCAGACCGAGCTGCGGAAGACCTACCGCGGCTACCGCTTCGCGAAGAGCGACGACGTCGTCCGGCTCGCTGCGGACGGGCTTCAGCGCTGCGGCCACGAGGTGCGGTACGGGCTCTCAGGAGGAGCCGCCGACGCGAACGTCTTCAACGAGCGCGGGCTCCGCTGCCTCAACCTCACGCACGGCGTGCACGACTTCCATAGCCCGGCAGAGCGGGTCGCGGTCGAGGATCTCGAGGCGATGGTCGACGTTACGGTCGCCCTGATCGAAGGCGCCCGTGCGGCCTGACTCCTCGGAGCTCGTGTGGCAGGGCCGCCTCCTCGGCGTCACCGTCGAGCGGTGGGGCGAGAACGAACGCGAGATCGTCGAGCATCCCGGCGCGGTCGCCATCGTCGCCGTCGACGACGAGGGCTACGTCGCGCTCGTGCGGCAGTTGCGCGAGGCGACCCGGAGTCGGCTTCTCGAGCTCCCGGCGGGAACTGCCGAGCGTGGCGAGGAGCCGCTTGCCACCGCTCGGCGAGAGCTGCAGGAGGAGTGCGGCCTGACCGGCGGCGAGTGGCGCGAGCTGGCCGCGTTCTGGACGACGCCAGGCTTCTGCCGGGAGCACATGCATGTGTTCGCCGCCGAGGGCGTCCAGCGCGGCGAGGCCTCGCCGGAGCCGGACGAGGAGCTCGAGCTCGTCCGCTGGCCGGTCGCGAAGATCTCGGAGCGGCTGCACGAGATCGAGGACGCGAAGACGCTCGCCGGCCTGCTGCTCTACCTTCGGACACTCAGCGGCTAGCGAGGCGGAGGCGGAGCATGTCCGCTGTTGCCGACCCAGATAGCCCCGCTCGCGGGGTCTGCGGCGATGCTCCCCGCCCAGACGCCCTTCGGCATCGCGATGGTGCTCCGCGCGCTCGTCTTCAGGTCGACGCGGTCGATGACGTTGCCGGCCGTGGCCCACATCGAGCCGAAGGCGACGACGGCAGCCACGATCTGATCTCCGCTCAGCCCGAGTGGAGCCTGGGCCTCACCGGTCGTGGGGTCGACGGCCGTGAGAGTCTTGTTCTTCGGGTCGAGGAGCCACAACGTCCGGCCGTTCGAGGAGTCCATTCCGACGAGGTAGGCCTGCGTTGGGATCTTGAACGTTCTCGAATGGCCGGTGCGGGGGTCGAAGCGAAGGATCTTGTTGATGATGCACTCACAGATCCAGTCGTAGCCCGCGAGTGGGACGAGCGTGTTCGTCTCCACGGCGTTGGTCGCGTACGTGTGAGTGACGCGATTCGAGATCGGGTCAATTCGCAGCAGGCTTCCGCTGCTCTCAAGCACCCAGACCGCGCCGTTCCCGGCCGCGACGGTCCCCTCCTCGGTGGAGCCGTCAAGAGTGATCCTTTTCACGACGCGGCCGCTCACGTCGTCGATACGGGTGAGCGTGCCGGTGATCGCGTCCTTGACGAGTCGGTCGCCGATGAGCCAGACCGATCCGAAGCCGAGCGCCACCTGGCACGCGCAGCGGATGTGCACCGAGAGTGCGTGCACGAGATCGCCGGTCCGCCCGTCCCGCGCTAGCAGTTGGTGCTTCTGCGAGACGTATTGCCACAGCGTCCCGCCCTCAGAGCGGAGGCTGTCCCAGTTACCGCGGCCAGAGGCGTCGCGCTCGGTCTGGACGATGCGACCCGAGTGGCCGTCGAGCCTGATCAGGCTGATCGGGGTGGCCTTGCCTCCGCCGAAGGCGAGCAGCGGAACGGCCACCGCCGCAGCGACGACGAGCGCCGCGACGGCGATTGCCAGACGGATCGGGCGGCGCCTCCCGGGCGCAGGGATCAGCGCCAGTCTCGCCGCAGCCTCGTCGGGCGACAACGGCTCGGGGAGGCTCGTCTCCACCGCGCGCAAGCTGAAGACCTGCCGGCTTCCTTCGACACCCTTGAGGTCATGGATGCCGCGATCCTCGAAGCTCGCTCCCGAGCCGGCCACGAGGTCCCTCACGGTGCCGGTTGTCAATACCTCCGCAGGTCCCGCGAGCGCCATGATCCGCGAGCCGATGTGCACCGCGATGCCGCCGAGCTTTCCGTCGATCTCCTCGCACTCGCCGGTGTGCACGCCGGCGCGCACGTCCACGCCGAGCTGCTGAACCTCGATGACGATTGCCGCGGCGCAGGCGAGCGCCCGGGCCGGCTCCCCGAACGTTGCGAAGAACCCGTCGCCGGCGGTGTCCTGTTCGCGCCCGCCGTTGCGCTTGAGCTCGTCGCGGACGATCCGGCGGAACCGCGTCAGCAGCTCGCGCCAGCGCGCGTCGCCGAGCTCTGACGCCAGCGCGGTCGAGCCGACGATGTCCACGAAGAGGACCGTCGCCAGGCGCCGCCGCACAGCGTGACGTGGCATGCGTCGATTATGCGCCTGACTCGGATCTGCGCCTAGGTGGCGGCTTCGTCTCCCAGGTCCGGCGAGATAGTGTCTTCGGGCTTTGCGGATCGGAGTCCCGAAGGAGATCAAGACCGACGAGTACCGCGTGGCGCTCACGCCTGCCGGCGCCCGTGAGCTGATCCAGCGCGGCCACGAGGTCCTGGTGGAGACGACCGCCGGCGACGGAAGCGCCTTCCCCGACGCGCAGTACGAGCGGGCCGGCGCCCGCATCGTGTCGGTCGACGATGCGTGGGGGCAGGCCGATCTCCTCCTCAAGGTGAAGGAGCCGATCCAGCCCGAGTACGCGCGCCTTCGGGAGGGGCTCATCCTCTTCACGTACCTCCACATCGCCGCCGATGAGCCGCTGACGCGAGCACTCGCGGACAGCGGTGTCGCCGCAGTCGCCTACGAGACCGTCGAGACGGTCGACCGCCGGCTGCCGTTGCTCGCTCCGATGAGCGAGATTGCCGGAAGGCTCGCTCCTCAGGCGGCGGCGCACTTTCTCGAGAAGCCCCTCGGCGGGCGCGGCGTGCTCCTCGCGGGGACACCGGGTGTGCAGCCCGGGCATGTCGTCGTCCTCGGCGGCGGGATCGTCGGCTACAACGCCGCGATCATCGCGCTGGGCCTCGGCGCTCGCGTGACCGTCCTCGAGCGCTCGATCGACCGGATGCGGCACCTCGACGAGATCCTCTCGGGCCGGGTCAGCCTGCTCATGTCGTCGACGCTGGAGATCGAGGAGACGATCGCGCATGCAGACGTCGTCATCGGCGCCGTTCTCATCCCCGGGGCGCGCGCTCCGAAGCTCATCAGCCGCGCGATGCTCTCGGAGATGCAGCCCGGCGCCGTGATCGTCGACGTCGCCATCGACCAGGGCGGCTGCATCGAGACGGCGCACCCCACGACACACTCGGACCCGATCTACGAGGTCGACGGGATCATCCACTACTGCGTCGCGAACATGCCCGGCGGTGTTCCCGTGACGTCGACGAAGGCGCTGACGAACGCAACGCTGCCCTATGTCGAGGAGATCGCCGAGCACGGCCTCGCCGAGGCAGTGGGGCGCGACCCCTCGCTTGCCCTGGGGGTCAACGTGCTCGACGGGAAGATCACGTACGAGGCGGTCGCCGAGGCGCACGGCCTCGAATACACGCCGCTTGCGGACGTCTTGCCGCTCGCGCCCGTCTAGCTCTTGGCCGCACCGTCTTGCTTGCGGGACGGCGTGTACCGCACGACCACCCACGTCACCCCGGCGGCCAGGCCGACGATGACGAGGATGTAGGCGACGAATTCGATGAGGCCGAGGGCGTTCGACACGGGCTACCTAGAATAGCCCGGTGCCCAGAGCGTGCGTCATCGTGCTCGATGCAGTCGGTGCCGGCGAGCTGCCGGATGCCGCGCAGTACGGCGACGAAGGATCGAACACGCTCGGCAATGTCGCGCTGGCCGTCGGCGGCCTCGACCTCCCGAGCCTCGAGGCGCTCGGTCTCGGGAATGTGGAGCCCCTCGAAGGATGTCCGCCGCAACCTGGGGCACCGGCGGTTGCCGGCCGGTTGTTCGAGCGGTCGAAGGGCAAGGACACGACGACCGGCCACTGGGAGCACATGGGGATCGTCACCGCGCAGGCGTTCCCGACGTATCCGCACGGATTCCCCCACGACGTGATCGACCCGTTCATGCACCGCACCGGCCGCGGAGTGCTCGGCAACAAGGCGGCTTCGGGCACCGAGATCATCCAGGAGCTCGGGGAGGAGCACCAGCGAACGGGAAAGTGGATCGTCTACACGTCGGCCGACTCCGTCTTCCAGATCGCCGCACACGAGGAGACGATCCCGCTGGAGGAGCTCTATGACGGTTGCCGAGCGGCGCGCGAGATCCTCACCGGCAAGCACGCCGTCGGGCGCGTCATCGCCAGGCCGTTTGTCGGCGAGCCCGGCAACTACGTCCGCACGGCGAACCGCCACGACTTCTCGCTCACGCCCCGCCAGCCCAACTACCTCACGTTGATCCGCGAGGCCGGCGGCACCGTCCACGGCGTCGGCAAGATCGGCGACATCTTCGCCGGCCAGGACATCGACACCTCGCAGCCGACGCAGTCCAACATCGACGGAATCGTCCAGACAGAGCGGCTGTTGCGGGAGATCGACGAGGGCTTCGTCTTCGTCAACCTCGTCGAGACGGACATGCTCTGGGGCCACCGGAACGACCCCGTCAACTTCCACCGTTGCCTCCAGGACTTCGACCGGCGTCTGCCCGATCTGCTCGAGGCGCTTCGCCCCGGGGACCTGCTCATCATCACCTCTGACCACGGGTGCGATCCGACGACCCCGTCGACCGATCACTCACGCGAGTACGCGCTCCTGCTCGCGTACGTCGAAGGGCGCAACGCGGCGGGCCAGATTCACGAGGGCGAGTTCGCCGACGTGGGGGCGACCGTGAACGCGTGGCTCGGCGGCAAGGCGCCGTCCCGCGGCATTCCCGGGCAGCCCCTCATAGCCCCGTAGAGCCGCCCGGCAGCCCCTCACGACCCGACTACGCTGGCTGGATGCCGGAGCTGCCGGAGGTCGAGAGCGTCCGCACGCAACTCGAACCCGCCCTCGTCGGCCGGCGGTTCGAGCACGTCACCATCGACGACCCGCGCCTCGTGCGTCCATACGACCCGGCCGAGGTGGCGGCCGAGCTCCAGGGAGAACGCGTCGCGGCGGTCGAGCGGCGAGGCAAGTATCTGATTGTTCGGTTCGAGAGCGGTCGCGTTCTCTTGATTCACCTCCGGATGACGGGAAGCCTGTTGCGCGCGCCGGGCGGCTCGCTTCCGGACGACTCCCACCGGCGCGCCGTTGTCAAATTAGACGACGGGTCGGACGTCGCATATCGAGACGTGCGGCGCTTCGGCACCTGGCTCCTGCTCGAGCCGGGGGAGGCAGAGCCGTACCTCGCCGCCCGGGTCGGCGACGAGCCGCTCGACGCCCTATTCACCGCCGCCCGCCTCGGCGAGCGTCTCGCTGGTCGGCGCACCTCGCTCAAAGCGGCGCTCCTCGACCAGCGCACGCTCGCGGGTATGGGGAACATCTACGCCGACGAGGCGCTCTGGCGGGCGCGGCTCAACCCGCTTCGTCCCGCCGCCGGTCTCGACCGCGCGGAGCTGCGCAGGCTCCACCGCGGCATCCGTGCTGCTCTCGAGCAGGGACTGGCGCGCCAGGGCTCGACGCTACGCGACTACCGGCTGCCGGACGGCGGCGGCGGCTCGATGCAGGACGAGTTTCGCGTCTACGGGCGGGGCGGCGAGCCATGCAACCGGTGCGGCACGCCGATTGCTCGAACGACGGTCGCCGGTCGCACGACGTGCTTCTGTCCCACGTGCCAGCCCGGGCCCGAGTTGGGTCAGGCGGCCAGGAGCTCGTCGAGGCGGCCGTCGCGGTCCAGGCGCCAGAGCTCGGTGTAGCCGCCGATCGGCTTGCCGTCAACCAGGATCTGCGGCACCGTCCAGCCGCCCGTCGCGTCGAACACCGTCTGCCGGAAGGCAGGGTCGTCGTCGAGCGAGATCTCCTCGTAGAGCAGGCCGCGCGAATCGAGGAGGGTCTTCGCTCGGACGCAGTAGCCGCACCACCGCGTCGTATAGATCTGGATCCTGGGCATTACCGCTTACAACGCAGAAGGCTGCGGGACCGTTCCTGCCCGGCGCCCTCCCTAGACTTGGGTGGACATGGCTGGACGGGCGTACAGCACTGAGGCCGTGGTGCTTCGGTCGATCCGATTCGGGGAGGCCGACCGGGTGCTCCACCTCTACACCGCCGCCCGCGGCAGGGTCGGCGCCGTCGCGAAGGGCGTGCGGAAGACGATGTCACGCTTCGGCGCCCGGCTCGAGCCGCTCTCACACGTCGAGCTCGTCCTTCACCATGGCCGCGGCGAGCTGGAGACGGTGACCGCGGCTCAGCTCGTGCACTCGCACCACGAAGCGCGGGAGGACTTCTACCGCTACTCGGTCGGGACGATCGGCGCCGAGGCGATGCTGCGCCTGTTCAGCGAGGAGGAAGCGAACGAGCGGGCGTTCACCGCCCTGACGCGCTTCCTCGACCTCCTGGATGACGCCCCGCACGTCGCCGACCGCCCGGCTCTCGATCCCCTTGGGCTCGCGTTCCAGCTCAAGCTGCTCTGGCTCGCGGGCTATCTGCCGCACCTCTCGGGCTGCGCCGAATGCGGCGAGGAGCGGGAACTGCTCGTGGGCTACTCGACGCGGGCCGGCGGCGCAGTCTGTGCGCGCTGCGCACCGGCGGCCGAGGCACTCGCGCTCGCACCCGACGGGATCGCCGGCATCGAGGCGCTCCTCGCGCGGCCGCTCTCAGAGGCAGCGAAGCTCGGTCTCTCGGAGCGCGCGCAGCGGGACGCCCTGCGAGTCGTCACCGCCTCGTACGAGTATCACGGCGGCTTCCGGCTCAGGACGTTGAGCGCCTAGCGTCTAGCCGGCGTAGCCGAATCGCTCGAAGTTGAGCGTGCCCCGCTGGCAGACGCTCGTCGGCGGCTTGATCGCCGCGTCGGTCGCGCCGCCGCCGTCCGGGTTCACCTGGAGCATCTGAGCCTGCGGCTGGCATGCGCCGGTCTGCGAGTCTCCGTCGCCCGCCACGTCGGGCGAGAACCGCGCGTGAGCCACGGCAGAGGCGCCCGGCTGGAGGACGATCCGGCCCGTGCCTCCGTCCCCCGCCGCAGTGATGTGCGTGGGCAGCGCCACGGCGCTCGCGCCGAGGAGGGTGGCCTTGGGGACGCCGCGGACGAAGCACGGGCTCTCGGAGGTGTTCGTCACGGTGAGCGCGTACTCGATCTGGCCCGCTCCGGCGCTGCCGGGGACGAGAGCGAAGTTCCCCGCAAGCTCGGCGCCGGTACAGGGATCGGCCGTCTCGGACTTCGAGGTGATGGTCTGGGTGGTCGTGACGGTCTGCGTGCGACTGACGGTGACGGTCTTCGTGCCGCTGCCGAAACCACACCCCGCGGCGCTCAGGGCGACCGCGGCGAGCGCCACTCCTGCACGAGCGCGTCGTCCAGCCACTCCCGGACGCCGGAGAGGGGCAGCCGTTCCTGCGCGAGCGAGTCCCGGTCCCGGACCGTGACGGTCTCGTCCTCGAGAGTCTGTTCGTCGACGGTGAAGGCCCACGGCGTCCCTATTTCGTCCTGGCGGCGGTAACGCCTGCCGATCTGGCCGCTCTCGTCGTGCTCGACCTGGTGGTCGGGTCGGAGCTCTTCGTAGAGCGCGCGTGCCCGCGTCGCCATCCCCTCGTCGCGCGGGATGAGCGGGAGGATCGCCGCCTTGACGGGGGCGACGCGCGGGTGGAGGCGGAGCACGACGCGCTTGCGGTCGCCGACGACCTCTTCGTCGTAGGCGTCACAGAGGAAGGCCAGCATGATCCGGTCGATCGAGACGGCGGGCTCGATCACGTACGGCGTGTAGCGCGTGCCGTCAGGGTCGATCCACTCGAGCTTCGTCCCCGATTCGCGCGTGTGCTGCGTCAGGTCGTACTCGCCGCGGTTCGCGACGCCTTCGAGCTCCTGCCAGCCGATCGGGTAGAGGTACTCGAGGTCGCTCGTCGCGAGCGAGTAGTGGGAGCGCTCGTTCGCATCGTGCTCGCGGACGCGGAGGTTCACCTCGCGCAGGCCGAGGTCGAGGTACCACTGGCGCCGTGCCTCGATCCAGTACGCGTGCCATTCGTCGGCTTCGCCGGGCGGGACGAAGAACTCCATCTCCATCTGCTCGAACTCGCGGAGGCGGAAGAGGAAGTTGCCCGGCGTGATCTCGTTCCGGAACGACTTGCCGACCTGCGCGATGCCGAACGGCGGCTTGCGGCGCGCGAGCTGGGCGACGTTCTTGAAGTTGACGAAGATGCCCTGTGCGGTCTCCGGCCGCAGGTAGGCGAGCGAGCTCTCGTCCTGGAGCGCGCCGACGTGCGTCTCGAACATGAGGTTGAACTGGCGCGGCTCCGTGAGGTCGCAGTCGGGCGTTTCACCCGGGTGCTTGCTGGGCTTGCGGCCGCAGCTCGCGAGCTCGAGCTGGTCGGCGCGGAAGCGGAGCTTGCAGGTGCGGCAGTCGACGAGCGGGTCGGTGAAGCCGGCGACGTGACCGGAGGCCTCCCAGACACGCGGGTTGAGGATGATCGCGGAGTCGAGGGCGACGATGTCGTCTCGTTCCTGGACCATCGCGCCGAACCAGAGCGACCGGATGTTGTTCTTGGTGAGCACGCCGTAGTGGCCGTAGTCGTAGGTCGAGCCGATGCCGCCGTAGATCTCGGAGGACGGGAAAACGAAGCCGCGGCGGCGGCAGAGGGAGACGATCGTGTCCATCGTCAGCGGCTTCGCCGTTTCGGCCATGGGCGGAGGTTACCCGGGCGGTTCAGCCGGGCCGGTCGGCTCCCGACGCCCGCACAGCTCGCGTTTTCAGCCTTGCGGCACGAACCTACGACTCCGCTCCCACGCCTCTCCCCGTACGCTGATATCCCCGTGGGTGGGTGGGGGTTTGGGATGGGTTCAGGCGCAGCCCCGTTACGCTGACCGCCGATGGCGAACCCGCCCGTCGAGCTGCACGTCGTCTCCGACGCCACCGGCGAGACCGCCGCGCGACTCGTCCAGGCGCTCGAGGCGCAGTTCCCCGAGCAGGACTTCGTCGAGATCCGCCATCCGCGGGTCGAGTCCGAGGACGACCTCCAGCTCGCCGTCAACCGGATGCGCGGCCGGCCCGCCGTGGTCGTCTACACCCTCGTCCAGCCGGAGCTCCGCGAGGCGATGCGCACTCTCTGCCGCCGCGCAAGACTCCACTACTGCGACCTGCTCGGCCACCCGATCGACGCAGTCGCTCGCGTCTCGGGTCGCGCCGCCACCATGACCCCGGGCTCTAGACCGCCGCTCAACTCCGCCTACTTCAAGCGGATGGAGGCGATCGAGTTCGCCGTCCGCTACGACGACGGAGTCGCGCACGGCCTCCACGACGCAGACGTCGTCCTCGTCGGCGTCTCGCGCACCTCGAAGACGCCGCTGTCGATCTACCTCGGCTATCTCGGACACAAGGCCGCGAACGTCCCCGTCGTGAAAGGAATCGAGCCGCCGCAGGAGCTGTTCGAGGTCGACCAGGCAAGGGTCGTCGGCCTCACGATCGACCCGAACCGGCTCCTCGAGATCCGCCGCGCACGCGTGCGCGCGATGGGCGCGCCGGGACGCAACCGGCAATACGCCGAGCTTGCCGAGATCTACGAGGAGCTCGAGCAGGCAACGAAGCTCCACCGCCGCCTCGGCTGCCCCGTGATCGACATCTCGGAGCTCTCGATCGAAGAGACCGCGCACCGCATCCTCCGTGTCGTCGAGGAGCGCCGCGACGAGTCCAGGGCGAAGGTCAAGGAAAAGGCCAAGACCAAGGCGCGCGCCACCCGGTGACGGCGGCGACCGGAAAGCCCCGCATCCCCGTCTACCGCTGGCTTCTCTGGTGGGTGTCGCTGCTGGTCGCGGACGTCATCTTCTACGTCCTACTCACCCCGATCTGGCTCGGGCTGCGCGGCCTCGCGTGGATCGCGGAGTTTCGGGCGCGCCGCCGCTAGGAAGCCATATGCGCTGCATATGAGAACATCCCAGGCCCGATGACCCACTACGTCTACGACTTCGACGAGCCGGCGGACGGGGGGCGGGAGCTCCTCGGCGGCAAGGGAATCGGGCTCGCGGAGATGACGCAGCTCGGGATTCCGGTTCCCGCCGGGTTCACGATCACGACCGAGGCCTGTCGGGCCTACATGGCTTCCGGCGGCGAGGTAGAAGGGCTCGAAGAGGAGATCGCCGAGCACGTCGAGCGGCTCGAAGAACGCACGGGAAAGCGCTTCGGCGACCCGGAGGATCCGCTGCTCGTCTCCGTCCGCTCGGGCGCGGCGATCTCGATGCCGGGGATGATGGACACGGTCCTCAACGTCGGGCTCAACGACGAATCGGTCGAAGGGCTCGCGCGCTCGACGGGTAACGAGGAGTTTGCGCGTGACTGCTACCGACGGCTGATCCAGATGTTCGGCGAGACCGTCGATGGGATCCCGCACGAGAGCTTCAGCATCAACGACTCGGTCGAGCGCGCCCGCGAGATCTACGAGCACGACACCGCTCACGGCTTTCCGCAGGACGCGCGGGAGCAGCTGCGCCGCGCCATCACGGCCGTCTTCGACTCCTGGAACTCGTCACGGGCGAAGATCTACCGGCGCACGTACGACATCCCCGACGACCTCGGCACGGCGGTCAACGTCGTCCAGATGGTGTTCGGGAACAAGGGCGAGAGCTCGGCGACCGGCGTGGCGTTCACCCGCGACCCCTCGACCGGCGAGCAGGGCGTCTACGGCGAGTTCCTCCTCAACGCGCAGGGCGAGGACGTCGTCGCCGGCACCCGGACGCCGCAGCCGCTCGAGGAGCTGC